>ERZ772807.2163-NODE-2163-length-10401-cov-7.615117_pt1 | contig 10401 bp, 10 predicted proteins | sample MGYA00511472_ERZ772807 | MGnify/ENA primary metagenome ERZ772807 (study PRJEB29015, sample SAMEA2737947) | human oral metagenome | biome: human oral; feature: human-associated habitat; material: dental | place: China | collected 2039 ...
GAGCTCGACGTAGAAGAACTCCCTGCCGAAGATGTCCTGCAGCTCGCCGGCGGCGCGCAGCGCCTCGTCCCACTGGCCCAGGCGCAGACGCGTCTGAACCTCCGAGGAGGGGCAGCCGGTGGAGCCGATGAGGCCGGCCGAGTAGCGGGAGAGCAGCTCGCGGTCAATGCGGGGCGCCTTGCCCCACTGGCCCTCCAGGGAGGCGTAGGAGTCCATCCGCATGAGGTTGTGCAGGCCCTCGTCGGTGCGCGAGAGCAGGGTCATGTGCGTGTAGGAGCCGCGGGCGGAGACGTCGTCGCTCCGCTGCGACTTATCGCCCCAGAACACGCGCGTCCTGTCGAAGCGGGAGGTGCCCGGCGTCATGTAGGCCTCGACACCGATGATCGGCTTGATACCGGCCCTGGTGGCGGCGTCGTAGAACTCGTAGGCGCCGAACATGTAGCCGTGGTCGGTGATCGCCAGGGCGGGCTGCCCCAGCCGCTCGGCCTCGGCGACGTAGTCCTTGATCTTGCCCGCGCCGTCGAGCATGGAGTAGTCGGTGTGGACGTGGAGGTGGACGAAGTCGTCCCTGGGTGCTTCCCGGTTGCCCGTGCTGCTCGTCTCCGTCATGGGACCCATCCTAGGGGCCCGACGGCGGAGCCCCGCCCCGCCGAGCCGTTCGCAGGACGTCGTTCCCGCGCTCCCGGGATGCGCCGTCGGGGTCGTCGGAGGGGAGGACGACTGTATGGGCCATGTCCTGATGGGGGATGCCCGCGTCCAGGTAGGACTCGCCGGTCAGGACGGTGTAGCCGCAGCGGGCGTAGAAGCCCATCGCCTGCTCCTGGGCGGACAGGATCACGGTGACGGCCGGGCGGGCGCCCTCCCGGGGCACCGCCGCCCGACGGCCCGCGGCGGCCTCGATCGCGGCGACCATCCGGGCTCCCAGCCCCGTACCGCGGCAGGCGCGACGCACGGCCAGCCGTCCCAGGTGCACCACGCCCGGATGCCCGGGGTCCAGCAGGATGCGGCCGGCGGCCAGCGGCGCCCCATCCGCTCCTCGGGCGAGCATGTGGATCGTGGTGGCCAGATCATCACGGGCATCGATCTCCAGGGCGAAGGGCACGTCCTGCTCCCCGACGAAGACCTCCAGGCGGACGTCGGCCGCACCGGCGCGGACGTCGGCCGCACCGGCGCGGACGGCGTCCGCGGCCGGGCCCGTCGCGTCGCCCGCGCAGGCCTCGAAGCGGCACGGCTCGACGACGGCCTCCACGGGCGCGATCAGAAGCTCCGGGAATCCAGGGTGCGTTGCGGACAGCGGCACTGCCGGCTCCTCTCGGTCCCGGGACGGGTGGTGGACGTCATGATCGCAGCACGTCGAGGGCGCGGACGAGATCGTCCGGGTAGTCGGAGCGGAAGGTCATCCGCTCCCCGGTGATCGGGTGGGCGATGCCGAGCTCGCGGGCGTGCAGCCACTGACGGCCGAGGCCGGTTCGAGCGGTCATGACGGGATCGGCGCCGTAGGTGGCGTCCCCCGCGCACGGGTGGCCGACGGCCGCCATGTGGACGCGGATCTGATGGGTGCGACCGGTCTCGGGACGCGCCTGCGCCAGGCACGCTCGGGGCATGACCTCGATGACGTCGTAGTGCGTGACCGACTCGCGTCCGCCGTCGATGATCGCCATCCTCCACTCGCGACCCGGGTGACGGCCGATGGGGGCGTCGATGGTGCCTCTGGGAGGATCGAGATGGCCCTGAACGACCGCGTGATAGGTCTTATCGACCGCGTGTTCCCGGAAGGCGCGCTTGAGGACGGAGTAGGCCCGTTCCCCCTTGGCCACGATCATGACGCCGGATGTGCCCACGTCGAGCCGGGACACGATGCCCCGGCGCTCGGCCGCCCCGGAGGTGGCCACCCGCACTCGCATCGCCCTGAGCGCGCCCAGCACGTCGGGACCGTCCCAGCCCATCGACGGGTGGGCGGCCACGCCGGCGGGCTTATCGACGACGACGATGTCCTCGTCCTCGTAGAGCAGCCCCATGCCCGCCACTGGTGTCGCCGCGGGCTCGATGGGACGGGGATCGGGCAGATCCGCCTCGATCATGGCGCTCGCCGTCACCCGCTCGGACTTGCCGGCCGGCGCCCCGTCGAGGCGGACCGCGCCCGCCGAGCACAGCTCGCCGACCTTCGAACGCGACAGTCCGGTCATCCGGGACAGGGCGACATCGATCCGCTCCCCCACCAGGCCATCGGGCACCGGAAGCAGCCTCGGGCTCACGGCCGCCCGCCTCCGAGCGCCTCGTCCTCCGCTCCGTCGGCGCTCGTCCCCGACGGCGTCCCCGGAGCACCGCCCTCGGCGACACCGGAAACCGGACGGGCGCCCCGGCGCCGACCGCCGTCGACGGACCCGCGATCCGCGGAAGCCCGCTCCTCGCCCGGTTCCCCGGCCCGCGTGCCGTCGATCTCGAACCCGACGGCCGATAGGGCCATAATGGCCGCAGCTGCACCGACAATGGCGATATCGGCGACATTCCCGACGAACAGGCCACCATAGTCGATGAAGTCGACGACGTGCCCGCGAAAGATCCCCGGATCCCGGGCGAGCCTGTCAATGAGGTTACCAACAGCGCCCCCCAGCACAAGACCGAGAGTGGCCGCCCACCACATGGATCCCAGCCGTCGCGACACCCGAAGCACAATCACGGTCACGACCACGGCCACGGCGGTGAAGACCCAGGTCTGGCCCGTGGCGAAAGAGAATGCGGCACCGGGATTGCGGACCAGCACGAGCCCCAGCCAGTGCCCCAGCACATCAATGCGGCGGGAGCTCGTCAGGGCGCTCACCGCCCAGGCCTTCGTCAGCTGATCGACGACGACGACGCTCAGCGCGAGGCACCACAGCACGATGATCCAGCGACTGGGCCTCGGCGGGCGCACCCGCGCCGGTCCCGGAGTGCGCCGTCGGCCAGCGGGGTCGCCGACGGCGAACGCGCTCGGCTCGGGAGCGCCAGTGGATGCGGGCTCGGGCATCTGACTCATGGTTCCTTGATGTCAACGGGCATCAATGCGGGCGGCTGGGCGAAACGACCGAGAGCGACGACCCGCGAAGGGTCGCCACCCTCGAACGATGGTGATCGATCACGCCCGCGAACACGCGCCGCCGGGGCGTGCTCGTCCCGGGCAGCCGGCCTCACAGGCCCGCGGCGGTCGCCTCCTCGCCGTCCTCGACGTTGGACAGGAGGCCCTGCAGGTAGCTCTTGAGCCGAGTGCGGTAGTCGGACTCGAAGCGGCGCAGCTCATCGATCTTGTGCTCAAGACCGGAGCGCTCCTTCTCAAGCTGGGCCAGGGTGCGATTGCGCTGGTCCTCGGCCTCGCGGACGATCTGCTCGCCGGTGGCACGGGCCTCGCCGATGATGCGCTCGCCCTCGGCACGGCCGTTCGCAACGTGCTCGTCGTGCAGGCGCTGAGCCAGCTCGAGCATGCCGGAAGCGGCGGTGGGCTCCTCTCCTCCAGCAGCGCCCTGCTGGAACACGGGAGGCGTCATCACCGGGGCGACCGGGGCGACCGGGGGCTCCTGCTGCTGGACGACCGGCTCCACGACGGTGGTCTCGGAGATTCCGCGCGCAGCCGTGTCGCCGAGCTCGGCCACACGCCTGTTGGCGGCATCGAGCTTGGCCTTGAGATCGGCATTCTCGGCCTCCAGCTGGCGCATCGCCTCAACAACCTCGTCGAGGAACTCGTCGACCTCGTCCTGCTCGTAGCCCTCGCGGAACTTGGTCGCCTGGAACTTCTTGTTGAGGACGTCGTCTGCCGTCAGCAGCGTCATGGTCGTCACCTCGGTGTCGTTACGGAAGATGTCACGGTCACCGGTTCAACCGGTCACTCATACGGATAGAGTACCTGAACTCGAGGTTCAGGCCACTTTGGATGCGCCACCTCACGTCACGGTGCGATATCGATAGCTCGCTCAATGCGCCTAATCATGCGACTTGCAGCCCATTACTCCGCTGTTGGAATAAGCCGGACGAGGAGCGTGTCACGACTGATCAGCGGGTAGCGAAGCGCCTCAACCCAGGGCTGCCAGGAGACGCTGGACGATGGAGATGCCGATGACGAGGACCAGAAAACTCAGGTCAATGCCCACGCCCCCCAGGCGCAGCGCCGGGACCACGCGCCGAAGCCACCGCAGGGGCGGATCGGTGAGTCCGTAGACCAGGTTCGCCAGCACGAGCAGCGCTCCGGTGGGACGCCAGCCCCGAGCGAGCATCTGCACCCAGTCGATCACGACGCGCACGAGCAGAATCAGGAGGTAGAGGTAGAGCAGGCTCGAGACGATCGAGGCGATGGCGGAGATCACCGTCCCGCTCCCCCTCAGCTCTGGTTGAAGAAACGGCCGTTCGCCTCGGCGGCGATGGCTCCGCCGTCGATGTCGACCGAGGCAGGCGTCAGCAGGAAGACGCGCGGCGTGACCCGCTCGATGGCCCCGTGCAGACCGAAGACCAGACCCGCGGAGAAGTCGACCATGCGACGGGCATCGGACTCGTTCATATTCGTCAGGTTGACGATCACCGGCACACCATCGCGGAAGGACTCGCCGATGACCCGCGCCTCGTTGTAGGTGGAGGGATGGACCGTGACGATGCGACGCAGATCCGGGGCCGCCACCGGTTCGGGGGAGTCGGACTCCTCGTAGGCATGGTCGTAGGCGCGATCGTAGGGCTCGTCGTACGTCTCCTCGGCGGGCGCGTACTCGTCGTCGTAAGGGGCCTCGGCCTGGTAACCACCCTCATAAGCGTCCTCAGCGGGCTCGGAGTAACCGAGGAAGTTCGTCATCTTGCGCAGCGCGCTCATGGTGTGCTCCTTCTCCGTCCGGACCCTGAGCAGTCCGGACATGCCGACGGTATCGGCGTTTGGGAGAGGGGCTGATGATTCGTCGCGGCGTGTCCCGGCCCGGCGATCCCGAGCGAGTCACTCTTCGATGACGGCCCGACGGGGCGCCGCGATCACGACTCCGGCGATACGACCGGTGGCGCCGTCGCGCCGATAGGAGTAGAACCGCCGATCCTCCATCGTGCACCACGAGCCGCCAGTGACATGGCCGACACCCTCTCGTCTCAACTGGGCGCGCACTCCCGCGGCGACGTCGAGCCCGGGCGTTCCCCAGCGCGTCGTCGTCGCGCACTCGGGCTCGATGGCGGCCGCGGCCGAGCGCATCTCCTCGGGCACCTCGTAGCAGGCGCCGCACACCGTCGGGCCGATCGCGGCCCATATGTCCGCCGGCCGCGCTCCGCGGGCGGCGAACACCGCCAGCGCCTCGGAGACGACACCGCCGAGCATGCCCTTCCTGCCCGCGTGGACAGCGGCCAGGAGGGCGCCGTCGCTCGTGGCGAGCAGCAGCGGGACGCAATCGGCGACGAGCACCCCTGCGGCCCGCGGGGCCCTCGGGTCCCGACGCACCAGGACGAGGGCATCCGCCGTGGGGAGGCAACCGCGCCGCGCCACGACCGCGGTGGCGGAGTGGACCTGGTTCATCCAGGCGATGTCGTCATCATCCAGCCCCAGCGCGCCGGCGAGACGGTGGCGGTTGCGCGCCACCCGATCGGGATCGTCCCCGACGTGGGCGGCGAGATTGAGGCCCGCGTACGGATCATCCCGAGGTGCGCGCGCCTCCCCTGCGCCGCGGGTGGTGAAGCACCCGCGCGCGCACGGACCCAGTACGACCTCCAGCAGGCCGATGGGGCTCACGGCGCTAGCGCAGGAAGTCGGGCAGGTCGATCTCGTCCTTCTCGGCGTCCACGCCGATGACGCGCGGGACATCGAGCTCCGGCCCGGTCTCCGGAAGCGAGTCGTCGACGTAGGCGGGGACCTCGCCGGCGGTCGGTGGCGAGGACGGGGCGGGCGCGGGCCTGCTGCCGACCGGCGGCGAAGGGCGGACGACGGGTCGCACGACGGGGTTCTCGGCGGCGTGCGCCCCCCCTCGCGGGGCGAAGACGGATGCGGGACCCGCCGACGGCGGGGTGGACGGAGTGGCGGACGCCGCGGCCTTCGCCAGGTTCGGGACCGGCTCGGTCCGGGCGCTGGGCAGAGGCTCCTCGTCGAAGCCGGCGGCGATGACGGTCACGCGCACCTCATCGCCCAGGGCCCCGTCGACCACGTTGCCGAAGATGATGTTGGCCTCGGGGTGGACCGCCTCGCGCACGAGGTTGGCGGCCTCGGAGATCTCGAACAGGCCGAGATCGGAGCCGCCCTGGAAGAACAGCAGGACCCCGTGGGCGCCCTCGATGGACGACTCGAGCAGGGGCGAGGCGATGGCCTGCTCGGTGGCGGACAGGGCGCGCCCCTCCCCGGTGGCGGAGCCGATGCCCATGAGCGCGCTCCCCGCGTCCTGCATGACCGACTTGACGTCGTTGAAGTCGACGTTGATGAGCCCCGGGGTGGTGATGAGCTCGGTGATGCCCTGGACACCTTGCAGGAGAACCTGGTCGGCCTGCTTGAAGGCGTCGACGACGCTGATGTTCCTGTCGGCGATCTGGAGGAGGCGGTCGTTGGGGATGACGATGAGGGTGTCGACCTCGGCACGCAGATTGGCGACACCGTCCTCGGCCTGGGCCGCACGACGCCGACCCTCGAAGATGAAGGGGCGGGTGACCACACCGATGGTCAGGGCCCCCAGCTCACGGGCGACCCTGGCGACGACGGGCGCCGCACCGGTCCCCGTGCCACCCCCCTCGCCGGCGGTGACGAACACCATGTCGGCGCCCTCGAGCGCCTCGCGGATGTCGTCCTCGTGATCCTCGGCCGCCTTGCGGCCGATGGAGGGATCGGCCCCGGCTCCGAGCCCCCGGGTCAGGTCGCGGCCGATATCGAGCTTGGTGTCGGCGTCCGACATGAGCAGGGCCTGGGCGTCGGTGTTGACGGCGATGAACTCGACGCCGCGCAGTCCGGCTTCGATCATGCGGTTGACGGCGTTGACGCCGCCACCGCCAACGCCCACCACCTTAATGACTGCCTGGTAGTGCTGCGATTCCGCCACTGTCTGCCTCCGCGAGTTCGTGCCGAGCCCCGTGGGACTCCCCTCAACCCTCAACCTCAAGTTAAGGTTTATACTTATGTCATTCTGCCGATGACATGGGCAACGCTATGGGGCGTGCGGGCGCCGTCGTCGTATTTGGCCTCGGCGTGTTCTCCCACGGGCGCGACACTCCTTGGACGCCCCCGGGCTCGCCGCCGCACGCTCGCGGAACGCCCGCCCGAGGGGATTGCCCCCGGCATCCGCGAACCGCCTCAGGACGTCGTCGGGCTGTGCGGGCTCGAGACGTCGTAGGTGGAGGCCGGCTGCCCCAGCAGCACCGCGAGAACCGCCGCCTTGAGGGCCGCATCGGTGCCGTCGCCCCACACCACACGAGCGCCGCCGCTCAGCATGAGGGTGACCTGCCCGGTCGTCGTCGCACTGCCCGAGGCCACCTGCGCGCGAGTCGCCTCATCCAGGCTCCCCACGGCCTGAGCGACGGCGCCGACCTGCTCCTGCGTCAGGGTCGAGTCGTCATCGGCCGTGATCTCGGCCAGGTCCGGCCGAGGCTGGTCGGTGGTCTCCAGCACGACGGCCTCGCCGTCGAGGAGCTCGTAGCCGGCGTCGGTCCGGTGCTGCGCGACGGGCACCCGCATGGTCAGCGCGACGGCGAGCCCGTGGGGCCACGACCGCGTCACGGTGGCGGACTTCACGCGAACCAGGTCGTCCGCGACCTCGTCGCCGAGCGCGGTCGCGTCCAGGCGCACCAGGGACGTTCCCGCATGATCGGACAGCGCCTCCTGCACGGCTCCGGCATCGACGCTCCCGTCGGAGCCGGAGACCACGATGTCGGCGGTGCGCAGGGCGAGCAGAGGCGAGAAGACGAGCGCCCACACCAGGACGGCCGCACCGACCCCCAGGGCCAGCAGCGCCGCCAGACGCCGCAGGAGCAGAACGCGACCGGCGCGGCGGCGCTCGGCGAGCCGATCGGTCAGCCCGGTCGACACGACGGGATCGCGGGGGTCGCGCCGGTCGGCGCGAGCCGGCGTCGGGGCGCGGCGGCCGAAGACGGTCAGGGATCCTCCCGCCCGCCCCTCGGGGCGGGGACGAGGGACCAGGTCGCGACCCGTGCTCGCCCGTCCCCCTCCCACTCCGGGATCATCGGGCGCATTCTGCGACTCGCCGGTGGTCTCGGGTCGCGGCGCTCTCGGCTTCCTCATCATCACCGCGGGGAGCGGTCCCGCCGGGTGCCGAGCCGCTCGAGGATCACGGCGCCGAGCCGGGTCACGTCCCCGGCGCCGATGGTCAGCAGGACGTCACCGGGCCGGGCGGCGTCGGCCAGGGCACGGGCGGCCTCGACGTGGTCCGCCACGTACCGGGCGCCGACCCCCTCGACGCGGTCGGCGACCGTGGCACCGGTGATGTCCGGGAAGTCCTCCTGAGTCTCGCGCGCGGGGTAGATGGACGTCACGACAACGAGATCGGCGCGTCCCAGGGCGGCGCCGAAACGATCGGCGAAGGCGCGGGTACGGGAGAACAGGTGCGGCTGGAACAGTGCCAGGACGCGACCTCCTCGGGCGTCGGCGACCTCCCTGGCGGTGGCCAGCAACGCCTCGATCTCGGTGGGATGGTGGGCGTAGTCGTCGATGACCCGCACTCCGGCGACCTCACCGCGCTCCTCGAAACGGCGTCCGGTTCCACCGAAGGCGCCCAGAGCACGGGCCATGGCCTCGGGGGCCACGCCCAGCTCGAGTCCGGCGGCCCAGGCGGCGGCGGCGTCCAGGGCGACATGATCACCGGGCACGGCGAGCTCCAGGGCGATCGGACCGGTGACGGCGCGATCGCCGGGACGCTCCGACCGATCGCTCCGCAGTGTCAGCAGCGCACTGGTCCCGTCGGCGCGGCGCCCGGTGATCTCCACGCGCACGTGGGCCCCGTGGGCGGCGCCGAGCCGTCCCTCGGGGCCCGGGCCGGCGGCGGTGCCGTAGGTCGTGACCGGGACGCCCCGCGCGGCCGCGGCTCGCGCCAGGCGCTCGCCCCCGGCGTCGTCCGTGCAGACGATGAGGCCGCCACCGGACCGGACATTGCACGCGAAGTCGAGGAAGGCCCTCTCGAACGCCTCGGGAGTCCCGTAGTTGTCGAGGTGATCGGGCTCGACATTGGTGACGATCGCCAGGTAGGGGTCGTAGTTGAGGAAGGAACGATCGGACTCGTCGGCCTCCGCCACGAAGGCGCGACCAGCCCCGAGATGGGCACCCGTGCCCAGGTCGCGCACGACGCCGCCGATGGCGAAGGACGGGTCCTCCCCCGCGACCGACAGCGCCTGGGCGAGCATGCCCGAGGTGGTCGTCTTCCCGTGAGCCCCGGCCACCGCCACGAAGGCGCGACCCCGGGCCGCGAGCGAGAGGGCCTGGGAGCGGTGCACGATCTCCTGCCCGCGCTCGCGAGCGACGACGAGCTCGGGATTGGTCTCCTTGATGGCGGTCGATACCACAACGGTGGCGTCGGCGGGCACGTTGGCCGCGTCATGGCCCCGGGCGACCGCCAGGCCCAGATCGCGCAGGTGGTCGAAGGCGTCACCGCCGACGGCGTCCGAGCCGGTGACGGCGGCACCGCGTTCAGCCAGGAGCTGGGCGAGCACGCTCATCCCGGCGCCGCCGACGCCGATGAGGTGGAAGGCCCTCCCGTTCATATCGATCGACTCGGGCGCGCTCATCACTCGACCTCCTGGTCCGCGGGGCCCCCCGCGGAATCGTTGGAATCGATGTCGTGCACGGGCTCGGGGCCCGCGTCCGGCCCGGGCCCCGCGGCCGTGGAGCGGATCAGCGCCGCCAGACGGGCGGCGGCGTCGCGCACGCCGGTCGAGGCCGCCGCCTCGGCCGCCCGGGTGCGCGCCTCGGCGTCGGCCAGCAGATCGGTGAAGGACACGATGTCATCCGCGGTGAGGTCGCCGTCGGGGACGAGACGGCCTCCGCCGGCGGCGACGCAGTCGGTTGCGTTGAGCCTCTGCTCGCCGTTGCCGATGGGCAGCGGCACGTAGAGGGCGGGCAGCCCGAGGGCGGTCAGCTCGGCCACCGTGCCCGCGCCGGAGCGGCAGATGACGCCGTCGGCGCAGGCGTAGGCCCGCTCCATAGCGGACAGGTAGTCCAGCACGTGGTAGCGGTCCATCAGGTCGGGGGCGCAGGCGCCCTCGGCGACGGCCCGCTCCAGGGCGGCGCGCACGGGCTCGTCCTTGTCGCGGCCGGTGAGGTGGAGGACCTGGAGCTCGGCGGGCAGGCGCGGCAACGACGAGGCGATGACCTCGTTCAGGTGCTGCGCTCCCAGGGAGCCGCCGGTGATCAGGAGGGTCGGGAGCCGGGGGTCCAGGCCCAGGGCCGCCGCGCCCGCGCTGCGAGCGCGGGCGGCGCCGTCGGCG
>ERZ772807.2165-NODE-2165-length-10389-cov-6.146120_pt1 | contig 10389 bp, 6 predicted proteins | sample MGYA00511472_ERZ772807 | MGnify/ENA primary metagenome ERZ772807 (study PRJEB29015, sample SAMEA2737947) | human oral metagenome | biome: human oral; feature: human-associated habitat; material: dental | place: China | collected 2039 ...
AGAGCGCCTCGTTCACACCGAGGAGGTCACTGGTTCGATTCCAGTATCGCCCACCATCATCCATCGGACGCGTTCCCGCACTCCGATGCATCGGCCCCGTGAGGGGCGGAATCCTGGATCACTCCTCCGAACGGCACCTGCAGAGGGAATGGAGAATCGAGGGCCGCGGCAAGGGAGCCCCCATCTTCGAGCCGGCCTCGGATGAGGACGACGCGCCGCCGCAGTCGCTCGACCTCTCGCATCAGGAACATCAGGAACTCGGCACCGTTGTTCTCGACGCATGGCCGCGGGAGGGCTCCGGAGGGCGAGGACGGGCGGGTCGGCCGCGTCTCCGCAACGAGACCTCCCGCCGTCCTGCCTCGGCATTTCTCACATGCTTCACGCACGCCCCTCGGATCCGGGTCGGATCCGGGTGCCGTCGGCCACCTCTCCGGGAGAGCCCTCCTCCCCCACATGAGCTTCGCCGGTGACGACGACGTCGGCCCCGAAGGTCCAGTCGCCCTCCACCGTCAGCGACTCGGCCCCTCGGATGGAGGGGACCCCGTGGGGGAACCGCGCTTCGAAGTCGCCGATCTTCTTGTAGTAGCGCGGGTCGAGGCTCACTGTGCAGGCCCGCTCCGGCACCATTCGCAGCAACCCGGCATCGTCGATCTCGTAGACGTCGGAGCGCACGAGCAGCAGATCGTTGGTGGTCTTGACCGGCAGGAAGCGGGAGCGGGGAACCTCGATGGCGGTCGCGCCCTCGAAGGCCTCCACCGCCGCCCCCATTGCGGTCTCGAGCTGGATGACCGGCGTCGAGGAGGAGTCAGCCGGATCGACCGTCTTCGCGTTCTTGATCAGCGGCAGGCCGAGGATCCCCTTGCGCGCGACGAGCATGTCGCGCAGGACCTCCAGGTCGAACCAGAGGTTGTTGGTGTGGAAGAAGGGGTGACGGTACTGGTCGGTGAAGAAGCGCATCTCGTCGGCCGGTGTCTGCGCGGTGTCGCGCAGGATGATGCGGCCGTCGCTCTTGCGCACCGCCAGGTGGCCGCCCTTGACGTCGGCCGGCGTGCGGCGGCACATCTCAGGGGCGTAGGGGGCGCCGGAGGCGGCGAACCAGCCGGCGATGCGAGCGGAGGGGGAGGCCCCCAGATTGTCCGAGTTGGAGGTCATGGCGTACGTGTAACCGCGCTCCAGCAGGGCGTCGAGGACGCCCGAGGCGACCAGGGCGGTGTAGATGTCGCCGTGCCCGGGCGGGCACCATTCGAGATCGGGATCCGCCTCCCATGTCACCGGGGTGAGGTCGTCGGCGCGCAGCTTGGGCTCGCGGTTCTGCAGGAAGTCCAGGGGCAGCCCATCGACCTCGATGCCGGGGTGCTCGGCGAGCGCCGCGAGCGTGTCCCGACGGGTGCGGAAGGAGTCCATGAAGATCAACGGCAGAGCGACTCGGTGGAGCCGGCGCGCCGCCATCACCTGGTCGACCAGCAGGTCGAGGAACGACTTGCCGTCGCGCACGGGCAGCAGCGACTTGGCCCGGTCCATCCCCATGGAGGTGCCCAGACCCCCGTTGAGCTTGATCAGAACGGTGCGCGACAGCGCCTCGCGGGCGTCGTCCTCCCCGATTTCGACGTCCTCGATGGAGTCGATCCGCGTGAGGGGCTCGATGGTGTCCTCGGGGATCAGACCGGTGGCCCCATCCTCCAGGGCCCGGTAGTAGTGACTGAAGACATCAATGGCCTGCTCGGCGACGTCGGCGTCGCGCATCTTGCGCTGGGCAGCGGTGAGTCCGTTCTCGCTCATGGGAGCAGCGTATCCGCTGAACGGCCCCTCCCACAGGGCGCCCGCGCGCAGGGACCCGGCGGAACGACCCGAACGGAAACCGCGCGAGCCTGCCCCGACCTCACGATCATCACCATCCGACGGCCTCGCCGCGCCCTCCCCGGGGAACCCGTCCACAGGGGAGCACTTCCCTTCCCTCGAGCCGCATCGGCCTCATAACCTCTATGCGTCAGCACCCCGTCTGGAGTCAGCCATGTCAGTCCCCCATCACCCCGGCTCTCGGCCGCCGTTCGGCGGCGAGCTGCAAGAGATCCTGCGGCGGCTCGATCTCATGGAGCGCAAGATCGACTGGATCGCGCGGCATGCGGTCGAACCCGGGCGCTCCGACGCATCGCGTGCGCCCGAGGACCCGGAGTCGCACGCCCGCTCCGAGCCGAGCCCCGCCGCGCGGCCGGAGGAGCCCGAGCCCGAGCCGGTCAAGCCGCCGGAGCGGTCCGAACCGATTGCCGTTGCCGAGCCGATCGAGCCCACGGACGTCGAGCCGGTGCCCGAGGACGGACCCGTGCAGCCGGAATCCGACATCCCTCGGCCGGTCGCCGCGTCGCGGCCCGCGTCCATACCACCGGCCGCGCAGCGTCCGGCCCGCGCGCCTCAGACCCGGCCCCGGGTCACGGTCTCCAGCACCCCGGCGAGGACGAGCGCCCCCGACACGCGCGATGCGCACGGACCATCGACAGGCGCTCCCCGGCCGCGACCTCCGGCCGGCCCTCCCTCCGCCTGGGAGCGCATCCGCTCCGAGGGCAACGTCGGGCGCTATCTGCTGTCGGGCGCGGCCGCGATCCTGGTCGTGCTGTCGGCCGTCAGCCTCATCGCGCTCGTCTGGGACTCCATCTCCGACGGGGTCAAGGTCGGTTCCCTCCTCCTGGTCGCGGCCGGACTGGTCGCCTCGGGAGCCTCCCTGGCCCGGCGCGCCAAGCGCCAGCAGGTCGCCGCCGCGACCCTGACCGGCACCGGCGGCGTGCTCGGCTTCGTGGCGATCATCGGCGCGGTCCTGCTGGACACGGGGCTGCCGGTCCTTCCCGCCTTCGGTCTCATGACGGCATGGGCCGTCCTCCTCCTGGTGACCGCCAAGATGACGGAGCAGATCTTCACGGCGGTCATCGCGGGTCTGGGCACCCTGGTCACCATCGGCTTCGCGGCGTGGCACTCCAACGCTCACAGCGACGCGGCCATCCTCACCTGGTCGCTCGTCTGCCTGGACGTCCTCGCCCTGGCCGCCATCACCGCCCACCTGGCGCGCTCCTCGGAGTCGATGCGCCTGGCCCCCTGGTTCCCCGCGACCGCGGTGCCCGCCACCATGGCCGCGGTCCTCCTGGCCCCGGTCCGCATCCTGGCCGAGGCGAGTGGGCCCCTGTGCGCTCTGATGCTCTTCATGCCCGCCGTTCTCATGGGGCTTCAGGTCATGGATGCCGGCCCCCGGCTCCACCGCGCGGGATGGCGGTGGGTGGCGGGCGTCGACTGGGGTCTGTTCGGCATCGTGGTGCTGATCGCCCAATGCCGGCTCGCAGTCGTCCGCACCGGGTCCGGGCAATGGGATGCCGGCGCGCTGGCCGACGCCAGCGCGGCGATAGCCCCCCTGCTGGTCGCTGCGGCCAGTGCGGCGCTCCTGGCGAAGCCGGTGTCCCGGGCGTGGCGCGGGCAGGTGGCGCCGGTGCCCCTGGGCATCGGTCTTCTCGTCGGGTTCGTATCGTGCGTCACCCAGATGCGCCTGTTCCCCCTGGTCGTCGTCGCACTCACGATGAGCGCGATGCCGTGCGCGCGCCTGCTCCACTCGGCGGCCGTGCCCGTTGTCTCGGCCTTCGGCACCATGGTGCTCCTCAGCTCGATTCGTCAGCCGGACCCGGCGAGTCAGGCCTGCGCGCTCGCCGGGCTCGTCCTGCTTCCGATCGGGGCGGTCGTGCTCGAGCAGATGCTGAAGCGGGCGCCCCTGCCCCAGCAGGATGAGGGGATCCCGTGGACGAGTCATGAGCAGGAGCTGGCCGCACGAGGCGTCAGCCTGATGTGGGCCTCGTGGGTCCTGGCGGCCGATCTGGTTTTCGTCGCTCCTCTGTCCCTCTTCTTGGCCCTGTCGCGATTGCAGACGGCCAACGTGATCAGCGCCCTGGTCGCGGGCACGATCGCGATCGCCCTGATGCGCCTGGGTCTGTGCTCGTCCGCGCCCACCCCCGTGGCGCTGCTCATCGGTGCCAGGGCGGGGCAGCGCATCGGCGCGGAAGGAGAGGCGCCGACGACCCCCATGCCTCCCGCGCCGCTGTGCGGCGGGTACCTCGTCCTGGCCGTCATCGCACTGGCCCAGCTCCTGGTCGCGACCGTGACCGATGGTCTCGTGTGGCAGGGACTGCTCGTCGTCGTCGCTCTGGGGGCGGGCACGACCGCGGCCTGGCTGCTGTGGCCCTGGCTGCGCGGCACCGCCGAGACGATTGCCACGGCAGGGCTCATGTCGGCCGTGGTGTGGTGGTCGGTCTGGATTCTCTCGGGCGAGCGATTGTCGAGCGTCCTGCTGACGATCGTGGTGCTGGCCACCGGCGCGGTGTGCATCATCGCAGGCTTCCGGCTGCGGGCGACGGCACTGCGCCATTACGGGCTCGTGCTGGTACTCGTCTCGGTGCTCAAACTGGCGGTGATGGATATCGGCAACCAGAATTCGATCACCCGTGTCATCGCCCTGGGAGTCGCGGGCCTCATCTGCTTCGGCCTGTCATTGGCCTACAACCGCATCGCGGCCGACGGGAGCGCGAGCGGGACGCCGTCCTCGCGGCCCGCGCCCGATGGGCGGTCGGGCCCGGACAGCGGCGCCGCGCCCCGGGTGAGCTCGCCGTCGACCGCCGGTTACGGCTACGTCGCCGGCAGCGCCGACAGCGGTGTCGATGACAGAGGATTCCAGCCGCCCGAGTAGGCCGAGCAGCGCCATGCGCAGGAGCCGACGCCCCGCAGCACCGGCGCCATCGGTGCTCGGCGGGACCCGATGGCGCCGGGCGATCACGGGATGATCATGAACCAGCGGCTCGCGTCAGCAGGAGCCGGTGCAGGGTCGGGTCTCCCGTCAGCTCCGGGTGATAGGACACGGCCATGATGGCGTCCTTCTCCACTCCGACGACGCGCGGGGGCCGTTCCGGCCGAGCGGGGTCGCGGTAGGAGGAGCACGCGTTCACCCCTTCGCCCATACGCGTGACGGCCGGCGCGCGGATGAAGGCCGCCGTCAGCGCAGCGCCCTTCCACTTCAGATCGACGCTCATCGAGTCGACCTGGGGGCCGAAGGCGTTGCGCTCGATATCGATGTCGAGCACTCCCAGAGCGGCCAGGACGATGAGTCCCGCACAGGTCCCCAACGCGGGCAGACGCGACGCCGCCTCGGCCAGGGGCTCGCGCAGCCCGGCCAGGTCCAGGAGTCGCAGCAGGGTGGTCGACTCGCCGCCGGGCAGGATGAGGGCGTCCAGGTCGTGGAGGTGCTCGTCGCGTCGCACGAGCACGACGTCGTGGCCCAGGGCCCGTACGAGTCGGGCGTGCTCGATGACGCCTCCCTGAAGCGCGAGGATCCCGACTCTCACCAGCCGCGCTCCGCCAGGCGATGAGGCGCGGGCAAGTCCGCCACGTTGATGCCGACCATGGCCTCGCCCAGGCCACGCGAGGCCTCCAGGACGGCGGAGGGGTCGTCGTACCAGGCCGTCGCGCGCACGATCGCGGCGGCCCGGCGGGCGGGGTCCCCCGACTTGAAGATGCCCGAGCCCACGAAGACGCCGTCGGCACCCAGTTGCATCATCATGGCCGCGTCGGCGGGCGTGGCCACGCCGCCGGCAGTGAACAGCACGACGGGCAGTGCGCCCGCGTCGGCGACCTCGCGCACCAGCTCGTAGGGGGCGCCGAGCTCTTTGGCGGCGACGTAGAGCTCGTCCGCGCCCAAGCCCTTCAGCGCCGCGATCCCCTTCGTAATGGTGCGGATGTGGCGGGTGGCCTCCGAGACGTCGCCGGTACCGGCCTCGCCCTTGGAGCGGATCATGGCCGCGCCCTCGCTCACCCGCCGCAGCGCCTCGCCGAGGTTGGTGGCCCCGCACACGAAGGGGACGGTGAAGCGGTGCTTGTCGATGTGGTGGACGTAGTCGGCCGGCGAGAGGACCTCGGACTCGTCGATGAAATCGACCTTGAGCTCCTGAAGCACCTGGGCCTCGACGAAGTGCCCGATACGGGCCTTGGCCATGACGGGGATGGAGACCGCGTCGATAATGCCCGAAATAAGATCGGGATCACTCATGCGGGCCACCCCGCCCTGCGCGCGGATATCAGCCGGCACGCGCTCCAGGGCCATGACCGCAACGGCACCGGCGTCCTCTGCGATACGGGCCTGCTCGGGCGTGACGACGTCCATGATGACGCCACCCTTGAGCATGTCGGCCAGCCCGCGCTTGACGAGCGGGCTCCCGGTGGTCGGCGTTGGCGCGGGTCCGGTGCTTTCGGCAGCGTTGTCAGTAGTGTCCATGGGGGTGATGCTGCTCCTCGACGTGGACTACTCTGAAGTCCGGTTCCGGACCATTCCTTTGGACCACCTCTCGCCCGCCCGCACGGCTCGACCGCGGAGACGACGCACATGCAGATCGACCACGACCGCCCCGTTCCCACCCAGATCGTTGAGGACATCCGCAACCGCATCACCGATTCCCGTCTCGCTCCGGGTGATCCGCTGCCCTCCACACGCGTTCTGGCGCGTCAGCTGAGGGTATCGCGGGGCAGTGTCGTCACCGCCTACGAGCAGCTCGCCGGCGAGGGCTTTCTCGTGGCGAGCCCCGGCGGCACCCGCGTGGATCCCTCGCTCCAGGTGCCCTCCCCGCCGCCCCCGGGACCGGGTCCCGGGGAGCGCACCGCTCCCGTCCGAGGCGATCTGAGACCGGGTGCACCGGCCGACGGCCCGCTGACGACGGCTCTGTGGCGCAGCGCCTGGCGGGCGGCCGCCGCCCATCCCATCGCCCATCCGCCCGCGGGCTCGGAGGAGCTGCGCGCCCTCATCGCCGAGCACGTGCGTCTGACGAGGTCCATACGTGTTGATCCGCGCAACGTCGTCGTCACCTCCGGCGCCCGCGACGGCCTGCGGCTGCTGCTGGCGGCCCAGGAGCGCCCCGGGCGCCTCGCGGTTGAGGATCCCGGGTATCCCTCTCTGCGTCGTGTGCCCCGCGCAATGGGGTGGAGGCTCCAGCCGGTGGGCACCGACACCGCGGGCATGAGCGCCCACGCCGATGGCGACCCGGCCGACATCCTCCTGGTCACGCCCAATCACCAGTTCCCCACCGGCACCCAGATGCCCGCCTCACGCCGCTTCGCGCTGCTGGAGGCGGCGCGTCGCACCGGTGCCCTCGTCATCGAGGACGACTACGACTCCGAGTTGCGCTCGACCCACCCGCCCCTGCTCGCCCTGGACACCGAGGGGCGAGTCGCCATGCTCGGGTCCTTCGCCAAGACCCTCACCCCGGCACTGGCCCTCGGATACCTCATCGTGCCGCCGGCACTGCGCGACCGGGTCGCCGATCTGTGCCTGCCGACGTCCGGACTGGTGCAGGATGCCGTCGCCCGCTACATGGAGGCCGGCGGGCTACGACGGCACACCGCGCGCATGCGCAAGGAGTATCGAGCCAGACGCGCTGCCTTCATCGACCTGTTCCCCGAGGGCGTGCCCATGGAGGGCGGACTGCACGCCGTCGTCCCGCTGCGTGCGGACGCCGACGAGGACCGCGTCGTCGCCCGCTGCCGCGCCCGGGGTCTGGGGGTCACGGGCATGGCGGATTACTGGTCGGCCCGGCGCCCCCGCACTCCCGGCATCGTCCTGGGCCTGGGGACCGGGTCACTCGATCGCCTGCGGGAGCGGCTCGCCGTCCTGCGCCGCACCATCGAGGAGGGCCAAGGGCTCTGAGGGCCGACTCCCCGGGGTCCTCGGCACCTCCCCCGGGTCCGCCGGCATCTCCCCGTTGCCCGGAGGGAGGATCTCAGCCGCGGGCGCGCTCCAGCATGGGGGCGAGGAAGCGGCCGGTGTAGGAGGTCTCGTCCCGGGCGATCCTCTCGGGGGTGCCCGTGGCGACGATGGCGCCCCCGCCCCTGCCCCCCTCCGGGCCCATGTCGATGACCCAGTCGGCGTTGGCGATGACGTCGAGATTGTGCTCGATGACGATCACTGAGTGCCCTTGGTCTACGAGGGCTTGTAGAGCCTGGAGCAAGGTGCGGATGTCATGGAAGTGCAAGCCTGTCGTGGGTTCGTCGAAGATGAAGAGGGTAGGGAGTTTCTTCCCCTTCCCGAGGTAATAGGCTAGTTTGACTCGCTGGTTTTCCCCACCAGAGAGGGTAGAGCCTGACTGCCCAAGCTTGATGTACCCTAGCCCTACCTTCTGTAGGGGACGTAGCTGGTCGATGATCTTGGAGGTCAAGGAGGAAGAGGCTCGATTGGCCTCGAAGAACTCGACCGCCTCATCGACGCTCATATCGAGGAGTTGAGAGATGTTCGTCCCACAGTACTCTACTTCTAAGAGCTCCTTGCGGAAACGTAAGCCGTGACAGCCTTCGCAGGGGAGCGTGATGTCGGCCATGAACTGCATCTCCACGGTGATGACACCTGCGCCCTGACAGCGCTCACAGCGTCCTCCCTCCTTGTTGAAACTGAAGTAATAAGGCTTGAAGCCCATCTGCTTCGATAGCGGAAGACCTGCATAGAGCTCACGGATGGTATCGAAGGCTCCGACGTAGGTCACGGGGTTGGAGCGGGAGCTTCGCCCTATGTTGTTCTGGTCGACATACTCGATCTGGCTGATGGACTTGAGGTCGCCCGAGATGCCCCGTAGCTCTAGGTGATCCATCGGCTCTCTATTGAGCGTGCGGGAGACGCCCTCGTAGAAGAGCTCTCGCATCAGCGTGCTCTTGCCCGAACCGCTGACACCGCTGACGACGGTGAGGGCATGTAGTGGGAAGCGGACAGTGACGTCCTTGAGGTTGTGTAGCGTGGCTCCTTCTAGCTCGATGTAGCTATTCCATGGGCGACGGACGGAGGGGGGGGGAATCTCCTCTCGCCCCGTCAGGTAAGCTGCCGTGTAGCCAGGTGTCGTGCTGTCGATCTCTGAGGCGGGCCCCGCATAGACGACCTCGCCTCCATGGCGTCCAGCATCGGGGCCGATGTCGATGATGTAGTCGGCGGCACGCATCATCTCTTCGTCGTGCTCTACGACGACGACGGTATTGCCGAGATCCCGGAGGCGACGCACTACTTGGATCAGGCGCTCAGTATCTCTCTGGTGGAGGCCGATACTGGGCTCGTCGAGTACGTAGAGTGAGCCCACGAGGCTACTACCGAGCTGGGTAGCTAGGGTCACACGCTGGCTCTCCCCACCCGAGAGCGTGCTGGAGAGGCGGTCGAGGGTAAGGTAGCCTAGACCCACTTCGTCGAGGAAAGTCAGTCGGGAGCCTATCTCATGGAGTAGGCGCTTAGCGATGAAGGCGTCGGCCTCGCTCAACTGGAGCTGGTCGAAGAAGTCCCGAGCCTCCCAGAGGGTCATCGATACGACTTCGGCGATGTTCTTCCCCCCGATACGTACACAGAGGGCATCGGGCTTGAGTCGGCCACCACGGCAAGAGGGGCAGACGGTCTTCCCCGTGAAGTGTGCGATACGCACACGGTTCTGAATCTTATGGAGCTGGCTACGCAGGTAGTCGAAGTAGGGAGTGATCCCGATAGGGCCATACTCCTTCGATGGGATGCCCTCCCACAGCTGGGTCTTCTGCTCCTCAGTCAGCTCCTCATAGGGGCGATGGATGGGGAAGTGTAGCTTCTCCGCATAGCGAATGAAGAACTGCTTCCACTCCGACGAGACGACCCCACGCCAGCAGGCGACGGCATCATCATAGACCGAGAGCGTGGGATCGGGTATTACTAAGCGGTGGTCAATACCCACGACCTTCCCGAAGCCTTCGCACTCGGGGCAAGCGCCGATAGGATTGTTGAAGCTGAACATCTCGGGGCTGGGCTCTTGGAAGACTCGCCCATCAGCCTCGAAGATATTGCTGAACTCCTGCAAGCGCACGGGTTGGCGCGCTCCATCCTTCATCTCCTCGATAGCCAGCAAGCAGATGCCTCGCCCCTCGAAGAAAGCGGTCTCTACGGATTCGCCAAGGCGATCCACAGCCTCCAGCTCTTCACTGAGCGCCAAGCGGTCGATGAGCAGGTAAAGCCCTTCGGCACGATCATCCTTCCACAGCAGCGCATCCTCAATAGCTACGATGCCGTCTTCCGTCCAGAGACGACTATACCCCTGCTGTAGCTGGATCTCCAGATGAGCCGCGAGTGAACGCCCTGAGGGGATATGCAGAGGGACGATGAGATAGACGCGACTCCCTATGGGGAGCGACTTGATGTAGGTCAGCACATCCTTCACCGTATGTTTGCGCACCTCTTCTCCTGTCGTGGGGGAGATTGTATGTCCTACGCGAGCATAGAGCAGACGGAGATATTCGTAGATCTCCGTCGAGGTAGCTACGGTCGAGCGGGGGTTACGGCTGACGACACGCTGCTCGATAGCGATTGCGGGTGGCAGACCACGTATCCAG
>ERZ772807.2166-NODE-2166-length-10387-cov-4.918893_pt1 | contig 10387 bp, 12 predicted proteins | sample MGYA00511472_ERZ772807 | MGnify/ENA primary metagenome ERZ772807 (study PRJEB29015, sample SAMEA2737947) | human oral metagenome | biome: human oral; feature: human-associated habitat; material: dental | place: China | collected 2039 ...
TTCCCATGTGAGAGTAGGTCACCGCCAAGTTTATTCGTATGAACCCCTGATGTGAAAGCGTCGGGGGTTTTTGATTTTTCGGGGAAAAGTGGGAATTTGTTTATTGTTTTGATGGGTATCAGTGGTAGACCAATATTGAAGATTATGTTGATGTCTAATTTTTCTGATCTCATCAACATTATTAAGCCTACCACAGATTTCTAATTTTATTGAGACAATGAAACCGTTGAATGCTCTACTTTATTTTTGCGTATTCGCTTAATTACAGCCATCCTTTCCGTTTGAAATACCAGTATGGTGCAAATGCGGCTAACGCCATTACTCCCAAAGCCATCGGGTAGCCAAATTTAAACCCAAGTTCCGGCATATCGTTAAAGTTCATACCGTAGTTGGAGGCGACTAATGTCGGTGGTAAGAAAATTACCGATACAACGGAGAAAATTTTGATAATGCGGTTCTGCTCAATATTGATAAAACCCATTGCCGCTTGTAGTAAGAAGTTGACTTTTTGGAACAGCGATTCATTATGTGGCTGCAAAGATTCAATGTCTCGTAAAATTTCACGCGCCTGTTCTAATTGATTCGCCGGCAAACGGGTTTTGCGTACTAAGAAACTGAGCGCACGTTGTGTATCCATCAAACATAAGCGGACTTTAGAACTGGTGTCTTCTTGTTCCGTTAAGGTTGCTAAGGCTTCATCGAAGGCTTCTCCTTGCGTTCCGTTGAGTATCACGTGGCTTAATTTCTCCAAATCAGCATATACGTTTTCAATGACATCGGCTAATTGCTCAATTTTTGTTTCGAACAAATCGAGCAGTAATTCATAGGAGTTACACTCAATTAAACGCTGATTGCGGGAACGCATCCGATATAAACGGAATGCTGGTAATTCACGATCGCGCAAGGTAAATAAACGCCCATCACGAATGGTGAACGCCACGCTGGCCAAATCAGCATAATCATTTTCATCTTCACAATAAAAGAAAGAGTGTAAGTGCAAGCCATCTTCATCTTCAAAAAAACGTGCAGATGCTTCGATATCTTCTAACTCCAAGAAAGAGGCTAAGCTTTGGCCTAAACTTTCTTGTAAGGTTTCCCGCTCTTCTATGGTTGGTTCAATTAAATCAAGCCAAATGGCGGTATTTAATGGCTCAGCAGATTCATCGATGCGAACTAAGCGTGCATCTTCAAGGGCAAAGGCATTTATCATTTTGTCATACTCCCGATTGGACTATGCACAACGCAATGAACAACAATCAAACGAATGATCCTCTACTTTTGCGATCACAAGTGCGGTCATTTTTATCCGTATTTTCAACGACAAAAAGAAAGCGATAAGGATTAAGAAGTTGCAAATTTTCGTCTGATAGAAAAGATGCCGAAAAAGAGAAAGGTAAATAAAACTTACCAACGAAACCATCGCCGATAAGTGAGAAAGGCGATAGTTACAGTGAAAACTCCGTTCGGTATCGACTGTGACTGTCCAAAGTGTGTGTCCTCATGTTACTAAATCGCGCGCAATGTTACGCTTGAAAAGTGACTTCGTCAAGGCGTTAATTGGAGGTATTTTAGGTACAAAATCTCACTGATAATACTTCTAATTGCTGCCAAATGTCATCATTAAATTCTTGTTTTGTGCAGCGCTCTATCTCAGCAAGTTGTTGGAAAAAGAGATAAAGTTTACGATAGGTTAAACGTTGTATGGTTTGGCTAAATAATGGACGACGGTTTTGCCACACTTTAAGGCGATCAAAGTGTTCGCGTAGTTTAGCTGTCGGCAAAGGATCATCAAGTTTGGCCGGTTGTTCCGGTTTGCTGATCTCTAACAATGTCATCAAATCCCGCTGCAAGGTGCGTAACAAAATAATCGGTTGCACATCTTCATCTTTTAATCCGATTAAAATGCGACGGGCGCGGTTACCTTTGCCGGCAAGAATCGCATCAACCCACTGAAATGGGGTAAATACGGAAGATTGCTCTACCACCGCATTCACACGCGCAAAACTCAATTTGCGGTCAGCATACAGTAAATCCAATAATTGCAAGGCTTGTTTCAGCGCCAGTAAATTATTTTCATAGCTGTAGCACAACAGTTGCACCGCTTCTTCGTCAATACTTAACCCCAAACTTTTTGCCCGATTGCTTACCCAACGTGGCAACTGTTCTACATTTGGCGTTTGACAATTCACCAATACGGCTTCGGGCGCATATTGATTGGCCGCGATAAACCATGGTTGATTTTCAGCGGCTTTCGTCAGTTTGGCTAGGCGAAAAATCGGCAACACATCAGGATGTAACAAGGAAACGAATTCCAACAGATTTTTCTGCAAAAGTGCGGTCAGATTTTCCGGTAAATCTAAGATAATGAGTTGCTTATTGAAAAATAAGCCCATAGATTGCACACGTTCAAACAACGTATTCCAGTCAGTGGAGGGATTAATTTCTAGTACCCATTTTTCATCGAATCCTTGTTTAAAGGCGGCTTGTTGAATCGCATCCTGACTTTCTTCAAGTAATAACGGATCTTCGCCCACGAGAAAATAAAGGGCTGCGGGTTGACGCGCTAACGAGAGAGAAAGCTGTTCAGGAAAAATGCGATTCATTAGTTGCCATGAATTTGGTGCTGTAAGGCAACCATTTTGTTAATTAATTGACGTGCAGCCTGCTCACGCATATCCTGCCAAATCACGTCTTTTTCTGCCGATTTTGCCAATGCCGCACGGGCGTTATCAAAGAATGTGCGATTAACTTTGGTACTGATTGGGAAGCTGTCTTTATTTGGCAATTTCACGCTGGCTTCCACTTCTAAAATCAGCTGTTTTTCCGCCTCACGGCCTTGTTTGAAAATCGATACCACTTGATCTTTGGTCGAAATTTTATTTAAGTGCAACACTGGAACATCCGTCTTGTCTTCCACTAAATTCACGTTATTGAGCTGTAACTGACGACGCATGGATAACGCCATATCGCTATAAGGATCGCTACTTTCCAATTTTAACGTTTGTAATTCTTGAGGAATCAGTTCACCGTTTTGGAAGTGAAATCCACAGGCAGAAAGCGCCAACACGCCGGTGGACAACCATAAGGTTTTGAGGAGGTTTAGCATAAAATTTACCTTAAAAACCGACCGCACTTTTGTTTTAAGTGCGGTCATTTTTTTGATTAAAAATATGAGCGTTATTCTACAAGACTCCACTGTTTTACACTAGCCTTACCTTGTGCGGAAAGTGCGGTGCATTTTTCGGATGAATTTTATTTTTTAAATGCGCCCAAAATCCCACGCATAATTTGTTTGGTGATTTGGCTGCGGATGTTGCGTCCTACGGCTTTGGCGACGCCACTGACCAATTCTTCCGTCACAGTTAGTTGTTCACCACGTTTTTTCGTGCCGAAAATCATGCGGCTGAGACTGCCCATAATGCCGTTTTCTTCTTCCTGCTTGGCTTGTTCCGCTTGTTTTTGTGCCACGGCAGCTAAATCCGCTTGTTGGTTTAACACCTCAAAGGCAGATTCGTTATCCACATAATCTTTATAGAAAGCGTATAAATCATCGTCTTTCACCCAAGCGGTGCGTTGTTCGGCGGTAATCGGCGCGAGTTGGCTTTTCGGTGGGAAAATGTAAGCAATCTCCACCGGTGTCGGCATGCCTTTTTCATCTAAGAACGAGACTAATGCCTGACCTACACCGAGTGTTGAAATCGTTTCAACCACATTTATGCTCGGGTTGGAACGGAAGGTTTCCGCGGCCGATTTCACGGCCTTTTGATCGCGTGGTGTAAAGGCGCGCAAGGCGTGTTGTACGCGGTTGCCTAATTGACCGAGCACGGTATCCGGTAAATCCAATGGGTTTTGGGTCACGAAATAAATACCCACGCCTTTGGAACGAATCAAACGCACAACCTGTTCCACTTTATCCACCAATATGCTTGGTGCGCCGTCAAACAGCAAATGCGCTTCGTCAAAGAACATCACGAATTTCGGTTTGTCGGGGTCGCCCACTTCCGGCAGCTGTTCAAACAATTCTGCCATTAACCAAAGCAAGAACGCGCTGTACATACGTGGAGAGTTAATGAGCTTTTCCGAATTCAGCACATTGATGACGCCGCGCCCGTCACGGGTTTGTAGCCAGTCATCTAAGTTAAGCGCAGGCTCGCCGAATAAATTTGCCGCACCTTCGTTTTCTAAGGTTAATAAGGCGCGTTGAATGGCGCCTACGCTGGCGGCAGACACATTGCCATATTCCACTTGGAAGGTTTTGGCGTTTTCCGCTACATATTTCAACATGGCACGCAGGTCTTTTAGGTCGATAAGCAATAAGCCTTTGTCATCGGCAACGCGGAACACGAGGTTGAGCAAGCCTTCTTGCGTCGCGTTGAGATTTAATAAACGGGAGAGCAACAACGGCCCCATTTCAGAAATGGTGGTGCGTAGCGGAATGCCAGTTTCACCGAACACGTCCCAGAAAGAAACAGGATAACCGCTCAAATAGCTTTCGCCGCCTAAATTGAATTGTTCAATACGCTCGGCGATTTTGCCTTGCATCGCACCCGGTTGCACTAAACCGGAAAGGTCGCCTTTCACATCCACTAAAAACACTGGCACGCCGTCGTCACTAAAAGCTTCCGCCATTTTGCGTAATGTGACGGTTTTCCCTGTGCCGGTGGCGCCGGCAATTAAACCGTGGCGGTTCGCCATTTTTGCGGTGATACCAAGTTGTTGGTTTTGGCTGGTTTGGGCGAGTAAATATTGCATATTTTGTTGTTCCTAATTGATTGCGTATTAAGCGAGGCATGATATTTAAAAAACACAGTGCGGTCAAAAATTTCAGTGTTTTTACGTTATAATCTGCCACATTTTATTAGTTTATTAGTACGATTTGGAGTGAGGTATGTCAAAAGCAGAAGTTTTAATCATAAAAATTGGGGAAGTTGCACAATTGACCTTTGCCGATGGATCGCAATATGAAAGTGCGATTCGTAAGCGGCCGATCGCGTCGGTGAAAATTCATGCGTTGGGGGCGGAAGGCAATGATGTTGGGTTAAAAGCGCATCACGGCGGTCCGGATAAAGCCTTATTTTTTATGTCTGACGTATCTTTTCCGGCATTAAATGCCTTGTTAGGTGAAAATTTTACTTACGATAATACGGCAATTTATGGCGAAAATTTTGTGGTATCGGGATTTAATGAAGATTCTGTGTGCGTGGGCGATCGATTTAAAATCGGTTCGGTGTTATTGGAAGTATCTCAACCGCGTAAACCTTGCGAAAGGTTGTCGAAAAATACTGAAAATGAAAATACGCAGAAAATTGTGCATCAATCAGGTTGGACGGGCTGGTATGTCCGCGTAATTGAAACCGGTGAGATTCACAAGGGCGATGAGATAGTTTTGCAACAGCGTCCGTATCCGCAATTTACCATTCGTTATTTAAATCGTTTATTATCCGATAAACCGAGCATGGCGGAATTGGAACAAGCTCTGGCTATTGAAAAATTAGCCCCGGCATTTAAGCGTTCGTTAAATTCACAACTGATGAAATTACAAGAAAAACAGAGTTAAACATGACCGCACTTTTAGATTCAGCTTGCCCTTGTCAATCAAGCAAATCTTACAAGGATTGTTGTGGGCGTTTTCATACACATACGCAATTCCCTGAAACTGCCGAGCAACTCATGCGTTCCCGCTATGCCGCTTATGTGTTGAAAAATGTGCCTTATATTGTGGACACTACCGTGCCGAATCAACAGGCGCTACTCAACGTACAAGCCATTGAAGCATGGGCAGAGGAAACACAATGGTTGGGATTGCAAATTTTGAACACGGAAAGCTTAACGAAAACCCAAAGTGCGGTGGAATTTAACGCCGTTTTTCAAGGGGAGGAAGAGGAACAGACGCATTATGAACGGTCGATTTTTGTGAAAATTGACGATTGCTGGTATTTTGTCGATCCAACGGTGCCGCTGCCGACGATGAAACAACCTTGCGTGTGCGGTTCCGGCAAAAAATTTAAGCATTGTTGCGGAGGCTTTTTATGAGTGAGTGGAAAACATTTGGTACGATCTTTTGGCAGCGATTTAATCAGAATAAATTGACCCAAGCCGCCGGTTATTTAACGTACAGCACCATGCTTGCCATTGTGCCGTTAATTATGGTGGTGTTTTCCATTTTCTCGGCATTTCCGGTGTTTAACGAAGTAACGGGAGCATTGAAAGCGTTTATTTTCACCAATTTTGCGCCATCGGCAAGTGACATGGTAGGGCAGTACATTGATGAGTTTGTGAATAATTCCAAAAAAATGAGTGCGGTGGGGATTATCAGCTTGATTGTTGTGGCGCTGATGTTGATTAATTCTATCGATCGCACGTTAAACAGCATTTGGCATGACACCGAAACGCGACCAATTTTTACGTCTTTTGCGATTTATTGGTTGATTCTAACGCTTGGCCCGCTGTTAGTCGGCGTCAGTATTGCCGCCAGTGCTTATGTAAAGACCATGTTTGAGAGCGCGTCAAACTTTTCTTTCGGTTTAAAACTCTTGAGTTTTGTGCCATTTTTATCCACTTGGTTTATTTTTACCCTGATTTATATGGTGGTGCCGAATAAGAAAGTTAGTATCAAACATTCTGCTGCCGGTGCGCTGATTGCCGCTGTGTTTTTCACCTTGGGTAAGCAGGCGTTTGCTTGGTATATCGTGACGTTTCCCTCTTATCAATTAATTTATGGCGCGATGGCGACTCTGCCAATTATGTTGCTGTGGATTCAGTTAAGCTGGACGGTTGTGTTGCTCGGCGCGCAATTAGCAGCAGTGTTGGCAGAAGTGCGGTGGAAAAAACAGGAGAATTCATTATGAATGGGGTTTTGGGACCACATGAAGGCAAAGAGTTAGCGTTAATGCTTAATCATAAAAAGAATGTAGCTTTATTTAATAATGATTTAGGCATCCCTGCTGAATTTTTCCCATATATTGAACAAGGGATTTTTGTTGTTCTGGAACAAGCTAATGAAATTTACGTATCGACAGATGACTTTGCGTTAATAAATTTTATTGTTTATCGGAAAGGCTACGAGGTTCAGGCGGAAAAATTAAAGCACTTGTTAGCGGAAGGCGCAACTGAGTTTATACCTGAGATAGAAAGGGAGATTGGACGGATTTTAGGATATAACGAACAGGATATTGAGTTTTATCTTGTCAATTTAGAACAACATTTAAAACGTAGAGAAGAATTATGATCGCATTAATTCAACGGGTAACGCAGGCGAAAGTGGAAGTGGGTGGCGAAGTCGTCGGGCAAATCGGCAAAGGCTTGTTGGTGTTGCTGGGCGTCGAAAAAGATGACGATCGCGCCAAAGCGGATAAATTGGCGGAGAAAGTGCTGAATTATCGCGTGTTTAGCGACGAGAACGACAAGATGAATTTGAACGTACAACAAGTGGCTGGTGAAGTCTTGGTGGTGTCGCAATTTACCTTGGTGGCGGATACGCAAAAAGGGCTTCGTCCGAGCTTTTCCAAAGGCGCAACCCCATCGTTAGCAAACGAACTTTATGAATATTTTGCACAAAAGTGCGGTGAAAAAGTAAAGGTGGAATGCGGCCGATTTGCAGCGGACATGCAGGTGAGTTTAACCAATAACGGGCCGGTGACGTTTTGGTTGCAGGTATAAGTTTAAATAAAATTAAGGAGATATCATGAATACGATTCAATTTTTACTGTCAACCATTATCAGTATTTACGGTTTTATTTTTGTTTTGCGCGCGTGGTTTCAGATTGCCAAGGTGGATTTTTATCATCCGCTTTCTCAGGCGTTAGTTAAAGTCACGCAGCCCGTGTTAAATGTTTTAGGAAAATTTGCGCCGACGGTGAAAGGCGTGAATCTTGCCGCATTGCTTGCTTGTTTTATTTTGGGGGTAGGGAAATTAGCGGTCATTCAGTTTTTAGATATGGCAGAAGCCTCACTTGTCGCTTATGTCCTCGTTGGTGTTCTGAATGTGGTACACGCCGTAGGGGAAGCGATTTTTTATGTGTTATTGATTAGCGCGATAATGAGTTGGTTTAATCGTTCGCCTAACGCTATGCAATATATGTTGTATCAGTTGAGTGAGCCTTTACTGCGCCCGATTCGCAAACTGTTGCCGAATACCGGCATGATTGATTTCTCACCGATGGTCGTGGTATTCATTTTATTCTTTGCCAACAAAGTGTTGTATGACGTATTTGGTCAACTTTGGGCTATTGCAACATTGTAGATGGGGGAAACATGGCGGTAACCTGTATAGGCAATGATTTGCGATTGGTGATTTTTCTACAGCCTAAAGCGGCGCAGGATAAAATAGTCGGGTTGCATAACGGTGAATTAAAGGTTTGTATCACGGCACCACCGATAGAAGGGCAGGCAAATGCGCATTTGCTGAAATTCCTCAGTAAATTATTTAAAGTGCCGAAAAGTACGATTCTTTTGGAAAAAGGTGAATTAAGCCGTCATAAGCAAGTTCTCATTCCTTCACCGAAAGCCATGCCAAAGGAAATTGAAAACCTGCTCCCCAAATAAGCCGATAAGGGAGCCTCAAAGCGATCTATAAATATGGCGAGTCAATGTGGATTCCTGTGAAAATGAGGGAATGGCTTTATTTTAGGGTGATATTTTGCTATCCTTACGCCTACTTTTGGGGCTGATTCTGGATTCGACGGGATTAGCGAAGCCCGAGGTGCACGTCGAGGTGCGGTAGGCCTCGTAAATAAACCGCAAAAAAATAGTCGCAAACGACGAACAATACGCTTTAGCAGCTTAATAACCTGCTCATAGCCTTCGCTCCCCAGCTTCCGCTCGTAAGACGGGGATAAAGCGGAGTCAAACCAAAACGAGATCGTGTGGAAGCCACCGTTTGAGGATCGAAGCACTAAATTGAATCAAACTAGCTTAAGTTTAGCGTGTCTGTCCGCATGCTTAAGTGAAATTAAAGACGAGACTAAACGTGTAGTACTGAAGGTAGAGTAATTTCGGACGCGGGTTCAACTCCCGCCAGCTCCACCACAAAATAAACCTATCAAGTCCTGTGAAAGACTTTAAAGCCTTGAAAATAATAACTTCAAGGCTTTTTTATTGTCCTTTCAATGCCTATCAAATTCTTAAGTTTTAGTAACGCGGGTAATAATATCAAAAATAATTGCGAGTTGTTTCAGACATTACTAGAAAAACAGATTTTTGGGTTATTTTATGAAAAATCATAAACGAGTAGGCTCATATAAATTATCAAAAGCGAAAAACATGTTCTCAAATTTATTTATGAATATGATTTTTATATGCTTGAGACTGGTGAAGTGCTAAATTTAAAAAGTTTTATGTTTACTTGATTTTTGCACTTCTAATTTTTAAAATAATACATAAATAATTTTATTGGGTTAAAATCATGAAAAAATTGTATATGTCATTTATATATTACTTTTGTTTATTCCTTATTCTTGTTTATTGTATTCTTCCATTTGTATTTCTTTGGAATATTAAAGATTATCGTCTGTATAATACATCTATTGCTATATTGGTAGGTTTTGTTTTTTCTTTTTTTAAGGGGATTCCTAAAGAAATAAGTATTTTTTTATGTTTTATTTTAACTTTTTTATTACCATGTTTTGTTTTATATATATATATTAATGTGCCTAATGATGATAGTTATATTTTTAAACAATACCAGTTATTAGATAGTGTTTTAGCTGCATTGTCACCATGTCCTATTTATTTTCTAGATTTGATATTTATGGATTATATTTATTCTAAGTGTAAGGAAGCAAAAGAAGGACTAAATAAATTAAAAGCAAAACAAAAGTAAAAATAAGGTGGTCAATTGACTACTTTATTTTTAACCTTATTCACATCCACTTCTTCCACCTTCACTTTCAGTTCGAATTCAAACTAACTGATAAACCTGGCAGTCTAAAAGATTGTGTGTCACTCTTATGATTAGTAAATTAGAGATATTAATTTCCATCTTTAAAGCTTGAGAGTTCAATTGGCGTTTCTAGTACCAAATCAGATCCATCAAAGACAATGTTAATGCTAAATGTTTTGATGTCATGTTTTAGCTTATCAAAACTGGGTTTGTGATGAACCGAAAAAACGCCTTATGGTTAGAATAAGATATAGCAACTATAAATTGACTATTTAAAATGCACTTTTAAAACATAGAGTAAAAAGGCATAATTTAAACCCTCATTTTTCAGAATTATTTGTTATAGGAGCAAAAAGATGAATATTTTATTATTAGATGGTGGTAAAGATTTCGGACATTCGCATGGTGAGTTAAACCACACACTTCATAAAAAAGCGAAAGAAGTTTTGACCGCACTTGGACACAATGTAAAAGAAACCGTGATTGATGCCGGCTATGATGTTGAGG
>ERZ772807.2169-NODE-2169-length-10382-cov-2.265518_pt1 | contig 10382 bp, 9 predicted proteins | sample MGYA00511472_ERZ772807 | MGnify/ENA primary metagenome ERZ772807 (study PRJEB29015, sample SAMEA2737947) | human oral metagenome | biome: human oral; feature: human-associated habitat; material: dental | place: China | collected 2039 ...
AGCATGCTTATACTCATCGGTTCCAGGAACAGCCTCTTTAACAGGCATTCCCAAGGGCAGAGCCGTACGCGGTTTCAGGGGAATAACACCATTTTGAGGAATATATAACCCCATATCGTACATACTATTCATGTATTCCCTAGGAGTTATAACCCCACTCTGCGCCCCGTGTGTGATAGATTTTTCCTCCCCGGTTTCTGTATTCTTTTCCACGGCTGTACCGTCAGGGTTTCCCGTGATGACCTTATTATTCGAGTATCCGCTAGACTTCCACGTGCCATCAGCATGTGCCTCAACATTGTCTGGGGAAGACGAATCGCTCTTACGCTCGACACTCCACGTGCCGTCAGCATTAACGCGAGTTTTTGTCTGTGAAGAAGAAACTTTTTCAATCCTCTCCCAAGATCCATCTGCGTTAATCGTCATTTCGTGATATATGTCAGACCCCGTTCCACGCTTCACATGGAATGTACCATCGACATTAACTACAACTGATAATTTATCCTGGCCGCTGCCTTCTTCAACAGTCCACGAACCGTCGTCCTTGAGCTTTACATTCTTTCCTAACGAGCCCTGAGACTTCTGTTCAGCGCGCGGGCGGGGTTTACCAGCCTTATTATCGTCAGTAAGCCCCACAATCTGTTTCTCATGACTCTGTTCTTCATTCTTCTGTTTCTCCTCTGTTGGGTTCGTCGTGGGGGAAGCGGAAGAAGACTCGGGTGAGGCAGAGGAAGATATAGAGGAGACAGGGGAAGATCCCTCAGATTTACTCGGCTGAGCTCGTTCCACAGTCATGCAGGCGCTGAGCGCGAGCATGAGGGCGCATCCGGTGGAAAGAGGAACGACGATGCGGGTGAACTTAGTGATTTTCATCGGAAGTTTCCTTAAGACACGGCTTGCTGACCGGGTTGAAGAGGCTTACGCGGGGTCAGCGGAATGACCCCTCCGCCGCCGGGGCCGTCCTCTAAATAGGAGAGGCTCGGTTCACGGGGAACTTGAATATGGCTTACTTCATGTCCTCCCGAAGGGAGTTCGGTCTTCCGACCCGAACTCTCCCGAAAGACTTTACCGTCTGAGGTGCTGTACTTGGTGTCGTATTCAGTTTGGGTGCGCCACGTCCCGTCCGCTTTCACCTCTACCGTTCGGAAGGAATCCTTTGAAGTCCAACTGCCGTCGGGGTTCACGTGAACAAAGTTTTCTCCATCGCCCATTTTCATTTTAGATTCCCAAGAACCATCCGCGAACAACTGCGAACTTCCTTCACGGCCAGTTTCTGCGGAGTCCTTCTGATCCCACGTACCGTCTTCAGAAACACGTATGGCTGAACCTTTACTCTGCCAAGTCCATGCCCCATTCGGGCTGACGATAGCATCATCATCGATTTTCCTCTCTGAACGTGGACGGGGCTTGCCCGCTTTGTTCTCATCCGTCAGGAGTATGCCCTCAAGTTCAGCGGTAGCATGCTCATACTCATCGGTTCCAGGAACAGCCTCTTTAACAGGCATTCCCAAAGGCAGAGACTTACGAGGCTTGAGCGGAATAACACCGTTTTCAGGGACGATCTCATCAAGTTTATAGGTATCGGCGATCGAGCCTTCATCATGGTCTTTCGGGGTCGTGACCATCTTCCACTCTAGCGGGGTAAGAGGTTTTTCCTCCCCCAACTTCGTGTTCTTTTTGATTGCCGTACCGTCGGGTTTTCCCGTTATAACTGCGTTCGCCCTTTCGGTAGATTCCCAGCTGCCGTCGGAACGCATCTCAACTTTTTCTGGGGAACCCTCACTCCCATATTTTTTCTCAATGGTCCACGTGCCGTCAGCATTAACGTGAGTTTTTTGTTCGCTGGAAGAATCTTTTTCGATTTTCTCCCAGGACCCATCGGCGTTGAGGGTAAATTCTTCCGTAGAATCTTCCGGATTTTTATTCTTCACCTGGAATGTGCCATCGGCGTTAACCGAAACCGATTCCGTGCGTCCGTTATTGTCTTCTTCGACAGTCCATGAACCGTCGTCCTTGAGCTTTACATTCTTCGTTGAATCCAAAGGCTTCTGATCAGAGCGCGGGCGCGATGTACCGGCCTTATTATCGTCAGTAAGCCCCACGATCTGTTTCTCATGCGACGTTGCAGAAGCTGAAGAGGATGCGCCGGAACCGCCATGAGTAGAATCTTCCGAACCGATTCCTTGTACAGAGGTCGAGCAAGCACTGAGTGCCAGCATGAGAATACATCCGGCAGATAGGGGACCAAATACGCGAGTGTGATTATCATTCTTCATCGGAAGTTTCCTTACGGCTATGTAGTCTATGCGGTGCTTTGATGCGGTGTTTAAAAATACCTTTAGTTTCAGTCTATGGTTCTTGGACAGACCCGATGCCGCTAACACTCCACGTTTTCTTCCAACACTCAGCGAATATAGAGTACGTTCCCATATTTCTTCCAGCAAAGCTCCAGGCAGAAGGGTGTTTTAGACACAAAAAGGGTGGCGCATCCAGCCATACAATCTGGATGCGCCACCGTACTACCGAGAGAGGTTCGAGGTTACTGAGCCTTCTCCCCTGGTTTAAGCGGGGTACGCGGTTTGAGAGGAACAACGCTGTTGCCGCCTACGCCGCCTTCAGCGTATGCAATCGGGTTTACAGGAACCGTCGTAGGAGTAAGCTCTTTCCCAACTTCGCGTTTCTCTTGGCCTGGTTTCTCTTGGTAGACCTTGCCGTCGGCAGTTCCGTAGAGGGTGGAATACGAATCTACGCTGCGCCACGTTCCATCGGCCTTAACCTCCATGCCCTTAGCACCTTTAGTCAGATCCGTATCGCCGCTCTCGCGTACTCGAATCCAGCTGCCATCGGGGTTTACGTGAACTCGCTCGTTCCGTTGTGCGTCAAAGCTTTCCCAGGTGCCGTCGGCATTCAGATTAGCTTTATCGCCTTTATTATTAGTCCACTCCCAGGTGCCGTCGGCTTTGGTGGTCATGGTATAGCTCTCGCTCTTATACTCCCATGAACCGTCCTCATGCACTGTCGCTCCAGGGTAGGGGTCTCCATATGTCGAGGTCGGCCGCGGCTTACCGGCCTTATTATCATCGGTCAGAGCCTTTGAGGTAGCGCTCGAACTTGCCGAAGCCGAGGCACTGGTGCTGCTGGAAGCTGACGCACTAGGCGATGCGGTTTCCGAGGCAGACGCGCTCGCACTCGACGAGCTGGCGGCGGAAGACGAAGGTGCCACACTGTTCACCGAGGAGGAGCAGGCGCTCAGGGCGAGCACCGCAATAAGAGCGGCGGAAAGCGGCATCGCTAGACGACGAGGGTTATGCATAGAAGTCTCTTTCAACAGTGATTATTGCACGGTGTTTATAGCACCGACTTATTCATTCTATCGGCATCTCTCCATAAAATGCAGAATATATCCTTCATATTTTAGAAGGACTGCATCGTATTTTATGTTTATCGAGGTAAAAGGCGATAAGTCTAGAGCGCATCGATTCGCTTTCTCACGGTAAATAGCACGAGGGGGCTGTAAAATCTTGAGAAAGCATTCGATACCGCCCACACGGAAGGAGGGATGCATGCGCATCAGCCGCATCTATAACAATAATGTCGCCCTCACCCGTGATTCCTACGGGCAAGAGGCGGTAGTTATCGGGCGCGGACTTGCCTTTGGTAAACGCAAGGGCGATCTGGTTGATCCAACTAAGGTCGAGCAGACATTCATTCCCGAACACGATATTTCCGCCGAACGGCTCAGTTGGTCACTCTCCGAGATTCCCCCGGAGATTCTTGCTATTGCCTCCGAACTTGAAACGAAGGTTCGCAATACCCCCGATATTAAAATCGCGAATTCCTTCATCATTCCTTTCGCGGACCACCTGCACTATGCTGTTGCGCGCGCTCGCGAAGGGCTGCAGGTTGATTATCCTCTCGCACCAGAGGTAACGCTGCTGTATCCGCGTGAAGTTGAGTTCGGGCGCCGGGCACTTGATTTGGTACATGAGCGCTTGGATCTCACCCTAGACCCGCAGGAAGCCATTCCTTTGGCGTTACATCTCGTCAATGCCCAGTTTGCAACGGCCGATATGTCGCGAGCTTTCCGCATGACTGAGGTTTTCGCGCAGGTTTTTGATGTTATCGGAGCAACGTATGGTAAGCCGATAGACACAAATTCCATGTCGGCGGCGCGGTTTATTACCCATCTGCGTTATCTCTTCGTACGTGCCGATCGAGAGAACAATAAACAACAACGGCATATTACTCAGCCCGGTGTTTTGGCTGCGCTTCGGGCGGATGCGCCCCAAGCCTTCGCATGCGCACAAAAGGTTCTTCTCCTATTAGAGATGCAGCTCAATCAGCCGTTACGCCAGGATGAGCTCACATATTTGACGATTCATATTGACCGCCTCGCCCAAGAGATGTGGGGTTCTTAGAATTTAAAATCATCACCTCTGCACAATAAAAAGTCTCTTGATCGTAAATAACGCAGAATTTTTAATGTTTTATTCACAATCACAAGAATTTTTAGTCAGAATGCATCTTACCCCCCGACAAGCCCTTCCAAAACTCAATATATTCCTATATTGGAATATAAGAATATACGCTATTAATGCATCAAAATACAGCAAATAACAGCTTTTTACCCCTGTCCGACTGATGACCTTTCACACTCTCCACCCTCTAGATCATGCCCTTAAGAACGACATAGTTTAGGTCACATATACTATATTTATGTGCCGAGAGGTTCTCATGTAGAAGTATTTTTTCCTATATTTTTTTCTATATTTAAAACCGCTACCGACCGTGATATTCTCAAAGGGTTTAGACCCTTAAATACGGAAACAACACACATTCTGTAGTAACGAGAGGACCATCATGGTCACTATCATCGTGGCGGCACACGGGGAGTCAGCACCCGCGCTCTTAAAGACCGCCAGCATGATCCTCGGAAACCTCGATAACGTGTATCCGGTGACATTTCTTCCTGGGCAGGGTCCGGAAGATTTGATCGAAGAATACACGCGCATCGTTGCGGAAACAGGATCCGAAGAAACCCTTATTCTCGTCGACCTCTTCGGCGGCAGCCCCTACAATGCAGGCGCTCGATTCGCGGCAGAACACGAAAATATTGATGTTGTCGCAGGCGTCAACGTGCCGATGCTCATTGAAGTCATCAGCAGCGCCGGTCGCAAAAATGCGACTCTCAAGGGCCTGGTCGCCAAAGCCCATAAGGCGGGCGTGAAGGGTATTCGCTCCTTCCAAGAAGCCAACCAACCGGTACAGGAAGAAAAGCCTTCTCAAGAGGCAAAACCCGCCGAAACACCGGCGGCACCGGAAATACCCGCAGAACAGCAGGTTGAAGGCGGGCATATGGATGCTATTTTTACGCGCATCGACTCCCGTCTTATTCACGGGCAGGTCGCGGGCACCTGGGTTCCTTATGTGGCACCGCAAACCTTTATTGCCGCATCGGATGCAGCCGCCCACGACAACCTCCGCAAGAGTCTGCTGCTGCAGGTGGCGCCTGCCGGAGTCAAAACCAATGTGCTCGATATTGCTAAAGCGGGGCGCGTATACAACAACCCCAAATACACCGGCATGAAAACCATGTTTGTACTCGAATCCCCAGTCGATGTGGTGCGTCTAATAGACGAAGGCGTCGAAATTCCAGAGGTCAATGTTGGCGGCGTAACCTACAAAACCGGTATGACGCAGCTTTCTGAGGCGGTTTACGCATCTGAAGAAGACCTCGACGCATACCGTGAGCTTCTCAAACGTGGCGTCAAACTGTACGTGCAGCAGCTTCCTAACCACTCCCCCGTCGATATGGCAAAAATTTTGAAATAGAAAGGCCTCGCCTCATGAGTCCCCTCGCATTTATTCTCGTCATTGTGGTGGCGTTCATTGCGGGTGTCGCATCCGTGGTGGATGAACGCCAGTTCCACCGTCCCCTAGTGGCATGTACCCTCATGGGTTTCGCCCTCGGAGACCCCACCACTGGCATTATCTTGGGCGGTATGCTCGAACTCATTGCCCTCGGGTGGATGAACGTTGGCGCGGCGATGGCACCCGATGCGGCTCTCGCATCATGTATCGCAACGGTCGTCGTCATTCACGGTCACCTTGATAAAGCGCAGGGCATCGCCGTTGCTATTCCGATTGCCGCAGCCGGGCAGGTGCTCACCATTTTCGTGCGAACTATTACCGTCTTCTTCCAGCATCAAGCCGACCGGTTCGCCCAAACGGCGAATTTCCGGGGTATTGAGCTCATGCATATCAGCGGTATGGTTCTGCAAGGTTTGCGTGTGGCTGTCCCAACCGCCGTGGTTGCCCTTATTAACTCCGAAACCCTGCAGAACTGGCTGCAGGCTATTCCTGCTGAGGTGACGAACGGCCTGCGTATCGCTGGCGGCATGATTACGGTGGTCGGTTTCGCCATGGTCATTAACATGATGAAGTCCCGCGCCCTCATGCCGTTCTTCTTCCTCGGATTCATCGCGGCAGCCGCTATTCCGGCATCCCAGGAAATCACGCTCAGCGGCGGCAACAAGGATGCTATCGGCAACCTCGCCGCAACGCTGGCAGATCCCGCACAGCTGAACCTAGTCGCGATCGGTATTGTCGGAGCGTGCCTGGGACTGCTGTACACCCAGCTGAATCCAATCTTCCATAAGAGTGAGGCGGCACCGGCAGCCGCACGCCCAGCCGACGACCTCGATAACGAGCTTGAGTAGGAGCGAATCATGACTGAGAACACTCAAGAAAAAGTAACCGCAGAGGTTCCCGACCTCACCAGGCGCGACAAGATTGATACCTACATCCGCTCCACCTTCCTGCTCGGCTCCTTCAACTTCGAGCGTATGCAGGCCATTGGTTTTGCGGTGTCGATGATCCCCGCGATTAAACGTTTCTACACCAAGAAGGAAGATCAGGCGGAAGCACTCACCCGTCACCTGGAGTTCTTCAACACCCAACCCTGGGTCGCGTCCTCCATTATGGGTGTGACTGCCGCTATGGAGCGCGAAAAGGCAGCCGGTAAAGAAGGTATTGATGATGCCGCCATTACCAACGTGAAGGTTGGTCTGATGGGACCGCTCGCAGGCGTGGGCGACCCGATTTACTGGGGTACCGCGCGCATCGTGCTGGCGGCGGTAGGTGCATCCTTCGCTATTGCGGGCAATATTCTGGGACCGCTGATTTTCTTCTTTGGCATGACCGCGATTCGGTGGGCTACCCGCTGGTACGGCTTCAAATATGGGTACGAAAAAGGTACCCAAATCGTGGGCGAAGCGGGCGGCAACACCCTGCAGAAGATTACGCAGGGCGCCTCGGTGATGGGCCTGTTCGTGATGGGGTCGCTCGTATACCGATGGACGACCATCAACATTCCGCTCAAGCTCACGGAATACGAACAAAACGGTAAGAACGTTGAGGTCACCGTGCAGTCGATGATGGATCAGCTGCTGCCCGGGCTCGCCGCACTGGCCCTGTGTTTCCTGTGCATGTGGCTTCTGCGCAAGAGGGTTAACGCCATCTGGATTATCTTCGGCCTCTTCGCCGTCGGTATTGCTGGTGCCTACCTTGGGTTCTTAGCACTCCCCCAGTAAACCCGAGTGACCACAAGCAAACCAGCGGGATGCTCGCTCCGGTAGACTTTTGTACCGGGCACGCATCCCGTGATTTTTAGCCACCGCACAGACCTGAGGAATCCCATGAAAAAACTGATGGCATTCGACTTGGATGGAACTCTGCTTTTTGACCGGACCATCGACCCCGCGAATGTACAGGCTATTCACCGCTGGCAGCAGGCCGGGAATCTTGCGGTGTGTGCGACGGGGAAAAGTATTTTCGCCACGAAACTTGCCCTCGATAAAACCGGCGTAACCTTCGATTACAACGTGCTGTACACCGGTGCGGTTGTGACCGATGCCGAGTACAACATCCTGCACGCGCAAACTCTGCCGGTGTCAGTGGTGCGCGCCTGCTATGAACGGTTCAAAGAAGAACCGGGGGTCGCTCTTTTTGCCACGACTTTAACCCATGACTATCGTCTGGCGGATAATGTGGGGTCTTCGACTAATATTCTGCCCGAGTTCCTGCCGCTGGCAGAGTCCGAGATTGATACCCAAGATTATGTGGGTGTGCCCCTATGGATTCCTGAAGACGATGCTCGCGAGCGCGCCTACCGCTGGATTCTTGAGGAGTTCGGTGATTCAGTGGATTGTCACAAGAATCAGGATTTTCTGGATATTGTGCCCCCGCAGTGCACGAAGGCGACCGGGCTGGCATGGCTTGTGGAGTATCTGAAACCGGTCGAGTATGAAACCTACACGATTGGGGATTCCTGGAACGACGTACCCATGCACGAGTGGGCGGATCATGCGGCGTCGTTCAGCTATTCCCCGGATGATGTGAAGGCGCGAACCGAGATTTCGGTGGATCATGCGTGGGAGTTTATCGACTCTTCGTTGGGTGCGTAGATTCTGCGTTTCACGTGAAACTTTTTTCAAAAACAACGTATATAGATTGTTAAAGGGGGTATATGGCGAATGTCTTCAACAAATAAAGGGCACAATCCCGAGAGCTTTGGCGATGCTTTTCGGCAGGCCGCCCGTGAGTCTTTGGTGAAGAACCAGCGCGAGCGTTCCAGCGATATTGTTTCTATTGCCCCGATTCAACTGGCGCTCGCCGCGTTGGCTATAGGTATTTATGCCCTGTGGAATAGTTGGTTGTGCTTGATTCCGCTGGGAGTGGTGCTGGTGCTCATGTGGGTGCGTTACACCGCGCAGCGTTGGCGTGATCGTCGCCTGGGCCATCTCGTCTTCTCCCAAAAGGTGTCCTTCCCGCCTACAGCTTTTCGAGGATACGCACGAGCTCCGACAAAGTAACCGCCCCGTCAGGCGGAGTGACTCCGTCCTCGAAGACCATGTAGTAGCGATAGCCATTGCCAGACATGCTCGCCCACTCCCGCCCGAGCCTGATCTTGCGGTTAGAATCGTCGTTCTTCAAATGCTCGCCCTTGGACTCGACAACCACGATGGTGCCGCTGGTGGTCATCACGACGAAATCTGGGTAGTGATGGAACGGACCATTGAGGCAAAAACCCTTGCGTTCAATCACGCGGTGCCACCAGCGAACGTTGTCCATTCCGGAGAAACGACCAGCGAGTTCGAGCTCAAAGTCGTTCATCTTGTCTTCGGCCTCATACAGCGACCCGCCAATCAGGGAGCTTGCATGAATGGGCTGGATCGCTTTCGGAAACGCGTATAGCGCTTGAACATCAACGCGCCGGGTCTCGATGTCCTCATAGAACCTCTTGACCTTATGCGCTTCCAAAAGACCATCGATTTTTTGCTTGACCTTGCTTGCTACCGCATGCGGGTGCTCTTGATAGGTCAGCAGCTGCTCGGTGCCGAACGCTTCAACCATCCGCACAATGTATGCGTGCAAATCAGAGTCAGTGATCGAATTGATCGGTTTGATCCGTTGGTAGATCGCTTCAACTGTGTTGCGTTTTTGTCCTTCGATGCTCAGTTTCGAGAAGTGTTCGCGCATGAATTTTTGGTCGGTACTCGACATCCGGAAGGCTTTAGGAACCTTCGGAGTCTTTTCGCACGTCGATCTTGTACATCTGCTCGTCTGCCGTCGACAGGTCAATGTCGATGTCTTTCGTCTTTAAGTCAAAGTCACCGGCTAGTGCCTCGTGCTTGAGCTCGTTGTATCCCTCATGAGCAGTAGGGAACAATGCTGATCCGGGTTCTTGGATGACGAATTGGGGAAGGCGAAGGGTTTCGATCTCGTCAGCAAATTCGGAGTTCACGAAGCTCGTGTCCACAGCATCCTCCAAATCCGAGGGAACGTAACCCTCACCCATCTGTGCGGCTTCTTCGGCCTCCTGCTCATAGTCCGCACCCTGCTGAGCCGCCTGCTCGATCATCGAAGCAACCGTCGGATCCGGCGAAGGCTCCTGTGAACTAATGGACTCGTCTCGCGCATCCAGATCAGCTGCAACCGCTTCTTCGTCAAACTCCAAAAACTCTTCTACATCCACACTCTGCTCCGGGTCTGCAGGCGTCGGGGCAGGTTGGGTTGACTGGCTCGTGTTGGTGAAGTCGAAAGCTACTTGGTCGGCTGCGCGGAAGTCGCGCTTGGAGAATCCTGCACTGTTGAGACCCGCAACGATCTGATTGAGCGTGGCCCCGAAATCGTTCGAGGAGGTCAACACGTAACTCATGTTCAACAGCGTGTTCGGCTGCTGCTTAGTGTGGGGTTGGCGCAGAACACGGCCAAGGATCTGTTCAACATCGACCTGGCTGGTCTTGTTCGCCAAGGACGCCAGAATGTAGGCGAAGGGGCAGTCCCAACCTTCTTTCAAGGCTTCAACGGTAATCACAAAC
>ERZ772807.2170-NODE-2170-length-10377-cov-3.426468_pt1 | contig 10377 bp, 12 predicted proteins | sample MGYA00511472_ERZ772807 | MGnify/ENA primary metagenome ERZ772807 (study PRJEB29015, sample SAMEA2737947) | human oral metagenome | biome: human oral; feature: human-associated habitat; material: dental | place: China | collected 2039 ...
CGTTTAACGTAAATACCTATAGGTAGAGCTCTCAGCAATGTAATAGTTTATCAATTTTGACTTGTATAACCAATTAACAATAGTATGGATGTATTAGATTGTTTAGCAAATCTGAGTAATGACGAAGTTTTTACCTCACCAGCGGTTGTAAACCGTATGCTTGATACTTTGCCCGAGGCGTTGTGGAGCGATCCCAATGCTAAGTTTTTAGACCCTTTTACTAAGAGTGGTGTATTCTTGCGTGAGATAGCCAAACGGCTGATGAAAGGGTTGGAAACGGTTATACCTGACCCTCAGGAGCGCCTTGACCATATATTGGGGCAGCAACTTTACGGTATTGCTATTACCCAACTTACGGCACTTATGGCGCGGCGTACCCTTTATTGCAGTAAAGATACTACCGAGTTAGCACACTGCCTTACCGATATTTTTGCCCAGCAAGGTAACCCTGATGGCAATATTTATTTTGCGCCCTGTGAGCATACCTTCGTTAAGGGCAAGTGTAGCTATTGCGGAGCTACAGAACGAGAGTTTGGCACCGAGCAACGTACTGCCCTTGAACAACACGCTTATCTATTTATACATAACAAAAACCCTTATAAAGAAATGCAATTTGATGTAATCATCGGCAATCCTCCTTACCAAATGAGCGATGGAGGTGGTACAGGAGATAGTGCTCAACCTATCTATCAATTATTTATTGAACAAGCTATTAAATTAGCCCCTAAGTATCTATGTATGATTGTGCCCAGTCGTTGGATGAAAGGAGGTAAAGGACTAGATAGGTTTCGCAAAACAATGATGGAGGACAAGAGAGTAAAATTTCTTTATGATTTTGAATCTGCCAAAGATATATTTCCAGGTATTACACTTGATGGAGGAGTATGTTATTTTTTATGGGATAAACACTATAATGGGAAATGTGAATTCCATTATAAAGGTATAGATGGGGTAGAAATACCTTCTACAAAGAGATTTTTATCATCAAATTTTTCTGAAACAATCATTAGAGATTTTAGACAAGCATCTATTATTGAGAAAGTTTACGAAGAGACTAAATTTTCAAGTATTGTTTTCTCAAGGAATCCGTATGGTATCTCAGCAGACTTTTTTAATTCTCCTGAAAAATATGAAAATATTAATAAATCTGAAATCCCAAAAGAGAATTATTTAAAACTCTATGGAGTAAAAGGTAATAAAGGAGGTGCTAAAAGAATAAGTGTTTTCATAGAAAGAGGTGAGTTCTTAAAGAATGAAAGTCTTTTGAATAAATATAAGTTATTTTTCTCAAAAGCATATACTACTACAGCTACTGTTCCTCCTAAAATAATTATAGGATATTTTAATGAGGTATGTACAGAAACCTTTTTAAACATAGGAGCTTTCGATAGTCTTACTGAAGCTAAAAACTGTTTAGCTTACATAAAAACTAAGTTTTTCAGAGCTTTACTATTCTTCAATAGAAGTTCTTTAAATATCTCAAAAGAGACTTTTAATCTTATTCCTCTACAAGATTTTACTGAAGAATGGACAGATGAAAAACTTTATAAAAAGTACGGACTTACGTCAGAAGAGATAGCCTATATAGAGGAAAAAATTGATGTAATGGAGTAGAATATTTAATAAATTAAATTGAAATAAAATGAGAGAAAAACATCGTATATTAAAAATTCTCAATAAAGAGTATAATGATAAAAGTTATAGTGGAACTAATTATACAGAGCAAGGCAAATCTTTGAGTGAACAGGATTTACATAGAAAAACAAATATCCATCTTGATAAATTGAATCTTATTTTAAGCTCTTTAAAAAGTTATGACTATATAAAGTCAACTGGACTACATGATGGAAAAAACTTAATCTATTACTATATTACAGACAAAGGTAGAGATGCATTATTAGAAAGGAGGTTTATATGGTACTTGTCCTCTTCAAAATGGGCATTTATAATATCAATCATTTCATTAATAATATCGGCTTTACAATGGATTTTTCCTCGTTAGAAAACAGTCTAACTCAGCACCTCTTAAATTAATTTTCTAATTATTATGAACATCCCTCGTATTTATGCGTATTCTGATGAGCATTTCCCTGGTTGCCTAAAGGTGGGGTATACTACCCGCACTGCCGAAGAGCGCGTGCGCGAGCAAACTGAAGCTGTGAAAATGCCTAAACAAACGTGGTGTATAGAACTCAATGAGCTCGCTATTCGCAATGACGGCACCTTCTTTACCGACCACGAAATTCATCGTCGCTTGCAACGTATGGAGGTAGTGCGTGAAAAAGGCGAGTGGTTTCGCTGTAGCGTAGAGCTACTAAAAGCGTGTATTACCTATGAAAAGACGGGGCAATACGATACTGATGCGACTCGCTATCACAGCTTTGCAATGCGCCCTGAACAACAAAGAGCGGTAGCTATTACGGCTACTTTCTTTAAGAACAACCCGCCAACTGAGGGGCATATACCGCACTTCCTTTGGAATGCCAAAATGCGCTTTGGAAAAACCTTTGCTGCCTATCAGTTGGCTAAAGCGATGGGTTGGAAGCACTTGCTTGTTATCACCTTTAAGCCTGCTGTGGTAAATGCGTGGCGCGATGACCTGCTTACTCATACCGACTTTCAAGGATGGCAGTTTGTGTCGCAGTCGGAGCTTGACATCTCGCGGGAGCAAATAGATAAGAAGCGCCCGTATGTGTATTTTGGTTCGTTTCAAGACCTATTGGGCAAAGATAGAGCTACGGAAGGCATTAAAGAGCAAAACCAATGGATACACCAAACGCATTGGGATTGTGTGATATTTGACGAATACCACTTTGGGGCGTGGCGCGAAAAAGCACAAGACCTTTTCAATAATCCTAAAACAGAAATAGAAAAGCAACTCAAAAAAGAGTATGAAGACTACCAAGCAGAGGCTAAGACTATAGAAAACGAAGAGGGTAACGATATTAGCTTTGTAGAGGATTTTGATGAGGAAGCACTGCCCATTACGACTAACCATTATTTGTATTTATCAGGCACCCCTTTTCGTGCGCTGCAAAACGGTGATTTTTTAGAAGACCAGATTTTTAGCTGGACATATACCGATGAGCAGCAAGCCAAAGAGCAATGGCAGGGCGATAATAACCCTTATCTGTCGCTGCCCAAAATGCAGATGATGCTCTACAAATTGCCCCAGAAGGTAGAAGAAATGGCTGAGAAAGGTGATAAAGATGAGTTTGACCTCAACGTGTTTTTCAAAGCTGAAGGCAAAGGAAAAAACGCTACATTCAAATATGAAACAGCGGTGCAAGGTTGGTTGAGCTTTATCAAAGGGCAATTTTTAGAGGCTAATGAAACTGACCTGAAAGCGAATATTTTTGCCCCTATGCCTTTTTCGGATGTGGAATTGCTCAGAAACTTGCAACATACTTTTTGGTTTTTGCCTAATGTGTCGGCTTGTGATGCGATGGAAAATCTGCTAAAAGCCAATGTGTTTTTCAAAAGCTATAAGATTATCAACTGCTCGGGCACTAAGGCAGGGATAGGAGAAGAAGCTTTGAGGCGTATGAAACAGCAAATGGGCGACCCTATTACATCGGAGTCGATTACGCTATCTTGTGGTAAGCTCACCACAGGGGTATCGGTGCCTGCGTGGTCGGGTATTTTTGTATTGAGGAGTCTTACCAGTCCGGAGACTTATTTTCAGTCGATTTTTAGGGTGCAGACTCCTTGGGTACTGAAAAACCCGAATAAGACTTCGCCTAACCGCGAGGAAATAGTTAAAACGCTTTGTTATGTGTTTGACTTTGCTCCTGACCGTGCGCTGAAGCAGATAGACCAATACTGCGGTCAGCTGACGATGAATAGTGAGATAAGCAGGGAGCGGGCAGTAGCTGAGTTTATACACTTTTTGCCGGTACTTTACTACGAAGGGGGACGATTAGACGCTATTAATGCACAGGATATATTAGACAAAATTATAGTGGGTACAACTGCTAACCAGCTGGTGCGCCGTTGGGAGAGCAATCTGCTGGTGAATGTAGATACCCTTACCTTAAATAGGCTGATAAACAACGCCGAAGCGATGGCTGCTTTGGAGAGTATAGAAGATTTTCGTTCGCTGCGCGATGATATTACCACTATGATTAACAAGAGTGAGAAGATAAAGAAAGCCAAGAAAGAGGCTGCCGAAAAAGGAGAAAAGCCCGATAGGAAAATAACTGAAGAAGAAAAAGAGTATAAAACAAAGCGCACCGAAATACAGAAGAAGTTGCGCAAACTCGCTACGCGTATTCCGTACTTTATGTACCTGACTACCTATCGTGAAGAAACTTTTTACGATGTGGTGCGGCGCTTGGAACCAGAGCTTTTTAAGCGCGTGACGGGGCTTACTCAGCAACAGTTTGAGTTGCTTGCCTCATTAGGTGTATTTAACAAAGGGCTGATGAATGATGCTGTTTATAAATTTAAACGCTATGAAGATGAAAGTTTTGTAACCCTGAGGGTATATTAAAAATATTTTATACTTTTGCCTCACTAATACGGAATCATAACCCAATAATTTTTATATACTATGACTAAATTTTTACAAAAAGTTCGAGCATTTATTTCAGAAGAAGATCGACCAATGTCAAAGAAAACTTTTAGAATGTACCAATGGTTATTAAGGGGGCTTTTGATAGCATGTATTCTTGTAGTTTTCTTAAAATGGCAAGAAACAGAATTGCTCTTCAATCTCCTTTCTTTAGCAGCAGTTGTTTGGATTTTTGCTTTAATAGAAGTGTCAGAGAAACAAAAGAAGGCATAGAGCCTTTCTGAAGACAAAAGTCAAATCAGAGAGTCGAAAAACACACTGTTTTTCGGCTCTTTTTTTTTGGTTGGGGGCTTTAGTTGTAGTATGATGAGACAGGGTTGTAACACGATGTGACAACTATTTGCAGCGTTTTGCTTTTTGCCGCACCTTTGCAGTGTCAAAACAAACAAAGAGCGCTCTTTAATTAATTGTTCAACTTAAAATATTAAAAAAAATGGCAAAAAGTAAAAACAACATCGTAATCGCTGGATTGAGCGGAAAAGTTGGTAAACAACTCGTATTTAAACAAGTAAACGGTAGAACTATCGTTACTAAATTCCCTAATTACAAGGTGAGTAAGACGCCTAAGCAAGAGGCTCACCACAAGAAGTTCGCTAAAGCTACCGTATATGCTAAAAATGCTTTGGAAAACCCTACTCTTAAAAAAGCATATGCCGAAGAGGCTGCTAAACGACCTGGGGTAAGTGCTTACATAATGGCTATAGCTGACTATTTGAAGGCTCCGGTAATAGACCGTATCGATACTTCAGCTTATACAGGCGCTCATAATGGTGAGAAAATAGCTATAGAGGTAGCCGACGCTTCGAAAGTGATGACCGTAAAGGTAAAAATAGTTGCCGCTAACAACTCGGCTATAGAAGAAGGGGCTGCTGCTCTTAGCGAAGGTAAGTGGGTGTACACTACTACGGCTATCAATGCGACGCTTAGCGGTAGCAAAGTACTCGTAACGGCTACCGACCGCCCTAATAACGTAGTAACTAAAGAAATAACCCTTTGAAATTAGTCAATTTGCCGATTTGTTGATTAGCAAATCGGCAAATTAACAAATCAATGATTATGGACTTACTAAAAGAACACTTTTTTTCCTTTATAGGATTATTGCTCTCGGGCTTTGTGGGTTGGCTTTTCGGCAGACCTAAGCAGCGAGTGGAACTACAGAGCAGCGAGCTGGACAACGTAGATAAGGCGATACATATCTATCGCGAAATGATAGACGACCTATCGGCTAAATACGCCAAGGCTATCGCTGACCTTAATGAGGCTAACCGGCGCATCAAAGAACTTGAAAATGCAGTAGAGTCCCTTTTGTTAGCAACGAAAAACAAATAATAATAGTATGGAAACGATAGTACAAGATTTTATAAACAAATACAGAGAGGCAGCCCTGGCAGTTGAGGAGCAGACAGGTATCTCGCACCTCTTTATCTTAGCGCAGGCAGCCTTAGAGAGTGGCTGGGGGCAGCACGCACCGAAGAATATGTTTTTTGGTGTGAAAGCCCTGCACAATAGTAATGAAGCTGAGCGACAGCTATTGGTCACCACCGAGATACTCAGTGTGCGCCCTGCTGTAGGGCAGTTCCCTGCGGTTATCAGTGTGCGCCTTCGCCCTGACGGTAGGTACGAGTGTATAGTGAAAGATTGGTTTAGGGCTTATCCCTCTCCCGAAGCCTGTTTTGCTGACCACGCTCAGTTTTTCTTTAAAAACAAGCGCTATGCTAAGGCTTTAGCGGTTAGAGAAGACCCTTATAAGTTTGCCATAGCAGTGGCGCAAGCAGGCTATGCTACCGACCCTGCTTATGCACAAAAACTTTGTCGGTTGATTAGCCGATTTGCCAATTTGTCAATTTGACGATTTGCCAATTTGACGATTTGGCGATGAGTCTAACAGATGAAATAAAAACAATTACAATTAACTATTAGAAAAATGAAAAAGAAACCTAATATTCCGTTTGTTCTATCGTTAGTATGTGTGGTAGGACTTGTAGGCTGCCGCAGTAGACGGGTAGTCCGTACCGAGCAACAATATACAGCACAACGTTATGAAGTGCAGCGAGACAGCGTACAGCAGATAGCGACTGCCGCACAAAGGCAGGCACACCATCAGTGGCAAGGCGCTACTTTAGAGTTTGAATGGCAACCTCCGCGCGATAGTAGCAATGCAAAAGTCCGTATAAAGTTACAACAGCAGCAAGAGGTGCATCAGCAGGAGGCAACGAACACTTTGGTAGCGCAAAGAGCTGACCAGAGTAGGGTAGAGGCGCACCAAGTGCAGCAATATCAAAAGCAAGAGCAGCGCGAGCAAGGCACAACTTATCAGTATTGGCTTTGGGGCTTAGTGATTGTAGGAGTGCTGATAATGTGCAAAAGGCACATCAGCCAATAGGGGGAATTGACAAATCAGCAAATAATTTTTTGTTTTTCAGAAAAAAGTTCTACCTTTGTAGTCGCAAAAACTTTAAATGCGCCATCGTTTATGGAAGAAGAACATCACCACCATCACCATCATCACCACCACGAGCATTCAGTAGCTGACCTTCAGCAGCTAAACCGTGCTTTCTACATAGGTATAGGGCTAAACTTACTTTATACTATTATTGAGTTCGTGGTAGGTTTTAGCGTCAATTCGTTAGCCCTGATCTCCGATGCCAGTCATAACCTAAGCGATGTAGCCAGTTTAGTTATTTCGCTTATCGGTATGAAGCTCGCCCATAAGGCTGCTACCCAATTGTATACTTACGGCTATAAAAAGGCTTCGATATTAGCCTCGCTTATCAATGCCGTGCTGCTGATGTATATAGTAGTTAAGATTTTTATTGAGGCTTTTGAACGACTTTCTTCGCCACCCGAAATGGCAGGCTCGGCTATAATGATTACCGCTTTTATAGGTGTAGTTATCAATGCCGTTTCAGCATTTCTGTTTTACAAAGGACAACAGACTGACATCAATATCAAAGGCGCTTTTTTGCACCTGATGCTCGATGCCTTAGTGTCGGTAGGGGTGATTGTTTCGGGGGCGATTATCTACTTCACCGGTTGGAATATAGCTGACCCTATCAGCAGTTTTGTAGTGGCTATCGTGATACTCTTCTCTACTTGGGGCTTGCTAAAAGAAAGCGTAAAACTCATTTTAGACGGAGTACCTGCTGATGTAGATGGGTCGCATATTAGAGAACAGCTCGAGGCGCACCCCTTAGTAGCAGGGGTACACCACATACACATCTGGGCACTTAGTAGTTCGCAAAACGCCCTTACGGCGCATATAGTGCTGAAAGAATGTTTGCCGCTGAAGGAGGTAATGGAGCTGAAGAAAGAACTGAAGCATACCTTATTGCATCAGCATATCAGTCACGCAACGCTTGAGATTGACGCCCCTGACTGCTGTTGCGAAGATGAGAAGTGCTAAATAATAACTTTATGGATACGTACAAACAAATTTTTGAGAATAACCAGCAATGGGTGAAAAATAGGAAAGCAGCTGATGTGCATTTCTTTGAAAAATTAGCTGCTGACCAAAATCCGGACTATCTATACATAGGCTGTTCGGACAGTAGGGTAGCCGCTGAAGAGATGATGGGTGTAGGGCCTGGGAAAGTGTTCGTGCACCGCAATATAGCCAATGTAGTTAATACCCTTGATATGAGTTCGACTGCTGTGATACAGTATGCGGTAGAACACCTGAATGTGAAGCATATAGTGGTATGTGGGCATTACGATTGTGGAGGGGTAAAGGCAGCGATGCAGGCTAAAGACTACGGACTGCTAAACCCTTGGTTGCGGACTATTCGCGATGTGTATCGCTTGCACCAGCAAGAGTTAGATGCTATCGCCGATGCAGATGAACGATACCGCCGTTTTGTGGAAATAAACGTGATAGAACAATGTTTCAACGTTACTAAAATGGCCGTAGTGCAAGAGAGTTACCTGCAATACCGCACTCCGTTGGTACACGGTTGGGTATTCGACATTCATTCGGGCGAGCTTATTGACCTAAATATTGATTTTGAAGATTTCATACAGAAGATACAACGTATTTACGACCTTACAGGGGAAGATTGGTATAAGCACTACTAACCAATTTTTTGAATTAAGAACTAACAATTAATAATTATAAAGAAATGAGTATTACTTTTTACATTTTAGTATTTTTAGCAGTGGTATTTCTGCTTTCTACTTTTTTCACCGTACGTCAGCAGACGGCAGTATCTATTGAGCGATTTGGTAAATTTGAGAGCATTCGCCATTCGGGCTTGCAGATGAAAATACCTATTATTGATAAGATTGCGGCTCGCATCAGTCTTAAGATTCAACAGTTAGATGTGATAGTAGAAACTAAAACTTTAGACGATGTGTTTGTGAAAATAAAAGTATCGGTGCAGTTTGTGGTTATCAAAGAAAAAGTATACGATGCTATCTATAAACTTGAGTACCCACACGACCAAATTACCAGCTATGTGTTTGACGTAGTCCGTGCTGAGGTGCCTAAGATGAAGCTCGATGATGTGTTTGTGAAGAAAGACGACATCGCTATAGCCGTAAAACGCGAGGTACAAGAGTCGATGGAGACTTATGGTTACGACATCATTAAAACCCTTGTGACTGATATAGACCCTGATGCGCAGGTGAAAGCAGCGATGAACCGCATTAACGCTGCTGAACGCGAAAAAGTAGCGGCTCAGTACGAAGGTGATGCCCAACGCATCTTGATAGTAGAAAAAGCAAAAGCAGAAGCTGAAAGCAAACGCCTACAAGGACAAGGTATTGCTGACCAGCGCCGTGAGATAGCCCGAGGATTGGTAGAGAGTGTAGATGTACTACAGAAAGTAGGGGTGAGCTCGCAAGAAGCCTCTGCGCTGATAGTCATCACTCAGCACTACGACACACTACAAGCGGTAGGACAACAAACCAACAGTAACCTTATTTTGCTACCTAATTCGCCTGAAGCAGGTAGCGAGATGCTCAACAATATGATTACCTCATTTACTGCATCGGCACAAGTAGCTAAGCTTACTAACAACGAAGCAAATTAAGTGGTAAATAAGCAGATTAGTAAATTAGCAAATTTGTCAGTTTGCTAATTTACTAATTTTTTGTACTTTTGCACGCTGAAAACAATAAGAGATATGGCAAGAGAGATACAACCTACCCCAGTGCTTGAAGGACAAGAAGCCCTTGATTTTTTGAATAAATTAGATAATTACAAAGATTATCTAAAAGAAAAAGGTATTGTGCTTGACCGTAGAGAAATAGAGGAAAGTGCAAGATATTTTAAAACATTATTTAGAAAAGAAGAAAGTGATAACAAGTAATTCAGAAAAAATAACTGTTCTGTTACTTTCAGAGAACCACACCATTAAACCTTTTGATTGTGAAGATGAAGATTTGAATGACTTTTTATTTAAAGAAGCTATTCTTTATCAAAAGCAAATGCTAACTACTACATTTATTATAGAAAATGAGGAGCGTACTTTAGGGTTTTATAGTGTCTTAAATGATAGTTTGCAGATAAGAGAGGAGCTTTTCCCTTCTAAAAGTCAGTATAAGAAGTTTGTACAAAACTTAATACCTCATAGGAAAAGACATTTGAAGAATATACCCTCGCTGAAAATAGGTCGTCTAGGAATTGATAAGACCTATAAAGGGAAAGGCTTGGGTAGTATGATTCTGAAAAATATAATAAGCGACTGTATAGAGCTTAATAAAAGACAGGCTTGCAGACTGATAACAGTAGATGCTTATAGGCAAGCATTACCCTTTTATGAAAGATTTGGTTTTCAGTATATAACCAATAAAGATGAACAAGAAGA
>ERZ772807.2171-NODE-2171-length-10372-cov-8.192692_pt1 | contig 10372 bp, 5 predicted proteins | sample MGYA00511472_ERZ772807 | MGnify/ENA primary metagenome ERZ772807 (study PRJEB29015, sample SAMEA2737947) | human oral metagenome | biome: human oral; feature: human-associated habitat; material: dental | place: China | collected 2039 ...
ATATAGCGAGTCAAGGTATTATCCAAGCCGTAGATCCACGACCTATTACTATTAACAACTATGCTGGTCATGCAGCTATCGACTATGAAAAGGGAACCCCTGCGACTGCACAAGGTAAGGGCGAAGTCGTTATCAACCATGCTGATAAAGGTTCTTCTGTGACTATGCGCAGTTCGGCAGATGCACTTAAAGGGTATGCAAATATAGACAACCCACGAGGCACTTTGCAGCAGTTGGCTAATAAATTAACATATACCGGCTTTACCAAGGGTGAACGTAATTTAGATGTGAATGTTCAAGTCGATTCAGGCCTTATTAGCCCTGCATATTCCACTAAGCTTGGTACAGGTAGCTTTACTGTTGATGGGAAACCTAGTATTACTGACCAAGCGGTTGTGACAGCTCGTGAAAGCGAAGTTGTTTCTGGTGCTAAGAGTGCGTTAGCCTCCTCTGTGATGCAAATGAGAGCCGATACGAATGACTTACAACGTCGCCTCGGTGATGTGCGACTCAACTCCAATAAGCATGGCGTATGGGGGAAATATATCGGAGGTAAATCTAAAATTACAGACAGTGCCTATGTAAATCAAACCTATAATATGGCGCAAGTAGGCTATGACACATTGCGTGGCGATTGGACTATTGGTGGGGCCTTGTTATATGGTACAAGCAATAGCGATTACGCTTTAGGTTCTGGATCCGGTAAAACCGCAGGTTTAGCATTATACGGTGCAAAACAATATAATGATGGTCATTATTTGGATGTGATTGGTAAAGTAAGTCGTTTGAAAAATGATTTCACTGTACGCAATAGCTTGGGTACAAGCTTGAGCGGAGATTACCGCAATACAGGTACCTCTTTGAGCGTTGAATATGGTAAACGAATCAAGAAAGACAATGGTTTCTATATCGATCCTAACGCAGAATTGACGCTTAGTCGCTTGTCTGGTGTAAGCTTCGATGCTAGTACAAATACAGGTAGCACAGTGCACATTAACTCTGATGCGGTAAACTCCGTTATTGGTCGTATCGGTGTAGGCATTGGCAAGGAAAGTAAGAATAGTAACCTTTTCCTCAAAGCAGCATTAGCGCATGAATTCTCTGGTAAAATGAAAGCTACTTATAGCATGACCGGTGAGCCAACTACAGGCAGTGAAGTGAATCTTAAAGATACATGGCTAGATGTTGAGTTAGGTGGTTCATGGAGCGTACGTCCTAATACATATATTTATGGGACTTTCACTAAAAACTTTGGTGCTATCGTAGACAATTCCTATCGCATTGACGCAGGGATTCGTCATAACTTTTAATTAAGGGTAAAAATAGCAGAGGCAAATAATATGGGGATGTTATTTGTTAGTACTATAGTGTTAAGGAATACTAGAATTAAATATTTATATATGTAAGGGTATATAAAAAGACCGATTACATTCCTATTGAAGGACTGTAATCGGTCTTTTGGTTTTATAGATATAAACTATTTTAAATCACATAATCCAGATTTAATGTAATCTAAATATAAATCAATATATAAAACTAAACCTAAATATAGACATAATTATATTAGAATTGTAATGTTTTGATTCTTTCAATGGCACGAATTGTATTTTCACGGCTACCGAATGCTGTCAAACGAAGGTAACCTTCACCATGAGGGCCAAAGCCAGAGCCTGGTGTAGATACGATTTGAACTTGTTCGAGCAAGATGTCGAATAATTCCCAGCTAGTCATGTTGCCAGGCGTTTTTAGCCAAATATATGGAGCGTCAACACCGCCGTATACAGTAAGGCCGATAGATTCAAGACCTTCTTTGATGATGCGGGCATTTTCTTTGTAGTACGCAATGTTTGCACGTGTTTGTTCACGTCCTTCTTTTGTGTATACTGCTTCTGCACCACGTTGGATGATGTAAGGAACACCATTGAATTTAGTGCATTGACGACGGTTCCACATAGGGTTTAGCGGTTGGCGTTCACCAGATTTAGTTTTGCCAGTGACCTCTTTAGGTACTACTGCATAAGCACAACGTGTACCAGTGAAACCTGCAGTTTTAGAGAAGGAACGGAACTCGATAGCCACTTCGCGAGCGCCTTCGATTTCGTAGATAGATTTTACAGTATCTTCTGTGCTGATGAAAGCTTCGTAAGCGGAGTCAAACATCAAAATCGCATCATTATCTTTACACCATTTGATCCATTCTGCCAAACGAGCACGGCTTAAAACAGTACCAGTGGGATTGTTAGGCGAGCAAAGATATACGATGTCTACACGTTCAGACGGGAATTCTGGAGAGAAGTTATTTTCTGCGTAAGTAGGGAGGTATACAACCTTTTGGAAGATGCCATCTACAGCTTCGCCAGTACGACCACCCATAACGTTGGAGTCTAAGTATACTGGGTACACAGGATCTGTGATAGCAATGATGTTATCTTCGCTGAATAACTCTTGGATATTACCAACGTCAGATTTTGCACCATCGGAAACGAATACTTCGTCAATAGCGATATCTACGCCCAATGGTTTGTAATCGCCATCAATAATAGCCTGACGCAAGAAATCATATCCTTGTTCGGGGCCATAACCTCGGAATGTTTCTGCTTTTAGTTGTTTAGCCACTTTGGCAGTACCGTCTTTGCCTTCAAAAAGGAAGTCGCCTTGGTCATTAGTACCTACTACTTTGTAGCCTAAGAAAGAGCCTATTGGCAAACCTTCTTTAGTGATAGTAGGACGGTCGTTAAACTTACCACTCATCAGCTCTCCGCGAATAGGTTGTACCCCTTCGCCCAATGACAATACCTTGTTTTGCATATAGGTTAGGTTAGTTTGGAAGTTAAGAGTCAAATCGTCCCATTTCTTTCTAAACTCTAACGAAAACTCTAACCCTTTGTTTTCTACAGAAGCGGTGTTGTAGTTAGGCACAGCTCCTTTGTTGATTGTGATAGTTTGTCCTGAAGAAGGAAGCGATTCGAGCGGTGCTAACAGGTTGTTATTGCGCTTGATAAAGTATTCAGCAGTAAGGGTAAGCATATTGTTGAGTACTCCTACCTCAATAGCCGCGTTAGATGAAATGGAAGTTTCCCAAGTGAGGTCTTGTTGCGCAAAACGAGTAACATAACCATATTGGCGCGAGTTGCCAAAAGCAGCAGGTACAGGGCCATATGCCAAGTTTAAGAAAGTATAAGGGTCGATAAAGTTAGCCCCCAACTCACCATAGCTGGCGCGGAGTTTCAGTTTGCTAAGCAGTTCAGGGTTAAACCAAGACTCTGAGTGCAAATTCCAACCTACTGATACTGAAGGGAAGTAACCCACGCGATGCCCTTTAGCAAATTTAGACGACTCATCACGGCGCAAACTAAGCGATAGCAAATATTTATTGCTATAATCGTAATTAAGCCTACCAAAGAAAGAAAGCAGTGCAGCATTTTCCTGATTAGACCCCACTACCCCTTCGCCGTTATACGTTTTTACCGTAGGGGCTCCTAAATCGTGTACGCCTGAGCTAATTGAGTTTTTGCGGTAAAACTCGCGCATCCAACTCGTACCCAATAGGGCATCAATATGGTGTTTCTTTTGGAAAGTACGGTTGAGTGTAAGTAGGTTATCAATAGTATAATTGAAGTTTTCAGCTCTTCCTTCTGATAGCGAAGTGCGTGCGGTTTGGTTAAGTTTGTTATCAGCAGTACCATCAGCATTAAAGAAGGTATCATAAGCTGGTACGTGCTTATAGGTGTTAGTATTTACATAAGTTCCTGCTACGTTTAGCTTGTACTGCAAACCTTTCATCAGTTTAAAAGTACCTGCCAAACTACCTGTAGCACTAGTATTGCGAGTAAAAGCGTCTTGTTTATAGATAGCTGCCAAAGGGTTAGAGATATTGGTATTAGTGATAGAATAACCTTTTGATGCAGCGGTTGATACATAACGCCCGTGTTCGTCTGTTACCGGTATAGTAGGCATCTCAAGAGAGCGACCTCCAGGAGGCGATACTTTTTTAGTATTAGTGATAGACAGCTTTTCACTCAAAGAAAATCTACCTTTTTTGAAAGTAGCATTAATACGCGCCATATATTTATCGTATTCTGATTTAATGATAATACCCTCTTGTCTTACATAGCCCAAACTAGTATTAAAAGTAGAGTTTTCACTTCCTCCTGATACGCTGGCGTTAAAGCTGCTCATTGGCGCATTGCGGTAGTACAAATCTTGCCAATCGGTACTGCGGTTAGGGTCAGTGGGGTTTACGTTCTGAGGAGCGCGGTCGTAAGCCGGACTGTTGTCTGCCACTTGGTTAGCAAAAGTACGCCATTGCTCTGCATTCATCATATTGAGCATTTTTGAAGGGGTTTGATAAGAGTACGAAGCATCTACTTGCACTATAGTCTTACCGCTCTTACCGTCTTTAGTCGTAACGAGCACTACCCCATTAGCAGCGCGCGAACCGTAGATAGCAGCTGCCGAACCGTCTTTAAGTATCTCTATCGACTCAATATCCGAAGGGTTAAGCGCATCAAGCCCATCAGCTATTGCCCCATCGATGATGTATAACGGTGCGGTAGCGCCAAACGAACCTGCACCACGTACTACTATGTTCACCTCAGCCCCTGCGATACCGCCACGTTGCAAGATTTCTACCCCTGGGGTACGCCCTTGTAGTGCCGAAGCCACATTGGCAGTAACTTGCTTTTGCACCTCTTTAGCCGATACAGAAGATACTGCTGCCGTCATACTCGACTTTTTCTGAACTCCGTAGCCTACTACCACTACTTCTTCTAACTGTTGGTTTTCGTCCTTCATCTGCACATTAATGGTGTTGCGACCATTTACGGCAATATTTTGCGTTACCATACCGATATACGAAAACTCCAAAGTAGCCCCTTTGGCTACATTATCGAGTGCGTAATTACCATTCATATCGGTACTGACTCCTTTAGTAGTGCCTTTTACCACTACACTCACCCCCATAAGAGGTTCTTTGTTTGCGTCGGTTACCTTCCCTTTTACGTTAAGCGATTGTGCCCACGCTGAGAAAGTACACAGACATAGCAACAGTAATACTGCCCAATGTCTTCTGATCATTGCTTTGTCTCGCATAGTTTCTTTTTTAGTTGTTAATTTTACAATTATTTTATTGACGGTGCAAAGTAAAAACAAAAAAAAAAAATGCAAGTATTCTATTAAATATTTTTATTTAAATAACTGTTTTTTAGTCAGTATAAAATACAAAATACAGATTATCAGTTAAATACATAAAACAACTTTTTACAAAACATTTCGTACTTTTTCGCATTCCTGATAAAAACGCATTTATTTTTACCCTAAAAAAAGGTTAATTGCACTAAAAACGAAAATAAAAACCCCTATTTTCCTAAAGAAAAAAGGGGTAAATAGTAAAAATTTTAATTATTATCAGTATTTCAATTAACTAATTAACTAATTGGCTAATTGGCAAACTAAGCTCTCCTATATCGAGCATAGCATTAATAAAGCCTATTTGTTCAAAGTTGTGAATATCGGTGTAGTGTATAGGGGCTTCGGTAATTTTACCTTCATTAAGGAGTCGCTGACGGCAGGTACCATTGAGAAGAAAAGTGGAGGGGGTAAGCCATTGTTTGCCATCAAAGAAGATAATATTAGCATAACTGCTATCGGTTACTTTTCCGTTTTTGAAAAAAATTACCTCATCGGCGCCAGAAGTTTGTTTTAAAGTGTTGAGAAATTCTCGGTTTAAAAATTTATAAGAATAATCGTATTCATCGGCGTTTACACATTTGATAGTGTTGATAGGTTTGAGTTGGTAAGGTAGGACTTCTATTGTATAGTCTTTTTGATTGTATACAATACGAATTTTGTACTTTCCGATTGCTGGTAAGGCAATTTTGCTGATGCTCTCCTGTAGCGAAAGTATCTTTTCACTTGGGAAGAAATGTGAAAAGGTACGGCAAACACGCTCTTGATGATATGCTAAATGACAAATATCACCATTAAAGAGTTTTATTGATTCTATAAATTGTTGGTTTTCCATTAAATAGGGATATATATTTTTTCAATAATCTCATTGTATTCATTTTGCGGTTGGCTTTGTGCGGTAATGCCTGCACCACTTTTGTAGTAATACTTATCGCCGATATGTTCGATAAAGCGGATAAGCACACAACTATCAACTGTAGTACCATCAAAAACGCCTGCAATGCCTGTGTAATAACCACGCTCATAATTTTCGGCTTCGGCGATCACCTCAACCGATTTTTCTTTAGGTGCACCCGCAATAGACCCCGCAGGGAGCAATGTCGCCAACAAATCACCTAAGTGTGCTTGCCAACCGTTGGGCAGCTCACCGACGATTTCAGAACTTGTTTGCAAAAGATCGCCCGTAGATTTTTTAATCACATCTACATATCTGAAGCGAGTGGTATGCACATTGGTAGCTACTTTTTGTAAATCGTCGGACAATAGGCGTACTACCTTGTGATGCTCATCGATTTCCTTTTCGTTGTTGAGCAGTGTAGCCTCGGCATCGGGGATTGTTGCGCTGATAGTCCCCTTCATAGGGTAAGTTTTGATGAGATTATCTTCTATTTTCACAAATATTTCGGGCGAAAAACACACCCATTCATCTTTGTACAGAATTTTGTACTTGGCTAAAGCATTCTGATAAATTTCTTTAAGAGGAACTTTTGAAATTTCAGTAGCAAAAGTGAGGTTTATGAGCTCGGTATCTCCATTTTTTAAATGATTGTACACTGTATTAAACGCTTTCTCAAATTCAGTATAAGAGATAGGGTATTTTTCTATAGGGATAGGAGCAGCGTTGTTATTTTTTTCTTCTGAAAAAGAAAATTCAATCCCCTCAGGGAGTTCAGAAAGCGGAAATACCATTCCATTTTCTCCTTTATAATCAATTATAAATAAACAAGGGATACGTTGCTGTCCGAAGTTGTTAAGTTTAGTTTTCCAATGGATAGTGTTCATTAGTTTTTTGATTTTTTTGTTTTTAGATTTTATTATCAGTAGCTTTGCTACAAAGGTCTCGCACAGATTACACAAATTACACGGATTTAACACAAATGAATCTCTATTATTAGTTATAATTTGCACGGATTGTGATGCAATTACAATTGTAAGTCAGTGTTTAATTATATCAAACTAGTGTTTTTTAATATCAAGTCGCAAAAGTAGTAAAAAAAGACAAAATATCTAACGCCTCTATAAATTTGTTTATTTACTAATTATTCCTTACCTTTGTCGTATCATTTCCAAAAAACTATGAATATTCCTGATTTTCAAAAAATAATGCATCCTTTATTAGAAGTACTCAAGGATAATCGCGTGTACTCTACAGAACAAATTGTAGAGATACTACGGGTGCACTTTATGCTTTCTATAGACGATATGAAAGTGAGAGTTCCTAATGGCAAACAATCACTATTTCGCAATCGCATAGACTGGGCTCTGAACAACCTCTTACAAGCGGGACTTATTGTGAGTTTGCTCAAAGGTTATTACCAAATTACTGAAGAAGGAAAAAATGTACTCTATCAAGAAATGGGGTCAGTGATGGATACGGCTTTTTTGCGCAAGTTCGAGCAGTTCAAGGCTTGGAAAACAATGTTTGAAGAAGATACCGATAGTTCAAAGCCTATAGAGACTGAAATGGAAAAGGAAACCCCTGAAGTAATTATAGGAAAGGCAATAGTAATGCTCTATCAATCACTAAAATTTGAGCTTTTGCAATATATCAAAAACAAACCTATTTCGTTTTTTGAATACTTCATTGTGGAACTTTTGAGAAAAATAGGTTATAAGGGAATTGATTCTAGCAACTTTGAGGTGATTGGCAAGCAAGAAAAAGAAGGTTTAGAAGGGGTACTATACCAAGACGAGTTGTGCATAGATAGGGTTTATGTACAAGCTAAAAAATGGGAAATGGAGGTAACCTCTAAAGATGTACGCAACTTCATAGGCGCCTTAAACCTAAAAGGTACTAACAAAGGGGTATTTATCACTACCTCTGCCTTTTCACCTGAAGCTAAAGCCGAAGCTAAGCAAAACCCTTCGCACAAAATCATCTTAATAGACTCTGACCGACTGATGCAACTAGCTATCCGCTACAATGTAGGTATACGAACCAAACAAATTGTAGAAATCAAAGGGATTGATGAGAACTTTTAAATACTAATCTGTTAATTTGGGTTTTCTCACTTGTAACACAATACCTCCTATAAGCCATACAATAAGTAAAATAGCACCTACTAAACTGAGACTACTACCTGTTTTTACTATTTGAGGTTCAAAAGCAAAACGTATTTCGTGTTTGCCAGCGGGTACAGAAAGCGCTCTCAAAGTGTAATCTACACGATAAATAGGTGCTTCTTTGCCATCGATAGTAGCTTTCCAGCCGTGAGGGTAATACATTTCGGAGAAAACTGCCAAACCATTGTGAGGATTGTTACTTTCGTATATCAGTTCGTCAGGACGTACATTCTTTAGTGTAATTTTTGCAGTTGTATCGACGGTGTATTGTGTAGGGAGGGTTGTTTTCAAATCATTGGCTGTTGCCAAAGCTTCTTCAGCAGGATGAAATTTCTCTAAAGCCTGCATTACCTCATCATCATTATTTTTTAAACTGAGTTGTTTTACAAACCACGCACAGCCTAAAGCATCATCATTATGTATGGGTTGCATTTGTCCTTCTTGGTTACGCAAAATTATATACTTCACGTTCAGCATATTGAGGATTTCCATATTGCCTTTAGCGATTTGGTAATCAAAAAGTTCCTGCAAGCGTTTGGGTTTGGCAGCGTGATAGCCTCCAATAGAATGGTGAAAATACGAAGTGCGTGCCCCATTGATACCCACTTGAGGTTCATAAACTCGATAATAACTCTTATCTTGCAGAATTGCTCTATCGGCAGCAGTTTCCTCGAAAGGATTTTCTATTTGGTATTTATCTACAAAACTATCTTTATTCACATAGCGTTTGGCTACCCCTCCCAAATCAAAGAAAAGCAAGACTAAAAGTGCAATTTGCATTCCCCTAAGTGGGATTTTTTTGTATTGATAGAGTAACAAAGCTAAAGCGGTGAGGAGAAAAAGCACGGTACTTCTCAACACATCGGCGGTATAGATGCTCTTGCGGTCTTCCACTATAGCTTGAAGTATTTGTTGGTTTGCATAGTAACTATCGTTAGCGCCTTGAAAATCTAAGAATCCTTTGGCTAACAAAAGTACCCCCATTAATCCTAAGCAGATATAAAGGGTATGGAGCAAGTATTTTTTGCGTTGTTCTTCTTCTGTTTTAAGAAATTGCTGCAGTCCGACGATTGCCAATACTGGCACGCAGAGTTCCAAGAGCACTTGTATAGAAGATACCGCTCTGAACTTGTTGTAGAGTGGAAAATAGTCAATCATAAAATCGGTAAGGATACCGAAATTTTTACCCCACGAGAGCACGAGCGCCATCAGTGAACCTGCTAAGAGCCACCATTTGAGTCGGTTTTTCACCACAAAGAGAGCCAGTACAAAGAGGAAGAACACTACTGCGCCTATATAGGCAGGAGCAGCAACCAATGGTTGGTCACCCCAATAGGTAGGCAAATGCTGAGTTTGCGGTAAGGCTTGTTCAGGGGGTGCTCCCAATTGCAACAAAACTTCGTAAGTATGAGAATCTTTACCTAAATCTTCACTGTTAGAGCCTCCTAACAAGCGAGGCACAATGAGATTCAGCGATTCGGTGATACCATAACTATATTCGGTGATATAGTCGTGAGAGAGTCCGCTACTTTGTTTTTTAGGAGTTCCTTCTGGAGTAAAAGAGAGTGTAGATTTACTGCGCGTACTCCAATCGGCATATTCGCTGGTAGTGAGTAGCAGGGTAGCATTGGCGAGCACGCTCACCAGCACAGCCCCCACAAGTACAGCAGTTGCTTTTGCAAAATCATTGAGTTGTTTATCTTTAACGGCTTTATAGAGCCATCCAGCGCCTAAGAGCAGTACTAAAAGAAGTAGGTAGTACGTCATCTGGAAGTGGTTGGCAGAGAGTTCTAAAGCCAAAGCCACTGCTGTGAGCAAGCCTCCCCAAAGGTATTTCCGCTGAAAAACCAATAAGATACCTGCTAATACTGGTGCAAAATAAGCAATAGCGTGTGCTTTGGAGTTATGTCCTGCTCCTAAAATGATAATCAGATAAGTAGAAAGCCCAAAAGCAATAGCCCCCAAGAAAGCATTTTTGTAATCTACTTTGAGCACCAAAAGCAAAATATAAAATCCTACAAAGTACAAAAAGAGGTAATCGGCAGGACGTGGCAAGAAGCGTAGTGTTCTATCCACCGAAGTATTCACTTAATTTTACAAAGCCTTTGCTTAAGTCTTTGAC
>ERZ772807.2172-NODE-2172-length-10368-cov-9.105789_pt1 | contig 10368 bp, 11 predicted proteins | sample MGYA00511472_ERZ772807 | MGnify/ENA primary metagenome ERZ772807 (study PRJEB29015, sample SAMEA2737947) | human oral metagenome | biome: human oral; feature: human-associated habitat; material: dental | place: China | collected 2039 ...
AGACGGTCGATCCCATGCGCCCGGCGGCGCCCACAACAGCTACGCGAATCGTCATGGCTCCACCCTAGCGACTCTCCGGTCCACCACGGGGGCCGTCTTTCCCACCGTGCCCCAGCAGACCGGGGTGGATGAGCTCGAGCCAGCGCCGACGGACCTCGGGAGAGCCGTCGCCGGGGTAGAAGACCATGAGGATGTAGAGGTCGGAGACGGTGAGGTCGGAGCGCAGCCGCCCGTCCTCCCTCCCCGCCTCGATGAGGCGCTCCAGCGCCTCGATGGCGCGGGTCTCCGGCTCGGCGTAGTCCACTTCCGCCCCCAGCGCCCGTGCAACAACCTTGGCGGTATGGCTCCTGGCGATCATCTCCAGGGCCCGCTCCAGGAACTCCAGGAGCTCCTGGGCGGCGTCGGCCCGGCCGGCCTCGACGCGCGCCCAGGCGTCCTGAGCATCCTCGGCCAGGATCTCGACGTACTCGTTGACGACCGCCGCGAGCAGGTCCGCCTTATTGGGGAAGTGCCGGTAGAGCGTGCCCACAGCGACGCCGGCCGCCCGAGCGATCTCCCCCATGGCGACCTCAGTCCCCTGCTCGGTGACCAGCTGCCTGGCGGCCTCCAGGATGGAGGTCCGGTTGCGCACCGCGTCGGCGCGCCTCGGCGACGTCCCCGGCGACGTCGCGGTCGCCGCCGCCTCCGTCGCAGCGGTCGCGACCCGCCCGACCTCGCCACAGTGACCCCGCCCGGCCGCGTCGTCCGTTGCCCGAGTCATGCCTGTGCGCCTCCCCCGTCCTGCTCCGCACCGTGCCGAGCATCTCAGTTGCACGAATATGAATCTAGGTTCATGATAGTGCCTGAACATCGATTCATGTTAGCGAGAGGACACCTCAGACGATGACCACCACCACGCCTAACCAGGCCACCACCGCCGAGAGTTCTCCCACGAGCTCGGCGGACCACGGCGCGACCCGTACCGCGCTCGTCACCGGAGCCTCCTCCGGCATCGGTGAGGACACCGCCCGCAGGCTCCAGGCGCTGGGCTGCATCGTCTACGGCGCGGCCCGCCGCACCGACCGCCTCCAGGCCCTGGCCGCCGGCGGCATCCGCCCGCTGGCCATGGACGTCACCGACGACGCCTCCGTGACCGCCGGTGTGAACCGCATCCTGGAGGAGACTGGCCGCATCGACATCCTGGTCAACAACGCCGGCTACGGCTCCTACGGGGCCATCGAGGACGTCCCGATCGACGAGGCCCGCCGCCAGTTCGAGGTCAACGTCTTCGGCCTGGGGCGCCTCACCCAGCTCGTCACCCCGCACATGCGCACCCAGGGCTCGGGCACCATCATCAACATCTCCTCCATGGGCGGGAAGCTGACCACGCCGCTGGGCGGCTGGTACCACGCCACCAAGTACGCCGTCGAGGCCCTCAGCGACGCCCTGCGCATGGAGCTGCGCCCCTTCGGCATCGACGTCGTCGTGGTCGAGCCCGGCGGCATCCGCACCGAATGGGCATCGATCGCCGCCGACCACCTGGAGGCCACGGCCGAGGGCAGCGCCTACGCCGACCAGATCAGGGCGGTGGCCGGAGCCATGCGCAGCGAGTCGTACCAGCGGCGCTACTCCCCGCCCGCGGTCATCGCCCGCACCATCGGAAAGATCGTCACTGCCCGCCACCCCCGTACCCGCTACGCGGTGGGCTTCATGGCCAAGCCGCTCATTGCCGCGCGCCGGGTCCTGCCCGACCGCGCCTTCGACCAGCTCATCGGCGCCGCCTTCGGTTTCCTGCGCTGACTCAGGACCTGACTGAGAGGCCGTTTGGGAACTGGGGTGTGTTGGTCGTTGAGAGGGTGAAGGCTCCTGGTAGCCAGGTGGTTGTCACACTGCCCGGAAGCCGAGGGAGCCCTTCGGATGCCATCCGCGCTATAACTGCTCGTGCTTGTCATGTCCGGATCACTCCCAGGTGCTCAAGGACCTGGCCACCCGCGCCTGGTGCCTGATCGTGGCCCTGGCCTGCGACATCCTCGCCTTCTGCCAGACACTGGCGCTTGCCCGCACCCCGGCCCGAAAGTGGGAGCCCAGGACCCTGCGCCTGCTGAGCATCCCCGCCGTCATCGCCCGCCACGCCCGACGCACCGTGCTGCGCTACAAGGCCCACCACCCCCTTCACCAGCCTCCTTGTCACCGGGCTCAGGCACCCGCGGGCCCTATCAGCCCCATAGGCACGCGGCCCCGTCCCATACCCGCCCCACAACACTGAAGGAAGAACCCCTCCGGCCCCCAGGACAGGCCCGACCACCGCGGCCCGACACGCGGCAGGCCGTCACACCCACGTGCCACAATCAGACCCACCACACCGGCAACGACGCCACCCCAGCCCCACCCAACCACCCCATGAAAGATCGAGGCCAGTGCCACGAGGCCGACGCCAAGCAGCAAGTCGCTGGAACCCGACAACCTGCCGCGCCTGCGCATGTGTGCCCGCATCTTCGGCACGGATGCGGTGGCGAAGAACCAGGCCACCTACCTCAACGCCCGCCCGCATCGGAACGTTGAGGACGCGACCCGCACAGCAAACCGAGCCCACGCCGAAATCGAGGCATTACGCGCACTCACCCCCACCGAGGCACTTCGACGCATCAAGCAGTCCCGTGCCATCGAGCAGACGCAGCGCGATGCCACCGACCGTGCTGTCGAGGAACGTCACCGCCAACTCCAATCCTCGCGCGCCCTGACTCAAGACCACGGCCCACGCTATGGCGGGCCGTCCCTGGACAGGTGACCGCAGCACCAGCGTACTCGTAGATTCCGAACCCATAGGTGCATAGTCATCTAGGTGTGCAGTAGAGTATATGGCATGGAGTTGAAGCACGCGATCCTCGGGCTGCTGTCGATCCGTTCCGCGAGTGGTTACGACCTGGCACGTGCGTTCGCAGGTTCGGTGGCGCACTTCTGGCACGCCGACCGGTCGCAGATCTATCGGACGCTGGACCGGCTGAGCGGGGCGGGGGCGATCACGACAGCGGTGGTGCGACAGGACGGCAAGCCCGACCGCAAGGTGCACTCCCTGACCGACGCCGGGCGCGCGGAGCTGATGGACTGGCTGTCGTCTCCGGTAGAGGAGGACCTTCCCAAGGAGCCGTTCCTCGCCCGGCTGTTCTTTGCCGCCCTGATCGGCCGGGAAGGGGTGGAGAGGATGCTTGATGAGCGGGAGCGTCAGATGAACGAGGCGTTGACCACGTTGTCCTCGATCACGATCAGGTCCGATGACCTGATGGGGCTGTTGCAGACGGCGACCCTGCGCAATGGCCTGGTCCACGCCGAGGCCGAACGGGAGTGGCTGCGCGAGACGCGCCAGCTGCTCGGACTCGCCGAGCCGACCGAGAACTCTCAGGAGTGACCGTGACCAGGAAGAGCCCTACCAGCACGTACCCGGCCGAGCACGGCCCACGATCTGAGGAGCGAATGATGGATACCGCGACTCCGCCTCTGGCTGTCGATGCCCGGCACCTGGTCAAGCGGTACAGGAGCAAGACGGCGGTTGACGGCACCGACCTGCAGCTCCGCGCGGGGGAGACCTTCGGTCTGCTGGGCACGAACGGTGCCGGTAAGACCACGACCGTGGAGATGCTGGCAGGTCTCCGCCGGCCCACCCAGGGCAGCGTCCGGGTCTTGGGGCTGAATCCGTTCAGCGACCTCATGCGGTTCTTGATCCTCGGCATCCTGCTGGATGGGCCGCTCTCGCTCTACGACATGCGCGAACAGTTCGCTGCGGGCATCTCGCTGTTCTACACCGCCAGTTCCGGGAGTATCCAGCGCGCGCTCGGGCAGTTGGCGTCGCATGGGTGGGTGACGATCCTCGACGCCGACGACTCTCGTCGGCGCAAGAAGGTCTACGTCGTCAACGATGCCGGCCAGCAGGCGTGGCGCGAGTGGATGCACGCGCCGGTCACCGCCTCCGATGCCGGGCCGACGATGCTCGCGAAGGTCTGCTTGCTCGGACGGCTTCCCGCAGCCGACCGGCGCGCGTGCGTGCGTCGCGGTGCTGCGCGGGAGGATCGCGGCGGATGCCGATCGGCTCGCCTCGTTGGCAGCGGAACTCGATGCTACAGAGGTCTCGGACGACGTCCAGCAGGTCTACCACTAACGGCGGGCGACCCTGGACCACGGCATCCTCGCGCATGTGCTCGCAATGCAGTGGCTCGATGAGAGGAAACCACATGACCGCCATCGCTCTTGTCGTCGCGCTCGCGCTGCTGGCGGTGCTCGCCGTCATGCAGATCCTCGCCGCGTCGGGCCTCCCCTTAGGTCATTTCGGGTGGGGCGGCCAGCACCGCGTTCTGCCGCGCGGGCTCCGCGTCGCCAGTGCGGCGTCGGTGCTGGTGTACGCGGGGTTGGCGGCCCTGCTGCTCAGCCGTGCGGGCGTTCTCCCGGCCGGAGACAGTGCAGCGGTGATCGTCTTGACCTGGGTGATGTTCGCGTTCTTCGCCGCGAGCGTGGCGCTCAACGCGATCTCGCGCAGCCCCGCCGAACGCTGGACGATGACACCGACCAGCCTCCTGCTGGCAGCAGCAACGCTCGTCATCGCCCTGGGCGGAGGGTAACGATGTGCTCGTAGTGGCCTCGCTGTATGGGCGTCCATCCAGATGAATCGAGGCGTTCGGCGTCTTGTGGGGCGAGGGCGCGTGTGGTCAGTCTGTGCGAACGAGGCTGAGGTCGTCGGGGTCTGGGCTGAAGATCTCCTCGATCGGTGCATCGAACACTGCCGATAACCGCATGGCGATCTATCAGCGTCGGCTCGTATCGACCGTTCTCTAGTGAGACGATCGTCTGCCGTGACACGTTGATACGTTCGGCGAGGTCGGCTTGGCTCCAGCGGCGCTCGGCACACAGCACGGGGAGACGATTGGCGATCATCCTTCCTCACCGCCGCGGAGCCGCCATGCGAACGCGATCATCCGGACGAGGGCGGTCGCGGCTGCGGGCGCCGCGGCGGTCATCCTCGGCAGGCCCGCGAACGCTTCGAGGAGCGCGTAGGCGAACCCGGCCATGACGATCACGAGGACCACGATCATGGACGCCCGCGCCGCGTCCTGGCGCTCCACCCCCTCGGTGTCAGTGCGCAGCAGGCCACGCACTGTTGTGCCTATGAAGAGAAGCAACCCAAGGATCGAGGCTACGGCGAGACCCCATCCCGCATCCCGCCCATGCGGGCAAAACGTCGAGTGCGTAGAGCACACCGCCGATGACCGCGCCTGCGAAGAACACGACCGATCCCCCGACTACTGCGAACCATTCCCGAACACTGAACTTGAACATGGCTCCAAAGTGTCAAGCACGCTTGTCTATGAGACAAGCGTGCTTATCACTATAACCAGCACGCTGGTCATGCGGGCGCTGGAGCCGTTGCCGCACGGACTGCCACTCGCCTGTTCGGCCGGGGGCAAGAGTTCATCTTCCACGCCGGTCCTCAGGTGCTGTCACCGCGTCTTCGCCCACACCGTGCCCCGGTGAACCCCAAACTGACGTGCCAGCGCGGTCACGCCGTTCCCTTGCGCGCGGGCTGTTCGCATAGCGCGGGTGAGTCCCTTATGTGGTGGCAATTCCCGCGCTGGTCCCTGAGGCGGTGTAGGCGCACGAGGGGGCATCGTGGGAGCCCGTGTGTTCACGACCAGGATTCACCAAGGAGTACCCACGATGCCCGAGAACAAGTCTGCCGTGCCCCGCGCTGATTCAGGAAGTCCTGGCCGACCCCGACCTGGCCATCCCCAAGCTGCGGCAGGGATCGTTCTTCCCGTCCCTGCTGTCACCGCGCAAACGGGTCGACAAGGCCCTGTACGCCGTGATCTGCTCAGCCTGGATCGAGGGAGGGGGTCTCGACCCGCAAGGTCGATGACCTGGTCAAGGCCCTGGGCAACGAGTCCGGTACCTCCAGATCCACCGTCTCAAGGATCTGCAAGGACATCGGCGAGGGAGTCGCGGAGTTTCTGCCCCGGCCACTGGACCACACCTGGTTCCCCTACCTGTTCGTGGACGCCACCTACCTCGACGTACGCCTGGGCCACCGGGTGGTCTGCCAGGCCCTGGTGGTCGCCACCGGGGTTTCAGCCCAAGGACGTCGCGAGATCCTGGGCATGGCTCTCGGCGACGCCGAGACCACCGACTTTTGGACGCCCTTCCTGCGGTCCCTGCGCCAGCGGGGACTGAGGGTCACCACCGACCAGGCCCCCGAGGGGGTCGTGCTGGTCACCAGCGACGCCCACGCCGGTATCCGCTCCGCGGTCAAGGCGATCCTGCCCGGCGCCGCCTGGCAGCGCTGCACCGCGTTTGCGGCCCTCCCCAAACAGCACTGGCCCAAGATCTGGTCCAACAACCCCATCGAGCGCCTCAACCGCGAGGTCAAGCGCCGCGCCGACGTCGTGCAGATCTTCCCCGACCGGCAGTCCGTCACCCGCCTGATCGGCGCCGTCCTGCTCGAGCAGCACGAAGAGTGGCAGTACGGCGAACGCCGCTACCTGTCCGAAGCCTCCCTCAGAAACCTCACCCACACACTCTCCCACGACCAGCACGCCCTAACCGACCACAGCACCATCATCCTCAACCCCTAACCACAACTACACCACACCAAAAGACTTGACCGCGCCTCGCTCCGCATGGACTGTCGAGGCCGCTTCTTAACCAGCCTCGGGCGCGCCCCCGGCCCACGGGCTCCACGTCACTCGTCCATCAGCCAGTCTGAAAGCCTGCACGACAAGGATGTGGATGCCTCCGCCGACGCAGTTCTCTCGCGACGACGTCGGCACTCCTACGGCGACGGCTGCCGCAGCGTGACACATACTCCCACCCGATTAGGCCCTGGGGCCGACGAGGACGCGGGCGCGGGCGTGTCCCGCCAGCCAGGCGGCCATCTCACGCACCTCCTCGGCAGTGACGGCGCTCAGGCGCCGCAGGTTCTCCTCCATGGAGCGCAGGCGGCCGGTGACGACCTCGCCGCGGCCCAGGCGCCCCATGCGCGCAAGGGAGTCCTCTCCCCCGAGCACCATGGCGCCGCGCAGCTGGCCGCGGGCGCGCCGCAACTCGCGCTCACTCACGCCGTCGGCCGCGAGCCTCTCGAACTCCCCGACCATGACAGCGCACACCTCGTCCACGTTGCTCGGGGCGCAGCCGGCGTAGAGCCCGAAGGCCCCGGCACCGGCGTGGGAGACGTCGAAGGCGTAGGTGGTGTAGGCCAGGCCGCGCTTCTCGCGCACCTCCTGGAACAGACGAGAGGACATGCCTCCGCCCAGGATGGTGGTGAGCACGCTCATCGCCCAGCGCCTCTCGTCGAGCACGGCGATGCCCTGGCAGGTCAGGTACAGGTGGGTCTGCTCGCCCTCACGGGAGACGGTGATGTCGTGGACGTCCAGCGGCGTGAAGGGCTCGACCTCGAAACGGCGGTCCCGGGGGGCGGCGTCGGCCGAGGCATCCCACCCGGCGGCGGCCAGATCGGCGGCCACCCGCTCGCAGACCTCGTCGTGGTCCACGGCGCCGGCAGCCGCCACCACGAGGGAGTCGGAGGCGTAGGTGCGCCTGTAGTGCTCCCACACGGCGTCGCGCGGCACGGCGATGACAGTCTCGTTGGTGCCGCCGATGGGCCGGCCCAGCGGCGTGTCCTCGCCGAAGGCGGCACGGGCGAATGCCTCCTGGGCGACGTCGGCCGGGTCGTCGGCGGCGTCGGCGAGCTCGGAGACGATGACGCCGCGTTCTGTCTCGACGTCGGCGGGCTCCAGGAGGGAGGAGGTCACCATATCGGCGAGTACATCGAGTGCCTCCATGGCGTCGGGCGCGAGCACCCGGGCGTAGTAGGAGGTGTGCTCCTTGGCGGTGGCGGCGTTGGACTCGCCGCCGATCATGTCGAAGGCCTCGGCGATCCCGCGGGCCGAGCGCGTGGCGGTGCCCTTGAACAGCAGGTGCTCCAGGAAGTGGGTGGAGCCCTCCTGGCCGGGCACCTCGTCGCGGCTGCCGACGCCGAACCACATGCCGATCGAGGCCGAGCGCAGCCCCGGCACGGACTCGGTGATGACGCGCACCCCGCCGGGCAGGACGGAGCGGCGAGTGAGCGCACCGTCATCGTGCAGGGTCAGCTCGGTGCCGTCACGGCCGGGCCGCCCGCGCCCGAGATCCACCTCGGCGTAGTCGGTCGGGCTCGAGGACTGCCCGGTCGCGGGGGTCGAGGAGGGCTGAGAGGCCGCCGGCAGGGCTGATCCGGCGCGCATGTCTGGGTTGGTCACCCGCGAAGACTAGCGGGATGCAGGGCCCACTGTCGTTCCCGCACCCGGCCGCGTCCTGCCGCGCGCAGCGAACGCCCTGCCCCGATGACGGCGGCGTCCCCGCCCGGACCAGAGGACCGAACGGGGACACCGGGGAGATACGTCAGTGGGCTAGGGCCGCTGAACGGGGCTCACTCCTCCTCGGAGGACTCGGCGCTGCGCATGCGGCGACGGCGCGGACGGCGCTCACGGCGCGGCTGCTCGCCGTCCTCGTTCTTGGCCTCGCGGCGCGGGCCGCCCTCACGGGAGGCCTTGCCCTCGGCCTCGGCGGCGAGCTGCTCGTCGGTGAGGACCGCGTGCAGGCTCAGCTTGCCGCGCTGGTCGATCTCGGCCAGCTCGACCTGGACCTTGTCGCCCACGCCCAGGACGTCCTCGACGTTCTCCACGCGCTTGCCGCCGACGAGCCGGCGGATCTGGGAGATGTGGAGCAGGCCGTCCTTGCCGGGGGTCAGCGAGACGAAGGCGCCGAAGGTCGTGGTCTTGACCACGGTGCCCACGAAGCGCTCGCCGATCTCGGGCATCTGCGGGTTGGCGATGGCGTTGACGGCGTCGCGGGCGGCCTCGGCCGAGGGGCCGTCGGAGGCGCCGATGTAGACGGTGCCGTCGTCCTCGACCGTCAGGTCCGCGCCGGTGTCCTCCTGGATCTGGTTGATCATCTTGCCCTTGGGGCCGATGACCTCACCGATCTTGTCCACCGGGATGCGCACGGCCAGGACGCGCGGGGCCGTGGGGGCCATCTCGTCGGGGGCGTCGATGGCCTGGGCCAGGACGTCGAGGATGAACAGGCGGGCGTCACGGGCCTGGCCGAGCGCGCCGGCCAGGACGACATGTGGGTCGAGGCGAACGCCGCCTGGCTCGACCAGTCCATCGACCGCTGGATCGTCTCCAATCTGCGCACGCCCACCGGTCGCCGTGACATCCGCGCCGCCATGAAGGCCGTCTTCGAGAGCCCGCTCGACAGGATCTCGCTGCGCAAGGCGCTCGGCAAGGTGCGCGAGGGCGTCGACATGGAGAACCTCATCGCCGCCAACGGCGACATCGGCCAGGCCCGCGTCCTGGGCGGCCTCGCCCAACTGCCCGAGCGCATGGCGTCCGAGCTGGGGGACCGGCTCAGGTACCGCTTCGTCGTCGACGCCATCGAGCAGGACGACGACCGCGTCGTCGTCCACCCGAGCCTCGGCGAGGCCCTCGAGGCCCGCACTGCGATCGTGGCGCTGCCGCCGTGGCTGGCCCTCCGGATCCGCGTCACCCCGCCGCTGGCCGGCTGGCGCGAGGACGCGGTGCGCAGGATCGGCGCCGGCAATGTCATCAAGTGCTACGTCGTCTACGACCATCCGTGGTGGCGCGACAAGGGTCTGTCGGGCCAGATGAGCGCCGACGACGGCGCGGTGCGCGTCACCTTCGACTGCACCGACTCCCCGGACGGGCGCGGAGTGCTCATGGGCTTCTTCGAGGGCGGCGAGGCCTCGATGCTCACCAAGTTCTCACGGTCGATGCGCCAGCGCATCTTCAAGGACACTCTCGTCGACGTCTTCGGCCCGCAAGCGGCCCGTCCGGTCGAGTACACCGACATCGACTGGGGCGCCGAGGAGTTCACCAGGGGCAGCCACGGCGCGCACTTCGCACCGGGGGTGTGGAGCGTCACCGGCGCCGAGCTCGGAAAGCCGTGCGGACGCATCCACTTCGCCGGCGCCGAGTACGCCGGCAAGTTCAACGGCTACATGGAGGGCGCCGTCCGCTCGGGCGCCGAGACCGCTCAGGAGGTCGTTCTGAGGCTCAACGGGACCGCCCGCTGACTCGCCCTCATCGGGGCGGTCCGCGGTCGGTTCGTCCGGCCGGACGGCGCAGCGGGGGCGCCGACACGGAACGGCGCCGAGGAGCGCTGAGACGCTCCTCGGCGGCGGCCCGGGGCCGCGGCTCAGCCCCGCTCGCCGGTGCGGATCCGACATCCTCGACGGGGCAGCTCCGCACCTTGCCGTCGCCGACGGTGCCGGTGCGGGCCGCCTCGCAGATCGTCGCGATGATCGGCTCCGCCTCGCGGTCGGCGGCGAGGATCTCGATGCGCACCTCGGCC
>ERZ772807.2173-NODE-2173-length-10364-cov-2.134931_pt1 | contig 10364 bp, 10 predicted proteins | sample MGYA00511472_ERZ772807 | MGnify/ENA primary metagenome ERZ772807 (study PRJEB29015, sample SAMEA2737947) | human oral metagenome | biome: human oral; feature: human-associated habitat; material: dental | place: China | collected 2039 ...
ATCCTTGCTCTTGCCGAGCCAGAGATAAGTGACCGGGCCGATGATGACCGGTTTGACGCTTTTCACGCCGAGCGCTTGTGCTTCTTTGATTTGGTCGAGCAGGCGCTGCGGGTTGAGCTTGAAGCTGGTGCCCGCGTCAAATTCGGGGACGATGTAGTGATAGTTGCTGTTGAACCATTTGGTCATCTCGCCAGCAGCTACGCCTGCGCCCTTGTCAATCGGGCTGCGGCCGCGCGCGGTGCGGAAAAAGGCGTCCAGCTCGTCGCCGCCGCCTTCATGGGCGCGCTTCGGCAGGTTGCCGAGGGTGACGCTCATGTCCAGCACATGATCGTAAAGGGTGAAATCGCCGACCGGGACGTAGTCGAAACCGGCCTGATTCTGCCAGTGGCGGGCGCGCAGCGCCTTGGCGACTTCTTGCAGTTCGGCGGCGGTGGTTTCGCCTTTCCAGTACGCTTCCTGCGCGAATTTCAGTTCACGTTTCGCGCCGATACGCGGAAAGCCGAGGTTGTGGATGACAGTCATGGTTACTCCTTAATGGTTAATAGAGAGCGCGCACTATAGCGGGCGGTTCCCATGATGCAAAATGGTAAAATTGCATCGACCTATGAAAAACGCTCATAAGCCATGCTCGAACGCCACCACCTGAACATCATCCGCGCCGTCATCGAACACGGCACCCTCACCAAGGCTGCCGAAAGCCTCTACCTCTCGCAATCGGCGCTGAGCCACACCATCAAAAAACTGGAAGAACAACTCGGCGCGCCGCTGTGGCACAAGGAAGGACGCAACCTGCGCCTGACCCAGGCAGGCGAACGACTGCACCGCTTCGCGCGCCGCGTGCTGCCGCAATTTGACCACCTTGAAGAACAGCTCGGCTACTACGCGCGCGGACAAAGCGGGCTGTTGCGCATCGGCATGGAATGCCACCCCTGCTACCAGTGGCTGCTGAAAACCGTCGCGCCCTATCTGCAAGCGTGGCCGCGCGTCGATGTCGATGTCAAACAACAATTCCAGTTCAAGGGCACGAGTGCGCTGCTCGCCTACGAAGTGGACGTGCTCATCACCCCCGACCCGGTACAAAGCGCGGGGCTGCATTTCCTCCCCGTCTTCCCTTACGAACAGGTGCTGGTGGTGGCGCGCGACCATCCGCTTGCGGCAAAAAACGTGGCGCAACCGCAAGACCTTGCGCACGAAACCCTGCTGACCTACCCGGTACCGGTGGAACGACTCGACATCTTCCAGCAGTTTTTGCTGCCCGCCGAACGCAGCGTCGCCGCACACCGCACCCTGGAAACCACCGAAATCCTGCTGCAAATGGTCGCTGCCAACCGGGGCGTGACCGCACTGCCGCACTGGCTCATCCGCGAACAGGCGGCGCATCTGCCGCTCGCCTGCCTGCGTCTCGGCGACGGCATCTACAAACACATCCACCTCGGCTTGCGCTCCGACGAGCGCCAGGTGGACTACATTGACGGCTTTATTGAAATCGCCAAGCGAGTGCGCTGAGGGCGGCACACCGCCTCGCAGTTGCCGCCTGTGCGCAGGCGTGGTAAAAAGCCCGCCTTTTAACCGCCGGAATCCCCATGAGCGCCATTCTCGCCGCCCAACAGTTGCAAAAAACCTTCGCCGGATTCACCGCCGTCAGCGATGTGGACATCCACATTGACGCCGGGGAAACGGTCGCCCTCGCCGGGCATAACGGCGCGGGCAAGTCCACCCTGATGAAAATGCTGCTCGGTCTGCTGACGCCGACGCGCGGCAGCATCAGCATCAACGGCCATGCGGCGGGCAGCGTCGCCGCGCGGCAAATCATCGGCTATTTGCCGGAGACGGTCGCGCTGTATCCGAACATGACCGGCTTCGAAACGCTCGCCTTTTTCGCCAGCCTCAATGGGTTGGGCAAGGCGGGCAACCGCGAGCTGCTCGCCCGCGTCGGCATTTTGGAAGCGGCGGGCAAGCGCGTCGGCACCTATTCCAAAGGGATGCGGCAGCGCCTCGCGCTGGCACAAGCCTTGCTCGGCCAGCCGAAAATCCTCCTGCTGGACGAGCCGACCACCGGCCTGGATCCCGCTTCGCGTGCCGATTTTTACCGCATCCTCGCCGAACTGGCGGCGCAGGGCACGGCGATTCTGCTCTCCTCGCACGCGCTCGCCGAACTGGCCGACCAGGCCGACCGCATCGTCATCATGAAAAGCGGCGTGAAAACCGCCGACGGCAGCCTGCATGAACTGCGCCGCGATGCCGGATTGCCGACCCGCCTGCACGCCTGGTTCGACACCGCCGTCAGCCTGCCCGCGCCGTGGCAGCAAGAAGGCGACGGCTGGGCCTGCGCTTGCCGCGAAGCGGAGAAAGTCGCGCGCCTCGGCGAACTGTGGCAGGCGGGACGACCGGCGAATATCGACATCCTCCCGCCCGCGCTGGACGCCCTCTACGCCCACTTCCTGCGTCGCGAAGAAAACGCGACGGCCGCCTGAACCATCACAAGGAAACCCATGAAAACCATCCTCACCCTCGCCCGCAAAGAATTCAAAGACGGCCTGCGCAACCGCTGGGTACTCGCCATCGCCCTGCTGCTTACCGCCTTCGCCCTCTCGCTCGCCTTCCTCGGCAGCGCGCCGGCGGGCGAAACCAAAGCGAGCCCGCTCGCCGTTACCGTGGTCAGCCTCGCCACGCTGAACATCTACCTCATCCCGCTCATCGCCCTGCTGCTTTCCTACGACGCCGTCATCGGCTAAATCGAGCGTGGCACCATGGCGCTTGTCCTCACCTATCCGCTGGCGCGCTGGCACATCATCACCGGCAAATTCCTCGGCCAGAGTGCCATCCTCGCCATCGCCATCGCCATCGGATACAGCGTGGCGGGTCTTGCCATCGCCCTGCTGCACAAGAAAACCGGCTTCGCTTGGGCGGTGTGGCAGCCCTACCTGAAAATGACCGCCACCACCCTGCTGCTCGGCATGGTCTTCCTCGCCATCGGTTACGTCCTTTCGGCGCTTGCCCGGCAACGCGGCAGCGCGGCGGGCATGGCCATCGGCGTGTGGCTCTTCTTCGTGCTGCTTTACGACTTCGCCCTGCTCGGCGCGCTCATTGCCGACAAAGGCGGCAAATACCTCGGTGCCCAAACCCTGAATGCGCTGCTGCTCGCCAACCCCGGCGACGTGTACCGCCTCTACAACCTGAGCGACAATGTGGCGAGCGGCCTCGGTGCGCAAAACGGCATCGCGGGCGGCGTGCTGCTCACCGCCCTCTTGCTGTGGATCGCCGCGCCGCTGGCGCTGGGGATGTTGCTGTTCAAGCGGAAGACGTTGTGATACCAATCCCGGGAAATATAGTCGTCTCAAACAGAAACGATACGGTCAGGCTCGCCGCCTTCTCTCATCCCGTTTGAGAAACGACTATAAAACGGGGCTTGCAGGGCGGGGCCCAGCCCACCATCAATATCGCTACGGCGGGCTGAACCCGCCTTGCGGATGTGTTTGGATTTGTTGAGACCTGTGTGTTACCGGATGAGGTATTTCCACAGGTCTTTAAGGACGACGAAGGCCATCAGCGCGTACACCAGTGAGGCGCCGAAGCGCAGTGCCCATTTCATCGTCCGTGCGGACAGCGGTTTGCCGCGCACGGTTTCCAGCGCGTAGAAGAGCATATGCCCGCCGTCCAGGAGCGGCACAGGCAGCAGGTTGATTGCCGCCAGCGACAGGCTGACGACGCCGAGGAAGTTCAGGAAGATGTCCCAGCCGTAGAGCAGTGTCCGCCCCGCTGCGTCGCCGATGGTGATGGGGCCGCCGATGTTGTCGAGCGAGACTTTGCCCGCGAACATTCTGCCGAACATGTTGTAGGTCAGGCGGGTGTAATAGACGACTTTGCCCCAGCCGTGTTGCAGCGATTGCCAGAGGCCGTAGCGCTCGACGGCGACGTAGGCGGAGACGTCCGCCCGCTGCCATTTGAGGCCGAGGTAGCCGTGTTTGTTTGCTTTGTCGTCGGGGCGCGCGCCGAGGATACCGTGCAGGGTGTGTTCGCCGTCGCCGCGTTTGACGGTGATATGCACGGCGTCGCCCGGTTTGCCGGCGGCGATGGTGCGGCCGATGCGGATGAGGTCGATGGCTTTGCCATCCAGCGCGATGATCTGGTCGCCTTTTTCGATGCCCATCGCGGCAGCCGGGCTGCCCGGCATGACTTCCGCCACGGTCGCGGGCAGCCATTCGTCCACGAGGTAGAGGCCGGTCGCTTCGTCCATTTTCAGTTCGTCGCCTTTTTGCAGACCGCTGAGGTCGAGGCGCAGGGCTTCTTCTTGCCCTGCTCGTTCGATGACGATGGTGATGTCGGCGCGGCGCGGTGCGCCGACCAGGGCAACGTGCGCGTCGCTGCCGAGTTTGACATCTTTGCCTTCCACGGCGCGAATCAGGTCGCCGACGTGTAATCCGGCGCGGGCGGCGGAGCTGTCCGGTGCGATGTAGGCGACTTCCGGGCGCAGTCCCTGCACGCCGAAGAGGTAGAGTGCGGCGAAGATGAGCACGGCAAAGAGCAGGTTGACGGCAGGACCGGCAAACGCAATCAGGAAGCGCTGCCAGGCTTTTTTTGCGGCAAAGGTGCGGTGTTTTTCCGCCTCGCTAACCGCTTCGCCGTCGCTTTCGCCGAGCATTTGCACGTATCCGCCGAGCGGTATCCAGGCGAGGGTGTAGAGGGTGCCGTCTTTTTTGCCGCGCCATTTGAGCAGCGGGCGGCCGAAGCCGAGCGAGAAGCGGAGGATTTTGACATCGAAGCAGCGCGCCATCTGGAAGTGCCCCCATTCGTGAATGGGGACGAGGATGCCGATGGTGATGATAAAGCCGAGTATTCCCCAAAGCGCGGGTAACATTGCCTGCGTCTCCTTGCAGTGATGGTGTTCAGAAAAGGTTGGCGTAGAGGAAGCCTGCCGCCCACAGCACCATTGCCGAGAGCCAGCTGTCGATGCGGTCGAGGATGCCGCCGTGGCCGGGCAGGATGTTGCTGCTGTCCTTGATGTCGGCGCGGCGTTTGAGCACGCTTTCCCACAGGTCGCCGATGACGGCGTAGATGACGACCAGCACGGTCAGCGGCAGGAAATGGCGCAGCGGCAGCGGCAGTTGCACGCACAGCGCCAGCACCACCGCTGCCAGCATAGCGGCGACGAAACCGCCGATGAAGCCCTCCACGGTTTTCTTCGGGCTGATGTGTGCGGCGAGTTTGCGTTTGCCGTAGTAACGGCCGGCGAAGTAGGCGCCGATGTCGCTGCACCAGACGATGATGAAGAGGCCGAGCAGCCCGCCGCCGCCGATTTTTATGCGGATGGCGACGGTCGCCCAGACGAAGGCGAGCAGCATGACGGAACCGACGACGCTGAGGACGCTGTCCGAGAGGTTGAGGCGCTGGTCGCGGGCATAGCGGTAAAGGGCGTAGGGGACGAGGAACAACCACAGCAGCCCGGCGATAACCAGGAACCAGAACAGCAGGGCGGTGTGTTGCACGTTGCAGTTCGCTTCCAGCACCAGCAGGCCGAGGAAGGCGAAGGCGGCGTTCATCAGGGCAAACCGCCACTGGCGGCGCGTTTCCCAGCGCAGCAGGTTGCCCCATTCGCGCGCGGCGAGCGCTATCAGCGCCAGCCAGAAGGCGTTGAACCAGAAAGTGTCGGCGTAGAGGTTGACCCAAAAGAAGAGCGGGGCGATGACCAGCACGGTCAGTATTCGGTAAAGCAGCATAGTTGTAATCTCAGACATGCGACAGGGCACCGAAGCGGCGGTCGCGGTGGTGATAGGCGGCAAAGGCCGCGTCCAGTTGTGTCTCGCCGAAATCCGGCCAAAGCACATCGGTGAACCATAATTCGGCGTAGGCGAGTTCCCACAGGTGGAAATTGCTCAGGCGCATCTCGCCGCTGCTGCGGATCAAGAGATCGACGGGCGGCAAATCGGGCATCGGGCGGTGGGCGGTGAAAGCGTCTTCATCCAGCGCGGCGGGCGCGGTAACGCCTGTGGCGGCAGCCTGCATCAGGCGGCGCGCGGTTTCGACCAGCGCCCAACGCCCGCTGTAATTGATGGCCAGCACCACATCCATGCGCGAACAGGCGGCGGTTTGCGCTTCCGCCGCGTCAATCGCCTCGCAAAGCGAAGCGGAAAGCGGCAGGCGGTCGCCCAAAACGCGCAGGCGGATGTCGTTGCGCTGCATCTTCGCCGCTTCCTCGCGCAGCGCTGCCTCAATCAGCTCCATCAGCACCTTCACTTCATGCGGCGGCCGCCGCCAGTTTTCCGTGCTGAACGCATACAGGCTGAGCGTTTTCACCCCGCGCCGCGCGCAGGCGGTAACGACGCGATCCACCGCCTGCCGCCCCGCCTTGTGCCCAAACGCACGCGGGCGCAGATGTTGCTGCGCCCAGCGGCCGTTGCCGTCCATGATGATGGCAACATGGGCAGGCGGGGGAAACGCGGCCGCCATCAGACCTCCATCAATTCCTTTTCCTTGTCCGCCAGGACTTTGTCCACCTGCTCGACATACTTGTCGGTCAGCTTCTGGATTTCCGTTTCGGCGCGGCGCTCATCATCCTCGGACGCCTGCTTGTCATTCACCAGCTGCTTGACGCTTTGCAGCGCATCGCGGCGCACATTGCGGATGGCGACCTTCGCCTGTTCGCCCTCGCCGCGCACAATCTTCACCAAATCCTTGCGGCGTTCCTCGGTGAGCGGCGGCAGATTGATATGAAGCGTCTGCCCGGCGGTATTCGGGGTCAGCCCCAAATCCGAATTGATGATGGCCTTCTCGATGACATTGACCATATTGCGCTCCCACACCTGAATGCTCAGGCTGCGGTGATCGGTCACGGCAATATTCGCCGCCTGCGACAGCGGCACCATCGAACCGTAATACTCGACCTGCACATGATCCAGCAGGCTCGCATTGGCGCGGCCGGTGCGGATCTTGCTCAACTCATGTTCCAGCGACTTGACGGATTTCTCCATCCGCACACCGGCGTCCTTAAAAATACCTTGCAACATAAAAGCTCCATTAAGCGTGAATCACTGTGCCGACGCCGTCATCAAACACGGCGCGGACAATCTCATCGGGTTTGGTCATATTGAATACCACCAGCGGCATGTCATTGTCGCGGCACATCACCACGGAAGTCGCGTCCATCACATTCAAATTGTCGGCAAGCACCTGACGATAGCTGAGGTCGTCGTATTTTACCGCATCGGCAAAACGCTTAGGGTCTTTGGAATAGACGCCATCGACCTTCGTCGCCTTGAACATCGCATCCACTTCCAGCTCGACCGCGCGCAGACTGGCGGCGCTGTCGGTGGTGAAAAACGGGTTGCCGGTGCCGGCGGCACAAATCACCACCCTGCCCTTTTCCAGGTGACGAATGGCACGGCGGCGGATAAACGGTTCGCAGACCTGGTCGATAATCAGCGCCGACATCACCCGCACCGGCACCTCGATCTGCTCCAGCGCATCCTGAATGGCGAGCGCATTCATCAGCGTGGCGAGCATGCCCATATGATCACCCGTGACCCGCTCCATACCGAGGGCGGCGAGCTGTGCGCCCCGGAACAGATTGCCGCCGCCGACAACAATGGCAACCTCCACCCCCGCCTCGGCGAGCTGGCGGATCTCCCCGGCGATACGGCGCACCACATTGGCATCCAGCCCGAAAGCCTGCTCGCCCAGCAGCGCCTCGCCGCTCATCTTCAACAGAATTCTTTTATATTTAGGGGACTTATTGACTGTATTCATGTGAGTTCTCCGACGTTAAAACCGCCGCGCATTATAGACGCGGAGACGGCGGACACGACAAACCGCCGATGATGCCAAGACCAAAAGAATCTGCCGCAGGGCAGGTGGCCGCCCGTCGTAGCGGTATTGATGGCGGAATAAAGTCCGCCCTGCGAACTATGCTTTATTTCTTGGGATTGGGATTACGCCGCCCGGTGACAGAATAGATACCGCAAGCATGGCGGGAAAAGCTTCCGGCGGCAGCATGAAAAAAGGCGGGGAGAACCCGCCTTTTTTTGTGGTTAGATGATGCAGATTAGCGCTTTGCACCAAAGCCGCCCACATATTGCACAGCCGAGCCGTCGCTTGCCGTTCCCTGCAAACCGAAGATACCGCCGACTTCATCAGCATTCGGGCCATAAAAGCGGCCTTGCCATTTCCCTGCGAGGCCTTCGGCAGTGCGAATATCACCTTGGAAATCGCTGGTCTTGGCTGCCCAGGAAGCGGAGCCGCTCAGATTGAAATTGGGCTTATCTTCAATCACATGATCCGTGCCCTCAAAAGTATGCAACTGCGACGCTTCGGTCGTTTCATAGCTGATATTGCGCTTGCCGAAATCGGCGTGCAGCTTGTTCAGCGCCGTGATCTGGTTGCCGTTGTAATAGCCGTGACTAATGCCGTTGTACTCGGCAGAACCGGTTGTCGGCATTTCGCTCGGCATGGTTTGCCTGCCGATGCTTTGATAGCCGACGAAGGCATCACGCGAGCGATCCAGGAAGCCGTTATTGGCACTGCCAAAGAAGTAGCCGAAGGTTTGGTAACTCCAGCCGGCTGCGGCAGGACTGCGGAAATAGGCGCTTAAATAACCGTTCGGATTGGCTACCCCGTTTGCGACCGGTGCAAAAAGCAGAATATCGTTAAATCTGCGGTCAATCGTGCCGCCATAATCCCGCAAGACACCGTTTTCACGTTTCTTGGTGATCTTGTTGGTACCGGCATCACGGGGGAAATCATTGGGTGGAACCGTATTCCAGTCAACCGTTCCATAATCCACAACGTAATGCCATTTGTTGTTTACATCCCGCATAACGATGGGGTCATTTTTGTTGCTATCGCTGCCGCCGCTGCCGCTGCCGCTGCCGCCGTTGTTATCACTACCTTTATTGCTATCCTTAGGATCACATCCACCCGGTTTTTTGGAACAGGTCGTAATTTCACTCACGACGCCGGGCTGGTTAAAACGGACATCATCGGCAGTATCGATAATTTTATTGTCATTGTTATCAACAGAAGAAACGGTCGGAGAATTCTGCTGACCCTGGCCATCTATCGCAACCAGAAATTTATCAATTGTGGGATCCGTCTTGTCAATCACTTTCGGTGCCGTGCCGGTATTGTTCTGGGTCTGGTTCTGATTCTGGGGCAGGTTGCGCGGGTCGTTCGGCGAGAAGGTGCCGGAGCCGCCGCCGCAGGCGGACAGTAATGCGATGCTGAGGACGGACAGCATCCATTGCGGTTTCAGGGTTTTCCGTTGCATAGGTACTCCATAGAGGTTGGTTAAGGAAAAACTATTAACTTACGTTAAGGTGGGTAATCATACATGATCGTAATGGAAAAGCAAGCGTTTTGGCAGTGGTACCACAAGCGCGTTGTATAAATGCGACTTTTCAGCGCCGGCGCAGTTTTTGTCCGCCTGCGACGGCAAGATAGACGGCGAGTCCGACCACGCTGCCGACGGCGACGGAGAATGCGGCATCAATGCACCAGGCGGTGAAGCCGCTTGTGCCCTGCGTCCAGTGCCGGGCGAGGTGGTGCAGGGCATGGATGTTTTCGACCCAGAGGTGACCGCCGACGATGAACATCGCCGCCGTGCCCGCCACGGACAGGGCTTTGAGCAGTCTTGGCGCAAACCACAGTAGCGCCCGCCCCGCCGTTTGCAGGGTTCGACCGGCGGTGTTGGTCCAGTACAGGCCGAGGTCGTCGATTTTGACGATGAGGGCGACGACGCCATAGACAGCGGCGGTGAGGACGAGGGCGACGATGCTGAGGCCGAGGATTTGCGTGATGAGCGGTTTACCGACGAAGCTCGCCAGCGCGATGACAATGATTTCGATGGAGAGGATGAAGTCGGTGCGGATGGCGCTGCGGATTTTTTCTTGTTCTTGCTGTCCGGGGGTGAGGGTACTGTCTGCCTGCGAAGGGGCGGCTTTGTCATGGTGGTGCAGCAGGCGATGCAGGATTTTTTCCACGCCTTCGTAGCAGAGGTAGGCGCCGCCGAACATGAGGATGAGCGGCACGGCGGCAGGCAGGAAGGCGCTGAGGAGGAAGGCGATGGGGACGATGATGGCTTTGTTGCGCAGCGAGCCTTTGGCGACGGCCCAGATGATGGGCAGTTCGCGGCTGGCGTGCAGGCCGGTGAGCTGGTTAGCGTTCAGCGCGAGGTCGTCGCCGAGGACGCCGGCGGTTTTCTTGGTGGCGACTTTGGTCATCGCCGCCACGTCGTCCAGGATGCTGGCAACGTCGTCCCGCAGGGCAAAGAAACCGCCAGCCATCAGGCGTCCCCACGCAGCTTGGGCAGCCGCAGCACGGGTTTATTGTGCATTTTCGACCTCGGTAACGTTGGAGACGAATGTCGGCAGTTG
>ERZ772807.2175-NODE-2175-length-10353-cov-10.518644_pt1 | contig 10353 bp, 9 predicted proteins | sample MGYA00511472_ERZ772807 | MGnify/ENA primary metagenome ERZ772807 (study PRJEB29015, sample SAMEA2737947) | human oral metagenome | biome: human oral; feature: human-associated habitat; material: dental | place: China | collected 2039 ...
TTCCTTTTATATTAAGTAATAACCCTGATGTTATCTCTCTCATTGAACCATATAAGGGTTTACCGTTTGAATCAAGTGTTTTATCTATATATCTGAATGTATTCGTATTTTGAAATTTTACTTCTTCTCCCGTTATTCCGTTTAATGTTGTATCCGCTAAAACTCTTGCCTTATTTTCAGCTAATTCAAAATTAAGTTTTGCTATAAATTGATAACCGAATTTGCTGACTATATCAAAGTTTATATTAAATATATTGCTCATTATACCTGAAAACTCACTCATAGGCTTTCCCTTACTTTTTTTTACTTCAAGACTTTTCGCCCAGTTTATGTTTTCACTTTTTTCATATTGCACTACCAATAGCTGATACCGTATCTGTGCCTTAGGTTTATCTATCAGCTCCATTTCTTTTAAAAACTTTTCCCTCTTTATATCACTGCCTCTAAAAAATATTAAATTGGGATTTCCGGTTACTACTATACTTTCTCTATTTACGGCAGGTGGAAGATGTTTTAACAATTCCTCCGAAGAGATATACTTTAATAATATCGCTCTCTCTTCTTTTTCTATATCCAGTATCTTTATATATTCTTCCACTATTTTTTGTTCTTCCTGAGTACATCTTATTATAAATCCGTTTATGTCAGTCAATACATTTATCTTATTTTTTGTTTGTAATTTCTGTGGAAATCTTTCCCATACATTTCAAATATCTCTAACTTTTCAAAAAACTCTTCCTATGAATCGGAGTCACACCATAAGTCCTCAACGCATCGTAATGATGACTCGTTCCATATCCCTTGTTACTCAAAAAATCAAATTCCGGATAAATTGTATATTCAAATTCCTGATAACGTTTGCTGTCCTTGGTATTTGCCATCTGATCTGCGAGTTCTGCAATTCCGTCAGCGAAATAGTTTTGTGAATCAATTTTCAACATTTTTTCTCCTTTTTTTATTTATTATAGCATTTTTTATTTGAAAAAACAAAGCACAAGAATTTCTTATATTGTAAACGAAAGCAAGGATTCCTTCAAGATTTCCTTGCTTTATCTTTTTTTATTCTTTATGCCATAAGATTAGAAAAGGCTTTTTGGTTTTCTTTGCTTAAATGTTCTGAAAACTCTGCCAAATTTTTAATAATTTTTTGGATTCCGCCAGAATGTGATTTAAATTCTGCAACTCCTTTGCTGATTTTAAGGAAATTATCTCCGATTAAGGCTTCAACATTTCCTCCCTCAAACAGAACGTAATCCTTTTTCCTTTTTTCGTTTACTGCTGAAAAGAAGACGTTCACTTTATCTTCACCTTCTACAAGGAAACTTTCAAGAATTGAATTGACATTTACTCCAAGCCGTTCGTCTGCATTCTGACTTCTGCCTGTATCCATTCTGTATTCCTTGATCGTTCCAGGAATAAAGGCACTGCTTATGTCCGCATACTCGGCACCACCCCACTCAAGTTCGTCAATATATTTTTCTGCAATTTCCATTGCCTTTTCCTTGTCCGCGACTTTTCCTTCAATCTTAACATTTAAAATGTCTTCGTTTAAATCTTTTGATTTGTTTTTTATTTCTATCGCCAAATCTTCCACATTTATTTCATAAGATGTTGTTTCTAAATTTATTATCTTTTTCATAATTTCTCCTTCATATTTTCGATTTAGTCAAGTTATTGTTTTCTTCCCTTAACTTCAATAATATTATAGCATAAAGTTATGTTTTTGTCAATTGTTTTTTAAAACTATTCGCTTTTAAAATGTTTCCTTTTATTTTGTTTTTTCAACTTTTCCAAAAATTGAAAAAATAGTAAAAAAAGTGACGGAACAATATATAAAAAAATATTTTTGAAAAGAAAAGCCTTTTGGCTTTCTTTTTAAATTTAATTGACAAAATAATAAATTTATGATATAATAAAATATCAAATCAAGGGAGAGAAAAATGAAAAATAAAATTAAGATAAGCAATTTTGCAATTATTAAAACATTGTCAGCCCTTAGAATTTCAAAAATTCAGGATTCAATGGCTCATGCCAAGATTGTTGCAGCATCGTTTGCAAGAATTTATGGATCTGGAACAGAACAAGAAATTGAAAAGTTTACGGAAATTTTAATTGACAAAGGCTTGAAGCAAGGGAAAAAGTTTGTCATCTGTAAAGTTGATGCAAGGAAGTTCGATGTTTCGCTTTTACTTGAAAACGTTGATTTTGAAGAAATAAAAAGAGCCATTACAGATAATAAATTTGAAGCTGAATTTTCAGATGGACTGAAAAATATGAGGTTTTATATCAAAACGCAATATATTCCTGAAAATGATTTTGTTGAAATTGAAGAATTTGCAGCATTTTCAAATGGAGATTTTACAAAATTTAACTTAAAAAATAAAATCGGGATTTCGCTTGACAGTTTAATTATCGAAGAAGCTCTTGATCATCCAGCAGGAAAAATCCTGAAAAAGATTGCAAAAAGTTTTAATGACAAAGCAGAAATTGAAAAGAAAATCTGCGAACTTTTAAAGACAAATAAGGAACAGCAGGAAATTCAATAATGTTAATATATTAATGAAGGAGAAAATTATGAAAAAACAATTAGAACTTAAAACGGTTGAATGGCTTGTCAGAAACACGAAGCCTCAAAGAAAATATTTTGAAAGTTTCATAGATTTTATAAAAACTAATTACAGAGATACGCCAAACAAAGAAAAGATAGAAGAAATTGTCAAGGCGATAGAAAAAGAAAAGTTTTCATTCGTATTTCCTTATATTCTTAATGCACAAAACTTTTCAGCAGTTGACGGACTTGCAAGGATTTATGCTTTCTGCGAAATTAAGAACAGAAACCCTGAACTTTATAAAAGGATAAAAGAAAAAGAAGTTGCTGTAATATTTCTTGATGAACTTGACTTTTCAGAAGAGGCAAAAGAATATGAGAACATCAATCAAGGAAACAAAAACAGGAATCTTGTCCCTGCAAAACTTGTTCAAAATTTTGCAAACAGGAACAAATCTTCTGCAGACAAGGAGAAGGGCCTTCGCTCAACAAAAATTGAGTTTTTGTGCTATGAACTTGCAAAAGTATTGAATACCGAACATAACTACTGGCGATACAAGATAAATTTCGGAAATGCAGAAATTAATGAAAATGATTTTGAAACAATTTCCTGCGCTGATTTCATCAACTCTACAAAACTTCTTGTTTCAAAACTTGAAAAACTTGGAATTATAGATATAAAGCTGGAAACTGGCTACGGAATTGAAAAAAATGTTGAAATATTAAAAAATATATTCTTTGAAATCTGGAACATAATGATCTGCAATTTTGAAAACGCATTTATCAAGGAAAAAGGAAAAATAATTCAAAGCGCCTTTGGAACTGCAGTTGTAAGTAAATATGTTATGCTTATGATAAAGCAGATGGAAGATGAGAATATAGAGATTAATGAAGTTTCTTTAATAATCAGAATAAAGAACTGCATTATCAATGCTGATAAAACCGAATTATATAATGAAGTTTCAGAAAGGTTTGAATGGTTTGAGGATTTTCTAAGAGCAATTCTAAATACGTCGTTCTACTCGCAATTTTATCGATAATATTGAGAATGCGTGGCAATAAAGTGCGGTAATTTTTTTGCTCAAATATTTGGGTAAAGATATTTGGTAATAAGTGAGCTAGAACTTCTCGACCACGAGAGCCAATAACACGGCGCGCAAGCCCCTCTTTGAATTGAATCAGTTTATCTAAGATATCGGAAATTGCGTCTTCATCAATGTGATTATCAATCAGCATTTGTTCAATATCATCGAGGTCACTTTCTAAAAAATCAATCCACTGATTATTGTCATCGCTACGTTCATCTTTTTCTTCACCAATTAATGCATCAAAAACTGACCGCACTTTTTGTTGGTGTGCTTGTAGTATTTGATAGAAATCATCCCAGTTTTCAATTGGATAAGATTTCATCGTAGTTTGATTGTTCTCATCTAAGCGAGTGTATTCTCGACAAGCGACCATTAATCTAAGGCGATTTTCTTCATCAGTTGGGAGAAGTTGCGTTTGTTGATCATCAATAGCTTGTAGTACGTTTTCAGTACGACGAAGGAAGATATAAGCGTCTCTTAATTCATGATATTGTTGAGGCGTAATTAAACCAAGATCCCGTATTTCGGGCAGAAGTTTAAGCAATTCATGTTGTTGGAGCTTAATCTCACGTCCACCACGAATCAGTTGAAAAACTTGCACAATAAATTCGATTTCTCGAATCCCGCCTGCGCCTAGTTTAATATTGTCTTTTAAGCCACGACGACGCACTTCACGCTCAATTTTACCTTTCATTTCACGTAAAGCTTGAATCACACTAAAATCAATATAGCGTCGATACACAAAGGGGCGAAGTAATTGCTGCAAGGTTTTTACATAGGGATCTTGCGCATCAGCGCCTAAAATACGCCCCTTAATCATGGCATAGCGTTCCCAGTCTCGCCCTTGATCTTGGTAATATTGTTCCATCGCAGAAAAACTTAAGGCAAGCGCACCGCTGTCGCCAAAAGGACGAAGGCGCATATCTGTACGATAGACAAAGCCATCTGGCGTGAATTGATCTAAAGCATTGATCAGACGTTGTCCTAAACGGGTAAAAAATTTGGCATTATCAACGGCTCGTCTTGCACCAATAGTTTCACCTTGCGAAGGATAGGTAAAAATTAAATCAATATCAGAGGAAAAATTTAGCTCAAAACCACCTAATTTTCCCATGCCAAGAATATAGAGTTGCTGAGGGTTGCCATTTTCATCACAAGGTGTGCCCATTTCTTCACAAGCTTGTTTATACAGCCAATCTCTCGCACCAATAATAAGACTTTCAGCAAGTTGAGAAAGACGAATAAAAATTTCTTCTACAGTAGCAAGATTTAAACTTTGGCAGAAGCTGAGTTTCGTCATTTCTTGATTACGAAAATCTCGTAGCGTTTTGTAAAGCTGTTCTTCGTTTTGGAGAGTGGAGAGTTGCTCAGCTAAACGGCTAGTATAATCTTGACAATCTGAAAATTGAGGAGGTGTTTGCCACCATTGGGCTAAAAAGTGCGGGTGTTTTTTTAAGACTTTTTCCAAGAAATCAGACAGACTGATGGCATAGTTGATTTGTCCGATTGGAGTCGTGAGATCTGTTGCGTCTCGCTCGATTTGTTGGGCTAATTCATCAAGATTCATTTCAGGGAAATATTGGCAAAGCACTTCGCCAAGTTGAATGAGTTTTTCAGTCGAAAGCGGAAGTGAAAGCGCCATAATTTACCCCTTAAAATGTTCGTCAATCTTGCGTAGTACGATTTCTTTGGCCTGTTGCGGTTGTAGACTATCTAGCCAATTTAATGGTGTTTTCCAGCCGCGCAGCCAGGTGATTTGTCGTTTGGCTAATTGTCGGGTTGCACAAATACCGCGGAAGACCATTTCTTCATGATCATAGTCACCACGTAAATATTCCCACATTTGTCGATAGCCCACACAGCGGATAGAAGGCAAATCAGGATGGAGATCTTCTCGTTGATAGAGTTTTTCCACTTCTTCTTGGAAACCTAATTCGATCATTTTATGAAAACGTTGTTCGATACGTTGATGTAACACCGCACGATCTTCTGGTGCAATAGCAAATTGTAAAAATTGATAAGGCAATTCTTCGCCTTTTTGTTCAGTTAATTCCGTTAATGATTTGCCCGTTAAATAGAATACTTCTAATGCACGATTAATGCGCTGTGAATCATTGGGATTAATACGCTCTGCAGAAATAGGATCAATTTTTTGTAATTCTTGGTGAAGTGCTGGCCAGCCAAGTTTTTGCGCTTTTTCTTCAATCTCTAAGCGTAACTTTTCATCAGCAGATGGAAGGGGGGAAAGTCCCTCAATCAATGCTTTGTAATACAACATGGTGCCGCCAACCAAAAGCGGAATTTTGCCTTGCGCAGTAATATCGGCCATTTCTCTGAGTGCATCATCACGAAAATTCATCGCGGAATAACTTTCAGCAGGATCTAAAATATCGATTAAGCGGTGAGGAGCAAGGGCTAGTTCTTCTTTAGAAGGCTTTGCCGTACCAATATCCATGCCTTTATAAATTAATGCAGAATCGACACTGATCACTTCCACTGGCAGGCTTTGACGTAATTGAATAGCAAGATCTGTTTTTCCTGAGGCTGTTGGTCCCATCAGAAAAAGTGCGGTTGGTTTGGAGTCAGTTTTTTGTGTCATATTACAAATCAGTTAAAAAATGCTGCCAGTTAATTGGTTTCAGTAATGTATTAAATTTTTCTTGATGAGCTTTATTCAGTAAGCGTTCCGTTTCACTTAATAAGCTGACTGCATCCGCTAACACCTCAATCGGTTTCATCTCTAGCGTCTGACAAAGTGCGGTCAGAAAATCAGGCATATTTTCTAGATGTTCAGCAAGCAGGCTCACCACACATTTTTGTAAGTTTTGTGTACGTAAAATTGCAGGCAGTTTATTTAATGTAAGACGTAGCTGGGCTTCATTCTCAATGAATTCAAAACCACTTTGTTGAAAATAGGCTTTTTGTTTTTGCCATTGTTCAAATTGTTTTTCATCTAAGCGAAAAATAATCGGAATGAGCAACGGCTGTTGTGAAATTTCACCTTGTTGTAAGGTTAATTCATAATTTAAGGTTTGCAATTTAGCTAATGACATCAAATAAAACTGCTGATTTTGTTGTAAAAGCAATGCTTTATTTTCAATTAATGCCAATGCACGTAAATAGCCTGCATCACTTGTCTGTGGGAGTTGTTGTTCAACGACAGGTGCTGTTAAAACTTGAGATGCTTCTGTTGGACGTACTAATTCACCATATAAGCGTTGTTCGGTCTTTGTAGGTTGTTCACGATAACCATATGACGGAACGTACTCACTACGGTTTGAAAAGTGCGGTTGATTTTCTGATTGTTTTTCACGAGATTGATGATAATTTGAGGCGAAAATATTTTGCCCTGCCGCTGCACGATTGGGTTTTGTTTCGTAGTGAGGTTGATATGAAGCCGAAGGCTCTCTTGCCTCATTCATCGCTGGCACTAAATCCAATTCAGCTTGAGGAATGGCATTGAGTGCATTTGTTACGCCTTGACAGATAAAATCATGAATTAAACGCGCTTGATGGAAACGCACTTCGTGTTTTGTTGGATGCACGTTGACATCGACATCATGTGGATTGAGGTCGATAAATAGTACAAATGCAGGGTATTGCTCAGTATGCAAATGCTCCGCATAAGCTTGACGAATAGCGTGGGTGATCACTTTATCGCGCACCATTCGTCCATTGATATAGCAATAGCTCAAATCATTTTGAGAACGTGTAAATTCAGGTGTCGCCACCCAGCCAGAAAGATGCAAATCATCGTGTTTCCAATCAATACGTAAGGCATGTTGAACAAAATCATCGCCACAAATGGCGGCAACGCGTTTTAGTTGTTGTTCTTCATTTGTTGCAGGACGATATTGTCGAATAATTTTGCCGTTATGTGTGAGCGTAAAAGCGATATTAAATTTCGCTAAAGCAATACGACGAATGACTTCATCAATATGAGCAAATTCTGTTTTATCCGTACGTAAGAATTTACGACGAGCTGGTGTGTTAAAAAAGAGATTCGCCACTTCAACCGTCGTACCGACTGGATGAGACGCAGGTTTGATGACGGTTTCCATCTCTCGCCCCTGTGCATAGACTTGCCATGCTTCATTTTGCTCAGCGGTACGAGAGGTAAGCGTGAGACGAGAAACTGAGCTGATACTGGCAAGGGCTTCACCGCGGAAACCTAAACTTAAAATGGCTTCGAGATCATCGAGATCGGCAATTTTACTGGTTGCGTGTCGAGCAAGGGCGAGGGTTAATTCTTCTTTAGGAATGCCACTGCCATTATCTCGAATACGAATTAGGCTGGCGCCGCCGTTTTCAATATCAATATGAATTTTATTGGCGCCGGCATCAAGGCTATTTTCCACCAATTCTTTCACCACAGAGGCAGGGCGTTCGACCACTTCACCTGCGGCAATCTGATTAGCCAGCTGTGGAGAAAGAATTTTGATTGCCATAGGATTCCTTATTTTTCTTTAAGTTTGATTTTTTGCCCAGTCACGACTTTGCCATTTTTCAATGTCGGGTTCAGTTTTAAAAGACGATTAACCGGTACATTGTATTCACGAGAGATAGCATAGAGAGTTTGATCAGCTTTCACTGTATGATAAAGTGGGGTTTCTTTTTTGCCATCATCTCTCTTTTCATTTCCTTTTGAAGAGGCGTCTTTTTTATCGTTACCTTTTTTCTCAGGTTCTTTTTTACTCTCGGTTTTTTCTTGTTTTTTATCTTTTTTAGAAACGGCTTTTTCAGCTTCAACAATCTTGCTATTTTTTCCTTTGTTGTCGGCTTTGGCTTTATCATCTGCTTTAGGTTTTTCTTCTACCTTTTTGCCTTTGCCGTTATCAGGAATTTTAATGGTTTCATTCAGCCAAAGCTCTTGACGTTTCAGTTTATTTAACTCAATAATTTCACTGACTTTCACATCATATTTGTTCGCCAAGCTACCAATGCTTTCACCTGGTTTCACTTTATGACGTACACCGCTGTCTTTGACATCGGAAGTGCGGTCAGCTTTTTCGGTGTTTTTCTCTTCTTTTTTGATCGGTTCTTCCGTTTTTTTGCCTTTGCCATTATCAGGAATCTTAATGGTTTCATTTAACCAAAGTTCTTTGCGTTTCAGTTTATTTAACTCAATGATTTCGCTGACTTTGACATCATATTTATTTGCTAGGCTACCAATGCTTTCACCTGGTTTCACTTTATGGCGAATACCGCTGTCTTTCACATCAGAAGTGCGGTCAGATTTTTCATTGTTTTTATCGTTTGATTTTGTAGATTTGCTGCCTTGCTCATCACTAGGTGGAACGGCAATTGCTTTTAAATTACCATTACGATAAGCAACCAAACCTTCGTAAATCATATAAGCAATACGACGACGATAAGCAATGGTATTCAGTTTCTGTTCTTCTTCCATATTGGAAAGGAATCCCGTTTCCACCAGAACTGAAGGAATATCGGGTGAACGTAATACGCCAAGGCTTGCATGTTGTGGGGTACTACGGCTTAAGGATGTGACTCGAGCAAAGCGACGTAAAATGCTGTTACCAAGTTCATAGCCTGTACGTTGGCTATGACCAAATTGTAGATCGAGTACGGTTTGATCTAAATATTTGTCATTGTTATTGGAAAGTACTTTTCCTGCACCACCTAAAAGCTCAGAGCGTTTTTCATCATCTTCTAACCATTGTCCCATTTCATCATTGGCTCGGCGATTGGATAGTACCCAAACTGATGCGCCACGTTGGTCTGAATTAAGAGAGGAGTCCGCATGGATAGATACGAGAAAATTTGCTTTATATTTACGTGCAATTTCAGAACGTTCTGGCACAGAAATGTAGTAATCGCTACTGCGTGTTAAAACGCCTTTAAAATTAGGATCTTTATCTAATAAGGCTTTTAATTCTCGCGCGATAGAAAGGGTGACATTCTTTTCATAAATGCCTAAATTTTTTCCGATAGCACCGGGATCTTTACCGCCATGGCCGGGATCAATGGCAATTGTCCATTGTGGCGCGGCAAATACAGTAGTAGAAATTAGAGAAAATATTCCAAAAAGAAACGAAAATTTTGCTTTCATGTAAATCAATTTTATAGTTGTGTCAAAATATGCTCGCCCACTGAGTTTTGAGCAATTAGCGTTATGTTGCGAGCATCGTCGTAATAATCAATATTCACCAATAAATCAGCCTCAGGCAAGATGCCTTCACCCTTTTCTGCCCATTCGATTAAGCAAATACAATTTTGGCTGAAATAATCACGAATGCCCATGAATTCCAATTCTTCAGGATCGGCAAGACGATATAAATCAAAGTGATAAATCATTTTCCCTGCAATGCTATATTCTTCCACTAACGTATAAGTAGGGCTTTTAACATTGCCTTGGTAGCCTAAACCTTGCACCATTCCGCGAGTCAGGGTGGTTTTCCCGGCACCAAGATCGCCATTAAAATAAAGCACAATGGCATTATCTTTCGGTTGTTTTACAAGCACTTCTGCGAGTTTTTTACCAAAACGGAGCATCGTGCCTTCATCAGGAATGTATTGGGTTAATTCGGTCATTATTAGAGTGATTTTTTAGGTTAAAGTTTCTGGGGGATTTTATCGTATTTTGAAGGGAATATGTAGGGAAAATACAATAAAAAATCCGCTGCTTTTCAGCAACGGATTGAGAATTTGGAGCGGGAAACGAGGCTCGAACTCGCGACCCCGACCTTGGCAAGGTCG
>ERZ772807.2178-NODE-2178-length-10341-cov-7.516236_pt1 | contig 10341 bp, 11 predicted proteins | sample MGYA00511472_ERZ772807 | MGnify/ENA primary metagenome ERZ772807 (study PRJEB29015, sample SAMEA2737947) | human oral metagenome | biome: human oral; feature: human-associated habitat; material: dental | place: China | collected 2039 ...
TTTCAGCGGAGGTAATGACTTTAAGTTTGTAGTAAAAGGGGGTGCTAAAGAGCAAGTACTTCCTTTTGTAAACAGCGACGGACAAGCGATAAACATAGTCCCTACTTATGCCCCAGTAATCAAATCTCTTTCTACAACTACCCTAAAAACAGGTGATGAATTAACCATAACAGGAGAAAACTTTACCTATATGAGCGTAGGTTTTAATACTAATTACAGATATTGCGAGTTACTTTTAATTAAAAACGGAGAAACAAAAGCAACTTTAAGTACTTATAATCACCGAGGTACCACCGCAACCTTTAAAATAGATAATAGTGTAGAGTCAGGTACTTATAAGGTAGTATTATCCTCTCAAATACACCTGAAATCAGAGGTCTTTGGACAAGAGGTTACTATTCAAAAAGTTGTTCCTGAAACTCCTCCACGCTTGAAAGTTAAAGGTACTGCTGAGCTTATAGACAAAGACGCCTCTTTCTTTGCTAAACAAATTAATATTTTCTTTAATGAAGAAATAGGTAATGCTACTATAAAAGCTATTGTATTTCCTAATCTGAAAATAGAAAATATGACTAGATATCCAGCAGCAGTAAGTACACATAGACTATCTGATAGTGAATACGACTATTTATTAAAAGACCTGCCCAAAGGCTATGTACTCATAGAAGAAAACGGCAAAGAATATAAAGCAGAATTCTCTTTGAGAAAAGTCTGAAGTCAATAAGTCGTATAGCTTAACAGAAAATAAAAAGACTTTGCAAAGGGGTTAATAGCCTGTCGTGCTACGACCCTTTGGCAAAGTCTTTTTTAACGTCAGCTCATATAAAAGTGATTTACAGTTGTGCTTTACGTTATAATCTGTGAAATCTAATGGCGAAGCTACCAATCTGTGGATTTTTGTTCCATAATATTGAAATCTATCGATATCTAAATCCGTGTAATCCGTGTAATCTGTGCGAGATTTTAAAGTAGCGAAGCTACTTGTTTAGACATATAACTTTAATCTCATTTTTCTTACATCGAATTTACGTTTTTTAACTAAAAGCGTTTGTCCCACTAACAACTACTTAGCGGTAATTTCGTACCCTTTATCTTTAAAAGCTCTTACCAACTGCTGGATATGGTCGGTACCGTTGGTCTCTACCGTAATAAGCACTTCTTTATCGCGGAAACGTGAGAGGTTCTTAAACTGGTTGTGGGCGAGTTTAACTACATTAGCTCCCACTTCTGCAATAATTTGAGTAATCTTAGCGAGTTCACCAGGGCGGTCAGGAATGCTTACCGAGAAGTTGAAAATACGGTCTCTGCTCACCAATCCTTTGCCTATCATCGAAGATATCATTAGCACATCTATATTGCCTCCACTCACTACAGGCACAACGTTTTTACCGCGGTCGGTGAGTTTTTTGAGTGCTGCCAAAGGTAATACGCCTGAGTTCTCAGCGATAAGCTTGTGCTTTTCTGCTAATAGCAAAAAAGCTTCAGTAAGCTCGTAATCGTCTACTGTTACCACTTCATCTACATATTGTTTAATAAAGTCAAAATTAAGCTCTCCTATGCGCTTTACAGCAGTTCCATCAGCAATGGTATTGGCTTCGGGTAGGGTAACAAGCTTATTCTTTTTCAGTGCTTCAGTTGCCGAAGCAGCTCCTGAGGGTTCTACACCTACAATCTTAATATCGGGTTTAAGCTGTTTAGCAGCACAAGCAATCCCCGAGATAAGTCCGCCACCGCCTATGGGTACAACTATCACATCGGTGTTAGGCAGTTCTTCCAATATCTCTAAGGCGATAGTACCTTGTCCTTCCAACACATCAGGGTCGTTGAAAGGGTGTACAAACACGTAGCCTTCTTTCTCTTCCAGCTCTTTCGCTTTTTGGTAAGCATCGTCGTATACATCGCCGTAGAGCACTACTTCAGCACCGTACTTTTTGGTAGATTGCACTTTGATAAGAGGCGTAGTTTTAGGCATTACAATCACGGCTTTGATACCCAATTCACGTGCTGCGTAGGCAACGCCTTGTGCGTGGTTTCCTGCTGAAGAAGCAATAACCCCTCTTTTTTTCTCTTCCTCGGTGAGTTTAAGGATTTTGTTATAAGCACCACGAATCTTAAAAGCTCCTGTCTTTTGAAGGTTTTCGGGCTTGATGTAGATTTTGTTGCCAGATTCTTCTGAGAAGAGCGGACTATAAATAAGGTGTGTAGGGAGGAGCACACTCTTGAGGTGCTCACGTGCTGTGGTAAAGTTCATAATTTTCAAATAGTGTTAATAATTAATGTCTCTTCAATATAGTATAATTGTACCCCTATTAATCGCCTGTGTGGCTCACACCTACCCGTGTGGCTCACACTTATGGTTTTGCTTGAATCTTATCCGAAAAAGCACTCCAGAAAGTAGCTCTTTTGTATTGCTCTACCGAGCCTTTAGGTACGTATATCTTTTCTATACGAGTAGCCCTAAACGGGTTATTCACTAAGGCAGGAGGGTTTACAGCATTAATCGTTACTGTTTTAAGCTGTTGGCAATACCCAAAAGCATCATACCCTATAGTCTTCAGTGTTGCAGGCAAGACAACACTCTTCATCTCCGTACACCCCGAAATTCCCACAGTTTCTATATCAGTGAGTCCTGTATTTTCTAAGTTAATTTCTTTTAGATAATTCCACCCAATAGCGCCAAATCCTAATATTTCTACTTTATTGAAGTGTAATTCTTCGAGATTATAAGACATTGACAATACGCTATAGGGCAGTCTTTTTACATTAGGAAGGGAGAGTTTTCTAATTTTTGTTTTGAAGAAAGCTTTATCGCCAAAAACTACTGTAGCGTTGGTATTGAAAGTAACAGTACCACTGAGGCTAGCTTCTTCAAAAGCACTTTCTTCTATTTCTTTGAGGTTGTTAGGGAAAGTAATCGACTGTAAGTTCTGATGTTCTTTAAAAGCCTCTTTCCCGATAGTGTTCACATTTCTGAGCTTCTCGTCAGCTTGCATATCAAGCACTGTAGTATTCGCGTTTTTCCATTTTATGAGTGTACGCCCATCAGCGCTGAGCTCATAATCAGCGGTAGAGTTACCGTTGTTGTCATCATCACTCTTCCGACAGCTTACCAAAGCAACCATCGCCAAAGCTAATAATAAAACCTTTCTCATTTTTCTATTTGCTAATTTTCTAATTCTTTCATCTGCTAATTAATCTGCCCGTGCGGCTCGCACCTTATTTAATTAATTGCTTGTATTTTTTCCGCGAAATCTTTCCAGCCTGCCGCTTTTTTGTATTGTTCTACCGAACCCTTAGGTACATAAATAGTAGGTATCACACTTTTATCTTTCGTGCCAAAAATGCTATTAATATGTAAAGTAGGTGGATTTACCGCTTTAATAGTAATCTTTTTCAGCACTTTGCAATCCCCAAAAGCATTTGATTCTATTCTAGTGAGCGTCTCGGGTAAAGTAACCTCTTTTAGCTTCCACATCCCCACAAAAGCACCGTGTCCTATTTCAGTAAGCCCTGTCCCCTCAAAGGTAAGTGAGGCAGCATTGCAATCTCTCAGCGCAAAAATATCTAATTTCTTTACTTTGTTAAAAGTAACCTCTTTTAAATCCCTACAAACTGAAAAAGCATTGATACCTAATACACTCATATTGGGGAATGTTATCTTTTTCAGATGAGTGTGGTAGAAGCACTTTTCGCCAAAATCAACGGTAGCTTTCGTGTTAAAGATAACCTCACCGTTGAGGTTTGCCTCCTCAAAAGCACTCTCTTCTATCTCCTTCAGGTTATTCGGAAATGTAATCGATTGGAGGTTCTGATGTTCTTTAAAAGCCTCTTTCCCGATAGTGTTTACGTTTCTGAGCTTCTCATCAGCTTGCATATCAAGCACCGTAGTATTTGCATTTTTCCATTTGATAAGCGTACGCCCATCAGCGCTGAGCTCATAATCAGCAGTGGAGTTACCGTTGCTGTCATCATCACTCTTCCGACAGCTCACCAAAGCAACCATCGCCAAAGCTAATAATAAAACTTTTCTCATTGTATAATTATTTTTTATCGTATTTATCAATTTTTGTAAGCTACTAATTTTCTCATTTTCAATTTTACTAATCCACTAATTTCTCATCTGCTCGTCGCACAATAATCTCACATTACCTTCACTTTTTCCGTCTCCATCTTCCCTCTTTTTTGTCTCGAGCTTTTAGCTCGTGCTCTCCCTTGCTAATTTTCTAATTTGTTAATTCTCTAATTACCCCTTCTCCTTTCCGTCATACTCCCCCTAGTGCCTATGGCCTAAGGCCTATTGTCTTTTCCCTTTCTTTCGCCTCGAAACCCTGTTTTTGCCATTTTTAGCCCTGTTGTATTATACTATGAATCAATCACTTATATACCCTTTCTATACCAATCGTCCAAGATTCGTATAAGCTTCCTATAAGCTCTCTATAAGCTAAGACCACCCTCCTTACACCCTTTTTTCACCAAAACTTCTCTCAGCTCACTTCCGTTCTTTTCCGATATCTTTTGAAAGCTCCTAACAGTCCCAGCATATCACTTTTTCATCTCAAACTTTGCCAAAGTTTTAAACTTTGCCAAAGTTGATTATCGGTAGGTATTATTAACATTTCTGGTATTATTAACATTTACTCCATTTACTAATCTGTTAATTTCCTCATTTTCTAATTTTCTAATTTTCTCATTTCTCCCCCGTCTGTGCGACTCGCACCTAATTATTTTGGTATCAACTGAATCTTATCAACTAAATTTTTCCAATTGTTATCCCCTTTGTATATATCCAATAAATCCTTAGGTTTTCTGGGGATATAAAAAGTAGGAAACTTAGTTTTGGCTATCCCAGAAAAAGGCTCTCCCTCTAAATACGGCGGGTAAAGCGCAAGAATAGTAACATTCTCTAACGAAGTACAGTTCGCAAACGATTTATCTCCTATCGTCTTTAAGTTCATAGTTACCGAAAGGATTGCCTTTTTTAAAAGTTTACAGTTCGCAAAAGCCTCTTTCCCTATATGAGTAACTCCCGCATCTGTTAAATCTACTAATTCAAGAGTTCCACAAGACGAAAAAGCCCCATCGCCTATAATACCCGTTCTTTTAAAAGTAACTTCTTTCAAGTTTCTACATTCAGCAAAAATCCGGTTAGATAACGCTTTAGTATTGGGGAGCACCACTTTTCTAATATTCGAACGAGAAAAAACCCTCTCGCCAAAAACAACGTCTGAATAAGAGTTGAAGTTTACACCATCACTGAGGTTCGTTCCTGAAAAGGCATCAGAACCTATTTCTTTTAAATTGTCCGAAAAAGTAATCGCTCTTAAACTTTTAAGATCTTTAAAAGCATTTTCGGCAATAGTGTTTACTTTCCGCAAATTGCTATCCCCTTGCATATCAATAGAAATAGTACTACTATTAGTCCATTTTATTAAGGTAAGACCATCGGCACTGAGAGTGTAGTCATTAGGAGATACGTTTACGTCGTTACCGTTGTCATCGTTCTTACGACAACTCACCAAAGCAATAGCCACGAAGGCCAAAAAGAAGATTTTTCTCATTGTAAAATCATTTTTATGATGTTAAAGACGCCACAAAGGTACTAAATAAAGAACAATTAACAACGAAATATTCACAAAAAAAATACCGACTATCTTTATAGCCGGTATCTGTATGTTTTTCCTTTTTAAAAATCAAATAAATCTAAGCTATTAGGATTTCTTCGATTGTCCCAAAAAGAAAGAATACGAATAATATTGTTTTCTACTCTGTAAAAAATAGAGTAATTATAAAATACTAAAACAGAACGGACATCTTCATATCCTTCTTCTATAGTCCAGATGTATGGATTATCAATAAGAGATTTAACTACTTTTTGTGCCTCTGTATTCAGTTTTACTGAATAAGTATTACTTTTGTTCCGTTTTTTCCAATAAACAAGAATTTCTTTCAGCTCCTCCTTTGCTTTAGGAGTCCAAACTACGACCATAATATCGCATTCATTTCTTGTTCTACATCTTCTTGAGGAATATGTAACCCTGCCTTATCTTCCTCCAAACCTTTTTGTATACTATACTTTTTCGCTTCTTTTTGTTGTTTAAGAAGGAGGTCGTCTTCAGTTAAGATATTATCTATAAGCTCTGCGTCCATAGTTTTTTATGTTTTTACGTTGCAAAAGTACTAAATAAAAACCAATTAACAATGAATATAGGACAATTTTAATCACTAATCATTAACCATTAATCACTGCCTCTCTACTGATGCACTTGCACTTGTGGGAATGGTATCTCTATACCAGCTTCGTCGAAGCGGTTTTTGATAGTCTCTAAAGTACGGAATATACACCCTGCGTGCTCGGAAGTCAAGCACCAATAGCGCAGTGAAAGGTTCACCGAACTATCAGCCAATTCCTCTACATATACCACAGGCTCAGGGTCAGGCAAGGCTTTGGGCTCTTCTTTGGCAATTTGCAAGAGCACTTCGCGAGCTTTTTGAATATCCGAACTGTAACCTATGCCTACTAATACGTACACCCTGCGCTTCTCTTCCCTACTGTAATTGATAATGCTATTGCTAAAAAGTTGGGTATTGGGGATAATCGCCTGCTCGTTGTTGGCTTTGTTAAGAGTTGTAGCAAAGAGTCCAATGTTTTTTACTGTCCCCTTTTCGCCATTACCTTCAATGGTATCGCCTACGCGGAAAGGTTTAAAGATAAGAATCATTATCCCGCTCGCAAAGTTGGATAGCGACCCCTGTAAGGCTAACCCCACTGCTACAAAACCACTGGTAATAATCGCGATAAACTGAGTTGCAGGCAAACCTATCACTTGCACGATAGTAAGGAACAGAGCAATATAGAGTATCCACCGTACTACTTGCAAGAGGAATCCCTGCAAAGCCACGTCTACTCCACGGCGTACCATCAAGCCTTTAAGGAGTTTTGCAATAAACCGAATAATGTATCGCCCTATAAAATAAAGCGCAATTGCCCACAATAGTGTAGGTGCAAATTTAATAAGTCCGGTAATCCACTCTTTAATGAGTCCTTCAAAATCCGCAGTCGAAAAATCATTCATTTTTGTTTGTTTTATTTTTTAGTTTCTAAATCTCACCAGCCCCTCTCTTCTCTCTGTCCTCTCTCGTCTGACCAGTCTTCATTTGCTAAATCCTAAATATGCCAATTACTCGCCTCCACATATCCAACTGTGAGCTCTCGAAGGCTTTGGTTCGCATCTTTCTTTTTTAGCTATTGATGCGCAAAAATACAAACTAATTTCCAACCACCAAAATTCCCTACAACTCTCTTTTGATATTTTTCGTTTCTCTCCGATAATTCAGGAACTCTTCAACCCTCTTCGAAAACTCCAACCCAACTCTCTTGTCATTTCACAAGGCGTAGCCTTAATTTTGTTTGATTTTTGTTTAATTTCTGAGGCACAGCCTCATTCCTCTAACTCAAGCTCGCATTCATTTCTTCATTTTTCTCATTTGCTAATTATCCTGCCTCCACATACCCAGCTGTGAGTTCTCGCTGGCTTTGGCTCGCACCTAATTTGCTAATTAGAAAGTTCGTATTTTCGAGTTATATTTTTTAATGATTTGCAAGAGATAAGACAATGTCTCGCGCGACATTGTAATCCTTGTGACTTTAGGCGATTTGATTTTTACATATAAACCATTTTTGCTATAACCCCAATCTATATCCGTGATTTTAGCAGGGTCAATTTCACGAATCGCATAGAAAATAAAGAAGTACAGTTGCTTGTTACACAACACAAACGGCGGATTGTAGCGAGTGAAAACAAATAGACTATCTTTTACTTTTAACAGCAAGTCGAAATCACTATCACTCATTTGTTCTACCAGCATATACAGAGCTTTTTCGTTGCGCTTGAACACATAAGAAAGGAGGTAATACACCAAAAAGGGAATAAGTAAAGAAAGGAGGGTTTCCCCTATTATTTCATCAGGGAACAACAAGTGTAGCACCTCTACACCTTCTTGTATCATCAGCACAAGATAAAGAAACAAAGGCGCTAAAAAAATCACAATAATAATACCGGTAACCCACAAGCGGAACTTACGTACCTTTTTCAAATAAGCCTCCCGCTTTTGTGACAGTTGGCGCTGAGGGCGATAAAGAGCCAAGCGTTCTTCGAATTCGTTTTTGCGCACTATTATAAAGTACATAAAAACCAAGAGAAGCACCAACGAAACAAAACAGAGTAAATAAATTATGTCCATAATTTTAAGTAAGAGTTATTTATTTGGGCTTTGTATATTGTTCAACGATTGGCAAGAAATAAGAAAATGTTGTGGGGGATAGGGTAAACATTGTTCTCTTAGGAGATTTGAGGCGTATAAAAATACTATTCTTATTATTTTCCCAATTAATTTCGGTTATTTGAGTAGGGTCAATTTTTCTAATAGCATAGAAGAGAAAAATATACAACTTCTTGTTACACAATACAAACGGAGGACTATACTTACTGATAGAAGGCAAACTATCTCTTACCTTGAGGAGTGTTTCAAAATCGGTATCACTCATTTGTTCTACCAGCATATGTTGGGCTTTTTCATTGCGTTTCAGCACATAGGTAGCAAGGTAATACGCCAGAACAATAGGTATAAGGACAAGAAGGACAAACAATATGAGTTTCTTAATTTTATTAAAGATTACCATATATACACTGCCTATTTCCTTAAAATCCTCTTTGAACATTACAAAAATCAAAATCAATAAAAGAAAAGAAAATAGCACCAGCAAAGCAATAGAAGCATATTTGCGGTATTTGTGCGCCCCCTGCATATAGGCTTCACGCTTTTGTGAAAGTTGGTGAGTAGGACGGAAAAGCACTAATCGTTCTTCAAAGGTATTTTTTCGTACTACCGTAAGGTACAGAAAGATACCTATAAAAATCACTAAGGGTGCCAAACAGATAATGTAAACTGTGTCCATTTTTTTAGATAAGAGTTAAGAATTACCGTATTTAGCAAAAAACTCATTGATAAGCCTTTCTAATTCCTCAAAAGTGATTTCGAGTTCGCTATTGTCGATTTGAATTCCTTCAAACCTATTCCTTATCTCTTTACTTTTGATTCTGCTCAAGTAGTTTTCAGGGTGTTTGAGTTTGATATGGATGTGTATTCCATAGAATTTCATTCTGCCTATAGCAGCTATTTCGTTCCAAGGAATTTCACCTACCCATTTACCTACAAGATTCACATTGCTTTTGAGGTACTCAGGAGTGAGTATTACACCTCCTTTGCTTCTCTTTAACGATAATAGACCTTTTATTCCCATAAAAAAGAGAATAATGGTTACTATCAATAAAACTAAAAAGAATGCTAAATAGTATAGGTTTAGGGTATCAGCTGATAAAATAAGAGCGATAACACCTGCTACACCAAGGATTATAAGAGCATAGATGCCTGTGAGTTTCAGCATTTTCTTTTTGCTGAACGGGATAATGATAGTATCTTTCATTTTTCTGTTTAGTTCATAGGTTATTTTAAAGTTTTTATTTGAGCATTAGGATTGTATTTCTCGATAATCTCTACCAAAAGAGGATATATATTCCTATACATAGTAATTCGAATAGATTTTATCGATTTAATATGTACAATTACTCTCCCTCCCCTAGCATAAACAAAACATACTTCTTTTATTGTTGTAGGATCAATCTCCTCAACGGTAAGAGAAACAAATAAGTACAGCTTATCTTTGCAAAGTATAAAAGGAGGAAAGTATTTGAAGAGAAATAATTTTTTTGTACACTCTGCAATAGCCGAAAGTCGCTATCACTCATTTGTTCTAAGAGTGCTTGCTGGTTTTTTATATTTCTTTTTAAAATACGATATAGTAAATAAATAGCCAAACACTCTATTGCTATTAGAAAAATTAGAAGAAGAAAAATGATAGGAATACCAACATCAGCTAATAGAAATGCGCATATAACCATTAATGGAAAGCTAACAAACAAGCCTATAACTACGCTCGCTTTTTTGATATATTGCTCTGCCTCTCTGATATATTCCTGTCGTTCGGGGGAAAGAAGTCGGGGAGTATGATAGACTAAGCGTTTTTCGAAATTACTTTTGTACTGCACAATAAAATATACCAAAACAACTACAAGCACGAATATGAGAATGATTATGGAATTCATTGTATACATACTTTTATTTTAATTTAGAGCGAAGTTTTATTTTTTAAACCCTCAATAATAGGACTACAACAAAAAAAGAGGCTTCTCCACTGAGGAGAAGCCTCTTTGTATTATTACATTACAATATTGATAATCCTATTAGGCACTACAATTACCTTTTTAGGGGTGTTGCCTTGTA
>ERZ772807.2179-NODE-2179-length-10340-cov-2.543218_pt1 | contig 10340 bp, 10 predicted proteins | sample MGYA00511472_ERZ772807 | MGnify/ENA primary metagenome ERZ772807 (study PRJEB29015, sample SAMEA2737947) | human oral metagenome | biome: human oral; feature: human-associated habitat; material: dental | place: China | collected 2039 ...
GCCACCCTGAGCGCCACCACCGCCTTCAGCACCCGAGCCTCCACCGGAGCCGCCCTCGCTGCCTGATTGTGAGCCAGAATCGGAACCAGAATCAGATTTATTATCCGATCCTGTGCCGTCGCTAGATCCGCTACCAGACCCCTTCTCTGAGTCTGCACCGCCGCTAGCATCAGAACCGGCACTGGAGTTTGCCGAAGCATCGCCGTTGGCGCCACCGCTAGCGTTCGAGGAGTCTGAGCCGCCGGAAGCGGAAGCTGAAGAGTTTGCCGATGCGGAACCGGACGCACCGCTTCCCGCGGAAGAGCTTGAGGAGGAGCCGTTAGAATTGTCCGAGCCACAGGCGCTCAGCGCCACCATGCCCGCAACAGCCAGGGATACAAAAGCGGAAGTCTTCTTGGCGATCATACGCCTATCCTTTCTGCCGGTGATTATTGACTGGTTTTCAACTCTCTCACACACTGACGGTATTTTTCAGGAATTTTCCCCTCCCTGTGGCTCTTTTTATGCTAAGAGCAATAAATAGACCCTTTAACGCATACTCATTTCTAACCCAAACAATTAACTGTATTTCCTTGTGTTATTAAAATTAATTAATATTTTAAAATATTTACCCTTCTCGTAGATCTCAGAAAACTTAGAGCATACCTTGCACTTATACAAGTACCTCTTATAGTTTCGGGGTTTTTATTTTGCCGCCCTTTATCCGCACACAATAAAGTGGTGCGCATCCTCAATCGTAAGGATGCGCACCACTTGAATTATCGCGCCGTATACCGTGATGCTACGTCCGGGTGGAGCCTTCTAGACCAGTAGTTACCGTAGCGCGTCAGAGGCAACGCACGGCATATCGGCTCTTTACATAGGATAATCTAGCCGGCAGTGGTTGGCTGAACCGGGGACTTAGGAGTTACAGCTTTAGAGTCGCTTGGCTTATTGGGCAGATCCGGAAGGCTTGGCTTCTTCGTGGACGGCTTGCCATCCTCCTGGACGGTGTAGCTGCCATCAGCGTTTACAGCTGTTACATCACGACCATCTATAACAGTCCATGAGCCATCGGAACTCACAGTGGTAATATCGCCATCAGTCTCGGTGCGAACCCATGAGCCGTCGGAAGCCACAACGACACTATCACCATCAGCTTCAGTGTAAGTCCACGACCCATCAGATACAACAGTATGCGAACCGGCTCCGCCACCGTTATTGCCAGCGGATGCACTCGACCCCGAGCCGTTATCCGCTTGCATTCCGCCGTTAGTACCAGCAGATACCGTGGAATCGCCGTTCTTCATCTGCATATTACCGTCAGCCCCAGCGGTAACAGAGGTATCACCATTATTCACAGTGACCGAACCATCGGAGACGGAGACCTTGGGAGTCTCAGATGCAGAGGCGGATGCCGATGAAGAGCTCGAAGCATTATTGGAGTTATTGGCGCCGCATGCACTGAGGGCTACAACGCCTGCTACAGCTAGAGAAAGAAGGGCGGAAGTTTTCTTGGTGATCATGTGCGTAGTCTTTCTGATGATGAATTACTGTTCAGTACCCGAAAATTTCGCGTCACAAGACTGAAATTACAGGAGCTATACCCTACCGGGAATACCTTTATTCTACTGGTTCTAGCTATGTTGAGCCTATGTAAACCTGTGTTTAACCTAAGAAACTTAAAAATTATCTTAAGGTTTTTTATACCTATTTCAGACCTCCGAATTCCATGAAAATAAAGGGGGTATACCCCCGTACCACAGACTCTTATCACAGGCAGACGAAAAGCCGAAGCACCGCATCCTAGCCTTGTGGATGCGGCGCTTCGGTTCCTGAAAGTCCTCACGACAGAGGTCGCAGTCACAAACTATTGCAGAGCATACGAGGGCTCAACCGGGGTCTTAGGCGTTACCGCCTGAGGGTTTGCAGGTTTTTCAGGTATCTGAGGAACCGTGGGTTTCGTGGTTCCGGGCTGCCCGCCTTTCTTCACAGTCGCGTAGCCGCCATCCGCCTGCACCTTAGCCTGGGAGCCTTGCACTGTTCCCTGCTCTGCAATCTCGATTCGAGCTTTATGGGTCCATGACCCATCTGCCGACACCGCAGTTTCCTCGCCCATAATCCCGGTTTTAGTCCAAGAACCGTCAGCATTGACTTTCACCTGCAAACCATCATTGGACACATAAGACCATGAACCGTCCGAGGACACATGTGTGGTTTGTTCTTCCATACTGCGTACCGTTACGGACGGAAAAGGCTTATGGGTTTTCGACACCGATGGAGAGGCGGCCGAACCGCTGGAGCTATGAGCAACGCAAGCGCTTAGCGTCAGAGCAGAAGCAAATGCCAGAGCAAGACTCGCTATAATTTTTACAGTTTTCATGTGTTTTCCCATCTCAGGGCAGACAGTCAGCCGATTTTTATTACCCGCGCCCCTGCCAAACAGCGCGCTTAGGCTGTGCTGGACGAGCCGTCCCCCGTCCAGGATACGTGGGCGCTGGGGGCGTGTAGGACGAGATTCGCCATCCATTAGAGGAGTACCATTCGCCGTTATCAGTGACGCCGAATTCGCTTCCATTCGGATACTTTTGCACCCACGATCCGTCGTCGTACACACGAATTCGGGTTCCATCGGCATTCTTGCGTTTCCACGAGCCATCGGAATCAACTTTGATAGTGCTTCCATCCGCAGCGGTCTGAGACCACGAACCATCGCGGTTCACCTTGATACTAGAAGCACCGCCATTTCCCTTGTTGCCGGTAGATCCTTGCGAACCGCCATTTTTATTTACGGATCCTGCTCCTCCCTGACCTCCAGAATTTCCCTGCTGCCCAGAGTTACTTCCAGCAGAGCCGTCAGCCGGCTTCGCCGCTTCATCGACATCCTTATTCGCATCTACACCACCAGCTGCTGCGCTTTCCTCAGGAGAATTAGCAGCCGGAGATTCGGGGGCTGTTGCCGCATCCGTGAGCGTGGGAGCATTCACGGCTTCACCTGTAGTATTACTTTCGGCGGTTGAAGAGGGAGTAGCATCCGCAGGTTCGGGGGTTGCGGTTTCAGTCGCCGTCGCGGAAGGAGATGAACTCGCCGAGGAACTGGGACTTGGAGACTTAGATTTCGTGGGAGAAGATTTTGAGCTTGAGGAGCTGCTGTTGGGCGATAACGTTACGGAGGAAGACGCCTCATTTGAGGAGCCGCAGGCGCTCAGGGCAAGAATACTCGCCACAGCCACCGATACAATGGTGTAGGTTCTCTTCATGCTCATTGCATTTCTTTCTATAAACCGGTGATGACGTCCCGTTGCGACCACCCAGACGTTCAGCATGAGCGCACCACAGCACCGAAGAATATGGTGTTATAGCGATCCCCACTGAAGAGCGTCGTTGCGGGATAAATAGTCCTTCCGGAAGGAGGGATACATCTATTCTAAAGGTGTTCCGCTTCTTGAAGCTATCCATTAACACGTTTCTTGAAAAATATCACGTTAATTTCTGCGGGTACCCTCAAGAATATCTTGGGAAACACTTCAAAATCTCGGACGTGAAACTACAGATTAAAGTTAATCAGCATTTTTATATATATTTTCTTTACACTTACGAGATTTCTATGTGAAGATCTTTATCCTCCCGACGCACAAACCCCTGCCCCACAAGGCAAAACTTCATTCGCGTATCAAGAGGCATGCATTCAACGACAAGAAATGCCGGAACACAAGAAAGCTCAGCTTAGTAGAGTATCACCCGAGCAGCCGACCGCAGAGATCTTTGTGCAAGGACCGTTTGATTTATAGATATTTTGAGAACAGGGTGAAATACTTATAAAGTTTACATATAAAGTATTTAATAATACTTATATATTTATATCGTTCATAGTTATATATTGTGTATATCAGTTTTCCGCACAGAACCGCGTCTTAACGCGGGACTGCAGGAGCTACCGGAGTTGCCGCCTCCGGATTATTGGGTTTTCCAGGAATTGTAGGGATTTCAGGCCGATCTTCTTCATCCTCAACAACGCCGTTCTCGGAGACTGACCACGAACCATCAGTGTTAACTGTGATAACCTCGCCATCATGGTCGGTCAGGGTCCATGCGCCGCTTGCGCTCACTCTAATGACCTCGCCGTCGCTCTTGATAACTTCCCACGCACCGCTCGTCTCAACGGTGATTTTATCGCCTTCGGAGTTCGTGTGGGTCCAGGAACCATTCACATTCACCTTGGGTTCGGTTCGAGATCCACCGTCGTTACGTTGCGCGGGCGTATTGTTCCCGCCGGTTCCGGGCTGATTCTGATTAGTATCACCATTCACCGAGCCGCCAAAGGTATTTCCTCCTCCCCCATTACCCTGGGGCGCGTCGGGGGCATGAGAGGGATCTGACGAGGGGTTAGAGGTTGCCGAAGGTGAAGGTTCCGCAGCCGTACCATGTGTTGAGGGGGATGCAGTCACTGTCACCACGGCGGGAGTCACCGGATCCTGAGGTTCGGAGGATGCACACGCGCTCAACAGACCAAGCCCTGCAAGGGCTAACGGAAGAGCGCTATACTTTCTCGGTACGATGGTCACGGTATGTCTTTCTGAGTGTTTCTGTGTCATAACAGGATATATTTTCAGGCTGCAACATTACTTACTACTATTTTAGCTAACCTGATTGAGACTTTTAGGTGACAAGGTGTTGCCCGCTTTTCTTGGGGCGAAAGGCATTACAGCGTAATGTTGCGATGCGTAAGATCGACGTGAAGTTCTTAGAAGAATAAGATTCCGTCCCCGGTAGTTTATCCCGTCCTGACAACCTTTTCAAACGGAGTTTGGTATCGGGCGTTATCACGAGGCAGAAGCTCTCAGATAGAGAAAACAAACCATAAACATAGGGGCTCCCACCGTGTGGTGGGAGCCCCTATCAGGTCCTAGAAGTCTCAAGAAGTTACTTCTTCTTCTTGGAGGTGGCCTTGGTGGCCTTCTTCTTGGTAGCGACTGCTGCCTTCAGCTTGGAGCCTGCGGTCAGCTTCACACCGTGACCAGCGGGAATCTGGATGGTTTCACCGGTCTGCGGGTTGCGACCGGTACGAGCTGCACGGTCGGTACGCTCGATAGCCAACCAGCCGGGGATGGTGATCTTCTCGCCCTTAGAGACGGAGGTCTCGAAAGCCTGGAACACTGCGTCGAGCACTGCGTTCACGGTTGCCTGGCTCTTGCCAGACTTCTCTGCTACCTCTGCAACAAGTTCGGTACGGTTCTTAGCCATTTGGGGTGCCCCTTCCTGAGACTTATCTTTTTCAGACTAAGTCGAGCTGCTTTTCACGAGGAAAAATAACTCGCCTAGGTACAAAATACCAGAAATTACCAGCTTGACTTAGTAATACCGGGCAATTCGCCACGGTGTGCCATCTCGCGGAAGCGTACGCGGGAGATACCAAACTTCTGGAAGGTACCGCGCGGACGACCGTCGATCTGGTCACGGTTGCGAACGCGGACGGGAGATGCGTTGCGGGGTAGCTTCTGCAAAGCTACACGTGCTGCTTCGCGCTCCTCGGGGGTAGCGTTCTCGTTCACCAGCGTCTTCTTCAGTTCTCGACGCTTCTCGTCGTAGCGAGCTACGATGACCTTGCGCTGCTCGTTACGAGCGATCTTTGACTTCTTAGCCATTCTTAGCGCTCCTCTCGGAAGTCAACGTGCTTGCGAACCACGGGATCGTACTTCTTTAGCACCATACGGTCAGGATTATTGCGGCGATTCTTACGGGTTACATAGGTGTACCCGGTGCCTGCAGTGGACTTGAGTTTGATAATAGGACGCAGGTCCTTAGCCTTGGATGCCATGTACTAGATCTTCTCCCCGCGTGCGATGATTTCTGCGACCACGGCATCAATGCCACGAGCATCGATAACCTTAATGCCCTTAGCGGACACGTTCAGGGTCACCTTACGGCGAAGCGAAGGAACCCAATAGGTCTTCTTCTGAACGTTCGGATCGAATCGACGCTTATTGCGGCGATGCGAGTGCGAAATGCTGTGTCCAAAGCCGGGAACAGCTCCGGTCACCTGGCAGACTGCTGCCATGTTTCACTCCTTATTGATTGACTTTTCTGACGGATGCGCAGTCGATGTTACTCGTACGTCCCGTCACCAATGTAGAAGCACCGGGTTATTCTCCGGGCTAGAGTGTTTGAGACCGGCATCTGGGTGAGATCCAGATGTCAATCCCCGCCGCGGGAAAAACGGTGAAGCATAATTTAGTGTCGAGAGGCGTTTCCACCACTACGAACAGCGTTAAATTCTAGGTAAATCCAGCAACTCACGCAAGCCTGCACGCCAGAAACTCCCCTTAAAAACCAAGGATTTTTTGGATTTTGAGGGGTAACCATTTGATACAGACTTCTTCCGGGCACGCCGAAAGGTCGCGATAGAGTTACCCGCTTATTCTACCAGTTCTCGCTGTTTCCTCAAGTCACAAGGGAGTTTAAGGTAGTTCATGACGGAATTTTCGTCCCTTGTCGATATCCATGTGACAAACGTCTAATTACATCGGTGAAATTTTAAATGTGAGATTAACATCTTAACTCGTACAGACCCGTATTTTTACGGCATACGGCAGGTTATTCTTCGAGTTCTACCGGCTCGCCAAGACCAGCGGCAGGAACCAAATTCGGGTACCTCGCGCTTAGTCCATCCCCCAAACTGCGCCCAGTCAGCTGCCGACCCATCCAAGGCAGAGCATGCGTTCTTACCCAATACGCACTTTCGGCAACTCTCTCACGCAGCGGCGGAGGCTCTTCTTCACCGGCGATAAGGTTCACGTCCTGCGCAAGATGCCCCAGCCCAAGCTGCGTCAGCACATGGTATGCAAAGCGCTGATGCCCCAACTCATTCATATGCAGGCGGTCGTCAGCCCACAGCCGCCAATCCAGAAAATCGTCCATACGCCAGTAATCGATAATGTGCACACCGTATTTATCCGCCACCGTGCGTAGAAGCTCGTTATACAGGGCGGTACGCGGGCGGGTCCGAGCAAAGGGTCCCTCTCCCTTCACGTCCAGACCCGTAATCGTCAGAACCTCGATTCCTTCCGCGCGCAGAGCCTCAAAGGCTCGCTCTGCGTGCGAGATAATCTCATCTATATTCACGTTTAGGCTAATAATGTCGTTGCCGCCGCCGTAGAAGCTAACGAGGTTCGGTCTCAGTTCTAAGACTGCCTCTAGTTGCTGATCGACAATCTGGTGCATCAAAAGCCCGCGGATCGCCAAGTTAGCGTACTGCGCCTGAGCATCGACTGAGCCGATAGCTTCCGCAACGCGATCTGCCCAGCCACGCACCTGGTTGGGACGGTCGGTATCGACATCACCCACGCCTTCGGTAAACGAGTCGCCCATCGCCACATAACGCACAGGTTCGCCGTGCAGTCTGGCATTTTTATCGAGTTTGAGCATGGTAGGTACTTCCTAACTTTTGGTTTTATCTACCCGCCAGTATCCCATGAATAATATGTCTGTCTTAGGTATCAGCCGCAGACATCCAGCTGCGTGCGGTTTCAGGCAGGGCAAACCAATCGTGCAGCAAACTCAAACATACCGTAACCGCGTTTTGTTCGGGTTTCTCGCTCCTGTTTTATTAAGTCTTATTTCACGGTTTCACGTCGTCCAGTATCTTCTGCGAAGCGTGCGCAGACCGATGATGCGGCACCACCACCACGCTCCCGTCACTAAACGGATCAGCAACCTTGGCTTTGAGCCCAAAAATATCGTTAAGATTTCTGGAGGTCAGCACCTCGTGAGCAGATCCGCGACTGACAATTTGCCCGTCCTTCATGGCGATCAGATAGTCTGCAACGCGAGCGGCGAGATTCAGCTCGTGCAGCACCATAATCATGGTGGTGCCGCGTTCTTCGTTCAGGTCCGCCAGTAAATCCAGCAGCTCCACCTGATGCGCCAGGTCAAGGTACGTGGTCGGCTCATCCAACAGCAGAATATCGGTCTCCTGCGCAAGCGCCATCGCAATCCACACACGCTGGCGCTGACCGCCGGAAAGCTCGGTTACTTGGCGTTCGGCGAGCGACATCGTATCGGTGGCCTCTAGGGCCCAGGCTACCGCCTCATCATCTTCGGCGCTATTACGTTTGAAAAGCCCTTGATAGGGGTAGCGCCCCCGCGAAACCAAATCGGCAACAGTAATGCCTTCAGGCGCAATAGGATGCTGCGGCATAAGCCCGACCATGCGTGCGAACCCCTTCATGGAGTACTGATGCGTAGGCTTACCATCGAGCAAAAACTCGCCGTCAAGGGGATGCAAGAGTCGCGAAACACCCCGCAGAAGCGTGGATTTACCGCATCCGTTGGGGCCGATAATGGCGGTGACCTTGCCCTGCGGGAATTCTAAGCTCAGGTCTTTGACGATAGGCTGTGCGCCGTATCCTAGGCTCACGTTGTCTACGCGCAGAGTACGCTCAGTTACGGTTTTCATGATTTACCTTCCTTTCGGTTCTGCACGAGCAACCAGATAAGTATGAGGGTACTGAAGACGCCATAAAAATGCCTACAGAAATTTTATATGCCGGAATAGGTTTGCGGCTGCAGAATCAGCGCATACCACGATCACGGCACCTACTAACACCGGGCCTAAGAGTGTGTATCTTCCTGCGTATGAATGAAAGCTTTTTCATGTCCCGTGTGAAGACCTTAGCCAGAGAGTCCCTTCACCTTCAACGAGCACACGTCGTTCCTTCTCCCCTGCATGATCATGATACTTATATGATGTCTGCAAAATATGCACATGAAACTTCATCGCTGCATAGTAAACGTGCGGCGGCCGCCGTTCACCGAGGCTTCAGACGTACCGATGCCGCGCCTTCCGCTAAGAAGACACGGCATCGTATATTCTTGGCACGTGTTTAGAGCGAGAGCATGCCAGTGGGTATCCAGCCGCCCTTGGCGGCGCGTTCAAGCATAGTTTTCGCCATAGTACGCCCGTATGCCTTGCTCACATGGTTCTCGTCTATGTACACGTAGACGTTCCCGACAACCGGTTGGCACATTCCTTCCGGGCAGTACAGGTCAGTCATATCTACCAGCACCGCGCCCTTATCCTTGTATTTGTCAAAGACCTCTTGGGCGGGGTTCTTTTCAGCCAGTTTCTCAGAGACCGGGCGCGCGCAGGATTCCAGGTCGTCTCCCGCCTTCTGCGCACATTCATATACGTTGTAGTCGTACCGCGGGTTATCGCGCACACCGACCACCTGTATTCCAGCGTCCGTGAACTTCTTGACCGTTTCCTCCAGGGCCGGGTCGATGCGCTCCTCATTAGACCGCGCCTCCGCGATGGTTGCGATAATCACCACGGTCTGCGGCTTACGCTGCAGAATTTCTTCGGTGATGTCCCGGTTAAACTCGGCACATTCGTTCGAGGATGATGCATCCTGCTGCGGATACTGGCATCCGCCCAAGAGGATCGACTGCATATTAACTTTGGACTGCTCGGCAACGGGTTTGAACATGGCCATTGCCTGTTCCGCGTGGGAGTTGCCGACGACCATCATAAGCGGCGAATCATCTGTTCCGTTCTTCTGCGAAGAGCAGTACTTCTTAAGCGAGTCATGAGAGAGGGCAAAATTGCCTTCGCATTTGCCGTCGCTCAACATCTCGTATTGATTCTTCAAATCACCATTAGGGATAGGGTCGTCGTGCATGAGCGCCTGATCGGTGCCGATAGCGCGAGCACCTAGGTGATTATCGGTTGCAGTCTGGGTCTGCGTTTCTGCCTGAATACTCGCCTGAGTATTGGAGTAGTTTACCCACGCCTGCGCACCGGCAAGAGGTATTCCTGCCAGTAAAAAGGTTGCGGCCAGGAAGGCAAGCTGATCGGCCCATGTTTTGACCGCGAAAACCCTCTTAAACCGCAGTATTTTCATCAGCCAGGGAATGAAAGGGTCTTTACGGTAACGCAGCGGTTTCTCCACGAACTGGATCAGAACCCAAGCTAAGGCAATAGATACCGCAATAATGGCGGTGCCTTCGAGAAAGTTCACGTGGGGTTTCTCTACAGCAGTGCTGTACAGGATCAGGATGGGCCAGTGTACTAGGTACAGGGCGTAAGAAATATTGCCCAAGCTTTGCAGCGGCGTGGAGACTAGCAGACGGTCGATCGCGAATTTATGGTCGGTGCGCCCGGCGATCATCACCAGCGCACCGGAGAGCACGGGCCACAGCGCCAGGTAACCGGGGAAGGTTCGTTCAACCGGTAAAACAGCGCCGCAGGTTACTAATCCCAGGGCGCCCACCCATCCCATTACCACGCGAGTTCTCACATGGCGAGGCTTCCATTTCAGCGTCATCACCGCAAGCAGGGTACCAATCGCAAACTCCCACAGGCG
>ERZ772807.2181-NODE-2181-length-10335-cov-5.269942_pt1 | contig 10335 bp, 8 predicted proteins | sample MGYA00511472_ERZ772807 | MGnify/ENA primary metagenome ERZ772807 (study PRJEB29015, sample SAMEA2737947) | human oral metagenome | biome: human oral; feature: human-associated habitat; material: dental | place: China | collected 2039 ...
CCGTGGCGCTGGCAGGCGGATTTCCGCCCATAACCCCGTCCCGCGAAAAAGCGCCGCCCGAAGCCGTCGCGTTTCCCGCTGTGGAAACCCCGGTTCAGACAATCCCAATCCAAAAGGAACCCCTCATGAAAACCGCCCTCCTGGTGATCGACACCCAGCAGTCGCTACTTGATATGCAGCCTTACCGCGCCGAAGAAATGCTCGCCGTCATCGGGCAGCTGTTGGCCACCGCCCGCGCCCACGGCCGCACAGTAATTTACGTGCGCCACGGCGATGAAAACGACCCGCAGCTCAAGCCCGGCAGCCCCGGCTGGCAGATTGCCGCGCGCATCGCCCCGCAACCGGGTGAGCGCATTATCGACAAACAATACAGCAGCGCCTTCAAAGGCACGGATTTGCTGGACTACCTGCACCAAAACAACATCCGCCGCCTGATTGTCGTCGGCATGATGACCGAATACTGCATCGAAAGCACCGTGCGCACTGCCAACTATCTGGATTTTGACGTGGTGCTGCCCGAAGGCGGCAACAGCACGCTCGCCAACGGCAAATGGTCGGCGCAGGAAGTATACGAGCACCACAGCGGCATCATGCGCGGCCGCTTCGCCGCCATGCCGGACGTGGCCGAAGCCGCAGCCATGCTGTCCGGCTAACCCGACCAACCCGGTGGCAGGCGGATTTCCGCCCATAACCCCCGCCCCACAAAAACCACTACCGCAACATTGCCGGAAAGACAGGTGCGGCATTACCATAGCCGCCCTTTCAACCATCACAAGGAAACCCCATGCAATTCCTCCGCTGGCTCGGCAAATCGCTCGTCCGCCAAATCCTCTGCGCCATGCTGCTCGGCATCCTCATCGGCTACATCCTGCTCAAGGCGGAAATGCCGCAATCCGCCGAATACTTCCAAATCCTCGGCGAATTCTTCACCAAGGCACTGCGCGCCGTCGCGCCCATCCTCGTCTTCGTCCTCATCACCCACGCCATCTCGCGCCACCAGCAGGGGCAGGCGCGCGGCCTGAAAACCATCATCGCCCTGTACGTCATCGGCACCTTTGCCGCCGCTGCCGTCGCCGTCGTCGCCAGCACCTGGTTCCCCACCACACTCCATCTCAACGGCAACCCCGAAGCCGTCACCGCGCCGGGCAGCCTGAAAGAAGTGCTGACCGCGCTCCTCTTCAAAATCACCGACAACCCGGTCAGCGCCGTCGCCAACGGCAACTACATCGGCATCCTTGCCTGGTCGATGCTCGCCGGCATCGCCCTGCGCCACGCCCACGCCAACACCAAAACCGTACTCGACGACGCTGCGCGCGTCATCCACTACATCGTCTCGCTGGTCATCCGCATCGCGCCCTACGGCGTCTTCGGCCTGGTGACGGCCACCGTCGCCACCACCGGCTTCTCCACCTTCCACACCTACGCCCGCCTCATCGCGGTGCTGCTGGGCAGCATGGCGGTGGTCGCACTCATCGTGAACCCGCTGATGGTCTGGGGCGTGTTGCGCCGGAACCCGTACCCGCTGGTCTGGCGCTGCCTCACCCAAAGCGGCATCCCCGCCTTCTTCACCCGCAGCTCCGCCGCCAACATCCCGATTAACCTCGACCTCTGCGAAGCACTGCACATCCGCGAAGAAACCTACAGCATCAGCATCCCGCTCGGTGCGAACATCAACATGGCAGGCGCGGCCATCACCATCGCCGTGCTCTCGCTGGCCGCCGCGCACACCCTGCACGTCCCCGTGCACCCGCTGAACGCGCTCATCCTCTGCTTCCTCGCCACACTGGGCGCGGCAGGTGCCTCCGGCGTACCGGGTGGCTCGCTGATGCTCATCCCGATGGCCTGCTCGCTGCTCGGCATCGACGGCCAAACCTCGGCGCAAGTCATCGCCATCGGTGTGCTCATCGGTGTCATCCAGGACAGCGCCGAAACTGCGCTCAACTCCTCCTCGGACGTGATCTTCACCGCCGCCGCCGACCTCGCCGACCGGCGCAAAAATGGCGCGGCTGCCGTCTGACGACAAAAAACCGCGTAGCGACTTCGCTGCGCGGTTTGCACACAGAACAGAATTCGACAGAAAAAATAAAAGGTACATCCATGCGACGTTTACCCATCTATATCTGTATTGATACCTCTGGCTCCATGCGTGGTGAACCTATAAAAAGGGTTTATGAAGGTTTAACAATGCTTGAGTCCAAGCTACGTCAAGATCCCTGGATGTTGGAGATGGCTTATCTGAGCCTCATTACTTACAACGTTCATGCTAAAGAAACCGTACCACTGACAGAATTAATAGAATTCCCCCCTTCCTCTACACAGGAATTTACTTGTAGCGGTGCAAGCTGCCTCGGTGCAGCTCTTGAATTTGTGGCGCAATCGGTCAGGCGTAATTGCATCCGCTCTACTGCCAAGACTAAAGGCGATTGGAAACCTGTTCTCTTCATTTTTACGGATGGCAAACCCAGCGACCCGTTTGCTTATCAAGCGATGATCCCAACAATTCGGGCGTTATTTCAAGATATTGAGGTATTCACTGTCGGGCAGGAAGCTGATTTGATCGCCCTGAAACAGCTGACTGACACCATTATTCCTCTAGAGACCGCGACGGCAATCAATTTATCTCATTTGCTTGACTATGTTGAAAGTCCTATAGCATCAGGTAATGTCTACTATTTCTAAAATAAACCGCACTATTTTCCAATTGATGATCGTCTCGGAAGCTATATGCTGTGCATAAACACATTCGCCAATAATCCATTAGCGAGATTTCAAAACCCCGCCTCCTTTAACGCCCGTTGCAACTGCGAAAACGCGTGTTCGCGCAAAATACGGAATTGCGCCTCGTCGATCTCGCCGTTGGCGAGCTGACATTCCAGCGAAAACATAATCCGCTCAAAAGCCGCTTCCGCCGCTGTGCGCGCTTCCAGGCGCCCCTGCACACCGCGCGCGCGCCGCCAGTCGCGGCCAATCTTCCACACCACAAAAGCGACCAGCGCAAACCACAACAAAAATTTCATATCGACCTCGCAAACCAATGAAGCGCACCATTTTCCACATAATCCTCGGCCTTTGCCTGACAACCTTACTTGCCCTCCTCACCCTGCTGCGTCTCGACCGAGCCTACCCACCCGACATTCACGCCTGCACCGACTATTCGCCCGTCGTCCACGACCGCCACGGCGCCGTGCTGCACAGCTACCTCACCGCCGACGGCAAACGCCGCCTGCCGCCGGGCGCCCTGCCCGACACCTACCAAAAACTCCTGCTCAACTACGAAGACCGCCGCTACTACGCGCACCATGGCATCGAAATCCGCTCCATCCTGCGCGCCCTGTGGCAAAACCTGCACGGACGGCGCACCGTCTCCGGCGCCTCCACCCTCACCATGCAGGCGGCGCGCCTCAACTACCACACCGCGCACGACCTCGGCGGCAAAATCAAACAAAGCCTGCGCGCCCTGCAACTCGAATACCACTACGACAAAGCGACCATCCTCAACTGCTACGCTACCCTCGCGCCAATGGGCGGCAACCTCGAAGGCATCCGTGCCGGTGCCTGGTACTACTTTGGCAAAGCCCCGGCCGAACTCTCCACCAGCGAAACCGCCTGGCTCATCGCCCTGCCACAATCGCCGAACCGCCTGGCCGACCCCGTCCGCGCCCGCGCTGCGCGTGACCGCATCCTCGACAGCGCCGCCGCAAGCGGCATCATCAGCGAAGAAACCTTGCGAAATGCCAAACGCGAACCGCTGCACCCTGCGCCGCACCCCTTCCCGCAACACGCGCCGCATTACGCCGCCCTCGCCCGCAGCCGTGGCGAAACCACGACCACCCTCGACCGCGACCAACAAACCCGGCTGGAAACCATCCTTGCCGCCGCCCTGCCATGCGCGTGGGCGGACATGCCCAAAAAACACCGCGACACACCGCAATTCGCCGTCGTCGGCTACGGCAAACTCGGCGGCAAAGAACTCGGCTACGCCTCCGACCTCGACCTCGTCTACCTCTACGACGATCCCCATCCCGACGCAGGCGACGTATACAGCCGCCTCGCCCGCCGCCTGACCAACTGGCTTTCCGCCGCCACTGGCGCAGGCAGCCTCTACGAAACCGACCTGCGCCTGCGCCCAAACGGCGACGCCGGCTTCCTCGCCCACAGCATCGCCGCCTTTGAAAAATACCAGCGCGAAAACGCCTGGACGTGGGAACACCAATCCCTTACCCGCGCCCGTTTTATCTGCGGTACGCCTGATGTTCAGACGGCCTTCGACCGCATCCGCACCGAAATGCTGACCGCCGAACGCGACCAAACCGTTTTAGCAGGCGAAATCATCGAAATGCGCGAAAAAATGTTCCCCACCCATCCGCCTGCCGACAACAACGTCAAATACGCGCGCGGCGGCGTGGTCGATGTCGAATTTATCGTCCAATACCTCATCCTTGCCCATGCCCGCCAATATCCGCAACTCCTCGACAACTACGGCAACATCGCCCTCTTGAACATCGCCGCCGACTGCGGCCTCATCGACAAAACCCTCGCCGAACAAAGCCGCACCGCCTACCGCTTCTACCGCCAGCAGCAGCACAACACCAAACTGCGCGACGCCAAAAAAACCGAAGTAACGGACGAATTGCTGACCCATTACGGCAATGTGCGAAAACTATGGCAGGAAGTATTCGGGGCAGAAGTAAAGTTCGGATAAGTAGCCATTTATCCGATTAAGGCATACTTTCGGGCATAAAAAAACGTTGTTTGGTGAACCTAATAAAAAGGCCGTCTGAAACTTTTCAGACGGCCTTTTATGGTATTTATTCTTCTTCCTCTTCCTGTTCTGCCTCTGCAGGTTTTTCAAGGAAGTTGCCTGCCAACCACAGTAAAGCGCCACTACCCGTAATGCCTGCTTTAATCCATAGGGCGGTATCTTCGACCCATTCGTAAATCCAGACCAAAACTTTTGGTACCGCGTTCATATAATTCAAACCGAATGCCAAATCGATCGCAAATCTTTTCCGCTGTTCTTGAAAGAATGCGAATTTCGGTTTAACTTCGGCATACCGTCTCAACGGTTTAAAATCCTGCGGGATTGGTGTCGAATTTAGAGCTAATCTACGTCAGCCCCTTTTTTTCCAGCCACCACCTTTTCAGACGGCCTCCGTCCAATCCGTTATAATCCGCCCTCTTTTTCATTGCCGGATAACCGCCAAATGGCCGATTCTCCCCCTTCCTGTTACCTCTCGCTCGCCCCGATGCAGGGCTTGACGGACGCTCCGATGCGCGACCTGCTGACCCGCATCGGCGGTTTTGACGAATGCGTCAGCGAATTCGTCCGTATCACGCACACCGTCCATTCACGCGCCACCTGGCTGAAATACGCCCCCGAAATCGCCAACGGCAATCGTACGCCGTCGGGCGTTCCCTGCACGGTTCAGCTTTTAGGCAGCGACGAGGAAAAAATGGCGGAAAACGCATTGGAAGCCGTGCGCTTCGGGGTGAAGAAAATCGACTTGAATTTCGGCTGCCCCGCACCGACGGTCAACAAACACCAAGGCGGTGCGGTACTGTTGAAAGAACCGGAAAGGATACACCGCATCGTCCGCACGCTGCGCCGCGCCCTGCCCGACCATATTCCGCTGAGCGGTAAAATGCGTTTGGGATTTGAAGACAAAACGCTGGCTTTGGAAAACGCGCAGGCCATTGCCGAAGGAGGAGCCTGCTCGCTCACGGTACACGCCCGTACCAAAGTCGAAGGCTACGAGCCGCCCGCACATTGGTTTTGGGTGAAAAAAATTGCCGATGCCGTGAGCATTCCGGTAACGGCCAACGGCGATGTTTTCACCTTGCGGGATTATCTGGACATTAAGCGGGAAAGCGGCTGCAACAGTGTGATGATCGGGCGGGGGGCGGTAATGCGCCCGGACTTGGCGCGCCAAATCAAGCAATATGAAAACGGAGAAGAAGTATGCGAAATGCCGTTTGCAGAAATCCTCGGCTGGATAAACCTGTTTGTCGATTTGTGCCTGTTTCAGACGACCAACGAAAAATACGCCGTCGCCCGCCTGAAGCAATGGCTGGGCATGATGAAGAAAGCCTATCCCGAAGCACAGGCTTTGTTTGACGCCGTACGGACGGTTCGGGAAGCGGAAGCTGTGAAAAAGATTGTAACGGGTTTCCAAGTTGCCGCCGGATAATCGGAGGCCGTCTGAAAACAAGCCAAGCATTAAAAAAGGCCGTCTGAAATCGTTTTTTTTCAGACGGCCTTTCTGCCGGTTTATACGCTTATTTTGCCGTTTTTGCCGCGTTCTGCAAATTTTTCATCGGGTTCAAATCAATCGATGCGCCCTGGCTGACAATCCATTTGTTTTCCACCCGCCAAATCCCGCCTTCGTCTTCCAGCCGCACATACCAATGGTTGGCCGGCGGCAGCTTGGCGAACTGTCCGAGATATTCGGTCTTATCGCCCGATTTCGGCGCAGTCGAAAGTTTCAGACCGATACTTTGATCGTATTCCTTTTTGACGGGATGCAGCAGGGTCAGCTTCAGCGGTACTTTGTCGTCAAAGCGACCGGACACATACACGCGAACCGCGCTGCCGTCGGGATTGATGAGGGCCTGCCCCCGGATACCCCGTTCCACCGCCGCCGTATCGCGCTTGAGGTCCAAATCGATATGTTTGCCGTCTTTGTAATAATCGTCGCTGACCAAATCGGAACTGCCGCTGGCAGCCAGATAAAGCGTTACGAAAGCCGCCACCACGACGATGGCCGGACCGGAAAACAGCAACCACGGCCACGGCTCTTTATACCAGACTTTTGATTTTTCCTGCGCCACGTTTATTCTCCGATAAAGTTGGATTTTTCGTTAATGACACGGCCTTCGGTATCGCCATCCTGACGGTAGGTAAAGGTAAATTTGATCGGATGGCTGCCTTTGTCGGCATATTCGGGAATAGTGGACACTTGAACCGGAACGGTAATGGTCTGCCGTCCGCCGACTTTGATACCTTCTTTCGGCAAACCTGAAAGTTCGATGTCGTCAAAACCGCTGACCGAAGCCGTGACGGTCTGTTCTTGTTCGCTATTGTTAATGATGCGCAGATTATAGGCGTTTTCTAACCAGCCTTTGCCGTTTTCCCGCACCATCACGCCGCGGTCTTTGATGACATCGACCCGCAGCGTCGCACGGGTGGCCACGCCGATGATAAATGCCACAATCGCCACAAATAACACTGCGCCGTAACCGGCCACGCGCGGACGCAAAAGTTTTTTCTTGATGTCTTTGTCGGTGTATTTGTGCTCCAACACATTTTCCGTCGTGTATCGAATCAGGCCGCGCGGATAGCCCATTTTGTCCATAATTTCATCACAGGCATCGATACAGGCGGCACAGCCGATACATTCGTATTGCAGGCCGTCGCGGATATCGATACCGACCGGGCACACCTGTACGCACATGGTACAGTTGATGCAGTCGCCCAAGTCGGTTTCGTCCCGGCCGACGTTTTTCTTACGCGCACCCCGCGGTTCGCCGCGCTCGGTATCGTAAGAAATAACCAATGTATCGGGATCGAACATCGCGCTTTGGAAGCGGGCATACGGGCACATGTATTTACACACCTGCTCGCGCATCTGATGGGCGAACAGCCAGGTAACGAAGCCGTAAAATGCCGCCGCAAACAACGCGCCGCTGTCCGCAGTCATGGTAAACACCGCCGGTACGAATTCGCGTATCGGTGTAAACCATCCGACAAAGGAAATCCCCGTCCAGGCGCATACGGCGAAAATCAGCAGGTATTTGGTCAATTTGATGCGGATCTTACGCAAGCCCCACGACTCTTTGTCCAGCTTCAAACGTTTGTTGCGGTCGCCTTCGACAAAATGGTCTATCCACAACATGATTTCAGTGTACACCGTTTGCGGGCAGGCATAGCCGCACCATAGCCGTCCGGCCACCGTCGTCCACCAAAACAAGCCGAAAGCGCAGATAATCAGCAACAGCGCCAGATAAATCAAATCCCCCATGCCCAGCGACAAACCGAAGATGAAGAAATGGCGGTTGGAAATATCGAACAAAACCGCCTGCCGGCCCGACCAGTGGAACCACGGAATGCAATAAAAAACAAATTGCGTCGCCAAAATGGCTGCAATGCGAAGTTTGGCAAAACGGCCTTCGGCCTTCTTCGGATGGATACGCTTGTTCGATTCATAAAGCTGGATAACCTGCTCTTTCGGCTTGCCGGGTTCTTTCGGCTTACTTGCAGGCTTTGCCTTCACGGTCGGCTTGTTCTCAGCCGGGTGCCCGGAATCACCTTTACCCTCTGCCGCCTGTGCCTCGGCTTCTGCCGGCTTCATGGCATCATCTGATTCTTGTTCGGTCATGGCATGTTCCTTTTAGCTTCTGTTTATCAACGGAATTTACAGATTATATATATAACGCGGAATTATACGCCTTTTTACCAAACGGCTGCACCAAGAACCTTTTATCAACCCTATTCATATTTTAAATACTTCCCTGTATGACTTTTAAAACCGATTTTTTTACCGATAAAGGCCGTCTGAATTTGCTATAATGCGCCGTTTTTTCATTTCCCATCATCCCAGTACCAATGCAGCTGACCGTTATCGGAGTGAACCATCAAACCGCGCCGCTGAGCATACGCGAAAAACTCGCCTTTGCCGCTGCCGAACTGCCCGATGCGGTCGGCAGCCTAATCGACAGCGATGCCGCGCTCGAGGCGGTTATCTTGTCCACCTGCAACCGCACCGAACTCTACTGCATCGGCGAAAGCGCAAAAATCACCGACTGGCTGGCCGCCCGCCAAGGCTTAACGGCGGAAGAAATCCGCCCCTACCTTTACACCTACGGCTGCAGCGACACCGTACGCCACGCCTTCCGCGTTGCCTGCGGCCTGGACAGCATGGTACTGGGCGAACCGCAAATCCTCGGTCAAATTAAAGATGCCGTTCAGACGGCACAAGAACAGAACACCGTCGGCACCTGGCTCAACTCACTGTTTCAAAAAACCTTTTCTGTCGCCAAAGAAATCCGAAGCGGGACTTCGGTGGGTGAACATTCCGTTTCCATGGCTGCCGCATCGGTCAAAATGGCCGAACAGATTTTCCCTTTGGTCGGCAAACTGAATGTTTTATTTGTCGGCGCGGGCGAAATGATCGAACTGGTGGCCACTTATTTTGCCGCCGAAAATCCTCGCCTGATGACGGTGGCCAACCGCACCTTGGAACGGGCGGAAGAATTGTGCGGCAAACTCGGCATCAACGCCGAACCCTGCCTGCTGAACGACATTCCCGATATCCTGCACCAATACGATGTCGTGATTTCCTCCACCGCCAGCCCGCTGCCCATCATCGGCAAAGGCATGGTCGAACGCGCGCTCAAACAGCGCAACCAAATGCCCGTCTTCATGTTGGATTTGGCCGTACCGCGAGACATCGAGGCCGAAATAGCCGATTTGGACGACGTGTATCTCTACACCGTAGACGACATGGCCGATGTGGTGCAAAGCGGCAAAGACGCGCGCAAAAAAGCGGCGGCGGAAGCAGAAGTGATGGTAGAACAAAAGGTGGCCGAATTCCTCGAATGGCAGAAAAGCCGCGAAAACGTCCCCCTAATCCGCGCCCTGCGCGACGAAGGCGAACGCGCCCGCCGCCATGTTCTGGAAAATGCCATGAAACAACTTGCCAAAGGTGCCGCCCCCGAAGAAGTGCTGGAACGCCTCTCGGTGCAATTAACCAACAAACTGCTGCACTCGCCTACCCGCACCCTTTCCAAAGCCGGCGGCAGCGACAGCGAATTGGTTGATGCCGTCGCCCAAATCTACCACTTGGAACATCCCGAACGAAAATAAACAAAAGCGGAATAATCGGGCACGGTCATAGCGATACAAAGCATCCATCGTGCATAAACCACTCCGTACAGCAAAGCAGAAGAGGCCGTCTGAAAACTTTTCAGACGGCCTCTCACTCCATTTTCAGCACACCGTTTCCTTGCAACACGTCAATACCTGCCGACTCCGACGTATCCGTGCAAAATCGGGCAATACGAAAGCAATTCACCCGATGCCTCAACGCATGAACAATAGTTTTCTTCAAACCCGGACTCCGCACCGCCCCAAACCATACTCCCCGCAAAGAATGCGCCCGCATATAACCGATTCGTCTTTGCTTGCTAAAAACGGTTCTTTCCTTTTTTCAGACGGCCTGATTAAAGTAGCAACAGTCAGCTTAAAGAAAGATTCCGTATGTCCATCCAAAACAAGCATCTGAACTGGCTCGAAGCCGAATCCATCTACATCATCCGCGAAGTCGTCGCCGAAGCGAA
>ERZ772807.2182-NODE-2182-length-10335-cov-2.999416_pt1 | contig 10335 bp, 10 predicted proteins | sample MGYA00511472_ERZ772807 | MGnify/ENA primary metagenome ERZ772807 (study PRJEB29015, sample SAMEA2737947) | human oral metagenome | biome: human oral; feature: human-associated habitat; material: dental | place: China | collected 2039 ...
TTTTGACGTCGTCATCAACGAGGCGATGCTCACGATGCTGCCGCGCGAAAACAAGAAGAAGGCGATTGCCGAATACTTCCGCGTGCTGAAGCCGGGCGGAACCCTCCTCACGCATGATGTCGCTCTGCGGGTTTCGAACGAAGAACAGGCGGGGGAATTGCGGGCGGGCATCTCGCGCGCGATCAATGTGAACGTCGACCCGCTCCCGCAGGAGATGTGGGAGCGTCTCTTCCACGATGCGGGCTTTGCGACAGAGGTGCAGACGGGCGACATGACCCTCCTCGATCCGGCGGGTCTCGTACGCGACGAAGGGTTCGACGGCGCGATGAAGATCATCCGCAACGGATTGCGCACGGAGAACATCGATCGCTTCCGCAGGATGTTCAACTTCTTCTTCGATCACAACAAGGAGTTCTCCTATATCGCCGTCGTGAGCAGAAAGTAGACGGCGCACATTCTGCCCCTCAGGAGAGCGGGCGAAGGATGCCGCGATCGGTCGGGGCTGAGATTTCTGCATAAGCGTGCCCGCACGGGGGAACGAGAACGGAACCGCATAAAAAAAGAGCACCTGCGAGGGAAAAACCTGCGGCAGGTGCTTTTCTTTGCGCGGACGGTATAAAGAACAATAAATAGATATAAATAACGATAAAGCGACAGAAATTAAGAAAAATAATCCAACCCATGCACGGCATTCAGGGCGTGCCGCTCCCAAATCCATGCCTTGAGCCGCGCCGGATCGCTGTTCAGCACGAGATCCGCAGGGAAATCAATCTCCTCCAGGATGGCCTGCGTATAGGCGTGTTCGCCGACGTCGATGTCGATGTGCGCGTCGCTGCCCATGATGATATGCGCGCCGTGGCGCCGGCAGGCGGCGAGCAGATCGCGCGCGAGGAGATCCGAGCCGGGACGGCTGCCGCCGGGATTGTGCGAGGAGTTGTTCGCCTCGATGAGGATGTGCTGCGCTGCGGCCGCACGGGCAAGCGCATCGAAGTCGATCGGGTAGACGGGATTGTCGGGGTGCCCGATGATGGTGACATAGGGATTCTCCATCGCGCCGAGGAGGGCGGCGGTATTTTCCTCCTGCGAACCCGGAGCGATGACGAGATCGTGCAGGCTCGCAATGGCGTAGTGGAGTTTTTTCAGCGCCTTTTCCGGCAGGTCAACCGTGCCTGTGTGGTCCAGGACGTTCAGCTCCGCGCCCATGATGAGGTCAATGCCGTAGGCGGCGGGGCGGATGACCTTGAAGTTGTGGAAGTACAGCTCGTGAAAGGTGCCGGGCAGCGCGGGCGCATGGTCGGAGATGCCGAGGAGCGCGAGCCCCTTTTCCTTCGCCGCTGCCGCCATTTCCCGGATGGTGCTGTACGCGTGCATGCTGGCGATCGTATGCGTGTGGATGTCGATGATGTCGGTCATGGGAGGCCTTTCTAAAAAGTGCACAGAGTTCGGGCACATGCCGTGCCCTTTTCTCGAAAGGGAGCATGGCATCTTTTTTGAGAGGGGGCTGTCTGTATTATAGCGTCAGCGCGCGAAGAAAAGCAATGGATCTCCGCACGAAAATACCCCGCAGCAAACGCCGCGGGGTATCTTTGCATATGCTCTCAGAGCTTGAATTTGCTCGTGGTGTTCTGCAGGTCGGTCGCAAGTGTTGCCAGCGACTGCGAGGCGGAGGCGATCTCTTCGCTCGAGGCGGACTGCGACTCGGACGAGGAGGAGATGTTCTGCATGTTCTCTGCCGTGGCCTGGCTGATCTCGTGAACCGTGTCTGCGGATGCGACGACGCGCTCCGTGCCCTTGGCGACGGTCTGCATGGAGGCGTTGATGTCTGCCATCTGTTCCTTGATCCCGTCGACCATGCGCATGATGCTCTCGAACTGCGCGCCGACCTCGTGGATGGCGCTCGTGCCCGCCTGCACCTCGGTCGTTCCGCTCTGCATGGCGGCGACGGCCTGCTCCGTGTCGTGCTGGACGCTGCTGATGCGCTCCTTGATCTGCTCGGCTGCTTCGCGCGACTGCTCAGCGAGCTTGCGGACCTCCTCGGCGACGACGGCAAAGCCGCGCCCTGTCTCACCTGCGCGCGCTGCCTCGATGGCTGCGTTGAGGGCGAGGAGGTTCGTCTGCTCGGCGATGGCGGAGATGGTCTCGACGATCTCGCCGATCTGCTTGGAGCTCTCTCCGAGCTTCTCGACGACCTCCGCGGAGCGCAGGACGCTCTGTTCGATGCCGCTCATCTTCGTCATGGCGTCGTTCATCAGAGCCTCGCCGCGTGCGGCGGCGTCTGCCGTCTGGACGGAACTGTCGGCAACCTGTGCTGCCTTGTCTGTCATGCGATCGATGTCGTTCGAGACTTCGCCGATGTTCTTCTTTGCGTCGGCGAGACTCTCGAGCTGCTGGTCCGTGCCGTTGGCAACGACGGTGACAGTGCCCGCGATCTCAGTCGCAGAGTCTGCCATCTGGTGCGCGCCTGCGGTGAGCTGCTCGGAGGCTGCGGCGAGCTGTTCGGCGGTGCCTGCAACCTGGCGGATGACGTCGCGGATGCTCTTCATCATTGCGTTGAAATTCGCGGCGAGCTGTCCGAGTTCATCCTGCGAGGTGACGGGGAGATCGGGCAGGTTCAGCTCGCCCTTTGCGAGTGCCCCGACGTGGTTCATGAGGCGCTCGGTCGCGCCGGTGATCGTCGCGGCAAAGCGCAGGAGGGCGAAGATGATGCCCGCGACGAGCAGAACGCCGAGAATGGTCAGCCCTGCGTAGGTGACCTTGAGGCTGTTTAGCTGTGCAAAGGCGACGCTCTCCGGTACGGCGATCCCGATGATCCAGCCGGAGGAGGGAACGGTCGCGTAGGCGACGATCTCTTTCTCGCCGTCCTTTTCCGTGGCGAAGTAGCCATTCTTCTTCTGCTGCATCTCAGAGAAGCGGCCCTTCAGCAAGGGGGTCTCGTCCGCCTTATGCATCGCTTCTCCCTCGGAGGAGGCGATGATGAGGCCGTTCTTGTCGATGATGATACCCGAGCCCTGCCCATGGTACTTCAGATTGGCAACGCGCGCGGCAAGCGTGTCGAGGGTGATGTCTGAGCAGACGGCGCCTGCAAATGCCCCGTTTTTCCCGTTGTAGGGAGCGGAAACGGAAACCACCATCTTTTTCGATACAGCATCCTGATAGACCTCGGTAAAGACCGCCTTGCCCGCGGCCTTGCCCTCTTTGTACCAGTCGCGCCCGCGCGGGTCGATCGCCGAGATATCGCCGTCATTCCAGCTGATGAAGCGGCCGTCCTCTGCGCCGTAGGCGAGGTCGAGGATGTCCTTGTCATCGGAGGCAAGACTCATCATCTCGCGGTCCATCGAGACGGGACTGCCGTCGTATGCCGCGAGCAGATTCGCGGCGCTCACGGCCTGCTGCTTCTTCTGAACGAGCCAGCCGTCGATGGAGGTGGCTTCGACATTGAGAAGCGCTCCGATCTCGTTCGATGTGCTCTCCGTGAGCGTGTCCTGCGCTTTGTAGTAGCCGATGCCGCAGATCGCCGCAACAAGGACTGCCATGAGCGTGCCCATCAGGAGCAGTTTTTGTTTGATGCCCAAAATTTCGCTTCCTTTCAATGAGAGATCTCTAAAGATAATTTATATTTTATACGTTTTTCTCCAAAGAATCAAGCGATTTTCTTATGCTGATACAATTTACCGGAACTTATTGAAAGAAAGCTGCCGGCATGTTTTGAAACGCTGATGATTGCGCTTCACGTTCGGATGTGATAGGATAGATCGGTATCTTATTTATGCGCTGCGGAGAGCCAAGGAATCGCTGTATTTATCGGTGCTTCCTCCATGTGCCTCTGACAGCAGGAATTTCATAGGAGGTTTCATCATGCAGGATGAAAAAAAGGCCGCGGACGCCATCGCTCGTGAGGCGAGGCGTACCGCAGCCGCAGGAGTGATCTTTGCCGTACTCTGGACGGCGCTCGGATTCGGCCTTGCAGAATCCGAGGTGACGATCGCGGGCTTTCCGCTCTGGGCAGTGACATCGACGGTCGGCGTGCTCGTTGTGGGCACGGTGCTGGCCTTGTATCTCGCATGGGCGGCAGAGGATGTCTCTCTCGATGCGCATGGAGAGGGGGATGTCCGATGAGCGGGAATCTCATGGTGCTCCTTCCTCTTCTCGGTTTCATGGCGGCGATGCTTGCGCTCGGCGTGTACGTGCGGCGGCAGAGCCATGCGGGCGGATTCCTCTCCGGCTACTTTGTCGGCGGGCAGACGCTCGGCGCGTTCGTGCTCGCGATGACGATGGTCGCGACGTACAGCTCGGTCAGTTCGTTTGTCGGCGGTCCGGGCATGGCGTATGAGATCGGCTTCGGCTGGATCTATATGGCGGTCATTCAGACCATGACCATCTTCCTCGTGCTCGGCATCTTCGGAAAGAAGGTGGCGCGCCTCGCGCGCCGCATCCATGCCGTCACGATTGTCGATATCATTCGGCACCGCTATCAGTCGGATGCGCTGGCGGCGATTGCGGCGTTGGCGATCGTTGTGTTCTTTGCGGCCTCGATGGTCGCGCAGTTCGTCGGCGGGGCGCAGCTTTTCGCTGCGGTTACGGGGTACAGCTATGAGCTGGGGCTTATCCTCTTCGGCGTTGTGGTCGTTGTCTATACGTCGATCGGGGGCTTCCGCGCGGTCGCGCTGACGGATACCTGCTGCGCGATCGTGATGATGCTCGGCATTGTTCTGCTCTTCTACTATGTGCTCGATGCCGGCGGCGGACTTGCGGCGATTCTCGCGGAACTCCGCAGCACGCATCCGGAGATGCTGACGCCGACAGCAGCGGGGCGCATGCCGATTTCGCTGTATGTTTCGCAGTGGCTGCTCGTCGGGGCGCTCACGATTGCCCTGCCGCAGTCGGTTGTGCGCGGCATCAGCTATCGGAGCGGCCGCGACATGCACCGGGCCATGATCATCGGGACGGTTGTCATTGCCTTTATGAATATCGCGGTAAATCTCGTCGGCGTGCTCGGACGCGGCGTGCTCGGCGTTCCTGCACAGGCGCTCGGCGGGGTGGACAGCGTGATCCCGCAGCTGATGGCGCACGTCATGCCGCCCGCGCTCCTCGGGCTTGCGATCATCGGACCGCTTGCGGCGTCGATCTCGACTATTTCGGGCGTACTCATCGTCGCGTCTTCCGCCGTGGTGAAGGACGTCTACCTCCACCATATGCAAAAGCGCGGCCGGGATGTTCCCGAAGAGACCCTGAGTCGTCTCTCGATGGGCGTCACCGCCGCGCTCGGCATCGTCGTGTTCCTCCTCGCCGTCTCCCCGCCCTCGCTCATCTGGCTCATCAATATGTTCGCGTTCGGAGGTCTTGAGACCGCGTTCTTCTGGGTGCTCGTGTTCGGCCTCTTTACGAATTGGGCGACACGTACGGGCGCGCTCGCATCGATGGCGGGCGGCATACTCGTCTACTGCACGGCGATGGCGGCGGGCTTCAAGCCGCTCGGGCTGCACCCCATTGCCGTCGGCATCACGGTCTCGCTCCTCTTTTTCCTCCTCGGGAACCTCTGGGAGCGGTGCCGGCAGGGCGAAGCTTGACAAGGCCTGACCGCGCGGGTATAATGAAGACACAAAAAGAGTGACTGACGAGTGGTTCCGTCGGTCTCTCCCTAGAATCAAATATGTTCTTGAAGAAAGAGCCTTCGTTACCTTGCGTAAGGTTCTTTTTTCTTGCCTATTCCAGGAACAAGAATATGATGTTGACCGCGAGCGTTGCCGCCGCTAGCACGAGCGAGAGTATTTCATACAGGCTCAAATGCACATCACCTCCCTTGCGGGAGAAAACCTGCGATCGTCAGTCACCTGGAAATAGTATAGCACAAAAGCCAGAGAAAAGAAACGTGTGTTTCCTTATTTTCGCGAAATGACCAGCGGGACGAAATATGCCTCCGTGCCCGCAATCTCCTCGGGGGAGAAGCGGCAGCCGACGGCGGAGGGGGCGCCGAAGAGCATGAAGCACGAGAGTGTCAGGCAGCCCTCGATCGTGCCGGAATCGACGGTGTGGACAAAGCGCGGCTGGCGGATGAAGTCCTGATACATTGCGGCGCGGCTCTCGCGGCAGATGATGTCATCCGCGTTGTCGGGCTGCTTCTCCAGGACCTTTGCCGCCCGTCCGCCGCGCTTTTCGACGAGGCTGACGCTGCGCCCCTCGCGTCCCCAGATCTCCTTGCGGATGTAGGTGCCGTCCGCAAGCGATGCGAAGTCGTCCTCGAAATAGGACGGGGCGAGCCAGCGGCGGATGAGCGCACATTCCTCCGCAGAGAAGAACTGCTCCGTCTGTGCGAGGGCATAGACGAGTGCCATAAAGGACTTGTTCTGCAGGATGATCGCTTCGGGCGGGTTCATCAACGCAAATTTTCCCTCTTTGTATAAGTCGAGGAACATCTGCCCCAGCGGATCTCCGTCCGGTGTGCGTTCGTCGATCAAAATCTCCATCGGGTGCAGACGGTAGAGCGCAGATGCATATGCGTTGTCTGCAAAAGGAAGCCCCTTTGCATCAATCTCCATCTCGTAGAACGAGCGGAAGCGGATGTCCCCGTGCGGCGCACCCTCCTGCATGAGACACATGAGAAAGCGCGTGGTTGCGAGGTCCTCGGGATAGTCATCGAAGCAGCTGAAGAGGAAGGTGCGCCGCATGAGCGCCCGTGTTCGGAGATCGGCAACGGGCGCGCAGAGACGGTCGTGGGTGCGTGCGAGAAAGCTCCGCAGCTGGGAGAGTGCCTCCGCATTCGGATCCTGTCTGCCGAAATACGCGGCCGCAGCGCTGTTGGCATAAAACGATTCAATGATAAAACAGGGCGTATCTGCATTGATCTCAACCATGCGGATATGCCCTTTCTCGTCGAGGACAAAGTCGAGGCGCGAGAGCCATGTCGGCAGATGAAATGCATTCGGAATGCGCAGATAGGGCAGCAGCTCCTCCGGCATATCCATTGCGCGGGCGAAGCTGTCCGGCGCCTGCTGAAAGACCTTCGCCGCCTTGCAGAAGATGCGAAAGAGTGCGGCGGACGCCGTGCGCATCTCGTCATAGACTTCCTGCGGGAACTCCTGTGCCGTATGCGCGGGGTAGCGGTCGGCATAGTCGCCGTAGCGGATGTAGGTAAAGATGTCGGGATCGAGCGTGTCGATGTAGGTCGGCTTTTGGTTTGTCTGCATCTCTTACGACCCTCCCGAGGAGCGGATGCCTGACTGGCCGAAGCCGGATTTTCGGCTGACCTCGCCGGACTGAGAGCTCTTCCGTTCATTGTATCTGCCGCGCCCTGCAAAGACGTGAGATGCGCCGTGTCCATGGTTCTGCTTGGAAGCCGCGGCAGGTTCTTCGGAGAGCGGGGACAGAGGCGCGTTTGTCCGGTATGTCATGTGTGCGAGATCCATGGATCCGCCGGGATAGGAGAATCCGTGAAACGCAAAATAGTTCGGCGCCATGGGGGCGAGCAGGCTCGCGGTGCCATAGAGCCATACGAGGCTGCCCGTACCGTCGCTGCGAAAGGTCACGGCAGTGTTGTCGTCGTAGAGCGCTGTCTCCGTCCCGTCGCCGTTGTTGAGCAGGGTGAAGCGGCGGTCATAGGCGTCCGAGAGGCGCACCTCGCCTGCGTTCCACTCCGGATGCACCGCTTCGCACACGGCGTAGGAGATGTCATTCCGATGGATGTATGCCGCGCCGAGCGCGCCGACCGAGGCAAACGCGGCGGCGAGGATGGCGGCCTTGCGCCCCATGTTTTCCATGCAGAATCTCCTCAATGCACGGCGCCGCTGATGACAAGCGAAAGCCCTACAAAGATGCCGAAGACGAGGATGCCCGCTGCCGTATTGCCGCGCTTGATCTCCTCGGCAAGCCCGTATTTGCGGTGCCAGGCATTGATGACGAAAAAGCCGCATACGAAGCAGATGATCCCGATCGCTGCGTAGAGCGTGCTCGCCAGCACGCCCTGGAGAAAATCGGTCATAGGCGGGGGAGATGATGACGGCGCGCAGAATCTCGCCGATGCCGATGAACGAGCCTGCCGACAGCCACGCCACCGCACGGTTGCCGCGGCGGATCTCCTCGGCGAAGTCGCCGGGGATGAAGAAATCGATCGCCATGTTGGACGCGATCATGAGCAGGATGCCGAATGCGGCATAGAATATGGTGAGCATCAGATCGGGCAGATGGATCATACAGTTCTCCTATCTTTAAATAGAGGCAGCATGGGGGCTGCACTTCGTCAGTGTGCGAGGTAACGCGTCCGCCGCTGTGCTCCTTCGGGTGCGGCGGGATTCGGCTGTGCGGGCGTGCTCTTTGTCTCTGCGGCGTCGGAGGAACTCTCCGGTGCATGTGCGGTGCCCGGCGGCGCAGGGGCGGGCATCGCTGCCTCCGTGTCCTGTGCAGCGACGGCGCCGCGTCCGCGCTGATCGCCCGTGCATACGAGCACGCCATAGCGGGCGAGGATGTGACCGCGCTGCAGCTGATCGGCAGCGGGAGCGGCGTCGATGGGCGCTTCAATGAGGGCGATGCGTGCCGTTCCGTCTGCCGAAGCTGTAATGCGTGCGAGTTCCGCCTGCGTGCGGATGATGATCGGGTGCTCTGCATCGTGCAGATCTTCATAGGCATCCTGCACCCTGCCGTCCACGCCCTCGATGAGATCGAGCGCGGCGCTGGCGGCATCAATATGCGCCGTATAGATGCGTGCGCCACCCTCCTCCGATTCCTCCGCATAGTAAGGCGCATCGGCAAGCCGTTCATGCAGGGCGTAGGGCATGTTCACGAAACGGCGGAAGTCATGCCAATCGCCCTTGCCGAGATCGGTCACACCACCGAAAAGGAAGGCTGCGATGATGACGGCATAAGCCACGGTGGCCCCCATAATTACGCTGTTTTTTGTGAAGCGGTTCAGGGATTTTCTGCATGCAGCTGCCATCAGCCGGTCGCGTTCGGCAGACGGTGCATCGTTGGGAACGATGTCGGACGCAGCAATCTTCGTCCCGCGGGAGCCGCTCTTTGTGCCCTCCCAGTTCTCGAGGAAGAACATCTCCGCGCCGTCTGCACTCTCGTATTGTTCGTACTCCGCCGTATCGCCGACAGCGGCATCCGTATCGCCCCAGACACCGGTGACGAGCTCCATTCCTCTGTCGTGCAGGCGGTAGCCCTGCGGCGGAGAAACACGGGCGACGGGATGAGAGAGGCTGCACGAGAACCCGCCGTCTGCGATCGTCAGCCAAATGCGATCATTGCTGTTGGACGTAATAAGACCATACTCTGTCCATGCATCGTCCGATGTCTTCTCCTTGTAGCAAATCTTTTCTGCGATGATGTAGGATGTCCCTTTGATCTTGAGTCCCGTCCAGCAGTCGAAGTCCATGCGCATGCTCCCTTCGTTTCTTTTAACGGACGCATTTCAGCAAATTACAGTCGATTACAGCGAAAAATAGATGCCCTCCACAATCAGCACCATTATGCTTGCGCCCGCCGCACAGCGGAAGAGACTCGCCCCGTTCCATGCGAGGAAGGCGGCAAATGCAAATGCCGCCGCGCCGGCAAGCGGCGTGCGCGTCGCCTCTACGATGGCGGGGAAGGTCATGACGGAAAGCGTTACATAGGGGACGTAGAAGAGGAAAGAGCGGACAAAAACGTTTTTGATCTCGCGCCGCAGGAGAAGCGCCGGGGTGAGGCGGATGGCGATGGTCACCGCGCTCATGACGGCAATGTAGATCCATATATCACGCATTGCGGTCCTCCTGTTCTTCCTTGATCGGGCAGAGTGCTGCGCCGATTCCGGCGATGAGGAGGGTGAGAATGATCGTGCGGGTGCCGCCCGAGAGCTCGCTCAGGCCGGGAGCATATGCTGCCGCGGTGGACAGGACGAAACTGGCGGCGACCATGGCGGCGATGGGGCGGCTTTTCTTTGTCGGCGGGAGGATGATCCATGTGAACATCCCGTAGAGTGCGACCGAGAGTGCGGACAGCGCCATCGCGGGGAGAACGTCGCCCGCTGCGATGCCGATCGCCGTGCCGGCAGACCATGCGGGGACGGAGATCGCCAATGCGCCGTAGTTGTAGTACGGGTTCAGCACGCCGCCGCGCGCGACCGTGATGCCGAAGATCTCATCCGTCACGCCGAAGCTTACGGCAAGCCGATGCACGAGCGGTGTCTCAGGAGAGAAGCGCTGTGTGAGTGCTGCCGCCATGAGGAAGTAGCGCGCATTTGCGACGAGCGTCAGTACGGCGATCTCGAGATAGGGCGCCTGTGCTGCGATCACGGTGAAGCCTGCGTACTCGCCTGCCGAGGCGATGTTGACCGCGCTTGTCACAAATCCCTGCCACGCCGAG
>ERZ772807.2183-NODE-2183-length-10333-cov-2.353765_pt1 | contig 10333 bp, 20 predicted proteins | sample MGYA00511472_ERZ772807 | MGnify/ENA primary metagenome ERZ772807 (study PRJEB29015, sample SAMEA2737947) | human oral metagenome | biome: human oral; feature: human-associated habitat; material: dental | place: China | collected 2039 ...
GAGCAGCTATTGCTGCATCATTGCTCGTATCGGGCTATACGCCGATCGCGGCAATTCTTGTCGCCTGTGCGGCAGGGTGTGTCTCCGGCGTTATCACAGGTTTTTTTTGCACGAAACTTAAGATACCTGCGCTGCTCGCGGGAATTTTGACGATGATCGGACTGTACTCCGTCAATCTGCGTGTCATGGGCAAGGCGAATCTCCCCTTACTTCAGCAGGAGACCCTGTTTACGGAATGGAATATCTGGGGCCTCGATGCGGCGGCGAATGTTCTCCTCATTGGTACGGTTGTTGTTATACTCGCTGTTCTTTTGACGTATTGGTTTTTTGGCACGGAGCTCGGCATGGCGATCCGTGCTACGGGCGCGAACCCCCATATGATCCGTGCAAACGGTGTAAATACAGATGTGATGATTGTTTTGGGCCTGCTCCTTTCGAATGGCCTTGTAGCAATCTGTGGCGCGCTTGTCGCGCAGAGCAACGGTTTTTCAGATGTCGGCATGGGCACGGGCACGATTGTTATTGGGCTTGCTTCCGTCATCATCGGTGAGGTGCTGTTCGGTACGCGCAGTTTTAAGAATTGGCTGATCTCTGTTGTCCTCGGCTCCATTGTTTATCGTGCGGTTATTGCGATTGTTCTCCAACTCGGGATGCCGCCGAACGATCTTAAACTCTTTACGGCAATCCTCGTGGCAATCGCGCTCTCACTGCCCCTCATTCAATCGAAGTATAATACGATGAAGAAAGGGGGCCAGTAATGCTGCGCATCGAGGACATCAAAAAGACATTTAATCCGGGGAAGATTACGGAGAAGAAAGCCCTGTGCGGTATTACACTGCATTTGAACCCTGGCGATTTCGTGACCGTCATTGGCGGGAACGGCGCGGGAAAGTCTACGCTGATGAACGCCATTGCAGGAGCAATCTCTGTTGACACCGGTAAAATTTCTATCGCGGGAGAAGATATTACCAAGTGGCCGGAGCATCGGCGTGCAAAGTTTATCGGGCGGGTTTTCCAGGATCCGATGATGGGAACGGCTGCCCGGATGATGATCGAGGAGAATCTGGCTATTGCTGCGCGGCGTGGACAACTGCCGACCCTGCGCTGGGGATCGACAAGCGAGATGCGCGATATATTCCGTGAGAAGCTTGGGCGCCTTAAACTCGGTCTCGAGGAACGCCTCTCCTCACGTGTGGGGCTTCTCTCCGGCGGACAGCGGCAAGCATTGACACTTCTCATGGCGACGCTTGTGAAACCAAATTTGCTCCTGCTTGATGAACATACGGCGGCGCTTGATCCAAAGACAGCGGCAAAGGTCCTTGAGCTGACGCAGCAGATTGTTTCGGAAGATCAACTGACGACGCTGATGATCACGCACAATATGAGAGATGCGCTCCGTTACGGCAATCGTCTCATCATGCTGCACGAGGGCCGTATTCTTTTCGATGTGCCCCAGGAGGAGAAGCGGGGGCTGACGACACGCGATCTCCTTTCCATGTTTGAACAGGCAGCGGGAAGCGAGCTCGCTAATGATAGTCTTCTTTTAAGCTAATTTAAAAATAACAGAATAGGGATAATATCAGATCCTAGATGAATTAAAATATCCAGTAAAATAGCGGATTGAGAGAGAACAATTAAACCTGCTGTTTTACTGGATTTGTTTTTGACAGCTTTTTTGACAGCCTGACTATATTTATCGGCCATATTTTTCGCCGATGTGGTCGATCTTTTCGGCGATGCCGTCCTGCATGTGATCTGTGTTGTGGATATAGCGATCCATGGTAAATGCAGCGGAGGCGTGACCGAGACGCACCTGAATTTTTTTTGCACTGATCTCTTGCTCCGCGAGTAATGTAGCGTGCGTGTGTCTGAAAGAGTGAAAACGCAAATTGTCGGGAAGGTTTAGGCGGCGCTTGAGATTGAAAAAAATGTGCGATAGAGAGCCTAGCGTCATAGGCTTTGTGATATCTCTCAGGGAGCGGAAAATATAATCTGCATCAGATAGACGAATCCCCTTTGCAAAGAGCTGTTCCGCGAGAATCTTTTTCCAATCGAGGAGGTTTTTGACGGCGGCGGTTGTCAGCGTAACATTGCGTATGCTGCTCTGTGTTTTCGGCATTCCTTCATATTCTCCACGCGCGTATTTACGTGATTTTGTGACATGGATAATAGAGCGATCCTGATCAAAGTCAGACCAGCGCAGCGCAACGATCTCACCGCGCCGAAGCCCGGTATCCCATGCAAATTTAAATAGGTATTCGGCCTGTGATCCTGTGATTGCTGAAAGCAGAGTGTGATAAATTTCGGGGGTAACGATACCGGCCTGCTTGCGCGTATCTTTGTATTTGCGTACGAAGTCGATTAGCTGCTCGAATTTGGCAGCTTTAAAGATGGAGACAAGGAGACTATATACGGTTCTGCGGCTGCCGTCACCTTTGATCTGGGAGAGGAGTTTTTTGATGAGCGCGGGTTTTATGTCTGCGATATACATGTTTTCGGGGATGGCGGGGAGGATATGGTTATCAAAAAACATGCGATAAGTGGAGATGGTCGACCGCTCGAGCTTGTCGATGTCACGCTTTGCGGCAAGAAATTCCTCCGCGAAATTGTGGAAGGTCTCCTGCTGCAAGAAGTCGGAGATGTTCGCGGCGAGGATACGACGACGCTCGACTTCGAGTTCCCGCAAGCTGTATGCGTAGATATAGCGCTTGACTTTCTCACCCGTGATGGGGTTCTCGACGGTGACGCTGGATTGGTAGCGTCCGTCTTTTCTTTTTGTCGGCATGGTGATCATCTCCGTAGAATAAGTCCACAGATTTATCATTCTGTGGACTTAGATATTATTTGCTCTATGAAAAGATTGATTTGTGGACTTAAAACCAAAAGACCTTTTTGCAATGCTGATGTAAAGATTTATACCGGACGGCAGCTTCTTCCAGCAAAGAGTTTCGGGATATACCGTTTTCGTTTATGCCTGCCTCGCCATAGAAAAGAAAAAGGCAAGTCACGAATAATGCAATAGAAAAACCAAAATAAAAGTTAGGGGAGAGATTGAAATGAGGATTTCTCATATCGTATATAAATATGAGAATTGGAATGGAATATAACAATGCAAGCACCTTTACATTTGGCGCCAAACGACCGAAAACGAAGAATAATCCAACGGAAAATATTAGGCCGGTAACTTGGTTAATGAGATCAATGAAAGAAAGCGTGTCATCCATGGAATCAAGTCCTTTATGGGCGAAGCCACAGGTTCACCATTGAGAATACAAACAGAACAACAAATGTTAAAAATACAAAAAGGGCGGTTTTTACATAGTCGCGTGCTTTCCATGCCCTCCATATTGCGGGGAGACACCGCTCAAACAGAATCCAACCGAAAATTGCAAAACAGATGATCCACGTTATCATATGATGGCCTCCATACGTATATTGAGTTACTCATACACACATGCTGCACATTCGAGCTGTTTCAGTAGGGATGCGGTGTCGGCAAGGGATAATAGCTTCTCGCCGCGGATGCTGTCGATCATCCTGGCATTGTTGCGCAAACAGGTATGCGCGAGGAGAAGAAAGGCGAACTTGTTCGCCGCAAGCTCCTTTTCATCGCGCCGCGCGGCGGATAAACGATCTGCATGCACAAAGGAATCCAGACGATGGCGGAGGACAATGTGTCCGAGCTCGTGCGCAAGGGCGACGTTCCGCGCATCCTCCGAGAGGCTAGTCTTGATGGAAATGCTCTGCATCTGCCCGAGGCGGACATAGAATGCATCCGGCAGAAAGATGATGTTGTGCGGATAAATCTTGACATGCATTGCCCGGAGGATGGTCTCCGGGTTATTGCTTTCGTGCGCGCGAATAACGTCAATTACGGTTGGCAGGAGCCTCCGCATCTGATGATTCCTCCTTGACTAATACCTTCACAAATTCCCGAAGGATTTGTTTTTGCTGTTCCGTCAGCGGTTTGTCGCTATATGTGAGATATCCGCCATAATCGAGCAGGATATCTAAGTCGGTTTCTGGTTTTGGAAGCTTTTTAGATTTCCCGTATGGGGCGAAGGATTCATGTACCGACATGCCTTCATCGTTGTACAGGAGATAATCAGTAGAAACGTTGAATAGTTTGGAGATTTTTTTAAGTATTGCGCTGTCTGGTTCGCGTCGACCTTGTTCATACATACCGATAGTGCTAGGGGCTATTTTCAAGAGTTTTCCAAGATCAGCCTGCGTTAAATGTTTCGATTCTCTAAGTTCCTTTAAGCGCCGCATTTTATCCTCCAATCATTTAGAATTGATAGTGACAGTATAACACAATATGTGTAATACAAAAATAAATCACACAAAAAGTGTAAAAAAATACTTGAATCAACACGGGATGTGTAGTAATATGAGAAAAACACATATCGTGTAGGAGGTGATTTTAATGCCGTGGCTAACTGAATTTCGTAAAGAGAGGGGATATACAAGGAACGAAATGGCGAAAATTCTCGGAGTTTCTGTTTCTCTCTATGACAAAATAGAATATGGAAAAAGAGAGCCGAGCAGGAATTTTCTTGTCCGCTTCAAAAAAGCGTTCCCATCGTTCAACATGAATATTTTTTTTGGGAAAGAACTACACGAAACGTGTAGAAATGAAGATGTAACAAATTGATCCTGTCTATATCTTACCGCACAAGGGAGGGAAGGGAAATGTCAAATCTAGCACCGTCGACGGCGGCCAATAGGTACTATTTGGCCCGTATGGAGGCGGCAAAAGGAAATGAGGTGCTGTGCAGCCGCGATATGGCGAGCGAGCGGACGGGGATCGACCGCAAGCGGATGCAGCGCATAGAGATCGGCACTCTGGATCCGTATCCGGAGGAAGTGATGCTCATGGCGGATGAGTATCATGCGCCGGAGCTGTGCAACTATCATTGCACACACAGCTGTCCTATCGGGCGGAGGATGGTGCCGGTGGCCGATCTCTACGAACTGGATCGGCTGTGCGTCCGATTCCTCCATGCGGTCGAGGGGATGCGCGGCAAAGGGGAAATGCTGCTTGCCATTGCAGAGGACGGAAAGCTGTCGCCGGAGGAGGTGCCGTCACTCCTTGAAATCGTGGAGGCGGCGAATAAGGTCTCCGCAGTCGGATATGCGCTGCGGATTTATTTAGAAAAGCATGGAGGAAGGTGACAGAGATGGAAACAGGATTTGATGAAGCGGTTTTGCGTAAGTATGAGAAAAGGAGAAAGAAAGAAGAGGAAATCAGGAAGATGCTCCACGGTCTCACGTATTCCGATGCAATGGATGTTCTTGGGAGAGTGCAAAATGAGCTGTCTAACTATGCCGTGATACAGGAGCTTATGGAATCGAATTGAGGTGAGGAAATGGAAACGGCGCAGCTGACTGTACCGATCTGGGAAAAGGTGGTACTGACAGTGGAGGAGGCGGCGGCGCTGACGGGAATCGGGCGCGATGTGATACGGGCGTTGGCGCATCATGCGCTGTATGGCCCGGGGGATTTTCCCGTATTTACGGTGGGAAAATCGCTTAAAATCCCGCGGCTGTCGCTGCTGGAATGGCTGTCGGATGCGGCGGCATGCGGGCGAAATCTCAAACGCGCAGAGATGACGGCGGAGGCGGCGCGAAAGCTGCCGGCCGGAGGAAAGCGCGGCCGTCCGCGCAAGGTGATTGGTATGTCTGTTATAGGAGGAAAAAGATGAAAAAGATGATGATTAATGGACTGATGTGGGCAATCGAAAAGCTGAGCACGAGCTGCTCGATGGCTGTTGCCGATAAACATGGAATCCGTGCTATGGCGAAAGGGCCTTTTGCGAAGGTGATAAAACTGGGCATCTTGCAGATTGTAAGGGCGGCAATCTGTGTAGATAACACAAGAACGGCGCTTTTGGCTGCAGCTGCGGAATTGAAAGACATTGCGCAGGAGTTTGAGGAGAAAGAAGGGGATGGAGGAAATGAAGATTAGCGAATTTGCGAAGAGCGTTGTTATTGGCGGCGCGTTTGTCGGCACGGCGGTCCTATGTTCTGGGGCCGTCAATCCTTGGGACGATGGAGCGAATACCGTGCTGGTCGAAGAGACCTACACGGTGCGCAGCGGCGATACGCTCTGGGATATCGCAGAGGAGTACGTTGCGAAGAATACGGGTACTCGGAGATACATACTCGAATACAAGGAGGGGATATACGAGAATAATCCCTGGCTTGTAGACCGAGGAGGGCTGATTCGGCCCGGAGATAAATTGACCCTCACATACTGGGTCAAGAGTGAGGAGGAGAAGAAATGAAAATGGAAGTCAAGAAAGAAGCCGCGGCATTCGAATTGGAGGGCTACTCTTACAATGGGGGCGGCCAGCTAGTTGAGGTTTCCTACACTGAGTTGTGTGCAGCAGAGGCAGGGACGATATGGAAAGCGCACGACACTCACAACTGCGGCCGCGCTCTCCATGAGGAGTCCGCAGAGGTCGTCTACAAGACGGAATCGGGGGCGGCAGTCCTGTTCCGCAACTGGGGAACGACCGATTCGCCGAACCCCGAGCACTGGGAGAGTGTCCCTAAACTCGTCTGGTACGAGTTCGCATGAAGGAGGCGCAGGAAATGAAACAAGAAGATCTGGAAAAAACAATAGAAAGCCATGGTCGGTGGATTGCAGGTAAAGATGGCGGGGAATGTGCCGACCTGAGTGGTGCAAATCTGCGTGATGCTGATCTGTACGATGCCGATCTGCGCTGGGCCAATCTGCGCGGTGCCAATCTGTACGATGCCGACCTGCGCGGTGCCAATCTGCGCGGTGCCAATCTAAGCGATGCCGACCTGCGCGGTGCCAATCTGAGCAGTGCAAATCTGCGCAGTGCCAACCTAAGCGATGCCAACCTGTGCAATGCCAAGCTAAGCGGTGCAAAACTCCCAAAAACAATATTGCAAGCTGGCCCAATCGGAAGTAGGAAGGACTACACAGCATATAACGTGACGGATGACATTGTGCAGTGCGGATGCTGGAACGCCCACAAGGGCGGGACATTGGAGGAGTTCAAGGAACGCATAAATGAAGTTTATCCGGAAGAAAGGGAAAGAACATTGAAATATCGCCGGGAGTATTTGACGGTGATTGCGTATTTTGAAGCGGTGCGTGCGCTTGAAAAGGAGCAGAAGAAATGACAAAGGAACAGCTTGATAGCTTTACGGCTGCGATGATAAGCAGCCGGACGTTTATCTGCGAAGCGGTCGACGATAAAGGCCACTCACATGAGATATTCTGTGGAGAGCCGTATGCGTTGATCGAAGTGGCGTTCAATCTGCTGTTATCCATGATCGATGAACTTGAAACGGTCGAAGAACAGATTGCTCAGATAAGAACGCGCATTATATTTTTGAATGCAGCGCGAATTGCAAAAGAAAAAGCGCCCACAGCGGCGGCAACCGCTCTGAGCGCAGAAGGAAAAGATGTTATGCGTTAATTGTAACACGCGCAACAGGAAAATGCAAAGGTAGGATTGCGATGGAGCAAAAGATGATGAATCTGGGGACGCGGAACCTGCGGCGGACAACGTTCACTCCGCGGGATGGCGTGAAGATCACGGTCACGACATATCAGTTTGAATCAGTAATACGGACGGAATGGAAAACGTATGTCATTGCCGAAGCCGCGGGAGAAAAGAAAGAGCTTGAGATTATAACGCATGGCCGGATGGCGGCGATGGATACACATGCGGCGGCAGAGAAGATGATCCGGCTGATCGGATTCCATGAGTTCTGTCGGATCCATGGAGATTCGGCGCGGAAAGATGGGGTGGAACTGAGCGGATGAAAAAAGAAGAGAATGCAAAAAGAGATTGGACGGGGAACAGTCAGGCAGCGTTTGTGACGTTCGGCGCGGAAGGTCACGCGACACACGAACGCGCGGAATACGACTACTATGCCACAGAGCCACGCGCGGTCGAACTCCTGCTTGAGCAGGAAGAATTTGAGTCGACCATCTGGGAACCTGCCTGCGGTGAGGGGCATATCTCTAAGGTGTTGACAGATCATGGGTATAAGGTTATCAGTACGGACCTAATTGATCGTGGATATGGTGAAGGCGTGATAGATTTTCTTACCTGTGATGCGCCTATTGTGCACTTTCCCTATGACATCATCACGAACCCTCCGTATAAGTATGCTACGGAGTTCGCAGAAAAGGCGCTTGAGCTTGTCGCGAAGTATCAGAAAGTGGCGATGTTCCTCAAATTGACTTTCATGGAGAGCAAGAAGCGCAAGTCGTTCTTTCAGAAATATCCGCCGCGTAAGGTCTATGTGAGTTCGGGGCGTCTCATGTGCGGATTCAATGGGCAATTCAAGGAGTATTGGGGGTGGGGCTGGCAGCGTGGCGATTGAGTGTTTGCGGGCCACGAATACGGGCAAGGCGGTGTGTTTTGAGGCGGATGAGATTCGTCGGGGGCGGATCCTGAAGAATGCTCGAAAATTAGGAGTGGCACACCGGCTGGCGGTGCAGGGTGCAGCGCCGGATAATTACACGTCGGTGCCAGATAATCCGGATGTGATTTTCATCGGTGGCGGGTTGACCATGCTGGGAGTGTTTGCGGATGCGTGGAATCGCCTAAAGGTTGGGGGCCGGATGGTTATTAATGCGGTCACGATTGAGTCGGAACAGCAGCTATGGCAGTTGAAACAGCGCTATGGTGGTGAATTGGTGCGGTTGAGTGTGGCGAAGGAGCATCGGATTGGTTCGTTTGCCGCGTTTCAACCGGCGCTGCCGGTCACCCAGTGGGTGGCCACGAAGCAACCGACTGTGACGTAAGTCAAGGAGAGTGGTCGTAGTATGACCGTGTATTTTATTGGTGCCGGCCCGGGCGCGGCGGATTTGTTGACGCTGCGGGCCGATCGGCTGATTCGTACGTGTGACATGTGTTTGTATGCGGGTTCGATAGTGCCGGATGAGGTGTTGGCGCATACCCCGGAGGGTGCGGAGGTGATCAATACTGCTCGCATGCCGTTGGAGGAGATTATAGCGACGATTATTCGGGCGGATTCTGAAGGAAAGAATATTGCTCGCCTACACTCAGGCGACCCCACATTGTATTCGGCTGTCGCGGAGCAAATACGGCGGCTGACAGAGGCGGGGATAGCTTATGAGATTGTGCCGGGAGTACCGGCGTTTTCGGCGGCTGCGGCGTCGTTGGGCCATGAGTTGACGGTGCCGACGGTGGGGCAGACGGTGATTTTGACTAGAGTGTCGGGTCGGGCGTCAGCCATGCCGGAGGGGGAGGATTTACCCACGTTGGGGGCGTCGGGGGCCACGATGGTGATTCATTTAGCGGCGCACGATATTCGCCGGGTGGTGGCGGAGTTGACGCCGAATTATGGACCTGATTGTCCGGTGGCGGTGGTGGCGTTTGCTAGCCGCCCGGCGGAGGTGATTGTGCGGGGCACGTTGGCGGATATTGCGGAGCAGGTGGAGTTGGCGGGGATTACCCGCACCGCGGTGATTATTGTGGGTCGGGTGTTGCAGGCGACGGAGTTCCCGGATTCGTTTTTGTATTCCGATGATCGGCCGCGTGATGATGAAGGGCGTACTATACCGTGCATGCATTAATTTTGGGTGGTACTCATGAGGGCCGGGAGTTAGCCCGGTTGCTTGTCGACGCTGGGTGGTATGTGACTAGTTCGCTTGCTGGTCGGGTTGCGGCGCCACGCCTGCCAGTGGGGGAGGTGCGGGTTGGTGGTTTTGGTGGGCCTGCCGGTTTGACCCGGTGGCTTATGGGTAGTCAGATTGATGTGATTATTGATGCCACTCACCCGTTTGCGGAGCGGATTTCGTATTCCGCGGCGGAGGCCGCAAATGCTACCGGGGTGCCGCTGATAGCATTGCACCGGCCGGCGTGGACGCCGGAGCCGCGAGATAAGTGGATTCTGGTGCAGTCCATGGCGGAGGCGGCCCGGATTGCGGCCCAGCAGTTTCATCACGTGTTTTTGACGATTGGCCGGCAACAGTTGGCCCCGTTTGCTGATGATCCGCATAATTTATATGTGATTCGGGCGGTGGAGCCGCCGCAGGTGGTATTGCCGAAGCGGAATCGGGTGATTTTGTCCCGTGGCCCGTTTACTGTGGCAGATGAGAAGAAGCTGATGCGGGATAATCAGATTGATTGTGTGGTAACAAAAAACTCCGGGGGCGAGTTAACTCGTGCGAAGTTAGTCGCCGCCCGGGAGTTGGGGATTACGGTGATTATGGTGCAGCGCCCCCAGTTGCCGAAGGTGAAAACGGTGGTGCACACCCCGGCGGAGGTGCTGCAGATACTGTCAGATTCTGTTTAGATGTGGAAGAAGTTGTACA
>ERZ772807.2188-NODE-2188-length-10309-cov-8.278330_pt1 | contig 10309 bp, 8 predicted proteins | sample MGYA00511472_ERZ772807 | MGnify/ENA primary metagenome ERZ772807 (study PRJEB29015, sample SAMEA2737947) | human oral metagenome | biome: human oral; feature: human-associated habitat; material: dental | place: China | collected 2039 ...
GTGTCGGAGATGAACGAGAGGTTGTCGCCGAAGAAGGCGCCGCCGGTGACGACGGCCGCGATGTACTCCACGGGCAGGCCGAGCGGCTCGGAGAGTCCGAGGGCGATGGGCACGAGGGCAACGACGGTGCCGACGCTCGTTCCGATGGAGAGGGAGATGACGCAGGAGGCGAGGAAGAGGCCCGGTAGGAGCAGTCCGGCGGGCAACAGGCGGAGGATGAGGTGAACCGTAGCGTCGATGGCGCCGATGCTCTTGGCGGCCTCGGAGAAGGCGCCCGCCAGGACGAAGATCCAGATCATCATCAGCAGATTGTAGTCCGCCACGCCGCGGGAGAAGCGCAGGACGCGTTTCTCGGTCGATAGCCCGCGGGTGATGGCCACGGCGTAGACCGAGGAGACGAGGAAGGCCACGGTGATGGGCATCGCGTAAAAGTCGCGGAGGATGAGCGAGGTCAGCAGGTAAACGGCCAGGAAGACGACGAGCGGCGTGGCGCCGATCCATCGTGCCGCGGCCGGGATGTGGGGATTGATTTCTTGGGCGGGGTTATGGTCCATTGTGATGCGTTATAGGAGGTGAGTGGCGTCCTCTCCGGCCTCTAATGGGCGGATGACGCGGCAGGGATTGCCGACGGCGAGCGAGTCGGCGGGGATGTCGTGCGTGACGACGCTGCCCGCGCCGACGACGGTGCGATCGCCGATCGTGACACCGGGGCAGATGATCGCTCCGCCGCCAATCCAGCAGTCGGCGCCGATGGTGACGGGGCGCGCATGCTCGCGGCCCGTGCGGCGCTCGAGATAATTCAGCGGGTGATGGGGCGTGTAGATCTGTACGGCGGGGCCGATGAGGGTGTGGTCGCCGATGCGGATCCATCCGCCGTCGAGGAAGGTGCAGCCGGCATTGATGTAGACGCCGTGGCCGAGGCGGATGCCGTGGCCGTGGTCGCAGTGGAAGGGCGGACAGATGACGGACGTCGGGGGGATGCCGGGGATAAGCTGTTCGAGCAGCTCGCGGAAGCCGTCGCTGTAAGTCGACATGGTACGCATGCGTGCCAGCAACTCCTTAGCGTGCCGGAAGCTGGCTTGCAGCTCGGGCGATTGGAAGTCGGGCGACTCGCCGCGGCGCATTTTCTCGATCTCGGAGCGATGCATGGGCTATTCGACTTCTAAGACGAGGCCTTTGAGGTATTCGCCTTCGGGGTGATAAATGCTGACGGGATGATCGGCGGGTTGGGTGAGCTGATGCAGGATGCGGACGTGGCGACGCGTCTGTGCAGCGGCGGTGAAGACGGCCAGTCGGAAGTCGTTGCGACTGACCACCTGCGAGCAGGAGAAGGTGAAGAGGATGCCTCCGGGACGAATCTTCTCGAAAGCCGCAGCGTTGAGTTTGCGATACCCTTGGAGGGCGTTGCGGAGCACGTCTCGATGCTTGGCAAAGGCCGGGGGATCGAGGATGATGAGATCGTAATCGTTGCCGGCACGTCGGAGGTAATCGAAGGCGTCTTCGGCGAAGGCGCGGTGGCGGTCGTCGTCGGGGAAGTTGAGGGCGACGTTGCGCTCGGTCAGGGAGACCGCTTTCGAGGAGCTATCGACGGAGTGTACCGCCCGCGCACCGCCGCGCATGGCGTAGACGGAGAAGCCGCCGGTGTAGCAAAACATGTTCAGCACCGTGCGACCGCCGGCGTACTGCTCTAAGAGCCGACGGTTCTCGCGTTGATCGACAAAGAAGCCCGTCTTCTGCCCCTTCAGCCAGTCGATGCCAAAGCGTAAGCCGCGTTCCGTGGCGAGGTGCTCGCCGCCGGAGTAACGCCCCAGCAGGTACTCGTCGGTGTGATCGAGGGCGGCCTTGAAGGGCAGTGTGCCGTCGGATTTATAGTAGATGGCTTGCAGGCGATCGCCGAGGAGCTCGCGCAGGGCCGTGGCGATGTCGTGGCGGGCGTGGTGCATGCCGACGGAGTGCGCCTGCATGACGGCGGTGTCGGCATACATGTCAATGACGAGACCCGGCAGGCGGTCGCCTTCACCGTAGACAAGTCGGTAGGTATCGTTCTCCGGCGCATGGTCTAAGCCCAGCATTTGACGGAGGTTGTAGGCCGAGCGGAGTCGGTCAAGCCAGAAGGCATGGTCGATCGTCACTTCATCGAAGGCAAGCAGCCGGACGGCGATGCTACCGATCTGATAGTGCCCTACGCCGAGCAGTCGGCCATCGGCAGCGAAGACCTCTACCACGGCGCCCTCTTCGGGCTGGCCGTCGATACGTGCCACGGCGCCGGAGAAGATCCACGGATGGAGGCGCAGCACGGACTCCTCCTTCTTGGGCTTGAGGTAAATCTTGGGGTATGTCATGAGCAGAGGTGTTTGTAGATGCGCAGGCAGGCCCAAGCGTCGAGGGCGGCGTATTTCTGTTGCGCGGGGGTGAGTACGTTGGCGTCCCAGTTGGTGAGGCGTGCCCGTTTGGAGATTTTCTTTTGGAAGAGGATGGCGTAGATCTTTTGCAGGCCGGCCTCGTTGATGCCGTAAGAGGGCATGAGCTTTTGTAGTTCGATAAAGCCCGCCGGCTGGAGCGTCTCTACCCGTTCACGAAGCATATGGAAGTCGTCGGCCAGCGAGAGGCCGATCTTCGTCACGTCTGCGTCAGAAAGGAAGCTCACGAGAGGCTCCGGAATACCGCCGAGACAGTTCAGCCGAAAGAGGTAGCACGTCTCTTCGGTAGCCACTTGTACGAGCGACACCTTGTGGTGCTGATCCTTGCGAAAGTTGGGGCGCGTCTCGGTGTCGAAGCCTACGCGTGCCTCGGCTAATAGTTCGGCAACGGCCCGAGCTACGTCCTCCGGGCGATCCACGACGACGATTTGCCCCGCATATTCTTCTTGGGGCAGCGTAGCGATTTCTTCTTTGGTGATTTTGGCGGGGAGAGGAGGGTGTAGTGTCATGTCGTGGGGTCGGTTAGGGTGAATTCTTCGTTGTAACGCACTGCGTGGAGGGCCTTGAGGGCGTTGAGGAGCGTTTGGCCCCAATAGAGGCGGAAGTTTTCCGTGCAGCGCGCCAGTGCGGCGTGCATCGTGAGCTCATGTTCCTCTCGAAAGAGCGAGACGAAATCGCCGAGGTCTTGGTAGAGGTCGGAGAGGTTTTCGGAGATAAAAGCTGCGATGGGAGTGTCGCTGTATCGCATGTCGGGCAGGAAGGTTTCGAGGTAGCTATCGTGTTGTCCGAGCAAAGCGGAGAGTCGGGTGCGCAGTGCCTCGTAAGTCTCTTCGGTGATGAAAGGCGCGAGGTCGACGTCTTCATCGTCGTCGACCTCGACCTCGGGTAGGAGCGTCGCTTTGAGATAGAGCAAGGGGAGCAGCTTGGTCGCCTTGTCGACAAATGCGAAGAGGTCGGCGCCCTCACGCTCGGTTTTTTCTAACCACGAACAGCACTCGAAGGCCACAGCGACAAACTCCAGCGTGTTCTTATCGTAGAGTGGATTGTTTCCCTTCTCCATCGGCTCCTTGTTGCTATACATTATAGATTACTGCAAACCGTCGACAGCCACGGCGGGCTCAATTTTCTTGATCAATCCCTGCAGCACATTGCCCGGGCCCAGCTCTGTGAAGTGCGTAGCGCCGTCGGAGGCCATGTTGCGCACGGTTTGCGTCCAGCGGACGGGCGAGGTGAGCTGCGCGATGAGGTTGCGGCGGATCGCGTCGGGATCGGTCTGCGGTCGTGCGTCCACGTTCTGGTAGACGGGGCAAACGGGCTGGTTAAAGTGGGTCGACTCGATCGCCTCGGCCAGTTCGGCGCGTGCGGGCTCCATCAGCGGGGAGTGGAAGGCACCGCCCACTTTCAGCTTGAGGGCGCGTTTGGCTCCGGCAGCTTTCATCTTTTCGCAGGCGGCGTCAACACCAGCAATGGTACCCGAGATGACGATCTGTCCGGGGCAATTATAGTTGGCGCAGACAATGACCTCGTCCGTGATCTCAGCGCAGATCTGCTCGGCCTGCTCGTCGGCCAGTCCGATGATGGCGGCCATTGTGGAAGGCGCTTTCTCGCAGGCTTTCTGCATGGCCTGTGCACGTTTGGAAACAAGTTGGAGGCCGTCCTCGAACGAAAGTGCGCGGGCGGCGACGAGGGCAGAGAACTCACCCAGCGAATGGCCGGCGGTCATGTCCGGACGGAAGGCGTCGCCCTGCGTGAGTGCCAAGATGACGGAGTGGAGGAAGACGGCGGGCTGGGTGACTTTCGTCTGCTTCAGGTCGTCGTCCGTGCCGGCAAACATGAGGTCGGTGATGCGGAAGCCGAGGATGCCGTTGGCTTGTTCAAACAGATCTTTTGCGAGGGGATTTTCGTCGTATAGCGACTTGCCCATTCCAACGAACTGGGCGCCCTGGCCAGGAAAAACATAGGCGTTCATACTATCTTTTATCGTTTTGGTTTTAAGCGCGGCAAAAGTAGGCGCAGTTTGGAAAGGGGGAAACCCGTTCGCGATTCGATTGCCTGTCCATCGAGGGCAAAAGTGCGTAGCGGGATCAGATCGGCACTTCGGATATAGATCGCAGGCGCGTATGGCCTCCCAACGATCTATCGGAGCGAAACGGATGCCCTCGACGGCGGATCTCTCTTTCCAGAAATCTTTGCAACGTGAGCTTGAACGAAAGAATGAGGCTCCTAATCCCTGAAGAATGGCTTGGATAGAGCGCTGTAACGACCAAAGTGTTTTTGGAAATGCCCCGCGGAACTTCCGCAAACGCCAAAGCGTTCTCTTTTTGATTTGCGGAACTTCCGCAAGCGCCAAAACGTTCTTTTTTTGATTTGCGGGAGTCCCGCAAACGCCAAAGCGTTCTCTTTTTGATTTGCGGAACTTCCGCAAGCATTTCCAAAAACGTTTTGGTCATGGCGTGGCTCCCGTAGAGACTCCCGGCGGGCTTTATTCTTATTATCGGACTCACGCGTAGTTCTAATCGCCATAGATGGGCAGAAGGCTTGAAGGTGGCTGCGGTTTTTGATGTGGTTGTCCGAGAAATACACATCCCGATAGACCCTGAAATCAAATTAATTCGCTGCGTGTACTTTTGCGCCCTTGGAAAAGAGAAGATTTCAAGTGATACGGAAACATGAACCCTCTGCTACTCATGGCCCATTGGGGCGTTGGAGAAGTGCTTCTTGCGATAGCCATTTTGGCTTTGCTTTTCGGAGATCGACGGACGTGGGAGGTACTCAAACGTTTGGCGCAGACCCTACGGACACGACTGCGTTCGTGTCGGCCGAAAACGACACACCACCGATCGGCATGATACGGCTATCGCTAACCGATGGCTCACTTCAGTCTTATTCCCCACACGATTTGCTATTACATCTACCCCTTCTATTTTGATATGAAAGAGATAAAGAAAAACGTCGGACACTTCGCTGCCAATGGGGCGGGGTCTCATCGCAAATCCGGCGACCCCACGAACCGCAAGCTGCACCTTCCGTCTCGCGGTCGACAGCGCTTCATTGCCGCCATATGGATCACCGCAGGAAGTATAGCGGCACTCGTGTTCATCATCTTCTTTGCCATCTCGCAAGGATGGATTGGCTATGTGCCGGCTGTGGAGCAGCTCGAAAATCCGATAGATCGCTATGCTACGCAACTCATTTCGGCCGACGGAAAGAGTCTCGGGAGCTTTTCCTACAGCCAGGACAACCGCTTTTATGCCAGCTATCAAGATCTGTCCCCCGATTTGGTTCAGGCGCTCATAGCCACGGAGGACGTGCGCTTCACGGATCACAGCGGAATCGATGTCCGTGGACTCTTCAGGGCCATTGTGAAACGCGGATTGATGGGCCAACGTAGCGGCGGTGGCGGTAGTACCATCACGCAGCAGTTGGCCAAACAGCTGTACTCCCCCAGCGTCGAAAGTTTGACCGAGCGACTCCTCCAGAAGCCCATTGAGTGGGTCATTGCCGTCCGTTTGGAGCGCTACTATACCAAAGAGGAAATCATCAATATGTACCTCAACAAGTTTGACTTTCTTCATAACGCAGTCGGAATACGGTCCGCTGCGCAGTCTTACTTTGGGAAAACTCCGGCTACGCTGACTACCGAGGAGGCCGCAATGCTGATCGGTATGTGCAAAAACCCTTCCTACTACAACCCGATTCGTTATCCCGAGCGCACCCTGGAACGCCGCAACACCGTCTTCCGCCAAATGGTCAAGGCTGGGTTTATGACTGAGGCCCGCTGCGAAGAATTGAGCGCCAAGCCGATCGTCTTGCACTATACACAACTCGATCATACGGACGGCATAGCACCCTATTTCCGCGAATATCTCCGTGTCACGATGATGGCTAAAAAGCCCGAGCGTAGCGATTATTCCAAATGGCAGCAGCAGAAATATTTGGACGACTCTCTGGCTTGGGAAACGAACCCCCTTTATGGCTGGTGCAACAAAAATCGAAAGGCCAACGGCGACCCCTATAATTTATATACCGACGGACTGAAGGTCTACACCACCATCGACTCCCGCATGCAGCAATACGCCGAAGAAGCCATTGCCGAACACCTCGGGAAGCATCTTCAGCCTGCTTTTTTCCGTGAGAAACGTCGGAAACCCTATGCGCCTTTTTCAGAAGATATTACCGAGAAGCAGCGGAAGGATATTCTCGATCGAGCCATGAAGCAGAGCGATCGTTACCGCGCACTCAAACAAGCCGGATACTCCGAGAAGAAGATCCGGGAGAACTTCAACGAAAAAGTAGAGATGCAGGTCTTCACCTGGAAGGGAATTGTCGACACGACGATGTCGCCGATGGACTCCATCATCTATTGCAAAAGTTTATTGCGCACCGCCTTTATGGCCATGGACGTTCGTACGGGGCAAGTCAAGGCCTACGTAGGCGGCATCAACTTCGATAAATTCAGATACGACATGGTGACTACTGGGCGCCGTCAAATCGGATCCACCATGAAGCCCTACCTCTATTCATTGGCCATGATTGAAGGTTTTACGCCTTGCGATCAGCTTTTACATGTCCAACCCGTTCTTTATGACGAAGGCGGAAACGCGTGGATACCTCGAAACCCCGGCGCACGCCGTATAGGAGAGATGGTAACTGTCCAATGGGGGTTACAAGTATCCTCCAACTGGGTCACGGCCTATCTGATGAAACAACTTTCGCCCTACAGTCTGGTTCGATTGCTCCGTTCCTATGGCATGCATAGCCACATCGACCCCGTGGTCTCTATTTGCTTGGGTACGCCGGATATCTCAGTGAGTGAAATGGTTAGTGGTTACAGCGTTTTTGCCAATAAAGGCATTCGTGTAGAGCCGCTTTATGTGACACGCATTGAGGACTCCTTCGGAAATACCATCGCCACGTTCGCTCCGCAGGTCAACGAGGTTTTACCTGAAGAAGCGGCTTACAAGATGCTATACATGTTGCGCAGTGTGGTCGATGGCGGTACAGCAGGGCGTGTGCGATACGGCTATGATATTACCGCGCAAATGGGAGGCAAGACGGGAACCACTCAAAATAACTCCGACGGTTGGTATATGGGCTTCACGCCTTCCTTAGTAGCCGGTTGTTGGGTAGGCGGGGAAGATCGATCGATCCACTTTGACAAAATGGACGAAGGACAGGGTGCCGCAATGGCTTTACCTATCTATGGCCTATTTATGAAGAAGGTCTATGCCGACAAGAAGCTCGGTTACTCGCAATCGGAGACCTTCGATGTACCCAAAGAGTACGCCAACCCCTGTCGCGGATACGTCCCGATGGAGTCCGACTACTCCAACCACACCGGGATCGACGATCTATTCAATTAGAGGTTCGAAATTAAGTTCTAAGACAGCCCCGAAAGGAGGTCTCCAGTCCATCCGACTGGAGACCTTTTATTTTCAGATAAACACAGAGTCCAATTCGAACCCAAACGGAGAGATTCCAACATGTACCAAGCCAAACTTGGCCGGTGTCCCTGACGCCTTGATCTTCTTTTGCTTCTTTTCTTCTATCAAGGCAAGAAAAGAAGATCATGAGGTCAGAAAATCATGTGTCAAGACAAGGAGAAGGATCTAATAAGAATAATATCATTGATTGTCAGGAATAGATCCTCAGAACGGCCGATTAATTCAAGATAAATAGACTCTATCGATAAACTGAGTAGTCATTGACCCTCAAACATTGACCATCCACTTACTGAATACTGAAACAGTGATAGGCTGCAGCCTTCACAATAGTCCGAACTACCATCCATGTGGAAATATTATGCTCTACTCTCCGCACTTTTTGCTGCATTGACCGCCATCTTCGCTAAGACTGGCGTAAAAGCCATTGATTCTGATTTGGCCACAGCTATCCGGACCACCGTTATCCTATTCCTTGTTTGGGCCATTGCCCTTTTCGGTCGTCATGCCCATGGACTGCGAGAAGTCAGTGGTCACGCATGGCTTTTTCTCATTCTTTCCGGACTTTCCACAGGACTTTCGTGGCTATTCTACTTTAAAGCCCTTCGTACGGGTGATGTCTCGCGCGTGGCCCCTATTGATAAACTCAGTGTTGTGTTCACCATTATGCTAGCCTTTATCTTTCTCCACGAGACGGTTAGTTTGCGTGTCATCATCGGCGCCCTATTCATCGTCTTGGGCAGTCTTATCATGCTTATCGGATAAGAAAATAGATCCACCTATTGCAATAGGTCGTTGATTCCCATTGCCAGCGACTAACAGAGTCTGATTCTCCTTATGTTGAGACAACCATTGATTATCAGACATTACCCCCCAAAAAAAGCGGTCAATCCATTCGTGACAAGAAGATAACAAAAAGATCTCTGGCCAAACTTTCCCAGATTACTAGTCTCTAAATATGTACCAGGCCAAACTTGGCTGGCGTCCCTGACGCCTTGATCTTCTTTTGCTTTTTTTCTTGCATCAAGGCAAGAAAAGAAGATCATGAGGCCGGAAAAATCTTTCTGATGGGACCTTCTTTTCTTGCCTTGATGCAAGAAAAGAAGCAAAAGAAACTCAAGCCCTCTTCCGAGGGCAGGGAAGTTTTTCCTGGTACATCGAGAATAGTCGAAAGTCCTGATTCTCTCAAATTACTGACCTCTAAATATGTACCCCGCCAAATTTGGCCGGCGTCCCTGACGCCTTGATCTTCTTTTGCCTTCTTTTCTTGCATCAAGGCAAGAAAAGAAGATCATGGGGTCAGAAAATCATGTGTCAAGACACAAAAAGAAGATCATGAAGCCTTATTTGACTTTCTAATGGTACCTTCTTTTCTTTCCTTGAGAAAAGAAAAGAAGCAAAAGAAACTCAAGCCCTCTTCCGAGGGCGGGGAAGTTTGGCCGGATACCTCGAGAATAGCTGAAGGTCTTGAATCTCTCAGCTTACTGGCCTCCAAATTTGTGCGGTCTCAAATGGCTCCTCGATAGGATATGTAGAGGGACGTATGCTATACGTTCCTACTATCTACCGGAATAAAAAGCTCTCTCTCCTCAAAAAAACTGCGTTTGATGTAGTTCCCTTTTGTCTTCTATTGTCGGGTGAGTCGATGGATGAAATTCCGTATATAATGGAAGCCTTTTTGTCAAGGATATTTTCAGGTCGTATCTTTGTAATCGTTTTTTTAATCCATATTTACATGAACAGAAAAGATCATTACACAAGTCATCGAACGAAACAAGGCAGTTGGCGAAAGCTGTTGCCTGCCATTGGCCTGGTTGTCACCCTTTCGATGCAAGCCGAAGGTGCCGGAGCGGCGACCGTAGGCAGTGCAGCCAGTCGTGCACCGGAAATGGCGACGCTAACACAACATCAGAAACGTACCGTGGTCGGAACGGTCATCGACGAAACAGGTGAACCGGTCATTGGGGCCAACATCCTCGTGAAGGGAACAGCTACGGGCACAACGACAGACCTCGACGGACATTTTTCGATAGAAGCCGAGGGCTCGCAGGTCACGTTAGTCATCTCTTACATAGGTTACAAGCGTTTGGAGGTGTCGGCTACGGCGGGGCAACCTGTTAAGGTACGTCTGGAGCCGGAAGACAACGTGATGGACGAAGTTGTCGTCACGGGTTATGGCACATTCAAAAAGTCAGCCTATGCTGGATCGGCTTCGAATGTGAAAGCCGATAAAATGCAGGATGTTCCGGCCGTTTCGTTCAAGGATTTGTTGCAAGGAAACGCTTCAGGCGTGCAGTTTTCCTCCTCTTCCGGTCAGCCGGGAGCCGCCTCGACACTCAAGATCCGTGGCATGGGATCGTTCAACGCCAGCAATGCGCCGCTTTATGTCATCGACGGCGTACCCGTACGGTCGGGATCGATCAATAGTCTCAGCTCGCGTGCAGGGCT
>ERZ772807.2190-NODE-2190-length-10306-cov-6.708028_pt1 | contig 10306 bp, 12 predicted proteins | sample MGYA00511472_ERZ772807 | MGnify/ENA primary metagenome ERZ772807 (study PRJEB29015, sample SAMEA2737947) | human oral metagenome | biome: human oral; feature: human-associated habitat; material: dental | place: China | collected 2039 ...
ATTGCGGTCGATATGGTAAGTGCGCAAGAGTCCTTTGGTGATAAAAGCCTCAAACTTACAAGTTTCTCCTTCTCGCAAAAGATATTCTTTCTTTTTAAGAGTACGCTCACTAAAAAGCGCACAGAGGGCTTCTATTTGTTCGGTTTCTCCAAAAATGTATTTAGCAAAGTGTTGTTGTAAAGTCATAAAAATTGATTAATAAAATTAAATGACGCAAAGATGCCAAAATTGTGTGTGATGTTATTATTATACCATATAGAAATTGTCTTTTACTCTTAGCTGTTGGTAGTCTTATTCCCCACTTGACGGGAAAAAACTGATTGCCGACTTTTCCCGAAAGCCCTTTTGTTAGGCAGTTGTTTTTTGTTTTCGCCATAGTTTACTTAGAGTTTAGAGGTTAAGTTTTAGGATTTAGATTAGTGATACAAAGGTAAGGATAAATTTTCAATTAACCATTAACAATTAACTGTTTGATATAGTGATTGTATTCCAGTGGTATTCGCTATAACTTCGATTAGTGTTCTGGGTAGAGCCACTGTAGAGCCACTGTAGAGCCACTGTAGAGCCACTGAAGAACCACTGAAGATTCGGTTTAGCTTCGGTGTAGGTAGTAATAAAAAGGACACGAGCGTTTTGCTCACACCAGCTTGTGGAGAGATTCTTTGCTAATTGAATAGCTTCTGAATATTCTTATACGAATCCTTCACCAACTCTCGTACCTCTGCCTCGTCTTTCCAACACGCTTTTTCTATATCTTCTTCGGTTTGAGGTACCAATTTCTTCTTAAAGGTAGTAGTCATATCATACCAATAGGTCTCTTTCAAAAAATATTGCCCATCGCGTTTGAATATGTGATAAGTAATCATTCGGAAGCGCTGGATAAGCAGTTTTTTAACACCTGTTTCTTCCTCTACCTCACGCAAAGCACAAGTAGCGATATTTTCGCCCTTTTCTTTCTTTCCTTTGGGCAAATCCCACTTGCCGTGACGCTTAATCATCAGTACTTTTCCATCTTGATTATACACAATGCCACCCCCTGCTTTTATGGTAGGAATAAGTTGCTTAAATTTCTTCATAAGTTTTTCTTCCTTAGGGTGATATAAGTAGATTTTTTCTACCTCTTTTCGCTTGAGTTCCTCCAAGATAACATCAAGAGTAACATCTTTTATTGGAAAACATTTGACGTTCTCAATATTTTCTCGTACATTTGTCAAAATAATCGACTTTTCGTCTAAAAATATTTCATACATAACCTATGATTTTAGATAGTATTACGGCACAAAATACCGCTGAATTTTTATTGCAAATTAACGCAATTAAATTGAATTCTGAAAATTATTTTACTTGGGCGAGCGGTTGGAAGTCACCAATTTATTGCGATAACCGTATAATTCTCTCATTTCCAGAGGTTCGTTCGTACTTTGCAAGCTTATTGGCAAAAGGCGTAAAAGAGAAATTTCCCGAAGTACAAGTTATTGCAGGGGTAGCTACGGGAGCTATTGGCATTGGTATGTTGGTAGCTAATACACTCCAATTGCCTTTCGTGTATGTGCGTCCTGAACCTAAAAAACACGGCAGACAAAACCAAATTGAAGGTTTTTTGCGCCCTGAACAAAAGGTAGTAGTGGTAGAAGACCTGATAAGTACCGGAATGAGTAGCCTTAATGCGGTAAAAGCCCTACGCGATAGTGGTGCGGAAGTATTGGGAATGATAGCCCTTTTCTCTTACAATTTTGATGTAACCAATGAGCGTTTTACCGAGGAAAAGGTACCGCTTTACACTGCCGGCGATTACGACAGTCTATTAGAAAAAGCCTTGTTTTTTGGTCGTATCAAAAAAGAAGATTTAGAGATGCTCCAGCAATGGCGCAAAAGTCCGGATACTTGGAAACAGTAAAATATTCATAGTAATTTTATGAAATATCTAACAATTATATGGTTGTTTTTTAGTGTAGGAGTCTTTGCACAAAAACAAGTGCGTGGTAGAGTGGTGCGTGATACAATACCTTTGTCAGGAGCGCACGTGATGAATCTTTATACCAATGCTGTTACTACTACTGATGCCAATGGTTATTTTACACTGAAAGCAAGTGAACGTAATACTTTGCAAATTACTTTTGTAGGAATGCAAACTGTTTATCGCACTCTTACAAAAGCTGATTTTGGTTTCGGAGGAGTTTTAATACAGATGAAAGAACAGGTCAATCAGCTTGATGAAGTTGAAGTATCAAAATATCAAGGGGTTTCTGCTCAAAGGTTAGGTATTTTACAGCATACTCCTGTAGAGCGTACTTTTGCTGAAAAACGGTTGTATAGTGCTACTCATAGTGCAGGAGGAAATTTATTAAGCATTGATTTACTCATTAATACTATAAGTGGACGAAAGAAGCTCTTAAAGAAAATTGTAGCTAATGAACAGAACTTAGCTGTTGCTAGCTATATACGTGAAAATATGAAAGTCTTTCTACAAAAAGAACTCAAACTAAACGAAGAGGAAATAGATGTTTTAGCCTATTATGTAATGGAGAGAACCGAGTTCCACGATCTTGTAAGGAAGAAGGAAAATAAGCAAATGGAGTTTATGCTTATAGAGGCGTGGGGTGAGTACCAAAGATTAGCAAAAGCAGAAAAATAAAGAATAAAAAAGATGTATCAAATTCTCTTTGATACATCTTTTTTTATTGTAATTACGATACAACTTCTGAGGATTTATCTTCTTCCTCCTCCTCAATAATATCGTGTGGGTCTTTAAACTTACGCTTACCAAAGATATTTTCAAGATCTTCGCGGAAGATTACTTCACGTTCTAAGAGCAAGTTTGCCAAAGTAGTAAGCTTATCCTTATTCTCGGTGAGAATATCAATAGCACGCTGATATTGTTCTTCTATAATCTTAGAAATCTCTTCATCTATTAGGTGCGCTGTTTTCTCACTATAAGGTTTGGTAAAACTATAATCGGCTTGGGCTGAATCGTAATAAGTAAGGTTACCTATCTTATCATTAAGCCCATAAATGGTTACCATTGCACGCGCTTGTTTGGTTACCTTCTCAAGGTCGCTGAGAGCACCTGTAGAAATCTTATCGAATATCACTTTCTCTGCAGCTCTACCGCCAAGGGCAGCACACATTTCATCGAGTATCTGTTCAGTACGCACTATTTGGCGTTCTTCTGGCAAATACCAAGCTGCGCCTAACGACTGTCCGCGAGGCACGATAGTTACTTTTACAAGTGGTGCGGCGTGTTCTAAGAGCCAACTTACAGTAGCGTGACCTGCTTCGTGGAAGGCTATTGTCTTGCGTTCTTCGGGAGTAAGGATTTTAGTTTTCTTCTCCAAACCACCTACAATTCTATCCACTGCATCAAGGAATTCTTGTTTGCTTACCGCTGTTTTACCTTTACGTGCTGCAATAAGAGCAGCTTCATTACATACATTAGCAATATCAGCACCAGAGAATCCTGGGGTCTGTTTTGCTAAGAAGTCTATATCTAATGTTTCTGCTGTTTTGATAGGACGCAAATGTACTTCAAATATCTGTTTGCGCTCATTTAAGTTAGGAAGCTCCACATAAATCTGACGGTCGAAACGTCCTGCGCGCATTAGTGCTTTATCGAGGATATCAGCGCGGTTAGTAGCTGCCAATACGATAACATTAGTATGTGAACCAAAACCGTCCATCTCGGTAAGGAGTTGGTTGAGAGTATTCTCACGCTCATCATTAGCTCCCGTCATTACATTTTTACCACGAGCACGACCTATAGCATCAATTTCATCAATAAAGATAATACAAGGAGACTTTTCTTTAGCTTGTTTGAAAAGGTCGCGCACACGAGAGGCACCTACCCCTACGAACATCTCTACAAAGTCAGAACCAGAGAGTGAGAAGAAAGGTACTTGGGCTTCACCTGCTACAGCTTTCGCAAGAAGAGTTTTACCTGTACCAGGAGGACCTACTAATAGGGCTCCACGCGGTATTTTACCTCCTAATGAAGTGTATTTATCGGGGTTTTTGAGGAAGTCTACAATCTCTTGTACTTCTTCTTTTGCTCCCTCTAAGCCTGCTACATCTTGAAAAGTTACACGCGTTTCTTTCTTTTCATCGAATACACGCGCCTTAGATTTGCCAATGCTGAAGATACCACCAGCTCCTCCGCCTCCTGCCATACGGCGCATTACGTAAATCCATAAGCCTATGATAACTATAAAAGGCAAAATAGAGAACAGCAAATCGCCGAAGATATTTTGCTGGGTTTTGTTCTCACGAGTAGTGCTGAGATTGTTATCTTTTACAATTTGGTCGAATCGGTTTTCGAAATTACTCAAATCGCCTAATTCAAAACGGTATTGGGGTACGTCGCCTGCGTTAGCACCTTGCATAAAAGTATTTCCCGTAGGTTTTACCTCTTTGTGCTCTTCTTTTTTAAGAGCATCGGGGGTGAGATATACATTAGCTTCTTTATGGTTTAAGATGATGATTTTGGATACATCACCATTGCTAAGGTATTCCTCAAATTTAGATTGCGGAATCTCTTTGGGTTGTGACCAAAAACTGGCTCCTGAATAATAATTAAAACCTATAAGTATCAGCAGTAATATGGCATATAACCAATAGGCTGAAAAACGAGACCCGTTGCTTTTATTGTCCGACATATTTTTAATAGTTAGTTTCTAAGTTGATAATTTTAGCGTCTCCCCAAAGTCCTTCGAGGTCGTAATGCTCACGTATTTTTGTTTGGAAGATATGCACCACTACATCCACATAATCGATGAGTACCCACTCGGCATTAGCTTCACCTTCTACGTGCCACGGGTGTTGATGACCTTCGGCTTGACTCACTACCTTTTGGATAGCACCAGAGATAGCCGACACTTGGGTATTAGAAGATCCATTGCACAAAATAAAATAATCGCACACGGTATTCTCTACCTCGCGCAAATCCATAATGGTAATATCGGTTCCTTTTACTTTTTCTATACCAGCTATAATATTACTAATAAGCTGATTTGATGATATTTCCTTATTCAATGTTCTTTATTTTTACAGTTTAAACTTGTTGTATCTCTCTTGAAAGCGCGCAAAGATAAAACATTCCTTTTAGAAAAGCAAAAACATTGCCATTATTCTTCTGTCAGTTAGTTTCAGACATTTTGTCACGTAGTTAAAAATGCGGAGGTGCGAGCCGCACGAGCAGGTGTAATTAGTAAATTAGTAAATTTGATAATTAGCAAATGAGAAATGAAGGGTGAAAAGTTTTTAGAGAAGGGGAATAAGATTGAAAATCAAAGGCTATTTGAAGCTAAGACGAATAAAAGACGGTATGAGTTGCACGGGCAGATGAATGAAGGAAAAACGAACAATGAACGAAGAAAAGACGAACGATAGACGAAGAAATGACGAATGATGAACGAAGGAAAGACGAACAATGAACGAAGAAAAGACGAACAATAAACGAACAATAAACGAACAATGAACGAACAATGAACGAACAATGAATGAAGAAAGAACGAATGATGAACGAATGATGAACGAACAATGAACGAAGGTAAGGCGAAGTTATCTAAACGATACGATATTAGGCAAGCGTTGAGAAAAGCTGTGTAGCCTGAAATCGTCGTTGGTAACGCCTGTAAATTTGAAGATATTGTTACCTGTACCTGGGATATTAGGATAATACCCAAAGGAGAATTGTATGGCTCCAAAGGGAAAATAGTCGTTGGAGATATAAAAACCTATGGAAACCTTAGAGTATACTTCTGTTTTTAGAAAGGCAGTGTTTTCCCTACCTATAAAACCTATATCGGCTGAGAGAAACGGGCTAAACCTAAAACCTATCAGCTGAAAAGGAGCATATACTTGCGTTTGTGAGGTGAGAATAAGTTTGCGTGTGCCGTATACTTCACGACTACTAAAGCCTAAGATACCATTAGATTCATTTAAGTTGATCCTGTCTCGCTGGTATACATTTCGGTTAAAACCTACTACAAATGAGGAACGCAAGAACTGACGAAAATGCCAATCGCCTATGTCGAACAATTTACTGAAATAGGTACCTTCACCTTTTAGCACAGTTTCTTTGTTCGTGCCGTCCTTGAAGAAAGTGCCTACCTCAAAATTGATAGAATGGTAACCTCGCTTGGTATAGTTTGCTTCAGCAAAGCCTATACCGAGATAGGACAAAGTAGCGTAGTTCTTCCGCAGTATCCCTGAGGTGAGAAACAAAGAACGCCCTATTCCTACGTCCTCGATATCGCCGTTGCGAAATATATAGCGGTCTTTCACAAAGCCTGTACTATTGAGACTGAATTGAGTGAGATATAGGTTCTCGTTGCCGTAATATTGCTCGGGGTCTATCTCGGGAGAAGGTTTCTCGTAATAATTTATATTGCGAAAACGCCCAGCTATGATAAAGTTATTGATGCGCTTATTTTCTACTTTTTTGAGGGGCTTTACCCAACTACCAAAAGCATCGAAGGTGCGTGTCATTAGGATAGGAATATAGATAGAGTCGCGATAACTAATACCTTCGTCTTCATATCGGTATTCGTAATAACCTAAGCGCCCCGACCAGCGTGCCAAAGGTGAATACAGTGGTCGCTCTACCTGTATGCTCTTTGAAAAATAGTTCTCGTAATCGGAATAATAACCGGTTCGCACATTGATGTAAGTGTTTTTGATGTTCCTCACCACATAGTTAAAACCTTTGCCATTGTTCCCGATTCCTGAAAAGTATTGTTGATAGGTGAGCGAGAGTTCGTGTCCTATCCCAAAGAGATTTTGCTCGGTAAGTCGTGTCCAACCTCTACTGCCTGCCAAGTCGCCGTCGACGTATATAGACCAGCTATCGAGCACATTCACTTGCACATCTACTGAATCGGAGGTTTGACTCACAGGGATAGCACACACTTGTGCCCTACGGATATACCGCTGATTGCGCAATACACGTTCGGTTTCACTCAGCAAAAGGGTGTCTAAGGGCTTGTCTTTTTTAAACAGAAGAAACTTTCGTACCGTGCTTTCGCGGGTTTTCACGTGAAGTGCATTACCAAAACGCTCCAAACGAGTGTTAGGTACTTTGCTTAAATCTTTCTCGTCAAACCCAAAAGGGTCTAAGGTAGTAATAACGATATTTCTAATGATTTTCCCTTGATAAGAAGGGGCTTTTTTAGGAGTAACGGTAGAGGTGCTTGTACCTTCGTATGTCTTTTCCTCAATTATAATAAAGTTATTGAGATTTTTAGTGAGCTTATATTTGCTAAAGAAGTTTCTGATTCTCTCATAAAATACTCTGTTTTTAGCTTCTCTTTCAGGTGAAATGCCTTCTAATAGCGAGTCTTTTACCTTTAAAGTATCTATTTCTTGAGAAAGAAGATAATTCATTCCCAAGAGAAAGAGTGCTATAAGAGTAAAGGTTTTTCTCATTTCCTTTTTTGCTGAAAGAACTGTTTTAACAAGGATGTAGCTTCCTGGCTTAAAATGCCAGTAACTACTTCGGTTTTTGGGTGTAGTTTGCCCCCCATTACGCTGTAACCTCTATGGGTATCGGGGGCAGCATAGACTAAACGCGATAACTGGCTCCAATACAAAGCACCTGCACACATTGCACAAGGCTCTAACGTGAGGTACATAGTGCAACCTGTGAGGTATTTACCTCCCAAATAGTGAGCTGCCATAGTAATGGCTTGCATTTCGGCGTGCGCTGTCACATCGTTGAGGCGCTCGGTAAGGTTATGGGCTTTGGCGATAATTCTATTATCAATGGTGATAATGGCTCCTACGGGAATCTCGTCTTCCTCGAAAGCTAATTGTGCTTCTTCTAAAGCCTTTTGCATAAAGTATTCGTCAGTATTCATTGAAATAAAAATTACTTTGGCAAAGTACAAAAACTTTGCCAAAGTAATGTTAAAAATACGGTTATAAGGTAATTATTTATTACCGCCAAAGAGGTTGCCAATACCTCCCATAATATCATCCATTACATTTCCGTCTTTGTTTTTGTCGAAGAAAGAGTTCATCATTTCACTGATGTTACCTCCTTTGCCTGAGAAAAAGTTGGATATCATTGGGGTTAAGTTTTGGAAAATCTTGCTTACATTATCCAATGAAACACCTGTTTTCTCACTGATAGCTTTTAAGGTAGACGATTGCCCATCGCCAGTGAGTTTGTTTAAAATCTCACTACCTTCGGCTTTGCCGAGCATCGATTTGAGTGAATCCATTACCGAGCTTACTTTATCGCTACCGATACCTGTTTTCTCGCTCAATCCTTTTACGAGTTGTTGAAGGTTATCACCTCCTAAAAAATCTAACATTCCTGCCATATAATAATTATTTAAATAAGGTTATAATTTGTGAGGCTAACTCAAAGCCTATACGGTTCTGAGCTTCGTTAGTAGCTGCCCCTATGTGTGGGGTAAGCGATACCTGAGGGTGCATTAACACTTGTATAGCGGGGTTGGGTTCGTTTTCAAATACATCTAAACCTGCAAAAGCTACTTTGCCACTATCTAAGGCTTCTATAAGGGCTACTTCATTTAAAGCACCTCCACGTGCTAAATTGATGACTCCTACACCATCTTTCATCAAGGCAAACTCTTTTGCATCGAGTATATAACCTCCTTCTGCTGGGCTGTTGTTGAGAGTGATAAAATCAGCTTTTGCCAGTAGGTGTTCTTTTTCTATGGTTTTGATAGTGAAAGGCAAGGTTTGTCCGTCGAAAAAGTCGAGGGTTATTACTGCCTCAGTTACTTTGGGGTCGTAAGCCATTACGTTCATTCCTAAACCGATAGCAATGCGAGCTACCGCTTGTCCGCTACGTCCGAAACCTATAATGCCTATGGTTTTACCGCGCAATTCGGCGCCATTGTTATAGTTTTTTTTGAGTTCGTTAAACTGAGTGTCGCCTTCCAAAGGCATATTGCGGTTGGCATCGTGTAGAAAGCGTACGCCACTGAAAAGGTGAGCAAAAACGAGCTCGGCTACCGAATTAGCCGAAGAGGCTGGGGTATTAATCACGTGTAGGTTTTTGCTTTTGGCGTGTGCCACATCTATATTGTCCATTCCTACGCCTCCTCTACCAATGAGTTTGAGTGACGGACAGCTATCGATGATATCTTTTCGCACTTGTGTGGCTGAACGCACTAAGAGCACATCGATTGCGTGTTTGTTTATATAGTCTATCAATTGGTTTTGAGCTACCTTAGTAGTGATAACTTCAAAACCTTCTTTTTCTAACGCTTCTTTTCCTGAATCGGAAATTCCATCGTTTGCAAGTATCTTTATCGCCATTATATTAATTTAATTAGTAAATTAGTGAATTAGCAAATCGCCAATTTCAATTATACCCTTCTCTGTACAACCTCAAAGATGCGTTCGCCATCGCATTTTAGGGTTTTGGAAGGGAACTTGAGAATGAGGGCATAGTCGTGAGTTGCCATCAGTATGGTTCGTCCCGAGGCGTTGATTTCTTTGAGGACTTGCATTACTTCTACACTAGTCTCGGGGTCTAAGTTACCTGTAGGTTCATCGGCTAAGATGAGTTCGGGGTTGTTGAGCAAGGCACGTGCGATAGCTATGCGTTGTTGTTCGCCTCCTGATAGCTCGTGAGGGAACTTAAAACCTGTATTCTGCATTTTTACTTTTGCAAGTACCTCTTCTATGCGTTGTTGTATTTTTGCTTTATCAGTCCATCCGGTAGCTTTCAGCACAAAAGCGAGATTATCGTGCACGCTTCTATCGGTAAGCAGTTTGAAATCTTGGAATACGACTCCTAGTTTACGGCGGAGCAGAGGGATTTCGTCTTCGGTGAGTTTATTTAGGTTGAAACCAACGACTTTTCCTTTTCCTTTGGTAAGGGGTAAATCGCCGTAGAGCAACTTGATTAAGCTACTCTTTCCTGACCCTGTTTTGCCGATAAGGTACACTAATTCACCTTTTCCAATGGTGAGATTTACATTGGAGAGAATGAGGGTATTCTTTTGATATACTGATACTTCTTTTAAATCTAATACTGGTTCTTCCATTGATATAAGTTCAGTAAGGCAACTATTTACCTTACAAAATTCCTGCAAAGGTAGAAAAAATATTTTGATGATGGAAATTTTTTGGAGAAAAAGTGAAAAAAGGAGGTTATATAGAAAATAGCCGTAGCACAGTAGGCGGTCGTAACACGATGGCAGGGAAGTGGGAGAATTAGAAAATGAGAAAATTAGAAAATGAGAGAATGAGAAAATGTGAGAATGAGAAAATGACGAGTGACAAAAGCCCCCGAACCCCCGAAGGGGGACAAGCTCTAAAAAAAGACAACACA
>ERZ772807.2192-NODE-2192-length-10300-cov-6.075159_pt1 | contig 10300 bp, 9 predicted proteins | sample MGYA00511472_ERZ772807 | MGnify/ENA primary metagenome ERZ772807 (study PRJEB29015, sample SAMEA2737947) | human oral metagenome | biome: human oral; feature: human-associated habitat; material: dental | place: China | collected 2039 ...
GATTATTCGCAAGTGGCATTTTGGATTGTTGCTGGGATAATTTCGGCGAATCGTGATAATGAAGTGAAATGTTTGCATGTGAATAAAAATTCGTTGCAAGGAGATAGGGAAATTATTGAGATTGTTACTAGAATGGGGGCAAATCTTGAGATTTTTGATGATTATGTGATTGTGAAGCCATCTAAAACAAAAGGAACTGTGATTGATATTTCTCAATGTCCTGATATTGCACCGATTTTGACTGTGCTTGCTGCATTGAGTGAAGGGGAGACTCGGATTATTAATGGAGAAAGACTTAGAATTAAGGAGTCGGATAGAATTACTTCAATAAAAACTGAGCTTAATAAACTTGGTGCGAATGTGGCTGAGAAAGGGGATAGCTTGATTATTCAAGGTGTACAAGGATTTACTGGTGGAGTTACGGTGAGTGCTTGGAATGACCATAGAATTGCGATGTCTTTGGCAGTTGCGTCATCTCGATGCGAAAAAGAGATTGTTTTGGAAGAGGCTGAAAGTGTGAGAAAATCTTATCCGCATTTTTGGGATGACTTTGTGAAAATGGGTGGAGAGATTGAAATTGTTGAGAAGTAAAAAATTACAAATTAATTAAGAAAATCTTTTATTTTTTATATAAAGTTTGTTTATACAAATAATATTGAATAAATGAAAGAAAGAAGGAAGGAAAGTTTATGAAATTAGATTGTAAAAAGAAAATATATTTTGGAATGATGGCTTTATTTTTGACAGGAATGGCATTTAGTACAGTTTCTTTTGCAAAAACTGTGAATAAAAGTAAAATTATAAAATCGGTTTCGGCTGATAATGCGATTGTTGATGTCAAATCTTATGGTTTTGTTGATTTAGAAGGTGCTAAAACTTCGGCAATTATTGTTGAGTATAATCAGAATATTAAAGCTGATTCTGTAAATAAAAATGATTATGAAATTACAGATTATGCGATTTACAGCGAGAAAAAAGATGGTTTTGAGAAGACTGTGGAAATTGATAGGGATAATACAAAAGGGAATGAAGGGCAAATCACAAAAATTTATGTTAACGATAAGCCAGAAATTTCTAAAAATGGTGGTACTAAAGAAGGAAAATATGTAATTATTGAAGTGAATACAGATTATATGCTTACTGGACAAAATTTATCCTATACAAGTACAATGATGGCTGGTGTGAAACAAATTGGAGAAGTTGTTGGTAAGAATGGAAAAATTGCTGCTGGAACGAGGGAAATTTCAAATTATACTTTGGAAGATAAACAGCAAACTAGACCAACAGGTGAAACAGTTAAGCAAACTGTTATTAAAGCAGATAAAAATAAAATTATTTTGCCAGAGTTTGACAAAAATAGTGGGTGGAAAATAAATTATATTGGAAATGGAGGATTTAAGGCAACTAAGGCATATAGTGAATATACTGGAAAATATGAGAATTTTGAGTTACCTTATGCAATTTATGTTCCAAATAAAGAGGTTTTAGAAAAGAATAAAGGAAATATCTCGGTTGTACTTCATATGGAACACGCAGGAGCAAATGACATTGATCCAATGGCTTCGCTTACTTCTACAAAAGCGGCTACAAAAATGGCAAGTAAAGAACTTCAAGAGAAAAATCCAGCAATAATCATTGTTCCACAAGTTGAAGAAAGTCGTCGTTCTACAAATGATGTTGTTTCTTCAAGTGAAGCAAATACAGCAATTTGGGAACTTCTGGATTCTGTTTTGAAGGAATATAAAGGATATATTAATGAAAGCCGTATTTATGGGACTGGGCAATCTATGGGAGGAATGCTTCTTTTAGATATGGCAGCACAAAGAGATAATTTTTTTGCAGGAGTAGCAATTTTAGGATCTCAATGGTCTAATAATTATAATAAAGATTTTCAAAATAATGGTGCAGCAGCTCGTTCGCCACAAAATGATCTGATTAGTTTTAATGGATTTGGACTTGATAAAAAGAATTATCAGAATTGGTATTATATGATTTCTGATGATAATATATTGGTTCATACGGCTGCAGATGATTTGATGGCAACAAGTTTGTGGAAAACAATTCAGGAATATTTTAAGGCTACAGGAGTTGAAATTTCACACAACGAATGGGATCCTTATCTTTCTGTTGAAGAGCAAAATAAAATTGATAAAAAAATGACAACTCATGATAATACAAAACCAGGTACAGGAATAAACTGGGGAGAATTTAGTAGAGGTTCTCATATGTCGACTTGGAAATATGGATATCAAATAGATTATCCATTTGAATGGTTATTTGAACAAAGACGTGAAACTGCTCAAGCTCGTGGAAAAGTGGAACAACTAAAAAATAAATGGATTGGTCGTGACAAAAATGGAAATATTAAAAAGGGTTCAGGAACTGCTGGATTGAACACGGCTCAATATACACCTAATGGAAAAAATGATACCTATATAGAAGATTGGAAACCTTATGTTATTGTAAGTAAATTGATAAGTGATATTCCAAATGCAGAAAAAATAGTATTGAATAATAGAACTGGCGAAAAATATACGAAAAAATCATATTTAGAAATGGTTCGTAAATTGTATAATTTACTTTCAAAAGAGGATAAAAAGAAAGTTACAAATTATGATGAATTGGTAAAAGCAGAAAAATAGAATTTTAAATTTATAAAAAAGAAGGAGCTATAAAATGGGAGCAAATTTTGGAAAAAATTATAGAATTTCATTGTTTGGAGAATCGCATGGAACGGCATTGGGAGTGAATATTGACGGAATTCCAGCGGGAACTGAACTAGATTTAGAATTTATCTCGCAGGAAATGAAAAGAAGAGCACCTGGAAGATCAAAATTGACAACGCCTAGAGTGGAAAAAGATGAATTTGAGATTTTGAGTGGATTTTTTGATGGAAGAACGACTGGAACGCCACTTGCGATGATTGTTAGAAATAGGGATCAGAGATCAAAGGATTATAGTGAACTTAGAATAAAACCAAGACCAGGACATGCTGACTGGAGTGGATTTAATCGATATGATGGGTTTAATGATATTCGTGGAAGTGGGCATTTTTCAGGGAGAATAACGACTTCAATTGTATTTGCTGGTGCGATTGCGAAACAGATTTTGAAAAGTCAAGGAATTTTGGTTGGAGCTCATATAAAATCACTTTATGATATTGAGGAAAGAGATTTTACAGAAAGTGATATAACTGAAGAAAATATTGATAAATTGCGTGGAATGATTTTGCCAACTTTGGAAGATGGAGTGGCTCAAAAGATGGAAGATGCGATAATGAAAGCTAGAGAAGAAGAAAATTCTTTGGGTGGAATTGTGGAAGTGATGATTACGGGATTGAAACCTGGAATTGGAGATCCGTTTTTTGAATCAATTGAAAGTGAAATTTCAAGAATGATTTTTTCGGTTCCAGCTACGAAAGGTATTGAATTTGGAGCGGGGTTTGGAATTGCTAAAATGACTGGATATGAAGCGAATGACGAGATGTATTTTGATGAAAATGGAAATATAAAATCGTATACGAATAATAATGGAGGAATTGTTGGAGGAATTTCGACTGGGATGCCGATTAGCTTTAAAGTTGCGATAAAACCGACACCTTCGATTTCAAAGGCACAAAAAACAGTGAATTTAGAAACAAAAAAATCAGATATTTTGGAAGTGAAAGGTCGACATGATCCAGTGATTGTGCCAAGAGCGATTGTTGTATTGGAATGTGCGACTGCGATTGTGATTTTGGATAGACTTTTGGAAGCTAAGAAATATAGATTGTAAAATTTTTAATAAATTTTTTGAAAAAATATTGACTAAAAGGAAAATATAATGTATATTTATAGATAAATGATTTTTTTTATTAATAATTTTGAGAGGAAGTGGAAAAGTGGCGAAAAGTTACGAAGAGATAGCTAAAGAAGTAGTAGAAGCTGTCGGTGGAAAAGAAAATATTGCATCATTTGCACATTGTGCGACAAGACTTAGAATAATGGTAAATGATGAGAGTAAAATTGACAAAGAGAGAGTTGATGAAATTGAAAAAGTAAAAGGGACTATGTTCAATTCAGGTCAATATCAAATTATCTTTGGAACAGGAACTGTAAATAAAGTTTATGAGGCAGTTCAAGGGCTTGGAGGAGTTAGTGAGTCTTCAGTGTCTGATATGAAAAAAGAGGCTGCAAAACAAGGAAATATTATTCAAAGAATTTCGAGAACATTTGGAGATATCTTTGTACCAATTATACCAGTGTTGGTTGCGACAGGTCTATTTATGGGACTTCGTGGATTATTGACAAATGAAAATTTATTGAAATTATTAGGGACAACGCCAAAGAGCATAAATCCTAACTTCTTAATGTATACACAAGTATTAACAGATACTGCATTTATTATTTTACCAGCATTAGTTGCATGGTCTGCATTTAAAGTATTTGGTGGATCACCTGTATTGGGAATTGTATTAGGTTCTATGTTAATTAGCGGTTCTTTACCGAATGCTTATCAAGTAGCATCAGGAGACGCACATCCAATAATGTTCTTTAAGTTTATTCCAGTAGTTGGATATCAAGGAACAGTTTTACCAGCATTATTCGTAGGTATGATAGGAGCAAAATTAGAACAAAGATTAAGAAAAGTTATCCCAGATGCATTAGACTTATTATTAACGCCATTTATTGTATTTTTGGTAATGAGTACATTAGGGTTATTCGTTATTGGTCCAGTATTCCACAGTCTAGAAAATTATATTTTAATTGGTACAGAATGGATTTTAAAATTACCGCTTGGAATAGCAGGAATAATAATTGGAGGTCTTCAACAACTAATAGTTGTAACAGGAGTACACCATATATTTAACTTCTTGGAAATTCAATTGCTTGCAAAAGACGGATTCAACCCATTTAATCCATTATTATCATCAGCTGTGGCAGGGCAATTTGGGGCAGTTCTAGCGGTTGGTATTAAGACAAAAGATGCAAAATTAAAGGCATTGGCATTGCCATCAGCATTGTCAGCAGCATTAGGAATTACAGAACCAGCAATTTACGGAGTAAACTTAATTAAAGGTAAAGGAAAACCTTTCTTAATGGGGCTTGTAGGTGGAGCAACAGGTGGATTTTTAGCTTCAATTTTTGGACTTAAGGCTTCTGGAATGGCAGTTACAGTAGTACCAGGAATGTTGTTATTCTTAAATGCACAAATGCCTTTATACTTAATTTCGATAATAGCAGCTTCAGGAGTAAGTTTTGCATTAACATATACAATGGTAAAACTTGATAAATAATAAAATTTTAGCGGGAGTTTTTAGCTCCTGCTTTTTTTGAAAAAATACCAAAAATAAGGAGAGTGGCTGTTTATGAAAAAAGTTTAGCAATGATTTTGTTTATTATGCTAATTGCTGGAAAAGGTGGAAATGAAAAGGCTAATATAAATAGAAAAACATTTGGAAATATATTTGAATGGATGAATTTTCAAAAAAAAGTAATGGAGATAAAGTTTTTTAATGTTTATTTTGTATAGTAAAAAGTAAATTTTTGAAACTTTTCGATATTAAAAATAACAAATATTCGAAATAAATGAAAAATATATGAAAAAAGGTATATTAATTATGTAAAATATGTGGTAAAATTATAAAGTATACAAAATTGGAATAAGGAGGTATTTTGATGAATTATCAAAATTTAGTGAACGGAGAATGGAAAGACTCTAAAAATACAATAACTATTTATTCGCCAATAAACGGGGAAGAACTTGGAACTGTACCAGCTATGTCAAGAGAAGAAGTTGACTTTGCTATGGAATCTGCCAGAAAGGCTTTACCTGCTTGGAGAGCATTGTCAGCTGTAGAAAGAGCGGCTTATTTGAATAAGGCTGCAGATATTCTTGAAAGAGATAAAGATAAAATTGGGGAAAACTTAGCAAAAGAAGTTGCAAAAGGAATTAAGGCTGCTATTTCAGAAGTAGTAAGAACGGCGGATTTGATTAGATATGCTGCAGAAGAAGGACTTAGAATCACAGGTGAATTTGTAAATGGTGGTGGATTTGAAGCTGGAAGCAAGAGAAAATATGGAGCAGTAAAAAGAGAGCCAGTTGGGATTGTACTTGCAATCGCACCATTTAACTATCCAGTAAATTTATCAGCATCTAAAATTGCACCAGCGTTAATTGGAGGAAATGTAGTAATTTTTAAACCGCCTACACAAGGTTCAATTAGCGGATTGTTATTAATTAAAGCATTTGCAGAAGCTGGAATTCCAGCAGGAGTATTAAACTCTGTAACTGGAAAAGGTTCTGAAATTGGAGATTATTTGATTGAACATAAAGAAGTGAACTTTATAAACTTTACAGGAAGTACACCGATTGGGGAAAAAATTGGAAAACTTGCAGGAATGAGACCAATTATGCTTGAATTAGGTGGAAAAGACGCTGGAATCGTATTGGAAGACGCTAATTTAGAAAAAGCTGCAAAAGATATCGTATCAGGAGCATTCAGCTATTCGGGACAAAGATGTACTGCTATCAAAAGAGTGCTTGTAATGGACTCTGTTGCTGATAAATTGGCTAGCTTGATAAAAGCAGAAGTTGAAAAACTAACTGTGGGAGACCCTTTTGACAATGCTGATATTACAACAGTAATTGATACTCCATCAGCAGACTTTATCGAAGGATTGATAAAAGATGCACAAGAAAAAGGTGCAAAAGCATTGACAACAGTAAAAAGAGAAAAAAACTTAATATGGCCAGTAGTTTTTGACAATGTAACAACTGATATGAGAATTGCATGGGAAGAGCCATTTGGACCAGTATTGCCAATTATCAGAATAAAATCTGTAGATGAAGCAGTAGAAATTGCAAACAAATCAGAATATGGACTTCAATCAGCAGTATTCACAAAAAATTTCCCATTGGCATTTGAAATCGCTGAAAAACTAGAAGTAGGAACAGTTCACATAAATAACAAGACTCAAAGAGGGCCTGACAGTTTCCCATTCTTAGGAATCAAAGGTTCAGGAGCAGGAGTTCAAGGAATAAAATACAGCATAGAAAGCATGACAAGAGTTAAATCTATTGTATTTGATATATAGGAATTTGAGAGATGTTTTCTTTTAAGAGAACATCTTTTTTTGAAAAATTTATATAAAAAACTATTTTACAGGAGGTTTTCCTATGAAAAAGGTAAAAATGTTTTTAGTATTGGTTCTATCTGCATTAACAACTGTAAGTTGTTCCTATTTTAAAATTCCCAAGAGAACTGGGAAAAAAGTAGGGAATATATGTACTTATACAGCAAAGGGAGAATTTATAGATTGCGAGCCTTTAAGATAGCAAGATTTTGTTAGTAAAATAAAAAAATATATAGGAGGAAATGTTATGAAAAAAGCATTATTATTTTTATTTGCTGCATCTGTAGTATTTGCAGCAGGACCAAAGGTTCCTTATACTCATGAGGGATTTTATTCAACAGATAAAGTTCAGAAGGCTGTTCATTTTGTGTCTGTTGACGACATTAAGAAAAGTCTAGAAGGAAAAGGACCAATTAATGTAAGTTTTGACATTGATGACACATTGCTTCATTCAAGCGGATACTTTATCTATGGGCAACATTATTTCCAAATTCCAGGAGATAAAAGAGGAGCTGTAAGTTACCTTTACAACCAAAAATTCTGGGATTATGTAGCTGAAAATGGAGATGAACATTCAATTCCAAAACAATCTGCAAAAGACTTGATAAAAATGCACTTGGAAAGAGGAGATAACGTATTTTTCATCACAGGAAGAACAAAACATTCAAAAGACAAAAACTACACTTCTACAAAACTTTCTAAAACATTACAAAGATACTTTGAACTACCAAAAGAAGTTTACGTAGAATATACATCTGACACACCAACAGGTGGCTACAAATATGACAAATCATTCTACATCAAAAAACACAACGTTTCAATCCACTACGGTGACAGTGACGATGATATCCTAGCCGCAAGAGAATTAGGAATAAGAGGAATAAGAGTTCAAAGAGCTTACAACTCTACAAATCCACAAAAAATGAACGGTGGCTATGGAGAAGAAGTTTTAATAAACTCTGCATGGTAAAATTTTCAAATTTCAGAAGTATAAAAATGTACTTCTGATTTTTTTGTATTATAGAAATTTGGAATTGAATTTTTTAGAGAAAAATAATACAATAACATTGAATAAAAAACCTGTTTGGGTTGTAGTAAATATGCGAATAAAAAGTTCTATTCTTATTGAATAGGGCTTTTTTTATGATATAATTTCGGCTGTTAAGACTCGCAACCTTAACAACTACAATTACGAACAGGAGATGGTATCAATAATGAACTAGGATTTGAATGTTTTGACAGTTATAATCATTTTGTTTTTAATTTTTAACAGTCAAAAATAGCAGTTGAATTCTTGTTTTATTGTCCTACCTTTTGCCTACCAGTTGAACTTTGCTGATAGGTTTTTTTGTTCTTTTCTTTTTATTTTAGTAGTTTTTTTAAGTAGATTTTGAGAATCACAAAAGAATTAAGTAAAATTTTGTTAAGAAATAGATAACTGATAGAAATTTCCGAGATAGTGTCTGTTTTCCATACTTAAAATAAACTTGAATATGTGAAAATAAGAAAAAATATTTTTTATCAAAAAAATCTAGATAAATATTCAAAAGATAAATTTAATATGATTGTTAAAAAAATAATAAAACTTTCCTCCAAAGGTTGAAATATTAACAAATATGTTTTAAAATATAGTAAATAAAATTTTAAGGAGGCAGAAAAATGAAAAGTTTAAAAGAGGATTTTTCTTTAATGTCAAGTTTGTTGATACCAGTAGCGGTGGCTATTAATTTTACAGGATTTACTATTGCAAAAATGTTAAATGTTCCATTATTTCTTGATTCGATAGGAACAGTTTTTATAAGTCTTCTGGCTGGTCCTTGGGTTGGATCGGTTGCTGCAATTATTACAAGTGTAGTTACTGGTGGACTTGCACCTGAAAATTTGGCATTTATACCAGTTGGAATTTTGATTGCTGTTGTAATGGGAACATTGACTAGGTTTAAAATGAAAAATTATGTTGTAAAAATAGTAGTTTGTACATTAATATTGGCGATAGTTAGTATTAGTTCATCTACTCTAATAACAATTTTAATGTATGGTGGAATTACACCGAATGCAACTGGAGTTTTAACTTCATTTTTTGTAAAACAAGGGATAAGCTTAAAAGTTGCTGCAACTTTATCTAATTTTATTTCAGAAATTGGTGATAAAGTAATAACAGTTGTTATTGCGATGTTAATTGTTAAAAGTATGTCTGATAGATATTTGATTAAATTTAAGCATGGAGAAAACTATATTCATGGAACAAAATAGAAGTGGAGAAATAAAATGATAAAAAAATTTTTAGAAGGGCTGTATCCGCTTACAAAGTTATATTTTGCAATATCACTTATAATTTCAGCATTTTTAATCCCAAATGACTTTTATGGCTATGTGCTTGTTATAGTTTGTGGAATTTTAGCAAGTTTTTATGGAAAAGGCAGCGCTTATTTCAAAAGAGTTTTTATAAGTTTATTTTTACTGACTTTAGTTATATTTGCTGCACAAAGTACGCTATTTGCTTCAAATGAAATTGTAGCAAAAATTGGGATTTTTACAATTTATAAAGCTGGATTACTAAAAGCTGTAAAAATCACATCAAAGTTATGGGCAATCGTGGCTTCAGTTACATTGCTGACTCTTATAACTTCAATAAAGGATTTTACAGTAGCTCTTGAAAAAAAAGGAATAAATCCTAAATTTGCATTTATCCTTCTTTTAACTTTTCAAATAATTCCTGAAATGGGAAAACAGGCTGGCGTAATCTTGGATTCACAGCGTTCAAGAGGAGTGGAAACGGAAGGAAATATTTTTGTAAGAACGAGGGCTTTACTACCAGTATTTGTGCCATTAGTGCTGTCTTCTATTTTAAATACTGAAGAAAGAGCGATTACACTGGAGGCACGTGGTTTTTCAATTGGAGAAAAGCGGACAATATTGAATGATATAGAAGAAACAAAAAATGATAAAATTATGAAAATTATGCTGGCTATTTTTATAGTGCTGTGTATTGTGTGGAGGGTTTTATGGGTTATTTCAAAATAGAAAATGTAAACTACAAATATCCGCTTGAAGATAAACAAGCCTTGAAAAATATTAATATTGAGATAAAAAAAGGCGAATTTTGGGCTGTAATTGGAAAAAATGGGAGCGGGAAAACGACGTTTTGCAATATGTTGAGGCGGTTTGTTCCTGATTTTTATAAA
>ERZ772807.2195-NODE-2195-length-10290-cov-2.777626_pt1 | contig 10290 bp, 9 predicted proteins | sample MGYA00511472_ERZ772807 | MGnify/ENA primary metagenome ERZ772807 (study PRJEB29015, sample SAMEA2737947) | human oral metagenome | biome: human oral; feature: human-associated habitat; material: dental | place: China | collected 2039 ...
CTCTGGTGGCGCTGTCATAGATCGATGATATCCGATTATCTGAAAGCCAAAGGATGGCAAGTAGACCATATTATGGCAATAGACAAAGAAGAACCCCATAAATATACTGCCCCAGCTCGTGTTATAGGAGACAAGGTAGTGTACTATGATGATGGAATTCTTTGGGGGTAATTTGCAAATTTGCTAATTATCATAGGGTATCACCTTTATTTGCGCACTTTCGTATTCTGCTAAAAATACTTCCGACGGACTATCATAGCCTAATTCTTGTAGCTTCGCAAGCAACCATTCTTCGGTTTTATCTACATCTTCCAATACGCTTTTTTGGATAATACCATCGGTGATGATAGGGTATTTAGGATTTTCTTCACCCGATAATACAATGATGAGCTCGCCATTCTGTTCAAGTACAGCTCTTTTTACATCCCTAATGTAGTAAACCCCTTCTTTGCGGAGCTTGAAAGCGAGTTCGTGTGCTGTGATTTTAGCTTTTTTACAAGCCGCGATGTCTATCTTGCCACGATTGATAACAATCACGGGGTTACCATCTATAAACTTCCTAAAAGCGTGGTTTTTAGTTTTCAGCTGGCGTAACCCTATGATGAGTAATGCCCAAATAATCAATACAATGGCAAACTGAAAGAGCGTAACCGACGGACTGTAAATCACGCCCCCGATGATACCCCCAAGTACGTAGTTTTGTACTTGATCCATAGCTGAAGTGGGCGCTAAATTACCCTTGCCCGATTTGTTGATAATTAGGGCAATAGCCAACAATCCTAAGAGCAGTTTTAGGAATACATCTAAGTAGAAAAACTCCTCAGATTCAATATAAGGAATTGTAAACATAAAATTGATTTATTGATGAGACAATTTGTTAATTGACAAATTGATAATTAGAATGAAATATTAAGCCCAACTTCAAGTGAATGATAGTCTTTTTTTATAGGTACAATAGGGGCAGTGTCGTAGATAAGTCGGTAAGTGCCCACAATACCTATGGTAGGGGTGATGTTATAAGTGAGGTCGAGTGCCCCGCCAAAACGCGCTTCTTTGAAGTAAGTGCTATCAGGTTTCCCTTGATGTATAACAGTGGTGATAAGTTCCCATTTTTCATTTAATCGAAGTTTGTAGCTGAGCGATAAATGAGTTTTGATACTACGACTATAAGCGTGGTTAGGAGTATTGGCATCAGGGGCAGGGTGTTGCCATTTTTCGTATTCGAAGAACAAGCCCACAGCGGCAAACATCAGCGAAGACTTGGTGTTAATCAGCCGATAGCGCGACTGCAAGCCCGTAGAAATCTTGTTGTTCATACCTCTACTCTCAGCCCATTGCGATTCGGCATAAGGATACACCTCAAAAGCGTGGTCTAACAAATAGCGGTATTCTAAATGCAAATATCCTCCGCTCACGATAAGCATTTTGCCATAAGTAGAGAACTCGAACTTATTGATGAGGTTGATAACCCTATTGCGATTGAGCAGCAGGTTGAGGTTGGCGGTATTTTTCAGGGTGAAGACATCAGCCTTTTCGGTTTTAAAATCTAAGATAGGCATTAGGTTACCTTGCAGGGTCTTGGTGCTGTCTATTGTCATCGTAAGGTTCTCCGAGAAGAGCATCTGCGAATAAGTTGCTGCCGAAAAGAGCAATGCGCCCCATAAAAGAAGTAGGTGTTTCATAGTGATTCTTAAGTTTTTTCTTTTTCGGGGGCAAAGATAGTAATAAATTGTTAATCTGCCTATTTCTCAATTTCAAGATAATCTTTCGCTTTTGTATCAGCAACATCAGTAAGCCGCATTTTACCATCAGCAGCTTCTAATTTCAACTGGTGACAATTTGACACCGTTTCATTTCCTTCTTTTTTCATTTCAGATGATGATTTTTTTTACTACCAATAACATTTAAAAGGATACAGAAAACATACAGCAAGAGCGAACGATGAGCGAACGATGAGCGAAGGATAAGCGAAGTTTATCCGTATCCTCACAATTGTTAATTTAAGAAATATCCGTACATTTGCCACAAAAAACGATGCGATGAAGATACTATCTGTTTCTATTTATAATATAGCTTCTATCGAAGGTCCTTTTACGATTGATTTGGAAGCCGAACCGCTGAAGTCTGTGGGGCTTTTTGCTATCACAGGGGCTACAGGGGCAGGCAAATCGACTATCTTAGATGCTATTTGTCTTGCGTTATACAACGAAACGCCCCGTCTTGCTGCTACTAAAAGCACCCTGAGCATCAACGATGGTACCGGCGAAGTGCAGGTTAATAACGTTAGAAACCTCCTCCGCAAAGGGGCTACCAATGGCTATGCCAAGGTGGTTTTTCAGGCGGCTGATGCTAAGCATTATGAAGCTGAGTGGCAGGTGCGTAGGGCAAGGGGTAAGCAGCAAGGGAATCTTCAACAGGAAACAATACAGCTTACTAATCTGACTGATAATGAGGTGTTTGCTGAGAATAGAAAAACCCTTGTTTTGGAGAAGATAAGGGAGCTGATAGGTCTTTCGTTTGACGAGTTTACCAAGTCGGTTATTTTAGCACAAGGCGATTTTACTTCCTTTCTGAAAGCTAATGACGATAAGCGTTCAGATATATTAGAAAAGCTGACCGGTACCGAAATATACAGTCAGATTTCTATGAAGGTATACGAACTAAGCAAGCAGCACCGCACTGAGCTTGAGCTTTTGGAGCGACAGCTGGGACAGCTTAGTTTCTTATCGTCTGCCGACCGAGAGGCGATAGAAAAGCAATTGGCTGCTGATAGCCAACAGCTTAAGGCGCTTCAGGAGGAACTCGAAACACTAAAAGCACAACAGCAGTGGTACGCTGATTATCATTCGCTTTCAGATGGGTATCAGCAGGCTATGGCTGAGAAAGAAAAGGCCATAGGGGAGAGGAACGCACAAGCTGACCGTTTCTCTCAACTATCTATTATTGAGCAGTTGCAAGCGGTGAAGGCGGATATTCTGCTGCAACAGCGGGAGGAGGCACAACTACAGCTTGCCGTGCAGCAATTGCAAGCCGCTCAGAGCGAGCAGCAACGCTTGGCTACAGACAAAGCAGCTGCAGAGGCTGAAAAAACTACTGCTGCGGCAGAGGTCGCGGCTGCCCAGTCGGTGTATGAGACTGCTAAGCCAGCTATCGACAAGGCAAAGGCGTTGGAGGTGCGTTTGGCTGAAGCACAACGACTGCTAACCGAGAAGCAAGCGCAGCAGCAAGTCCAGACGCAACAGCTGCACGATAAACAAAAAGAGCTTTCGGCTAAGGCGGAAAGTATAGCAAAGGGCGAACAGTACAAGCAAGAACGACAAGCGTGGCTAAATGAAAATGCAGCTTATAAGTTGCTCAGAGACAACTATCAATGGTTGCAGGCATTGGCTGTAGAAAAGGAACAACTTTCGAGGCTTATGGGTGAAAACGCTGCTAAAAGTGCTACTTTGGAGGCTCAATACGAGTCGCTTCCGCTCAAAAAAGCGACTTCCACCCTTGAAGAGGTATTGCAACAGCAAAAAAACTACCGATACCAACTGCAAGTCTATCAGGCGGATAGGCTTTTGGCACAGCATATTCAGACTTATACTACTCAGAAAGAGGCTTCGGAAGCGCTCATTGCTGAGGGAGAGCAGCAAGTAGCAGTATTGGCGGCTGCCCTTACTGATTTGCAAAAACAGCTTTCTGACGCACAAATTGAGTGTAAAACGGCGGAGCGTATATATGAGCACACTCGCGAAGAGAACTCGCAAAATATAGGCTTATTGCGCGAGAAATTGGTAGAGGGTGAGGCGTGTCCGCTCTGTGGGTCGCTGCACCACCCCAACGCACACAAAGCTATTTCTGAGCAGCTGGTTGATACAGTGAAACAAGAGCTGGAGGCAGCGCAGCAGCGTTTGGCTACCCTCTCTAAGTCGATAGCACAGAAAGAGGCAACACAGCAAGCTACCCTTGAGCGCATAGCTGAGGCGCAGGAGCAGCAGGCGCATTATCATCAGCTTATAACCGAAGCGCAAAGTCAATTGCAGCAATCGGCTTTTTATAATACTTATCCTACAGAGGGACTGCTGGCATACCTCGAGCAGTGTTGTGCTGACACGCAAGAGCGTTTGGCGGCAAGTGAGACGCTTTTTGAGCAGCTTAATCGCCTAAAGGATTTTACTACACAAAAAGAAAGCCTTGCAGCACAAAGAGAGGAGTACCGCAAACAAGAACAAGGACAACTGAAGCAGCTCGGTACTTTGCAGCTTTCAGAAGCTATGCTGCGGCTGTGGAAAGAGGATACTGTAGCTTTTTCTTCTGAAGTAACAAAAGCTAAAACGGAGTACAATCAGCAAGAAACGCATTTACAAAAGGCTGTTGAACGGCTGCAGTTGCTTTATAAAGAACAATCGTCTCTCGCTACTGAAGTGGCGGCTTTAGAAAGCCAGCTTGCTCAGCTACAGACTACCCTACAGACGGATACAACACAATATGAAGTACTTAAGGCTGAACGCCAATCTTTATTAGAGGGGGAAGAGGCTGCTAAGGTAGAAGCGACTTTGCAAGGGACACTTGCCGCGGCTAAAGCGCGTTACGAAGCAGCACAAGACCTCTATAATGCCCTTTTGCTAAAAGTAACGGCCAATGATAAGACAGTAGAGTCGCTTGCAGAACGGCAACAGCATAGTAGAGAGCGCATCGCTGAAGCTACCGAAAAGATAGATAATTGGATAGCAACCTACTACCCTGAGCAGCAGGCGTACCTCCACGCACATAAGATAGAATGGGCTAATCGCAGCCACGAGTGGTTGCAGTCTGAGCGGGCAGCCCAGCAGTCGCTTGAAGAGCGGATAGCCAAATACGACACGCTTTCTAAAGAAAAACAACAGCAATTAGAGGCGCTAAAAGATAAACGTCCGCTGTCTCTTTCTGAAGAGGAAACTATAAAGATACGTGAGGAAAAGATGGCGGCAGAAGAACCGCTACAACAGCAGGTGATAGCGCAAAAATCGCGCTTGCTCACCGATGAGCAGCAGCACCATATAGCCGCTGATTTGCAGCAAAAAGAGAAGGAAAAACGCGAAGTAGTCACCCAGTGGGATAAACTCAACAGCCTGATAGGCAGTCATTCAGGGGGACTCTTTAGGCGGTATGCACAAGAGTATACCCTTGATGTGCTGCTGCAGTACGCCAATGTGCAGATGAAGTACCTCAATAGGCGCTATACCTTATCGCGCATACCTAACTCGTTGAGTCTGCAGGTGCTCGATAATGATATGGCAGCTGAGGTACGCTCGGTGTATTCGCTTTCAGGGGGAGAATCGTTTTTGGTGTCGTTAGCTTTGGCTTTAGCGCTTTCGTCTTTGTCGTCTACCAAGATGAATGTCGAGACTTTGTTTATAGACGAAGGCTTTGGCTCCTTAGACACCGATACACTATCGGTAGCCTTAGATGCCTTAGAAAGTCTTCAGAATCAAGGGAAGAAAGTAGGGGTTATCTCGCACGTACAAGAGATGGTAGAGCGCATAGCTGTAAAGGTAGTGGTAGAGAAGGAGGGCAACGGACGAAGTAATATAGTCGTTAGGAGTTAGCCTTTAGTCGTTAGGTAGGAATACTACTTCGAATATTTTACTCCAGTTCTTACCTGTAATGAAGAAAGTATGTCGTATAGGGTGATAAGCGATGCCGTTTAGTACGTCTACATCAGGGGTTTTCTCTACTTTGTCTTTAAGTCCGCGTACATCTACTACGCCTTCTATGGCTCCATTTTCAGGGTTAATAATCATAATGCCATCTTTTAGGAAAGTATTGGCATAAATCTTCCCATTAGCGAACTCTAATTCATTAGCATACGTATACAGCGACTTGTCTGTACAGAGTTGCAAACTATCTATTTCAGCAAAAGTCTCTGGGTGCAGTAACCATATCTTCTCGGTACCATCACTCTTGTAGAGCTTGTCGGTGCCGTTGTGGCAAAGCCCCCAGCCCTCTTTGCTCTTTCCGTAAGCAAAGGTCTTTAATACTTTTAGCTGTTGGTCATATACAAACCCGATATTCTCGCGCCACGTTAGTTGCAATATCTTCCCTCTGAAAACCGTAGACCCTTCGCCGAAATAAATAGGCTGTAGGGGTACATTCTGGTATATCTCTCCTGTAAAAGGATTCCATTTTCGTATAGAAGATTGTTTGTATTGTCCTGTGCTTTCTACCAAAGTATCGCCTATAAACTCTAATCCTTGAGTGTAGGCTTCTTTGTCGTGCGGGTATTCATTTAGTATTCTATAACTAAGGAGCTTAGGGGCATGCTGGGCGAGTATTAAAAGAGGTTTTTTTACGGTGTATTGCTTGCCGTCATTAGTCTGTACGCTTACACTTAGGAACTGTTTGCCTAAGAGAAGGTTTTCTAATACTATCTTATCACCTAAAGTAGTTACAGGCTGTTGGTGTATCTGGTACGAAGTCTGCTGTACACTGCCCTCAAAACGCGGGTGACGAATGCTTATCTGTAGGGTGTCGCCTAAGTGGTATTCTTTCTTTTTAGGCGAAATATCTATACTGAAAGCGTCTTGTGGGGTAGTAGTAGCGTTGTGCTTGCAAGAGGAAAGCCCTAATAGAAGGGAGGCAAGCAGTAAAAGTTGGCGTGTAGGTGTCATCATATTCATCTCTTTTTTTGAAATATGTAAGTAATAGTTCCTATTTGTTCTTTCTTATTGGGGGCTGCGTCAAACTTAGCTTGAACGGCGTAGCGCAATGAGTTTTCTAGTAAGCAATCATCGGTGGTAGTAGAGGCTTGTTTATCAATAGCAGTCTTAGTTACTCGTCCAGCCTCGTTTACCGTGATGATGACCACCACTTGTCCGTCTTGCTCGCAGGTAAATACAGGATTAGGTATAGTGCCGTTTCTACCTGCAAGGGAGTATTTCACTAAGGTATGTTTGTTAGCTTTATCGGTTACAGCCAAAGAAGAATTAGGCTGTTGCGATGGCTGTGGTACTACTGCCAAGTCGGTAGGGGTGTTGCCTGTTACTAAAGCCTCTTTGAGGCTTGCCATCTCTTGAGCGGTGCGTTCTGCCATTATCTCATCTAATGTTTTGATGTCAGCACTATGCTTTAGTTGCGGGTCGGCTTGGTTGTAGGCGTTGGTAGTGAGAGCCGTCTTAGCTGTAGCGGCTTCGTCAGTGCCCGTAGGAAGAGGAGTATCGGGTAGGAGAGGAGTGATAACCTCTTCAGGAGCAGTTGTTACCTCTATCATTATTTCTTTAGGCTGCCCATTGAGTTGTAGAGCCAATAGGGTAATGACCGTAACAAAGAGCGCGAGCAAGGTAAGCGAGATAGCCTTATCGGTAGGGGTAAACATACGAGCAAAAGCCCTAAACTCTCTACTGATAGCACTGCTTTTCTTCTTTTCGTTTCTTCCCAAAATAGCTCTTACATCTATAGCTTTTTTAGTAGGCTTGGTGTGCTGTCTGCGATGTTCTCCATATACATCATTCACCGACTTCTGCAAGGGGAATTGCTTAATGATAGTAGTTAGGATAATTGGTTTTCTAAGGTCAGGTATATGGGTTGCTACAAAATCATCGGGAGTAAGAGCTTCTGCTACAGTATAGTCGCCTATTTGGGTGCGTCTGAGAGCTGACAGATAACCCGCTGATTGCAGTGCTCTGCCAAAATCATTAGCTAAAGAGCGTATATAGGTGCCTTTGCTGCATTGTACTTCAAAATGTAATAGAGGAAAATCAGTAGTATCTATATCGAACTTGTAGATAAATACTTGGCGTGAGGGTACTTCTATGGCTTCGCCCTCACGAGCGAACTCGTATAAACGCTTGCCGTCTTTTTTGATAGCTGAAAACACGGGGGGCACTTGCACTTGCTCCCCTAAAAACTGTTGTCTTACTTGTTCTATGAGAGCAGGGGTGATATGGTCAGTAGGGTAGCGGGCATCTACTTCGGTTTCCATATCAAATGAAGGGGTAGAAGCCCCCAGAGTGATAGTGCCAGTATAGGTTTTAGGAGCGTCTTGTATTTCGGTTATTTTCTTAGTATATTTGCCAGTACATATTACCAATAAGCCAGAGGCAAGCGGGTCTAAAGTACCTGCGTGCCCTATTTTTATTTTCTTTAGTTTATAGTGCTTGAGTATTGCCCATTTTATTTTGTTTACTGCCTGAAATGATGACCATTGCAGGGGCTTATCTATGAGCAATATCTTACCTTCTGAAAATTTTTGTGCTGTAATCATATTGGCAAATTAGCTAATTTCCGTAGTATTTTTCACCTATGCGTATTTTCTCTCTCCCGTTTTCTACGCGCCATTTGTTAGCATCGCGTAGCGAAAAAGCACAACCACAATACTCTTGTTGGTAGAATTTTTCGCTTTTGCAGATTTCCATATTGCAGGCAGAACCACCATTTTTGCGCCAATTGTAGTCCCAATAGGTAAGACCTTCGTACTTGCTGGCTGCATTTTTGCCTGCTTCGTTCACTTGGTTGAGGTCTTTCCAACGCGAGATGCCTAACGAGGTAGCAATGGTATCAAAGCCATTTTCGTGAGCATATAGGGCGGTGCGCTCCATACGCATATCAAAGCACATTGCACAGCGGCTGCCGCGCTCTGGCTCAAACTCCATACCTTTGGCACGAGCATACCAATTATCGGTGTCGTATTCAGCATCAACAATAGGTACACCGCACTTTTCGGCAAAGCGGATATTCTCGTCTTTGCGTATTTCGTATTCCTTTTTAGGGTGAATGTTAGGATTATAAAAGAAGATAGTAAAGTCTATCCCCGAACCCTGAATTGATAGTATAATAGAGCCCGAGCAAGGCGCACAGCAAGTGTGCAACAACAGTTTTTTGCCATTGTTGGGCAATACCAGATTCTTGTGAACTAATTCCATAGTATTGAAGTCTTCTTTTTTATGAGGGGGCAAAAATACGAAGAAATCGCTAATATCAAACCACAGGAGGGTACATTTCTTTCAGAGCATTTACAAATACCTCTGTCCCTTTGCGCTTAAATCCCTCATTTTCATACAGTCGTATGGCGGCTTCATTAGTAGGGGCGGTGAATAAGAGAATTTCGCCCAAGCCTAATTCTCTCCCTTTACTAATAAGGGTTTGTATCAGCTGGGTGCCTATTTTCTTACCACGTGCAAACTCATCTACTACTACATCTTCTATCCAGCCTTTGTAGCCCGAAATCACTTTGTAGACAGCCATTGACGCCATACCGTGCAGCCTGCCGTCTTCTATATAGCCAACTACGTATGGAGCAGTATTTTCGTCTTCAAAGAGTTCAGAAAGTGCCCGTTGGTAACGTCTGCTAAGCATCGAAAATAGGCGATGCGCATCTTGCTCTATTTCCTTAGTAATCATTTCTTTCGTTAGAAGTGTAATCATATCAATTAGTAATTTAGAAAGTTAGTAAATATTTGTCATTAACTTCTTCATTTCTTCCTGCAATTCTTGGGCTTTTTCAGCTGCTACGGTGGCAAAATCTTCTCCTTTAGAGGCATAGATAATTCCTCTAGAAGAGTTAATCAACAGTCCGTATTGGTCATTTAGTCCGTAGCGACATACTTCTTCTAAGCTGCCTCCTTGTGCGCCTACCCCTGGTACTAATAAAAAGTGGTTAGGCACTATCTGCCGTATTTCTTTCAGATATTCGGCTTTGGTAGCCCCTACTACATACATCAGTTGCTGACTGTTTTTCCAGCTGAGCGAGGTGCGCAACACTTTCTTATAAAGCGCTTCACCCTCTATCTCTTGGGTCTGAAAGTCGAAAGCTCCCTCATTAGAGGTCAGGGCAAGCAGTATGGTGCTTTTATTTTCGAAAGCCAAAAAAGGTTCAACCGAGTCGCGCCCCATATAAGGAGCAACGGTCACACTGTCGAACTGCATATCTTCAAAGAACGCTTTGGCATACATCGTAGCAGTATTGCCTATATCGCCGCGTTTGGCATCGGCTATGGTGAAAATTTCAGGGTGAAAAGTGTTCAGATAGTCAATGGTTTTCTTTAGTGAGTGCCACCCTTTTTCGCCGTGTGCCTCATAAAAAGCCACATTAGGCTTATAAGCTACCGCAAAAGGCTGTGTAGCCTCTATAATAGCCTTGTTAAAGGCAAAAAGAGGGTCTTCTTCGGCTAACAAATGGCGTGGTATTTTGGTAATATCAGTGTCCAACCCCACGCATAGCAGCGATTGTTTGGCTTTTATCTGTTCGATGAGCTGTTTCATAGTTTAATAATTGTCTTCTTCTATACGAGCAATTTCGCGCTCGTAGAAATTAAAGGCTTCTGCTAT
>ERZ772807.2196-NODE-2196-length-10284-cov-3.219474_pt1 | contig 10284 bp, 3 predicted proteins | sample MGYA00511472_ERZ772807 | MGnify/ENA primary metagenome ERZ772807 (study PRJEB29015, sample SAMEA2737947) | human oral metagenome | biome: human oral; feature: human-associated habitat; material: dental | place: China | collected 2039 ...
GGCGATTTCGCCCGCCGCTACGGCGCAATCGGCACAGATGGGCGCTTTGCCATTTTCCCTGACGAAGCGACTGGGCAGCGGGCACGGGCGGCGTTAATTTTTAACGGGGATAAATACCGTAATCTAACCCTTACTCAAGCGATTGAACGGTATGCCCCGTCAAGTGAAAACCATACTACTGCCTATCAGCGGCGGGTATTGGCGGCAGTAGGCGGTGCGAATCTGCCAATGCATAAGTATTCGCCTGCCCAACAGCAGGCCATTCTGCGGACTATGCAGGATGTGGAAGGTTGGAAAGTAGGACGGATTGAAGGTACGGCTGGAATGGCGGTGTCGGTACAGGCCGGCGGGGGTCAGGCTGCTCCCCGACAGAATCGCATGGTACGCATCCCAGGCGGGGATATGGCGGAGATTGAGCGGCAAATCGACCGGTTGCCGCCGGGGCGGCGCGAGAACGTGCGGCGGAGTTTCCGCGACCGGGTGTCCATGATTGAGCGCGGCGAAAACGACCTGATACAGAAAACCAACCGCAATGCGCTGGATGCGATTGCCAGCGGCGCCAGGGTGCAGGATTTGCCGGCGGAAGTCAAAACGATACTTGGCCCGTCCAGATTGCAGGCATTGGACGACTACCGCGACAAACTGGTGCGCGGCGAACAGAACAAAATGGAGGAAGCGGCCAAACCGATTTACTACGATTTTCTCTACCACCCGGAAAAACTGACGGGCATGAGTGAAGAACAAATCATCAACCTGGCGCCGACCATCGGCATGGATAAAGCCAACAACCTGTTGGAACGCAAGCGCCGCCAAGAGAGAGACGGCGACCAATCCGTACCGAAGGTGGAAGCGGAGGTGCTGAACTGGGCAACTCGACAACTCAATATCAAGACAGGCAGCAATGCTTCGGCAGAAGACGTGCAGAAACGCGGCTGGCTGATAGACAACATCATGCAGGCCAACCGGGATTTTTATAGCACCCATAAACGCTATATGACCCAGGGCGAAGTGCGTGAATTTGTTACCAAAACGCTGATGGATAACTATGTGAGCGAATATATGTTGCGCGGCGTATTCTGGGATAGTTTGGAACAGGAACGTGTGCCGGCGTTAATCGCTTCGCCACAGCAGCGCGGGCGGATGCGGTATGAACAGGGGAGTAAATAATGGGACAGGGAAGGGTGAAAACTTTTGACGAGATGCTGGCTACCGCTTATCTGGCGGTGGGGGTTAATCCGGAGCAGCAGGCGCAAATTAACCGGATGGCGCAGACGGTAAATATTCCGGCAACGGTGTTTAAGCATACCGGGACGGATACGCGCAATCTGCTGATGGCGCGGCAGTTGATTGAGCGTGTGCAAAATTCACCCCGCGTGCAGCAGTCATTATCCGACCCGACAAGGCTTGGGGCAGCACAGGATGATATCGATAACCTGATTAAGCTGGAAGAAAATGCCAATCGCTACGGCAGCATGATGCGGGTGGAAAACTCGCGGTTGAAGGATTTGACCGAATCCGTCCAACGCGGCTTCCACACCGGAGTGGCGAATAGCATTCTGGTGGAAGGCACAGAGGGCGGGATTATGCGCGGGCTGCAAGAGCAACGGGCAGCCGCAGCGAAAGCCAACGGGGTGTATTACAACCCGCATATCGATACGGCGATTGCCTACCTTAACCAGCGGCGCAAGGCCGATGCGCACGCGCCGGATTGGTCCGCCCAGCAGGATGCGGCGCAGTTTGCGCAGATCAACCGCAGCGGCTCGTTTTGGGATGCCACCAAATTCGCCTTTACCCATCCGTGGTTTGTAACCAATACGGCGGCCGAATCCATCGGCAGCCAGGCGCAGGAATTGGCGAAAGCGGCGGCAGTGGGCGGCATCCATCCGCTGGTGATGGCGGCTGCGGTGGGTGTGGGCAGCTACCGCAGCGAATACGCCTCCAGCCTGAGCGAAACCATGCAGGAACACGCCGACCAGTTGCGGGGTATGAGCCAAGTGGAAGCACTGACTTATGCGCTGGGGCGGCAGGATTGGATGGAAGAAGCCCGTAGTAAGGCAACGCGGCGCGGCATGGCGGTGGGCGCATTTGATGCGGCTACGGCTGGGTTCGCCGGGAAGCTCTTAAATATCGCCCGTGACGGCGGTGCGGCAAGAACGGCTTTAGCGGTAGGCGCGGAAGGTGCATTGCAGGTGGGCGGCGGTATGGGCGGCGAAGCCACAGCACAAGCATTAACCGGCGAATACAAGCCGGGCGATATTGTGATGGAAGGTTTTGCCGAATTAGCCACCGGGCCGACCGAGATACTGGGCAACACCCGCGAAGCCCGGGCGATGGCACGCGAAGCGCGGGCTGAAGCGGCGGCACAGGCGCAGGCTGAAATCGACCAGGCGGCACAGCAATCCAAGCTGGCGCAGCGCGACCCGGTAACCTTTAGCGAAGTGGTGGACGAGGTGGTGGGGGATAAACACCATCTGTATTTGGATGCGCAGGCATTGAACCAATCCGGGCTGGCGGAGGCAGCGGCCAAGGCTTCGCCAAGCATTGCCGCCCAATATGCACAAGCCTTGCAACAGGGCGGCGATATCCAAGTGCCGCAGAATGAATGGGTATCGCTGATTTCTCTCAATAAAGAACTGGCTGATCCGCTGCGCCAGATTGCACGATTCGAGCCGGACGGGGTATCGCTGGCGGAAGCGGCGGAGCAGAAGGCAGCCGCCCAAGCAGAAGGCCAGCAGGAGTTGGAAGCGCAGGCACGACAACAGGAACGCGCGGCACAACAGCAGGTGCAGGCCGAACGGCAGGCGGTGGAACAGGAAATAGCCGGCCAGTTGGAACAGGTGGGGCAGTTCGACCGCAAGGCCAACCAGGGCTATGCGGCGCTGGTGGGCAGCTATGTGGCCACGCAGGCGCAGCGCTTGGGTATTTCCATTCCGGAAATGTGGCAGGCGCACAAGCTGAATATCGTGGGCGATATCGGTAATGCGCCGGCGTTGAATCAGGCGCTGGCGTCCGCCCCGCCGAAGGGTTGGGTGCACAGTACCAATCCGCAGGACGTTATCGGATTATGGGATGACACGACTTCGGCACGGGCGATATTTTGGACGGGGATAGACAATCAAGTTGCTGTAGAGGCGGCAGACGCTTCCGACTATTCGCACTCCATTAGTGCGGATATTGTGCGTCATATCAAAAACAGGCATGGGGATGATGCGGACGGGCAGTTGCCGGTAACGGCGGAAGATTTGGTCAAGATACCGGAGATTATTGCAAATTATGATGAGGTGCGAACGAACCTGCAAAATCCCAAAACAGGTGGGCAGAGGATTGCCTATGCCAAGAGAAGCGAAGACAGCTTGCTGATTTATTTGGAAGAATATGTAAGAAGCAGAAACAACCTGAAAGGTGTTTCTATGTGGAAGTATCCGCCAACGGCTGATGTCGGAAATGTGCTTGCGCATATTGCCCGCCCCAGCCTATACGTCCGAAACGGGGTGGCGGCGTACGACAATACTACCGCCGATGCCGGAATCAATCAAGATGTTTTGTTTCAGTCGGCCACTGAGGAGGCGCGGCAGTTTGGGGAAACCGCCGAGCAATACGGCGGCGAGGCGGCGTATGAGCAGGCTAAGGCAGATGGGGAAACGGTGCTGACCTACCGCCAGTGGGTGCAGGTGCGTACGCCCGCGTTCAAGGCGTGGTTCGGCGATTGGGAAAACGACCCGGACAATGCTTCCAAAGTCGTGAATCCGGAAACGGGTGAGCCGTTGGTGGTGTATCACGGGACAGATGCAGAATTTAATGTATTTGACCGAAATGAATTGGGGTATCACACATACAGCAATGCCAGCAATCTGTTCTATGGCATGACTGCTGGTGTTGGGCATTGGTTCAACAATCAGAACCTGAATGAAACTATTGACTACGGTAAGCGTGGTATAGGGGCATTTCTCAATATTCGCGAGCCTGGGCATTTTGATTCTGTTAGCGATTTGGCAGTAGATATTGAATATTCAGGCTTTATCCCTGAAGATAAGAGAAATCTTTGGGACTTTGACGATACGCAGGAAATCAGCGACCTAGTAAATGAGTATGTGGCAGACCTCAAAGATAACCAAGACACAGACGGCCTGATTGTTGATGATGAGGAATATGGCGGCATTTCCTATGTGGCTTTCGATGCCAACCAAATCAAATCCGCCACCGATAACAGTGGGGCGTTTGATGCGGGGAATGACAGCATTTTGCACCAGGCGGCACGCGGCGCATTTATGCCGGGCAGCAACACCATTGCCCTGCTGGAGAATGCCGACCTCTCCACCACCATCCACGAGCTGGGGCATTACTTCCTACACACCGGCCTGAATATCGCCAATGCGCTGGAAGCGAAGGCGGCACGCGGCGAAGCGTTAAGTGTTGGCGAACGGCAGCACCTGGCGGATATACAGACGACTTTGAACTGGCTGGGTTTGGCTGATTTGCAGGCATGGAATGCGCTTACCTTCGAGCAGCAGCGGCCTTACCACGAACAGCTGGCGCGCGGCTTTGAAGCCTACGTCATGGAAGGAAAGGCACCCAGCTTGGAAATGCGCAGCGTATTCCAGCGCATGAAAGCCTGGATGCTGCGGGTGTATCAGAACCTGACCCGGCTGGATGTACAGTTGAGTGATGAGGTGCGCGGGGTGTTCGACCGCCTGCTGGCCAGCGATGAGGAAATCGCACTGGCCGAACAGAACCGAAGCATGGCCCTGTTGTTTGATGACCCTGAAGCCGCAGGTATGAGCGCGGAAGAATTTGCCGATTACCAGGCACTGGGGCAGGCGGCCACCGCCGAAGCGCAGGAGCAGTTATCCGCCAAGGCGGTGCGCGATATGCAGTACGGACGCAATGCCCGCACCAGGCATCTGCGCGCGCTGCAACGCGAGGCCAAGGCGGCACGCATCGAAGCGGAAACCGAAGTGCGGCGCGAAGTGATGCGGCAGCCGGTGTATCAGGCATGGCAGAAGCTGACTGCCAAACTGACCGAGGAGGACAAGATCGGCCGCGCAGAAACGCCAAAGTTCAGCCCGCAGGTAGACGAAACCCACGACAGCCTGTTTGCGGCGATTGCCAAACTGGGCGGCCTGAATAAAGACGAACTGGTGCGCGAATGGGGGTTTGACCGCCAAGACAAGGTAGCAGCGGTGGCGGCGGGCTATCCGGTGTTGCGGCGCAAGAACGGGTTGGGTATCGACGAGATGGCGAAGCGGCTGGCCCAGTATGGCTACCTGCCGCTGGACAGCAACGGCAAATGGGATTTGCGCGACCTGGAAGAACGCTTCTTTGACGAGCATCGCGGCGAGCGGCAATACAGTACGGCCTTTGTGCCGCGCGAGGAAACCAAGGCTGGCGAACAGGTGGCCAATCCGTTTGCGGTGTATGCGGTACGCTTTGACGAGGGCGGCCTGCGCGAACTGGGTTTGAACGATAGTGAAATCCAGCTGCTGCGCGAGCGCAAGATGGTAAACAGTGCCCACGGCTGGCATCCGGATTTGATTGCCGAAATGGTGCTGGATGAAAACGGCAATCCCTACTTCGGCTCGGGCGAAGAGTTGGCCCGCGCCATCGTGCAGGCTCCGCCGCCGCAGCAGGTGGTGGAAGGTTTGGCCGACAACCTGATGCTGCAACGGCATGGCGAACTGGCCACGCCGGAAGCAGTTGAAGCGGCGGCAGACGAGGCGGCGCACAACGAAGTGCGGCTGCGCGTGTTGACCCGCGAATACAACGCGCTGGCCAAGGCGGTGGGCAACCGCACGCTGCTGACGGCGGCGGCGAAAGAAGCGGCACAACGTACCATCGGCCGCCTGCAGCTGAAAGACGTGAGCCCCGCCCGTTACCGGCGCATGGCAGCCAAGGCGGCACGGCAGGCGGAAGCCGCCTTGAAAAAAGGCGATACCGCATCGGCGGCAGCGGAGAAGCGCAATCAAATCCTGCAAACCGCGCTGGCGCAGGCCGCCACCGAAGCACTTCAACAGGCGGATAAAATCCGCGGCCAATGGCAGAAGTGGGCGAATAAGCCGCGACAGAAAAGCGCGAAAACCCATGATGCCGCCCTGACTGAAGTGGTGCGGGCGGTGGTGGGGCTGTACGGCATTGCCCCGCGCAAAGGCTTGGCGGCGGCTGAATATCTGGAAACCGCTTCGCAATATCAGGGCGAAAACCAAGAAGCAGTACGGCAGGCTTGGGAACGGGCGCTGAGCGATGTGAAACGCAACGGCGACCATAAGCAGTTCGAAGAATTAAGCCGTGACGAATTGCAGGCCATCCACGACCAGCTGGCCGGTTTGCGCGAACAGGCCAAGCGTGAGCACCAGGTGCGGATTGACGGCAAGCTGCAAGACCGCGAGCAAACCGCTGAAGTGCTGCGGGAAGAGTTGCGGGCAGCCAAGCCGAACGCGAAGGGCGTAACCACCAACCAAGCTGTTGGTGAGTTGGAAAGGTCTCGTTGGAATCTGCGCAGCCTGGTGTATAGCGCCACCCGCGTGGAAAGCTGGGCGGAAGCGATGGGACAAGGCTTCCTGAATTACATCTACCGCCCGATCAAACAAGGTGCGGAAGCCTACCGCAAGCAAACCAATGAGTTCAAACAAGGCTTTAAGGCTTTGCTGAAACCCATCCAGCAAGACTTCGACCGCCCGAAAATCCACAGCCCAGAACTCAACTACACCTTTACCTTTAACGAACTGCTACACGCCATGCTGCACAGCGGCAACGAGAGCAACCTGCGCAAACTGCTGATCGGGCGCGGCTGGGGCGAAGACACGCCGGACGGGCTGAATACCGCCCGCTGGGAAGCGTTTATCAACCGCATGCAGGAAGAAGGTATCATCCAAGAGCGGCATTGGCAGTTCGCACAAGGAGTGTGGGATTTGCTGGAACAAAGCAAGCCGAAAGCCCAGCAGGCGCATTTCGAGGTGTTCGGTTACTATTTTGACGAGATTGCCGCCAACCCGATTCAAACCCCGTGGGGCGAGTTTCGCGGCGGGTATGTGCCGGCACAGATTGATGCTGATCTGGTGGTGGACGGGCAGATGCGCGAACTGGCTAACCAAGAAAATGAGAATATGGATTATGCCTTCCCGACCACGGCGAAAGGCTTTACCAAAGCGCGTGTGGAATACAACCGCCCGCTGGTGTTGGACTTGTCGCGCCTGATGAGCCACGCCGAACAGGTAGCCTTGTTCTCGAATATGGAAGTGCCGGTGCGTGATGTGCGCCGCCTGTTGTCCGATATCACGCCGGAGCTGAACCTTCATCAACATAAGGCGCTGGAATCCATGCTGATGCCGTGGCTGAACCGTGCGGCCAAACAGCGTACCGTGACCAAGATTCAGGAGGACGGCGGCTTCAGCCGCTTCTGGTCTGTGATGCGGCAACGTGCGGGGATGGCGCTGATGTTCGGCAACGTCGTAAACACCATCCAGCAGATTACCGGTTTCTTGCTGGCCGGAGTAAAAGTGAAAACCCGCTACATGGCGGCGGCATCATTGGATTTTGTTTCCAACTACAAAGAGATGAAGCAGTCGGTGGCCGAGCTTTCGGAATTTATGCGCAGCCGTATGGGCAACGAAATCGCGGCAATGGATGACTTTATCCAAGAAACGCTGATTAATCCGAACTGGTTTCAGAAGGCGCAGAACTGGACCAACCGCAATGCCTACTTCCTGCAACAACTGATGGCCAACAACATGGAGCCGATCATCTGGACGGCAGCTTATAGGCAGGCTTTGGAACAGGGAATGAGTGAAGCAGATGCGGCGTTCTTCGCTGACGGTACCATCCGCCAAACCCAAGGATCTACCCTGCCGGAGGATATTAGCCGGGCAGAAGGCGGCACGGCCTTTGTGCGCCTGTTCACGCAGTTTATGGGCTACTTCAATATGCAGGCCAACTTATTGGGTAACGGCTTCGTGAAGCTGATGCGGCAGGGCGGTTTGCGCCAGAACAAGCTGGCGGCGGCGCACTTGTTTATGATGGGCTACTTCCTGCCGGCGGCGGTGGCGGAACTGATTGCCACCGTCGGCTACGGCATGAAGGACGATGACGGCGACGGCTATGCTGACGAAATCCTGAAGACTGCCCTACTGGACGGCCAGATAAAAAACGGGCTGGCCATGATTCCCGGTGTGGGGCAGGTAGGTACATTCCTGTACAACCGCTTCAACGGCAAGGCTTACGGCAGCCGCTTAGGTGGTGCGCCGGCCTTGAGTATGGCAGAAGCGGCTTTGCTGGCACCGTGGTCTGTTGCCAAGGCAGTAGAACCAGATGCCAACTACCGGCAGAAACGTAAAGGGGTGTACGACACGGCCACCTTAATCAGCATGACACTCGGCTTGCCGGTGCGCGGCGTATTGAAAGCTGGGGAGCAAGCTGATGATTGGATCGGGCTGGATATGTTCAGCGAAGAGCAGAACTAGCAGGTACACTTGATTTTTACCCTTCGGCGTTACCATAGACACGGTAACTCCGGAGGGTATTTCTTTATGACGATTGAACGCGAAAGCCGGCGCAGTGATGTGTATTTAGGCGACGGCATTAGCCGCTACCTGTCGTTTGGTTTCAAGGTGTTTTTGCCGACTGAAATTGCGGTGGTGCTTAATGAAAACGGGGTGGAGCGCACTTTATCGCACGGGCATGGCTGCGCGGTATCACTGAGCTCCAACCAGGATGTTCAGCCCGGTGGCACAGTGCAGCTGGATGCTCCATTGCCGCCCGGCAGCAAGGCGGTGGTGTTGAGCAACGTGCGCCCTCTGCAGCAGGTGGATTTGACCAATCAGGGCGGTTTTTATCCTGACGTGTTGAACGCGGTGCACGACCGGCTGACCATGCTGATACAGCAGCTGATGGAGTTGCAGGACCGCACGCCACAGGTGCCGGCAACGGACACCGTTACAGGCAAGGAATTGGCGCAGCAGATTGTGGGATTATCCCGCTCGCTGCCTGAAGCATTGCGGTTGCTGACCAGCGAGGAGTTTAAAAAACTACTGAAGCTTATTAAAGCCAATCCAAATCTGGGCGGGGTAGAGCTTAGCTCGGCGGTAAATAGTGTGCGTGAGGATGTGGCCGCCAGCTCAAAAGCGGTAAAAATCGCATATGACAAAGCAGTTTCCGCTGCCAGTTCCGCCAACGCCGCGAAGCAGGCGGCTGACGGGAAGGCTCCGGCGAGCCACACGCACACTGCTGCGCAGATTAGTGACTGGGATACAGCACTGGCGCAATCTGTCTCTCAAGCCGTGGCTGGGGCGTTCCCGGTGCAGAAGGCAGACAACGGCTACCTGAAATTGCCGAACGGGTTAATCCTGCAATGGGGCAAGGTAGCTTCCGGCTGGCCGGGCGAAGGGCCTTACACCGTTACTTTCCCGATAACGTTCCCAAATAAATGTTTGAATACGCAGATAACTATGTGGAGTGACGGACGTAAAGGCTCGGTAAACCTAGATATAACTATCCCAGTTGGCATGATTAGGCCTGTCAGCTTTGACGCCTTATTTAATGGTATCGGCTTCCCAGGCTCGACTGCTGTGGACTTAAAAGGTTTTTATTGGTTTGCCATCGGTTACTAGGGGAGATACACCATGCACTATTACTCAAAATCAACAGGGGGTTTTTACGACTCCACCATCCATACAACATGGCCTGAAGATGCGGTGTGGATTACGGACGAGCAACACACCGCACTGCTGGCCGGGCAATCAAACGGCCAAGTTATCATGCCCGACAAAGACGGCAAGCCCGTGCTGACCTCAAAAGCGCCCAGCCATCTGCACCAATGGGATGGCAAGGAGTGGGTGTTAGACAAGGCCGCTGCATCACAACTGCTGGCCGAAGCCATCGACAACGGCACTAAGGCAATTAACGATTTGGTAGATGAAGCCTACCGCCACGTTACCCGCTTCCAGCCTGAATATCTGTTGCGCGAACAACAGGCAAGGGATTACAAGGCCGGCGGCTGCAAAGGTGAAGCCCCGGAACAGGTAGCCGCCTTTGCCAAGCCGGCAGGCAAGACGGCGTGTGAAGCCACCGACATCATCATTGCCCAAGCCGACAACTTGCGCATGGTGCTGGGCAAACTTGGGGTACTGCGGATGCGGAAGCTTGAGCTGAAAGACCTAAAAACCGCTGCTGAGGTGGATAAAAGGACGGCAGAAATCTTGGCTGAAATCCAACCGATTGCCGACAAATTACAGGTGGTGGGCAAATGAGTAATCGTCAAATCTACCTCGCCTTGTACAAAGGCCGCCGCGACGG
>ERZ772807.2197-NODE-2197-length-10282-cov-10.066784_pt1 | contig 10282 bp, 9 predicted proteins | sample MGYA00511472_ERZ772807 | MGnify/ENA primary metagenome ERZ772807 (study PRJEB29015, sample SAMEA2737947) | human oral metagenome | biome: human oral; feature: human-associated habitat; material: dental | place: China | collected 2039 ...
TCTCCGAATGATTGCCCGTTTTCGTTGGGTATGATAGAGGGGCGTATGCAATACGTCCCTACCTGAAAATACCCCTACCACCCATCTATAAAATACATGTACCCGGGTAGGGGCGTATTGCATACGCCCAACAAACATCCCACAAGGGATGAATGCATATACCATGAATCCCTAAATAATTATCCGTTTTTGTTGGGTATGATCGAGGGGCGTATGCAATACGCCCCTACGTGGGCGCACATGTAGGCCCAATCTCATATTGCCCCAGACAATGGTGCGCACCTGTGCCTTAAATTTTCCGTTGTCTCGGACAATAATAAATACCTGTTTCAAGAATTAAACATTGTCTTGATCGATAATAGATGTATCGTGCAATCATTTATCATCGCCTCGATCAATAATAAATAAGATTGCACGAATTTATTATTGTCTGAGACATTGATGAATACCTTGATCGGGTATTTAGTATTGTCTGAGACAACAGTTTTCGTATGCACCATAAAGCGCCCTTTGTTTCGGACAATAGGAGATTTGACGTGTAGATGTTCCTGCGTAGGGGCGTATTGCATACGCCCTTCGATCGTTTCCAACGGAAACGGATGGACGTTTACAGATTTCAGGTCTATTCATTCATCTCTTGCGGGATGGTTGTGGGGCGTAAGCATTACGCCCCTACACGGATACGCGTATTTGATAGATGGATGGTATAGATGTGCCTGCGTAGGGGCGTATTGCATACGCCCCTCTATCGTTTCCAACGGAAACAGATGACCGTTTTCAGATTTCAGGTCTATTCATTCATCCCTTGCGGGATGTTTGTAGGGCGTATGCAATACGCCCCTACACGGGTACGCGTATTGGATAGATGGGTGGTATAGATGTTTTCAGGTGGAGGTGTTTTTGATAGATGGGAGATAAAGAAAGAAGCCAGATACACGGCGGTTTGCGCGTATCTGGCTTCTTTTTTCGGTGTCCGTTTTTCGATGTTTACTTTTCTCGCCAAGAGACCTCTAACTCGTCGCCGGGTGAGAGGGGAAAGACGATGGCGCCAGCGATAACGGGGCACGATACGGAGTGTCCGCCCAGACGGACGCTCAGATCGGCGGCCGTGGCGGGCAGTTTGATGCGGAACACGCCTGCTCGCACGGCGCGTAGGCCAGCGTGTACCTCCCGACCGCGCCACCGAGCCCATACTTCGCCCCCGCCCCGGACACGGAGTCCGCGAAATTCACCGTCAGACCAGGCTGCGGGGCGCGCGGGGAGGAAACGGATACCGTCGTCGTCGCTTTGGACGAGCATCTCCGCAATGCCGGCCGTGGCGCCTAAGTTTCCAGCCAAAAGGAAGGTGGGCGCGGCGAAGAAGAGGTTCGGGTAGGTGCCCCCGGACTGCGTATCGTCCGCCGCAACGGGTCGCAGGAGGTCGCGGAGGAGGCGATAGGCGTGGTCGCCGTCGCCTAAGTGGGCCCAGAGGCTGATGCGCGCGGCCAGTGGCAGACCTGTCGCCCCCTCGTCCCGCGCCTCGAGGGTGCGGCGGGCGGCTTCGGCCAACTCGGGCGTGCGACTGAGCGAGATCTCGGTGGACGGGAAGAGGCCGTAGAGCTGCGGCACAAAGATGGTGCGCGATTCGGCCTCACGGAGCGGCTCGGGCCACTCGGCAATGCGCCCATCGCGGGTCAGGGGTATGGGCGCGAGGCGAGCTATGTAAGCCGAGAGCAGGCCGCTCAGCTCGATGTCTGTGCGGAGGATGGAGGCAGCGTGGAGGGTGTTCGTAAAGAGCTCGCGGACAAGGGACTGATCCACCGTCGATCCGACGCCGAACGTGTCGCGCCGACCATTGGGCGAAAGGTAAACGTTCTCGGGCGAGAGGCTGGGTGCTATGACGAGGCGGCGGCTGCGCGGATCCTCGCTGAGGCGGTCGGAGAGGCAGAGCGCGGCGTCGCGCAGCAGCGGGTAGACGCTCCGGAGGTAGGCGGTGTCACGCGTGAAGCGGAAATGCTCGTAGAGCGAGGCGCAGAGTCGGGCTGCGGCGGTCGGTGAGGCGCTCCAGACGGGCTGCCGGTCTGGCGCTGTGAAATCCCAGACGTTTGCCCAGGTGTGGGCCGTCCACCCGCGTGCGCCGTAGTAGGCCGCGGCCGTGTTTCTGCCATTCGCTGAGAGGCGGCGCGTCCACTCCACCAAGGGGGCGATCGCCTCGGGCAGGTTGCCCGTTTCGGCCGCCCAGTAACTCATCTGGAGCGGGCCGTCGAGGCGGTAAGCGCCGTTGTCCGGCGTATGCGTGGTGGCACACCAGAGTCCCTGCGAGGCGGGCGGCAGGGCGCCGGGGCGGGTGGAAGAGATCAGGAGGTAGCGTCCGAACTGGTAGTAAAGGGCCACGAGCGACGGGTCGCGCCGTCCGCGAGAGAAGGCGTCGAGGCGGCGGTTGATGGGCCAAGAGTCGCGCAGGCCGGGCCGACCGAGGCGGAGGTGGACGCGCTCATAGCGCTCGCGGTAAGCAGCGACGTGTTCGCGGCGGAGCGTCTCGTACGGTCGGGACGCGGCGGCCTCGAGTCGCTTACGCACGGCGGCGTCGGGCGACTGTCCGAAGAAATCGGTGGCCATAGCTACCAACAGGATGATCTCTGGCGCGCCCTCGACGGCCAGGGTCGAATCGTTCGCCGCACGCAGCTGCCCCCCGCGGGGGAGGACGACGCGCACCCGAGCAGCGTAGCGCACCCCGCCCCCCTCCAAGCGCGCGGCACGGGTGACGGAGTCTTCCACCACCACGCCCGTGTCATTCGGCGTGCGTGTGGGCGGTGCCAGCTGCCCGTCTCCGACGTAGAGTCGGCCGTGCATCTCTAACTCGCGGCCGTCGGTCGAGACGGCGTAGCGTTCCGGGCGGTCGAGGCCAATGCGCAGCCCGAGCGTGCGCTCACGGTCGGCTGTGAGTCGGACGACCGCCACGTCGGAGGCGAAGGAGGTGAAGGCCTCGCGGGTGTAGGTGGCCTTGCCGCGGCGGAAGGTGACTGTCGCCACGGCGTCGTCCAGGCTGAGCTCGCGGCGGTAACCTGTGGCGGAGGTGCGTTCGCTGCCGTCGTAGGCATAGCCGAGGGTCAGGCGGCCGAGCAACTGATAGCTTCCGAAGGGCTTGTCTGCCGCATCCCCGCGGTTGGTGCCGACGCCGCGGCAGACGAATGCCTCGTTCATCAGCGCCTCAGCTTCAGCGGCGCGGCCCTCTAAGATCAGTTCGCGGGCGCGGCCGAAGGCGTGCGCGGCGTCTGGGTTGTCGGCCTCTTGCCGGCTGCCAGACCACATGGAGGACTCGTTCAGGATGATGGTTTCGCGGTCAATGCCGCCGTCAGGTGTCAGGCCAATGCGTCCGTTACCGAGCGGCAGGCATTCCGGCCACTCGGTGGCAGGCGCGTCAAAATGGTAAGCCATGTGAGGCTGCCGGCTGAAGTCCGGCAGCTGGTCGCACGCCGCGAGCAGCAGTGCGCAGATCAGGGAGAGAATGGAGAAGGGTTTCACTTGTTTGGGGGTCATTATGCGAAAAAAGACGCGGTGATAGGGGCGGTCGCAGGTGGGCCGTCCGTTGGTGGGAAGCGGTTAGAAAGTTTGCATGTCGCAGAGGCGCTTGTAGTATCCGTCGAGGGCGAGCAGCTCCTCGTGGCGTCCGCGCTCGACGATCTCGCCCTCGTGCATGACGCAGATCTCATCGGCGCGGCGGATCGTGGAGAGGCGGTGGGCGATGACGATGGTCGTACGGTTACGCATGAGCCGCTCTAACGCCTCCTGCACCAGCCGCTCGGACTCGGTGTCGAGGGCTGACGTGGCCTCGTCCAAGATCAACAGCGGGGGATTTTTGAGTATGGCGCGGGCGATACTGATGCGTTGGCGTTGGCCGCCGGAGAGCTTGCCGCCCCGGTCGCCGATGTTCGTGTCATAGCCCTGTTCGGTGGCCATGATGAAGTCGTGGGCGTTGGCGATGCGCGCTGCCTCCTCCACCTCTTGGCGCGTGGCCTGCTCGACACCGAAGGCGATGTTGTTGAAGAAGGTGTCGTTAAAGAGGATCGCCTCCTGATTCACGTTGCCCATCAGCCCGCGCAGATCGGTGAGCGACGCCTGGCGGATGTCCACGCCGTCGATGGTGATGGCGCCCCGCTCCACGTCGTAGAATCGCGGCAGGAGGTCGACGAGCGTACTCTTCCCCGAGCCGGACTGCCCGACGAGCGCCACCGTCCGTCCCTTCTCGATCGTCAAGTTGATGCCCCGCAGCACCCACTCCTCTCGGTAGCGGAACCACACGTCACGGTACGTGATGGCCTGCGCTAACCGCACCGGTTGCGGCGCGTCGGGCTCCACAATGTCCGATTCGGCGCGGAGGATCTTGTCCACGCGCTCCACAGAGGCGAGGCCCTTCTGGATGGCATAGACGGATTTGCTGAGATCCTTAGCTGGATTGATGATGCTGTAGAAAATGACGAGGTAATAGATGAATGTCGGGGCGTCGATGGGGCTGTTGTTGCCGAGGATGAGCGTTCCGCCGTACCAGAGGATGATGACGATCGTGGCGGTGCCGAGGAACTCGCTCATGGGGTGGGCCAGCTGCTGACGGCGGTAGATGCGGTTGGTGGTGCGGCGGAAGGTCTCATTCTGTGCCTCGAAGCGTTGCTGGATCTTCCGCTCGGCGTTGAACGCCTTGATGATGCGCAGCCCGCTGAGCGTCTCCTCGATCTGACTCATCAGCGCCCCCCACTGTGCCTGCCCCACGAGCGACTTGCGCTTGAGTTGCTTGCCCACCTGACCCATCGCATAGCCAGCTACGGGCAGGAGGATGAAGACGAAAGCCGTCAGTTGCCAACTGATCAGGAGCATGGCCGTGAGGTAGATCAGTATGAGGATAGGATTCTTGAACAGCATGTCGAGCGAGCTCATGATCGACGTCTCGATCTCGTTCACGTCGCCCGAGACGCGCGCTAAGATGTCGCCTTTGCGCTCCTCGGAGAAGAAGCTGAGGGGCAGCTCGGTGATCTTGCGGTTGATCTGGTTGCGCACGTCGCGCACCACGCCGGTGCGGATGGGGATCATGGTGTAGAAAGCCATGTACATGGCCAGCACCTTGAGGAGCGTCATCACGATCAGCGCCACGCCGAGCAGGATGAGCGCTGTGGAGCTGCCTTGGGTCTCAATGAGGTGGTTGACGTACCAGTAGAAGTTGTTTTGCAGCACACCGGGGAGCGCACGCCATGCTTCCCAGTCGGTGACCGAGCGAAACGTCCACGCGGCATAGGTGTAGACGCGGTCGTCCATCTTAAAGAGGATGCGCAGGATGGGAATGATGAGCGCGAAGGAGAAGACGTTGAGGAGGGCGGAGAGGATGTTGAAGGCGATGTTCAGCGCCATGAAGCGTTTGTAGGGCGGGACGAACCGTCGCAGGACGCGGAAGAAGTCTTTCATATTCTATCTATACGTGGGATGAACCTTGCGTGGGGATAAACCTCCTTCTCTTCTCTGGATGGAAGAAAAGAGGCCAATGAAGATCAGGCCTCCACCGAGGGAGGGGATTTTGGCCGGGTACCGGAGTGGGTGAGGGTGGCGATGACACGGGCTGCTCGCTGCGAGGCGCCCGCGGGGCCGAGGCGCTGGATCATGCGGTCGTAACCGTCGAGCATCTGGCGACGCTCGGGGGTGTCGTCCGTGAGGCGCGAGAGGGCGTCGGTGATGCGCTGGCGAGTGAAGCGTCCGCCGAAAAGCTCGGGGACGACGGGCTCGCCGACGATGAGGTTGACGAGCGAGATGTAGGGCACGCGGAAGAAATGGTCGAAGACGTAGTTGGCCAACCGTCCGCCGCCCACGGCGTAGCAGACGACTTGCGGCACACGGAAGAGCGCGGCCTCGAGCGTAGCTGTGCCCGAGGTGACGAGCGCGACGTGGGCGTGGGCGAGCAGCTCGTAGGTGCGATCGAAGACGATCTCCGGCAACGCGTCCCGACGGCCGAGGCTACGTCGGTAGTCGTCCATCGTCAGCCCGGGCGCACCGGCCACTACCGGGCGAAGCGTGGGGAAACGGCGAGCCACGTCGAGCATGGTTGGCAGATTCTCCGCGATCTCGTTCCGTCGGCTACCGGCCAGGATGGCCAGCAACGGCCGACCGTCGTCCGTCACGGGCGAGACTCCGGCCACGGCGCTGCGTCGGAAGTGCTCTACGGCGTCTACCGACGGGTTGCCGACGTAATCGACGGCGTAGTCTAACGAGCGATAGAAGTCCGTCTCGAAGGGCAGGATGCACAGCATACGGTCGACGCAGCGGCGGATGGTGTGTATGCGGCCACGTTTCCAAGCCCAGATCTTGGGCGAGATGTAGTAGCAGACGGGCCGCCGGAGCGTGTCGTGCACGTAGCGGGCGATGCGGAGGTTGAAGCCGGGATAGTCGACGGGGATGACTACATCGGGGCGCCAGGTACGGATGTCGTCACGGCAGAGGCGCATGTTGCGGGCGATGGTACGCGCGTGGAGCACGACGGGGATGATGCCCATGTAGGCCATCTCGCGGTAGTGCATGACGCATGTCCCCCCGACAGCGCGCATGAGATCACCACCGAAGAAGCGGAACTCCGCCTGCGGGTCTTCGTCACGCAGCGCCGCCATCAGGTTTGAGGCGTGCAAGTCGCCGGAGGCTTCGCCGGCAATGAGGTAGTATTTCATCTCTTACAGGGTAGTTACGCGCCGTTGGCACGGGAGGGGGTGATTGCACGTACCGCGGTAGGGGCGTATTGAATACGCCCTACAAGCGGGCCAACGGCCCGAATACATGTATCCGGCATTTGCCCCGTGCCGGGGCATTTGTGGGGCGTATGCAATACGCCCCTACCGCGGTACGTGCAACCTTTCCTATCGCGCAACCGCATCATCCAGACCACGGCTTTTCAACTCATCCATAAACGCGTGGTGCGTCACGTCGAGCAGACAGGGCACAATCGTGGCCCAACCCTCGGAGAGGCGCTGCGTGTCGTTGTCGGGCTGGATGGGGGGATAGTTCAGATACTCGCCCGACATGCGGAAGGCCGGCGAGCCGTCGGGCGTGGAGACGCGGTCGAACTCCCGGATCCACCGTCCGTCGGCCTGACGGCAGATGGTGAGGCCCTTGACGTGGGGCGTGTTGGGGACGTTGAGGTTGAGGTATGTGCCGTGCGGCAGGCCGTTCCGGAGCAGGTCTTTGGCCACGCGCTGGGCGAGTCGGACGGCCTCGGAGAAGTCGGCCTCGCTGCGATAGTGCACCAAGGAGACACCGAGCGAGGGGATGTCGAGGACGCAGCCTTCGATGGCGGCGCCGATGGTTCCGGAGTAGTGTACGCTGAGGGCCTCGTTGCCGCCGTGGTTGACGCCCGAGACGAGCAGGTCGGGCTTGCGGTCGAGCACTTCGCTGACGGCCACCTTGACGCAGTCGGTCGGTGTGCCCGAGCAACTGCAGATGGTCATGCCCTCCGCTTCGGAGAGCACCCGGTAGGTGATGGGCTGTGTGGTGGTGATGGCGGACGACATGCCCGAGCGGGGCCCATCGGGGGCCATGACGAAGACGTCGCCCAGCAGGCGCATGCCTTCGGCCAGTGCATGGATGCCGCGCGCATCGACGCCGTCGTCGTTAGATACCAATATCAAGGGTCGCTGATTCATTTGTTCTGTCATTCTTTCAATTAACGGGGCGCAAAAGTGGGGCATTAATCTCAGAAGCTGTTTTGAATTTATTGAGCAATTGTTTTATGGAGCTGTTTTGGCGGATCTTTCTCCTTTCTGTTTCGGGTCTATCGGGGCCTGTTTCTGCCCTTTTGTTCCATCATTAATCCTCACATAGCTTGCTATGCTCGTCTAATGATGAAACAAAATCATCAGAAACATACTTCCGATATCCTCCGAAATAAATCAAACAGCTTCTTAATTGTTCAGCATCATGGGCATGAGTAGGGCAAGCAGCTGTTCGTCCTTCTCGTTTTCTGTGGGTACGATGACGCCCGGGCGCGACGGATCGGCCAGTTCGATGCAGATCTCGGTGGCGTTGATGTTGTTCAACATTTCGATTAGGAACGTCCCCTTGAAACCGATGTCTAAGTCGGTGCCGTCGTATTGGCACTTAACGATCTCCTCGGCCGAGGTGGAGAAGTCGATATCCTGTGCTGAAATGGTGAGCCCGTCCTCCTGACTTAGCTGCAATCGTACAAGTCCGCTGGCGGGATTGGAGGAGAGAGAGATACGCTTGAGAACGTTTAGCAGATAGAGCCTATCGACCGTTACACGATTCGGATTGTCCTTCGGAATCACACTGCTGTAGTTGGGATAACGTCCCTCAATCAGGCGGCAAACCATCTCAAAATGGGAGGCCTTGATAGAGGCGGTGTTTTCGTCGAAGCGAATGCTCACTTCTTCTGTCTCTTTGGCTAGCAACGTCTTCAGAAGGGTTGCCGATTTTTTCGGTAGCACGAACGACGCATGGGTTCCGCTCCTCGTCGCCAGATTGCTAATCTGCACCAGCTTGTGGCCATCAGAAGCGACGAATGTGACACTGTTCGGCTGGATATCTAAGAAAACGCCATTCATTACCGGACGGAGCTCATCCTCGGCCGTAGCAAAGAGTGTTCGGCTGACGCCGTTAAGCAGCACCGATGCTTCTATTGAGAATGTGGCGGCGTCGCTCTTCATTTCCTTTTGCTGTGGGTAGGTATCGCCTCGTTGTGCAACAAATTCATACTTCCCATTTTCGTATAGCATGACTGTTGAGAGGTTGTTGTCGTTAACGTCAAACATTAGCGGTTGCTCCGGCAATTCCTTCAACGGATCCAATAATATTTTAGCAGGTATGGCGAATACGCCTTCTCCTTCCACGTTCAGCGCAGTGATCGAGGTCTCTAAGCGCGTCTCAATGTCCGAGGCGGTGATGAAGAGTCTACGTCTTTCTTTATCCAGACGAAAGAAGAAGCAATCAAGAATGGGTACCGTATTCTTTGAAGCGATTACTTTACTGATTGCCTGTAAGTGAAATGATAGGGCTGAGCTTGATACATCGAATTTCATGAGGGTCTATATTTTTTGATTTTGTACAGCTAAGTGAGATATAGCAATGTGGCATTGGCCGGGTTCGATTTCGCGGAGGGTCTAACTAAATAGTAAAAGCTCTTACCCAATAAGATATTGAGTAAGAGCTTTTATTACTTGCGATTCTTATTCAAAAAGACTATTTCTTGAAATATTCTTTTACGTCGTCATTCGGGATCATCTCTTCCTGAAAAACGTAAGCTCCAGTTTTTGGTGACTTCACCATTTTGATCACTTTCGAGTAAGTACGTCCGCCTTCTCCAGACTTAAACGTTGCGACGGTCTTTTTTGCCATGATCTACGATCTCCTTATTGATTACTTTATCTCTTTGTGTACTGTCATTCTTTTCAGAATCGGATTGTATTTCTTCAACTCAAGTCGCTGTGTGGTGTTTTTGCGATTTTTCGTTGTGATGTAACGCGACATTCCGGGCATACCGCTCTCTTTATGCTCTGTGCATTCGAGAATCACTTGTATTCTATTGCCTTTTACCTTCTTTGCCATCGCTTGTTTCCTCCTTTTTATATGTGCGTTATAGTCAGCTCAAGAACCCTTGGGCAGCTGCATTTTTGATTGCTGCATCGAGTCCTATTTTGTTGATGAGCCGTAATCCTGCGGCTGAGACATTCAATGTAACCCAGCAATCCTGCTCTACCCAATAGAACTTCTTTGCGAAGAGGTTCACGTTGAACTTGCGCCTTGTTCGCACATTAGAATGAGCGACGTTGTTTCCCGACATCGCTTTCTTTCCCGTAATCTGACAACTCTTAGACATTGCTTCGTATTTTCTATCTTGTTTATTCGGTGATGTGGAGACGAAAAAAAAGAGAATCGCTTCTCTTTTCTATTTATCTTCTTCCACTTCTTGTACGCAGGATGAGATTTGAACTCACACACCGTTACCGGCACTACCCCCTCAAAGTAGCGTGTCTACCAATTTCACCACCTGCGCATTATGAAAGGGGTGCCCAGAACAGGACTCGAACCTGCATGCCTCTCGACACACGCACCTGAAACGTGCGCGTCTACCAATTCCGCCACCTGGGCCTATTCATCTATTGCTGGAAAGACGAGCCTTCATTCATTTCATTCTTTTGCTGTATCTCTTTTTTCGTGTATTTTATAGAGGCTACAGTGATTGGAGATGCTACTCGTCTATAAAAAAGAGCGGAAGACGGAACTCGAATCCGCGACCCCAACCTTGGCAAGGTTGTGCTCT
>ERZ772807.2198-NODE-2198-length-10279-cov-5.272105_pt1 | contig 10279 bp, 8 predicted proteins | sample MGYA00511472_ERZ772807 | MGnify/ENA primary metagenome ERZ772807 (study PRJEB29015, sample SAMEA2737947) | human oral metagenome | biome: human oral; feature: human-associated habitat; material: dental | place: China | collected 2039 ...
AAACTAAAATCAAAGCCAAAATTTGAGCGCGAAGCTTGTATAAAATTTCTTGCAAAAGCCCTTTGCAGGCTCAAAAAATATTGCAAAATTACATAAAATTTGACTGCGGTAAAATTTTCTCATACATTGTGTTAATACAAACCGAAAGTGAATAGAACACAATTACTCGAGGTAGCAAAATTTTCCCATACGTCGTTAATACCAAACATTGACAAATCAGATCAAGTACTATGGACAAAGTGAAATATTCCCGTACATTGTTAGTTCGGCACGGGCTATTGCTAGACCAGAGCAGAAATGTGCGAAATTTAACTTCGCGCATCGTTTGAATACTTGGAAAACGCCTTGCCTTCCGGCTAAATAGCGCGAACAAATTTTATATTGCGCGCTGTTTAAAACTCAAAATTAATTGAAAATTTCAAATTTTAAATTTCGGGCGCGGGTTCACTTCTAAGTATTTGCAAAAATAATGTATCAAAGCTAGAAAAATTTCGCTCCGTCGCGCCTAAAATTTCGATGAAATTTCGCGTATCAACTCAACCGCCCCTTTTGCGTCCGCACATACGAACTCGAAATGCGCCCGTAGCTCCGAGGCACTGCCGTAACCACAGCTTACGCCCATGCTTCGCACCGCTGCCGACTTTGCCGAGATGGCGTCAAGCGATGTATCACCGATCATAAAGATATTTTGGCTTACAGAAGGCGTGATTTTGTCGCTGCAAATTTTGTCATAACAAGGAATAGAATTTAACTCGTGCGTACCGTAAATTTTACTGCGGCGCGCACCGCCTTTATAGCTCTCGCCCTCGATGCCGATACCGCTCTTTTGGCTCTTATCGCCAGCCTCATATCTATCGCTCTTTACTTCGCTTAAATTTTTAAACGAAATTCTATCAGAATTTTGACTCGCAATACTGCTTAAATTTTGCTCGTAAACTTTGCTAGGATCAGGATCAAGCGCAGGAAGGCTCTTTAAATCAGGCGCTGAAATTTCACTCAAAATCGCGCTCCTGCTAGCAGCACTTGTATTTTCATCGGCAGTCGCGTCGTGAGTTTTACCGCGAGCCGCATGCAGGCTTTTGCTAGCGGTCGCGCCGCAAATTCCTAAATTTTCGAGCGCCTTTAAGATCGGTTCGGCGCTTGGTTTGGGGTTTTGCACATCCTCTCGCCCGACGATGGTGCCGAAAAATTCCGCGATACCCAGATGCTGCAATAAAATTTTAGAAAATTTCGACGTCTTGGTCGTCACGACGCCTAAATTTGCAAACTCACCCGCCGTGCGAACCGCCTCGAACGCACCGCTTAGCAGAACGGTCTGATCCAAAAAAGTCCGCGCGTATCGCTGTTTGTAGGCGAGCACGAAATTCTGCACATCGCGCGTCACACCTAGACGCTCAAACATTACCTCTAACGGATGCCCGATAAGCTTTTTAATCGCTTCGTCGCTAGGCTCTGCAGCGCCCAAATGTGCAAACGCGTAGTGAAAGCCGTCCAGTATCGCGGGCGTGGAGTCTATGAGCGTACCATCGAGATCAAAAAGCAGAGTGGTTTGGAATTTTGGCATTTTAAAATTTAGTTTGGATATAAAAAAAGCGGAGCCGAAGCTCCGCTTATGTGGATCTAGAAAAGATTATTTTCTAAATTTAGCATCAACGCGTCTATTTTGAGCGCGGCCTGCTTTAGTAGCGTTTGTAGCGATAGGCTTAGTTTCGCCGTATCCTACAGTGGTGATTCTGCTGGCATCTACGCCGAAGCTCTTAAGCGCACCTCCAACTGCAGCAGCTCTGCGCTCGGAAAGCTTTTGATTATATGCATTCGAACCGGTGCTATCGGTGTGACCCTCTAGGATTACTTTGTAATCAGGGTGAGCTACTAGCACGTCGCTTACGTTTTTGATCTGGTTCATAAACTCAGGGGAAATTTTTGAGCTATCTGTAGCAAAATTTACGCCCAAATTTAATCTAATAACTTTCTCGCAACCATATTCATCTACAACTACGCCAGCAGGTGTGCCTGGGCATCTATCGACATTATCGCATACGCCGTCGTTATCTGCATCTTTGCAACCTGCAGGAGCCGGAGCAACTGGAGCTGCGTCAGCGTATCTCTTGCCAAAATCAACTGCAAAGCCTAGAGTATAGAACAATACGTGGTTGCCGTCGTCAAATCTGATAGCATCGCGTGCTTCAAGTTTTGTAGCGAAATTGTCGGTAATGTAGTATTTTAGACCCAAGCCGTATTGACCGAAGCCGCTATCTTGATCGCCATCGTTGTAAACGTCTTTAGTGTAATCCATATATCCAAGACCTAGCAAGCCGTATAGTTTGAAATTATCGGTGAAATTTACTAAGTCTTTTACAGCATTGATGTGATAATATTTAGCGTCAGGCTTATCGTTGCCTACTCTGTGAGCTAAATCCTCTACGCCAATATTGCGAGAGTAATCAAAACCAACCTCTACTTGATCGATAAACGAATCTTGTAGATTTTTGGCAAGACGTAGACCGAACATAAAATTCGAATCCAAATCCATATTGCCCTCATGAGTCATTCCACCGATAGTAGGGGTGATCTCCCAGTGATAATCAGCATCGCTAGCGAACAATGCGCTGGATGCACACAAGCTTAATGCAAGTAGAACTTTCTTCATTAAACATCCTTTCAAATAAAGTTATAATTCGATATTACCATAAAATTTTTAAAGAATTTACAAATTTGCGACAATTTCGCCACAAATTTGTAAAAAACATTATCTCTTAGAGAACTGCGGACTTCTACGCGCTTTGCGGCGGCCGAATTTCTTTCGCTCGACCACGCGGCTATCGCGAGTTAGCAGACCTTTTGGCTTAAGAGCCGCTCTAAAATCCTTATCCATCGCGGCAAGCGCTTTTGAAATTCCGTGCTTTAGCGCATCTGCTTGAGCCGAATATCCACCGCCCAAAGTCTGTGCGGTGATGTCCATCGAGGTCTCTTGTTTAGTCGCCAAAAGCGGCTGAACAACCCTTAGCTTGATCGCTTCGTGACCGCCTAGCCAGGTGTTTAGATCCATACCGTTTACTACGATCTTGCCGCTTCCAGGTTTTACCCAAACCTTAGCTACGGCAGTTTTTCTCTTTCCGGTTGCATAAATTGTCGCCATGATTATTTTCCTTTTTTAGTTGTTTGCGCAGTATGAGGGTGCTCGCCGCCTTCATATACGAATAGCTTTTTGATCATTGCCTTGCCAAGCTTCGTCTTAGGAAGCATGCCGCGAACCGCGAGTCTGTAGAGCTTTGCGGGATTGTTTTTAAGCAGATCTTGAAATTTCACGCTCTTTACGCTTCCGAAATAGCCCGAGTAGCTGTGATAAAGTTTATCGTCGCCCTTGTTGTTGCCGGTAAATACGGCCTTTGAAGCGTTGATGATAACGACGTAGTCTCCGCAATCCACGTTTGGAGTGTAGCTTGGTTTGTGTTTGCCGCGTAGCAATACGGCGACTTCGGTAAGCATTCTACCGAATCTTTTGTCGGTCGCGTCGATAACGACCCAGTCGCGCTTAACTTCGCTAGGCTTTGTAATTTCTGTCATGGTTTCCGCCTTATTAAAATTTGAGCTGTGATTATATAGAAATATCCTTATGTATAGCTTAATTTAAGCTATCTTTAATATATCTGCGCTCAAATTTCATCTAAGCTTTAAAATTTTATCCCTCCTCATTCACTTCGATCAGCTTAGCGCCCGCAGCTTCGAGAGCCAGCACGAAGGCGCGCACCCGCGCATGCGGATAAAACTCGCGGATCACGCTTTTATACCGCGCCACTTGAGCCTTATTTTGCGCGAGGTATTTTTCGGAGCTTTTGTAATCAAAAAGCAAAATTTCATCCTGCCTAAAGCACGCTAGATCGACGCGTAAAAGCTCACCCTCCGCGCTTTTGATCGGCATCTCTTTATAAGCTTGAGCGCCTCTTATCAGAGCTAAAAATTCCTCGTTTTTGCTTAGACCAAGCGCCCGCGCCGCGATATTTTCAAAATCCGCATCGTTTAAAAATTTAGCGTAGCGACCTCTTGCCAGGCTTACTCCTCGTAAAATTTCATCTGCCGTAAAGCTTTCGCTCATCTCGAGCGCATAGTGCAGCGCCTCGCCGAAATATATCGCGCTTAGCGCCTCCGTTTCGCCGCTGCCTGCTTTTTCTTGCGCGCCTTGAGGCTCGCCCGCTACAAGCGCGATCTTTTTTCGCGGCGGTTTCTCTTCTGATTTTACGGAGCTTGGGATTACGTAGCCGTATTGAAAATCCGGTATATCCAGCCACTCCACGACGCCCGCACCTTTGGCCTTTTTAGCGTAAGGCGAAAAAAAGCTATAATTGTATTGATCTATTTTTGCCTCGGAGCGTTTTACGATGATGAGCGAGCGTTCGGCGCGGGTAAATGCCACGTAGAGCTTGTTTATATCCTCTTCATGCGCAGAGCGATCGTTTTCATCCATTAATGCTGCAAATTCCGCATCCAGGCTCTTTCTGCTCGCAAATTTATAAAAAATTCTCCACTTATGCGTGGCAAAATCATAGTCCGTCGCGAGCTTTGAGCTCTCGCCCCGGTCTTTTCCTCCGATGCGGTCGCAAACGATTACGTGCGGGAACTGAAGCCCCTTGGACTTATGCACGGTCATAATTTTAATGCCGCTTTGTTCCTTGGCAAATACCTCCGTTTCGTCGTTTGCAAACAGATACTCGCTAAAACTATTAAATTTTGCCAGCGTCTCAAAAAATAGCAGCAGATCTGGATCGACAAAATTTAATTTCAGCGCGCTAGCGATAAATTCTGCCGTTTTTTGCGCATTTTTATGCAGATCGACCGCTATCTTTTTAAGCCGCCTACCCAAAATCGCTTCGGCGTTTCGCAGATAAATTTCATCGCCACCTACGCAGAATTTCGCGTATTGAATTACGGCATTTACCTGCTCGCTGCAACGCAGAGCCTTATTTGAGCCGCTACACACCTCGCAAAATTCCGACAGCATCTCTTTTAGCGCGCTTACGTGCTCGTTTTTCCAACATAAAATCGCAATATCATCAGCTTTCACGCCGCACTCCTCAACAAGTCTGCGCGCTTGCTCCGTAGCCCCCTTTAGCACGTCGTCGTATGAAAACGCTGCTACGTAGCCGCAATCATCGCTTTGCACCTCAAATAGTGGCATTTGTGGATGAGAAAGAGGATAATCCTTAATTTTTTGCAGCACCGAAGCAGGCAGATCGCTATCTAGCTTATTTGCCGCGATTTGATCTTCATAAGACGCAAATTTATCGCGCAAGATCTCATTTACAAATTTTACGATAAGTTTTAAACTGCGATAATTGCGCGGCAGGCTCTGCGTTTTGATTTGACTAAACTGCTCGCGCAAAATATCAAAAATTTTTCTCTCTGCGCCGCGAAATTTATAGATGCTCTGTTTTTTATCGCCTACGTAAAAAAAGCTGCCACAGCGCTCTTCCGCCCCTTTGCCAGCAAGCGCCTCAGAGATTAGCGGCAGCATGATTTCATACTGGCAAATGTCGGTATCTTGGAATTCGTCGATTAAAATATGCGTGATTTTAGAATCGAGCCTGAAATACAAAAGCTCGCGGTTGCCCTGTAACGCCTCTGCGTTTGGATTTAGCAGCGAGTGCACGGCTGCGGTGACATCACCGAACGTGAGCTTGCCGCTTTTGCGCTGCACCGATTTAAGCGCTTCGGCATAAATTTTAATTAGTCCTGCCAGCTTAGTCGCATATGTCGCATCCATCCACGCTATTTCGCGAGCTATGGCGTCTTTTAGCCTTGCTAACTCGCCGTCAAGATGCGAAATTTTTTTAAGCTGCGAACGCGGATAATCGAAACTGCCGTTGGCAAGAGCCGAAAGAATGAAACCAGAGGATAATTTTGACAGATCGCTAACAGGGCTTAGCCCATTTACGGCTCCAGCGCTTACGCCCGCATCTCTCGCCGCTTTTTGCAAGCAGGATAAAATTTCATTTATCTCTGCTAGCGCGGAGCTTGCGGGAAGCGTGGGCGGATTTATGCTTATATCGCCTCTCCAAATGCTTTGCAAGCTATTTAAAAACTCGCTCTTTGTCATTCCTGAGTCGCTTACATAATCCACGACCTCTCTTAATAGCGCTTCGTTTTTACAAATCGCGCCTAAAAACGCCGCCTGCTGCACGCCTAGTATGCTTTCGTCGTTTTCAAAGCCTGGATCGATGCCGCTATTTAGCGCAAACGAGCGCAGAGCCTTTGCAAAAAACGCATCGAAAGTAAAGACGTTTAGGCTCTCGCTTAAAAATTTAGGCAGTAGGCGCTGCTGCGCTGCCATAACCTCATCCGCGCTTAGCCCTAAATCAGCACAAATCTGCTCCAGCTCGGCGCCAGGCTTTAGCAAGCCATCCTGCAAAAGCAGCAAATTTTGAAATTTCTCCACGATACGCGTTTTCATCTCAGTAGCAGCTTTTTTGGTAAAGGTAAGCGCTAAAATTTCATTGATCGGCTCGCCTTTTAGCACCAGCTCGATGAACCTTACTGCGAGATTAAAGGTCTTGCCGCTGCCCGCGCTTGCTTCAAGCGCCAGATAATTTTCAAATTTTGCCATCGATCTGCCCCTTGCAAATGATTTTATAATCGCAGTATTCGCAGCTTTGCACCGCTTCCGTGCGCGTAAAAGCGACCTCGCTTGCAAATTCCTTGCCGATAGAGCTTAGCGTCTCGCGTAGATTTTCTAAGCTAGGCGTTTTGTCGCCAGGAGCCGCAAACGCGCAATCTTTTAGCGACAGATAGGCGCATTCGCACTCCTGGGCTAAAAGCGCGCGATAAAACGTAAGCTGGAATTTTTCCATATGTTTTTTAGCTGAACCACGTTTGTAATCGATGATAAACTTCCGCCCTGCCTTATCTTCGTCGATGCGGTCGATCCGCCCGCTCAGCCGCACTCCGTCAAGCTCGCCTTTTAGCGATACTTCACTACCGCTAAAGCTCCAAATTTGCTCATGCCCTTCTAAAAGCCTAGCTAGCTTTTCTACAGCTTTTAGCTCAAGCTCTGCATCAAAGCGCGCGATGCCCGCTTCTCGCGCAAGCTGAGAATAAATAGAGCGAAATTTTTCCATGCTAAATTTCATCCCCGCTCGCTCATATAAACGCTGAAAACTCGTATGTAAAATTTTGCCTAAAAGCGCATTGTCCTCGCCAAATTTTAGCCCCTCTTTTAGCCCGAAAACGTAGCGGTAATAATACTTCCTCTTGCATTCTAAAAACGTATCCAGCCGCGAAAACGACAGCTCCTCGGCAAAAAAATCATGGCAAGCCACGGGATCTTCTTGTCCGCATAAGGCGGGCTTAAATTCCTCTCGCCCAAAAAGCCGCAAATAATCCTCCTGCGAAAATTCCGCGTCTTGTTGCACTTCAAAGCTTTTCAAAAACCGCGAAGGCAGTTTCTCGACGCTTTGCAGATAGCAAATCGCGCTTTTTTTAGCGCCTCTTAGCAAGCCGTCGTAGTAAAATCTTTGTAAATTTTCGCGGTCTGCATGGCTGATGAGCCCTGCTCTAGCGCGCAAAGCGGAGTTTAAAAACATCTCTCCGCTACTGCGCTTAGGCACCAGATCATCGTTGAAATCGGGGATTATCACGCCGTCAAATTGTAGCCCACGGCTCTCTAAAAGCCCCATTACCGTGACCTTTCCGCCACGAACATCATCAAGCTTAATGCGCGAAATTTCTAGCAAAAAAAGATCGATCAGATTGCCTAAGTTTAGGTTTTCGTCCTTAAATTTTCGAAGCAAAATTTTAATTAGATATAGCGGCTCTTTTAGCTTTTCTTGCAGCAGCGCATCGCTAATTTTGGGTAAACAGGCGAGCTTGGCAATTAGCGCCTCGAAATGCTCGAAGCTTATTTGCTTTGCAAAATCGCGCGCAAACTCGCCAAAAAGCGCCTCATCCACGCCCACACTCGCAAAAAACAGATCAAGCTCCTGTGGGTTTGGGCGCTGCGGATACTCATCTGCGCCCTCGCGCATTTTAGAGTGCCTAAAACGATCGCGCTGCTCAGGGCTTTTTGAATACCCATCTTCTTCCTCAAGCTCTATATCCAATTCATCATTTTCTATATCTTTGCCTAATTTTTCTTCTTGTTTTAAATCAGGTAATACTTCAAATTCGTTTATTTTTTCTTTTAACTCTTCAAGCAAATCTATATCTTCTTCGAGCAATTTTTTTACATTTTCTCTTCCTTGTCCCAATTTTCTTTCTCTGCTGCCATGAAGCTATCCTGCTTTCGATTCGAAATCCTGGACAAAGGCAGCCCGTGCGCGGCCTGCCTCCTCCTGCCTGCTTGCCCGCCAGATGGCGGGCGCCGTGCGACGATCAGCCGGTGGTGTCGTCAGCACCGATCAACAGCGTGGTGTCCGACGTGTACTTGTGGGGGGGAACGTCGAGGTTGGCGTTGGCCGGCTTGTTCTTGAAGACCCGACCCGCCATGTCGAAGGTGGAGCCATGGCAGGGGCACAGGAAGCCGCCGGCCCAGTTGTCGGGCAGCGAGGGCTGGGCCCCGGGAGCAAAGCGTTCGCTGGGGGAACACCCCAAGTGCGAACAGATGCCGACCACCACCAGGTATTCGGGTTTGATGGAACGATGCTGGTTCTTGGCGTACTCGGGCGTGGGAATCTGGTAGTAGCCGTCGGAATCCGGATCCAGCACCTGGGACTGGGTCTCGTTGAGGGATTCGAGCATCTTGGGGGTGCGGCGAATCAGCCAGACCGGCTTGCCACGCCATTCCACCCGACGCAATTCGCCCGGCGCCATGCCGGCGATGTCGGCCTCGACCGGAGCGCCGGCCGCCTTGGCCCGCTCGGAAGGCTGGAAGGTGCTGACCAGCGGGATGGCCACGCCTGCAGCCCCCGCACACCCGACCACGCAGGTGGAAACCAGCGCAGCGCGCCGGGAGGGATCCATGCTTGTCTTGGGCAGCGTATCGGCCATCAGGGGGAACCTCGTGTGAAGCATCGTTCGGATAAGGCACGCAAGGGTGCCGGGCACGCGCATCCCGCCGACAGGCAGGGAGCGTGTTTCGGCCGAGTATAGGCAGCGCACTCACCCCCGCTTTGATCAAAATCAGAAAGGCCGCGGATACCCCGGGTCTGAAACAGACAGGGCGTGTCACCGCAGGACGGACGGAGGAAGGGCGGGAACGGGCGGCGAACCGCGTGCCGCGCGTTCACGCCACGCAACACTAACTGACCATCCTTAAAGATCTTCGGGGCGCCGACGGCCGTTTTACGGCGTTTCTGCGGGCCAAACGTCTTGCGCCCCTTGCGGCCGAACGGGGATAATCTTCATTGGATGCCCGGCGACACCCAGGAAGGAATTCGCCGGTGCGGCGTGCCTGCCCGGGGCCTCGCCCCAGGGGCGTCGCGTCCATTTCCTCCCCTTTCAACAGATACCCTTCCACGTTCGCCAGGAGAAACAAGAACATGTCCATGCTGACTGAATTCAGAGACTTTGCCCTGAAGGGCAACGTCATCGACCTCGCCGTCGGTGTGATCATCGGTGGTGCCTTCGGCAAGATCGTTGACTCGATGGTCAAGGACATCATCATGCCGATCGTCGGCGCCATCTTCGGTGGCCTGGATTTCTCCAGCTACTTCCTCCCGCTGACCACCAAGATTCCCGAGGGCCTGCCCCATACCTACGAGGCCTACACCAAGGCTGGCGTGGCCATTCTGGCCTACGGCAACTTCATCACCATCTTCCTGAACTTCCTGATCCTGGCCTTCATCATCTTCCAGATGGTGAACGTGTTCAACAAGGCCAAGAATGCGCTCATCAAGGCTGAAGCCGCCAAGCCGGCCGCTCCGCCGGAAGACGTCGTGCTGCTGCGCGAGATCCGCGACGAGCTGAAGAAAGGCCGCTGATCCGATTTTCCGTTGTCCCCAGGAAGGGACGGTGGCGCAGCCCCAGGGCAGCGCCCTTCCCTTCCAGGCAGGTGGCGGCAGAAGCCCCCAACGCACCGCTGCCACCTGTTTTCCAAGCCGACCCTGCCGCCCGGTCCAATCCGGTCAGCACGGTCGGCTTCTTTTTTGGCCGAACAGCGAACAGGCAATGGTTCGCACGGCAAACAGGCAAAAAAAGACCCGCCTTGCGGCGGGTCCGGATTCGCTTATCCACGGGGGGAGGCAATTGCCCACGTATCCCGTAGCATACGCTTTCCAATGTAAGGCACCAATCCACAGATGTCAACCCTGACTCTCACCGTCGAAGCCATCCGGAAAGCCCTTTCGCC
>ERZ772807.2199-NODE-2199-length-10276-cov-7.757167_pt1 | contig 10276 bp, 7 predicted proteins | sample MGYA00511472_ERZ772807 | MGnify/ENA primary metagenome ERZ772807 (study PRJEB29015, sample SAMEA2737947) | human oral metagenome | biome: human oral; feature: human-associated habitat; material: dental | place: China | collected 2039 ...
GAATATTACTGCCAAAAATCTCATAAATTGCCTTTGCTTCATTGGCATCGCCTATGGGGGTAGAAGTGGCGTGCGCATTGATATAGTCGATTTCACTGGCTTGTATTCCTGCATTCTGCAAGGCGCGCGCCATCGCACGGGCAGGACCTTCTACATTAGGTGTAGAGATATGTCCGCCATTAGACGAAAAGCCGTAGCCTACCACCTCAGCAATTGGGGTTGCCCCACGCCTTATCGCCGACTCGTAACTCTCCAACACCAAAGTAGCTGCCCCTCCACTGGGTACTAAGCCGTCTCTACCGGCATCGAAGGGACGAGAAGCCAAAGAGGGTTCGTCCTCACGCATTGAGAAGACCCCAAGACCATCGAAACTGCCCATACTGTACTTGTTGATTTCCTGAGCTCCCCCACATATTACGCAGTCTTGCATACCACTTTGGATAAGCAAGTAGCCTAAGCCTACCGAATGCGACCCACTAGCACAAGCGGCACTGATACTCATATTTACCCCTCGCAATTGGAAGAGAGTTGAGAGGTTCATCGTTACGGTAGAGTTCATCGTACGGAACACCGCCCCAGAGCCTACGAGGGTAGTATCTTTCTTCTCTCTTATCTTATCGTTTGTAAGAATTACCGACTCGGCTACACTATCGTTGCCGTAGAGGATTCCCACTTCGTTTTGTTGTAAGAAATCGCTATCGATATCGGCATTTTTAAGCGCTTCGAGGGTTGCCATATAGGCGAACTCGCTTTCTTGCCCCATAGAAATACGCTCGCGACGACCTAAGAGTCCTTTTAGGTCGGGGTTTTCTACAAATCCCGTCAGTGCCGACCGATAGCCGTATTCTTTGCGTTCGGGCAAGAAAACAATACCCGATTTTCCTTGGTATAACGAATCACGCACTTCGCCCAGTGAAGTGCCTATACAGGAATAAATACCCATTCCGGTGATAACTACTCTCATAATAATTGACAGTTGACAATTGATAATTAACAAAGTGGGGCAAAGGTAAGAAATAATACTGATAATGCCAAATAATGCCAGAAATGCCAATAATACCAAGTAATGCCAGAAATACTGATAATTAACTTTGCCAAAGGTGTGAGCCAAAGCCAGCGAGAGCTCACAGCTGGGTATGTGGGGGCTGTTAAATTAGCAGATTAGTAAATGTGAAAATTAGCAAATGTAGAGGGTTGAGGGGTTCGGAAGATATCGGAGAAGTTCGGAAGAGGGAAGGGAGGGTTTTTGGTGAAAAAATGCTATAAGAAGGGTGGGATTAGCTTATAGAGAGCTTATAGGAAGCTTATACGAATCTTGGACGATTGGTATAGGAAGAGTATATAAGCAGTTGACTCATAGTATAATACAGCGATGCAAAAAATGGTAAAAAGAGGGTTTCGAGACGAAAGAAAAGGAAGAGGCACTAGGCCTTAGGGCATAGGCATTAGGGTATAACCTCCCCCTAGCCCTCTCAATGAGGGGGAATGTAGTGACGGGAAAGGAGAAGGGATAATTAGGGAATTAGCAAATTAGAAAATTAGTAAATGGGGAAGTGTGAGGTCTTAGGCCATAGGCAATAGGGGAGAAACCTCCCCCTAGCCCTCTCAATGAGGGGGAATGTGGCAAGTCATTTATTCGATAAGCCCCCGAACCCCCGAAGGGGGACAAGCTAGAAAAGGAGACAAACCTTCCCCTTCTCACATACTCCGCTCTCGCGGGGCACATACCCAGCTGTCGCTGGGTACCTTCAAAGGGGGAATGTAGCGACAGGGAAGCGAAAGAAATGACGAGGGGTGAATGACGAATGACAAAGGTAATGGGAGGTCGTAACACGAGACGCAGAATAACTTTACCAAAGGTGCGAGCCGCATAGGCAATTTAAAACTTTGGCAAAGTATTGTGACAGGGAAAGACAAAACGTATTTAACGCCACAATATTAGAAATACTAATAATACTCAATCAATGACAAATTGCGAATGACGGGCTTTGAGTGAAGATAGAACGAAGGAAAAATTTGCTGTATGAGAGAAGTTTGAAGAATTTTTAGGAGAGAAAATAGGAAAGACTGCCCCACTAAAAGTGGGAACAGTCTTTCTTCTAACTTAGGGAAATTTGATTATTAATCTACGTTGATATCGGTATTTACATTTTTACTACCTACGAGGGCATAATACAAGAGGAATAGCAATGCTAATACAATTACCCAGTAACTTTGGATATAGCCAAAAGCATCGGCAGCCCAACCTTGGATAGCTGGCAAAATACCACCCCCGCATACCATCGCCATAAAGATACCTGAGGCAGCGGCTGTATATTTACCCAAACCTTCGGTAGCGAGGTTAAAAATACCTCCCCACATTACTGAGGTACACAAGCCACAAAGAATGAGGAACATTATGCTTATTGGCACTTCGGCTAACCCAAAAGATATATCAGATTTGAACACAGGCATATTTACCATTTGTGTTTCGGGTATTAATATAGCTAAGATAACAAAAAGAATTCCTAAGGAAGATACAAAAGTAAGCATTCCTTTGCTTGAAAACTTCGCGCCTAATGAACCTCCGGTAAGACGACCGATGAACATCAGGAACCAATAGGTACCTACTACTGAACCTGCAATAGTGGTATCTATTGCTAAGCCGTTCATTTCTGGACTACTGGTCATAAAAAGGTTTGCGATGTTGGGAATTCCTACTTCAATCCCTACGTAAAGGAAGATAGCTATCGCTCCTAATATAAAGTGACGGAAAGATAGTGGACTGTGTTTATCGGTTACATCTTTTTGTTTTACCGCTGCGTGAGGTTCGGGTATTTGCATTAGGGCAAGTACAATAAATGCCAAAGCAAAGATACCCATTGCTAAGAAGAGGGCAGGGTTGGCATCGGCAATAGAAGTATCGGCGCTGATAGTACCGATGAGGTACCCTACTAATACGGGCACGATAGTTGCCCCGATAGAGTTGATAGCGCCTCCGAATTGCAAGAGTTGGTTACCACGTTTGCCACCACCCCCGAGGGTGTTGAGCATTGGGTTTACTACCACGTTCAGCATACACATAGAGAAGCCTGAGATAAATGCCCCAGTGAGGTATACTCCAAAGCTACCCATATTACCTGAAAGGAAAGTAATACAAACGCCAACGAAGCCTACGGCAATAGCTGTTAAAGCAGTTTTCTTATAACCGATGCGTTGTAGCATTAGCCCTGCTGGAATCCCCATAAAGGCATAAGCGATAAAGTTGGCTAAGTTCCCCAATTGTGATTCGAGGTTGCTTGCCATAAATTGGTTTTTTACAATTACCCCGAAAGGGTTTTGTAAGCCCGTTACGAATGATATCATAAAGAATAAGGCGAACATCATCGCAATGGGTAATGCGTAACTTTTGTTTTGTTGATTTTGGTGTTCCATTATTTTTAGTTATTTATTATTTTAGAAAATAGGGAATAGGAGAAGGGAATTAGTTGTTAGAAATTACTTATTTCTCCTATTAACTACTGTATTTAGTAAATAGTGGGGCAAAAATAAATAAAGAAAATATAAAACACAACAAAAACGAAAACTTTTTTAAGGTTTATTTATGAAATATATTAGATGTTAGGTGTTAGAAGTTAAAAATCAGAAAATTAAGAAATTAATAAATAGGGACACGAGTTAAAAGCTCACACCAGTGGAAGAAGAAAAAAGGAAGAAAAATTAGAAAATGAAGGGAGGGTCGTAGCACGAAGGACAGTTGAAACTTTGCCAAAGTTTTGATACGGACGAGTCAGACTATTCGAATGTGTTCGATACCGATAGCTAAAGGCTTAAAGAATAATCATTAACGGCTAACGACTATTTTTCATTCCAATAGTAGCTATCGGGGTAGATGCGCTTACCGAAGATAGCGGTACCAACCCGCACGATAGTGGCACCTTCTTCAATAGCGGTTTCGAGGTCGCCACTCATTCCCATTGAGAGTTCTCGGGGGTCTACATTAGGGAGGTTGAGAGCAATAATCTCTTGTTGGAGATGTTTAAGGAGTTTAAAGCAGGCGCGCACCTTTTCGGTTTCGGCACTAAACAGACCGATAGTCATCAGTCCTTTGATATGTAGTGTAGGCAGTGTAGCCACTTGCTTTACAAGATTGAGTACCTCAGAGGGGTCGGCACCAAACTTGCTTTCTTCGTTAGAGGTATTCACCTGAATAAAGATATCGAGTTCCTTACCTTCACTCTCCAAACGGTTGTGGAGTTTTTGGGCTAAATCGAGGCGGTCTACCGATTCTACACAACTCACCTCGTAGCGCAAAATATCTTTTATCTTATTTGTTTGTAAATGACCTATAAAATGATTGGTATGTGGGGTGTCTTTCAGCGCTTCATACTTCTCTTTGAGCTCTTGCACTTTGTTTTCGGCGATGAGCGTATATCCTGCATTTAATGCTACTTTGATGCGCTCAGGAGTTACTGTTTTAGTAGCCAAGAGGAGTTTTACTTCCTCCGGCTTGCGACCTACCCGCTCACAAGTGTTGGTAATACGTTGTTGTACTAAGGCGATGTTTTGTAATATATTTTCCATTTTTAATTATCAATTATTAATTAACTATATCGGTTCATTCTCCACTTCTTCCTTTGGTAAATTGCCTTCAGCTTTCTTGCGCAAGAGGCGACGTTTGATGAGGTCGTTTAGGTCTTTACCTTTTACCGAATAGGTGTTAAATAACAGCATAGGAGCAATCACTCCAAAGGCTAAGCACATAGTAATAAAGCCTGTTTGTAAGCCTAATTTGAAGGTTTGGTAGAGTAAATCTAATGTTTCGTCTTGTGGGGTTTCAACGGTTACTATTTGTATGATTTTCATCATAAACTCATAGCCGTATTTACCAGGAATCATATTAATTACGGCGGGGATGGTAAACACAATAGGAGGAGTATGCACACGATGGGCAAAATACACTGCTAAGAGCCCTACCACACAAGCCCCCAGAAAAGAAGTAATCACGATTTGTTCGGGCATTAAGGTTGCTAATAGAATGAACTTAATACCCCACCCTATACCGCCTAATACACCTGTTATCCATAAAGCACGACGTGGTGTGTTAAACAATAAAGCAAAGCCGATGGAAATCCACATCGACCAAAAGATGCGCTCTGCTAAACCTAAAAATATATCAAGGAAGTTCATAACCGAATAATAGTAAAGCTAAATAAAAACCTAATGAAATCATAAACACTAAAATAGCAGCGTGAGTGAGTTTAGCAATTCCTGCTACAATACAGCCTGAGAGCATATCGATAAAGCCATTGATAAGAGGTACCCCAGGCACTAACCACAATACACAAGCAGCCAAGGCATTGTGATAGTCTTGTACGCCAAGCAAGCGGAAGATGCTCATCACAGCCACCGATACGAAAGCAGCCCAACCCCAACAGATATACACGTTGAACTTGCGCAACTGCAAAATACGTCTGCCTGCTAACCCTAATAAAGTAGCGAGAAACGACATAGCGAACTCGGCATAACTTGCGTTTTCTTTGCCAAATACGTAGGCTAATGAGCCTCCTGCTATTGATACGAAGAACCACATTACATACATATTGTAATGTGGGCGTGCCTTGATGGTAGCTACCTGCTCTTCGATTTCCTCAATAGGGAGTTTCTTTTCGATAGCCTCCCACGAAAGAATACTAATATCGGAAATCGCACTAAAGTTTACTCCGTGATGCGGGATAGAACGCACGATAGTTTCTTTTTCGCCTGTGCTTTTGTCCTGTATCGTTAGCACTATAGCTGAATGCGAATAGAAGTTCTCGCAATGGTAGTTCAGTGCATTAGAAATGCGTTCTACATTGCGTTCTACCCTACGGGTATTGGCACCGCTGGAAATTAGCAGTTCGTTGATATCGGCAAAAAGGCGTGCTGCTCGTTCAATGGGCTTCATATATATTTTAGACGTTAGTTCTTAAGAGATTAGTTATAGGGCTTGTCAGACTGTTCGGACGAATAGCTTTTGGTATTCCTTGCTGTTTTCTTCTAAGAGAATGTCTTTCTTGCAAGCAAAAGCAAATAGCAAGCAACAAAGCAAATTATTTTTTATAATATTAGAGTATTCGTTAGAAAGTGCAAAAGTACAAAAATAATGAAGAATGACAAAAAGGCGAAGATTTAATAATTTACTATCACATTTAAGCGTTTGCCTAATATTGCTTTTAGTTGGTTATATCCTATCACCTCCTCCATAACACTTTTACGTTCTTCATCTGTTATTTCAGCACGTGTTTTTTCTGCTAAATTGTTGATGAGATGCATTATTAATAGCAAACGAATATTTAGAATGATATCCGAGATAATTCTATTGAGGTCTCTGTCTTTCTCCTTTGCGACAATATCTCGTTTTAACCAATTGTCTAAATGTCTAAACTCGTCTTCCATTTCCAAATCGGATACCTTAGCACTGAGTTCCACAGGAAGTTCGTTTGCAAGCCTACTCACATCATAGGAAGCATCTTCTTGGAACATTGTCATTAGTTGGTCATATATCTGCTTGAAATCGGGGTTAGCGAACTCTATTTCGTCTTCTTGAAGTTCAAGAAATACTTTTTCGTAAACTTTGAGGGTTTGCTGTACTTGTTTTTCTTTGAGGTCGCCGTTTTCTTCTTCTACCAGAATAGTATCGGTGAAAACACAGTCTTCATTTCCTTTGGAAAGAAGAATCTTTATTAAATCGTGCTCTAACACCTCCAAACGGTTTATTGTGCGTTTTTGAGTCTCTTCTGGCGTTTGTACCACTTGCATAGTAGATTGCTTGCGCTCTACTTTTTGCCCTTCATAAAAGTCTTTTTTGAGAATTTGCGCCAAAGTAGAGAAGAGCACCTGTTCTGAGATGTCCATAATGGTAGCGCACTCGCGTACATATACTTCCCGCTTGATAAGGTCGGGGATTTTAGAGATACTCTCTACCATATCGCGTATGGTTTCGGCTTTTTTGATAGGGTCGTTCTGCGCCTCTTGCATTAGGAGGGAGGCTTTGAAGCGAATGAAATCGGTGGCGTTGTTTTCGAGGTATAGCACGAGGTCTTCGTAGGCGGTTTTGCGGGCAAAGCTATCGGGGTCGTCTCCCTCGGGAAAGGTGCAAACCTTTACATTCATACCCTGTTCCAAGATGAGGTCTACCCCACGAATGGAAGCACGTAAGCCAGCGGCATCGCCATCGTACAGCACTGTGATGTTGGGTGTGAGACGGTGAATGAGGCGGATTTGGTCTTGTGTAAGCGCTGTCCCACTCGAGGCTACCACATTTTCAATACCCTTTTGGTGCATTTGAATCACATCGGTATAGCCTTCAACCAGATAGCAGTTATCGGCTTTGGCGATAGCTTGTTTGGCGAAGAAGATGCCATACAGCACTTTGCTCTTGTGGTAAATCTCACTTTCGGGGGAGTTGAGGTATTTGGCTTGTTTCTTATCGTTGGTGAGGATACGCCCCCCAAAGCCCAGTACGCGTCCGCTCATAGAGTGAATGGGAAACATTACACGCCCTTTGAAGCGGTCGAACTTACGGTCGGCATTGACGATGGTGAGTCCGGTTTTTTCTAAGAACTCCAACTGATAGCCTTTGGCAAGGGCGTTATCGGTGAAGGCAGTCCACTCGTCGGGGGAGAAGCCTAAGCGGAATTTTTGGATTGTTTCCTCAGTAAAACCGCGCTCTTTGAAATAGGTCATACCGATAGCCTTACCGGCTTCGGTATTGAAGAGGGTGTCTTGAAAATATTGTTGGGCGTATTCTGAGACGATATAGAGGCTCTCGCGCTCATCGGCTTTTTCTTTTTCTTCCGAAGATTGCTGGGTTTCTTCAATGTCGATATGGTATTTTTTAGCCAAATACCGAATGGCTTCGGGGTAAGTGAAATGCTCGTGCTCCATTAGGAAAGCAATAGCATTCCCGCCTTTGCCACTACTGAAGTCTTTCCATATTTGCTTTACGGGTGAGACCATAAAGCTGGGTGTCCGCTCGTTGGAGAACGGACTCAGTCCTTTGTAATTAGAGCCTGCACGTTTCAGTTGGACGAAGTCGCCAATGACTTCCTCCACCCGCATTTGGTCGTATACTTTATCTATGGTATTTTTTGAAATCACTGTTTTTTAGGTAAGAGATAAGAGGGGTAGTGTTATTTTACTTTTAATTCTTTAAATAGCAAAGGCATTTCGCACATTGCTTTTGAATGGTTATAAGTATCAAAACTTCCTAAAGCAGTAGCATTTTCTTTAGCTGTTTTAAGAAAAGGCTTTAGTTGTTTGTAAATATCATTATCTTTCTTAAAGAATTTTTCTGTTTTCTCATAACCTTTCAAGTGTTGGCTTACTTGCTTTTCAGCTGCTGCACAAGCGGTGATCACTTTGTTAGTCTTTTGGAAATGCAATAAAAACCAATATTCTAAACAAGGATTATTCACTATCACTACAACTTTATCTTGTTTTGAAAGTTGCTGCCAATAGCTTAAAAATTGTTGGAGTGAAGAGGTACTATTATTCTTTTCTCGTTCTTCTTTTAGTAAGACATCTAAATCAACTATCCAAAAAACCTTGTCATATTCCTCTTCTGAGAGTGCTGTAACTAAATCATATTGCTGGTTGATATTCTTTTTCTGTAGAATCTGAGGTTTTATATTAAAAGGAATATTGGGTTCATTGTGTTTAAGCATTTCTAAGTACCACTTTTCAGTTTCGCCATCTACTACTACAGCAAAGGATTGCTTGGTGGGTATGTTTCTTCCTTTTCTCATTGTTCCAAATCAATAAAAGTGTCAGACAAACGAGGTACTCCACTAAACTTCCCTATTTTGTAAGCATTGAGAAAATTCTTTATAGCAGAAGTATCAAAATCGGCTAAGGAATAGAGTTCTGTTGCACAATCTTCGCCTTTGTTAGTAAACCATATTACATCATTTCTGAAAATATCGGTATCGCCTAAAAGCTCGCGGTTATGGGTAGTAGCGATGAGTTGCGAGTGTTGAGCGTTCTGCAAGAATGAAAGCAAGAAATGGGTATAAAGGTCTGGGTGTAAGGAGCTTTCTAATTCATCAATAGGGAAAATAGTAGGTGTTTTGATAAGAAGTGCCAAGAGTCCTGCAAAGCCGTAAAAGCGCTTAGTACCTTCAGATTCTAATTCAAAAGGTAAAGCATATTGATTACCATTAACAAAATGTTTGAAGGCTATTTCTATATGATCTATAGGTTTTAAATCTTTTACACCTTTTTTTGATAACTCTTCAAAAGAATAATCAGTAATATCCTCTATTACTTTTTTTATAGAAATGTCTGAAATATGAAAATCAGCTTTTGATAAAATATCTATAATACTTTGTTTTTCTATATCTCCTTTATCAATATTTCTTGTTACAAAATTATCTAAGATAGTGTGAGATAGAATTATAGGTTTTAAGTGAAATTTGAACCAATTTACAACTTCTTTTAAAATATCAATATCTACATTAGTTTTTAAATACCCCCCAAGTACAGTATTATTATGGAGAGTGTTTATTTCAAGTGTTTTTTTTTCATTATCACTTATTGTTATTTTATTACCAAAAGAAATTTCAGTCAATAGTTTTTCTGTAGAAGTTTCTCTACTATAAACAATCACTTCTCCAGAAATTAGTTTTTCTGACAAAATAGACTGATGAGTAAATTTAACTTCATATAAATAGCAAATACTATTTTGTACAAATTCTATTGATAAAAAAGAAGGTTGCAAAATAGTTTTTTTATCAAAAAGGAAAGGGGAAAATTTAAGGCTATGATATTTCATTTCCTTAGGGTTTACCACCAAATCTCTTAAAAAATCAAGGGCTTTAAGGACAGTTGTTTTCCCTGAAGCATTGGCGCCATAGATAAGCGCCAACTTCAACAGCCGTTTGCCTGCTGTATGCACTACATAAGTATCTTCTAAATATTTAGAGGCATCGGCTTCAAACGACAACGTTTGCTTATCTTTTATAGAACCAAAGTTTTGTATGCTGAAATTTACAATCATTTTTTTATAACTGATATTCTAAAATAGCAAAGTTATACAATTATTTTGAAAAAGCAATATTTTATTGGGTGAAGTAGATTAATTTTCGCCTATAAATGCTTAGTAATTTTGATTTGGAAACAAAGCCTTCGTACTTTCCGTCCTTTACTACGGGCAGATTCCACGCGCCGGTGTGCTGAAACTTATCCATTACAGTGCTCATTTTGTCCTTGCCCATTTCTATGATGGCAGGTGGTTTTTGCATTAGTTCTACGGCAG
>ERZ772807.2210-NODE-2210-length-10233-cov-17.765966_pt1 | contig 10233 bp, 7 predicted proteins | sample MGYA00511472_ERZ772807 | MGnify/ENA primary metagenome ERZ772807 (study PRJEB29015, sample SAMEA2737947) | human oral metagenome | biome: human oral; feature: human-associated habitat; material: dental | place: China | collected 2039 ...
CCCAGCTTTTTTCTTAAAAAAGTGCGTTTCAGGTGCAAAAATGTACAGTTGGGAAGAATTTTTTCTTACATGGTCTTCATTTTGTATAATAGATGTGTAAGTTAACTTACAAGAAAAAATAATACAGGAGATTTCATTATGAAAAATACAGTAAAGTTGGAACAATTTAAAGAGGTAACAGAGGCAGAATTGCAGGAGATTCGAGGTGGAGATAAAAGACTACCTTACTTTTTTAAACATCTTTTTTCAAATAGGACAAAGTAGTAATATTATAGGGTGATAGGATGAGTTTATTAGGATTTGGAATAGTTATTCTTCATATTTTTATTTTAACAATAAGCTATGAATTAATTTGTAAAGTAACTAAAAAAGAAAGATATTTATTTATAGCCTGTATATTTATATATCAGTCTGTAGCTGAATTTTTCTTTGACTTTATTTCATTAGCTGGGTTAGGGATTGAAAAGTTTATATTTCCTTTTATTCTATATACTTCTATAGTAGTTTTAAAGAAGTATGATAAGCATAAAGGAATGTTTATCAGTTTACTATTGTCTTTATTATATCATAGTACACATACTTTTTTATCAGTAACCCTATCCTCTATAACAGGTGATGCTTTTGTGATAGAACATGAAGTGATGTTTTATTTAGGAGTACTATTACTAACATATTTTATTATTAAAAAAATTATTACTTATTTCCATTTAGAACTTACCTATTTTGATAAAGATTATCTGTATCCTTTTTTAAAAAAAGTAATAGTTGCTTTCTTTGGTTTACATATCTTATTGTTTATTTCAGATATAGTAAGTACAACTCATCATTTAAATAGCTTCGGAAGTATTTTATCAACCATTGTTTTTATTTGCTTGTTATTGATTTTCTTTGCAATGAATTCTCACAAGGTTCAAATTGAAAAAGAGATTGCTCTAAAACAAAAGAAATTTGAACAAAAGCATTTACAGACTTATACTGATGAAATTGTGGAGTTGTATAATGAAATTCGAGGTTTTCGTCATGACTATGCAGGGATGCTTGTCAGTATGCAAATGGCGATTGACAGTGGAGATTTACAAGAAATTAACAGGGTTTACAATGAAGTCCTAGTAAAAGCAAATCAGAAATTGAGGTCAGAAAAATATACTTACTTTGATTTAAATAATATAGAAGATTCTGCTTTACGAAGTTTAATTGCTCAATCGATTGTCTATGCACGAAAAAATGATGTAGAGTTTACATTGGAAGTAAAAGATGTTATTACTAGATTGTCAATGGATTTACTTGATCTTGTTCGCATCATGAGCATTCTATTAAATAATGCTGTCGAAGGTGCCACAGATAGTTACTTGAAACAAATGGAAGTTGCAGTCATTAAAATGGATTTTGAAACAGTTATAGTTATCCAGAATTCATGCAAAATCACTATGACGCCTTCAGAGGATCTATTTGCCTTAGGTTTCTCTACCAAGGGAAGAAATAGAGGTCTAGGACTTAATAATGTCAAAGAGATTTTAGATAAGTATGACAACATTATCTTAGAAACAGAGATGGAAGACAACATATTTAGACAAATTATTAGATTTAAGAGGGAATTCGAATGAAAGTATTAATTTTAGAAGATGTTATTGAACATCAAGTGAGACTAGAGAGAATATTAAATGAAATCTCGGAAGAATCGAATATTCCTATTTCATATAAGACAACAGGAAAAGTTCGTGAGTTTAAAGAATATATTGAAAATGATGAAGTAAACCAGCTTTATTTCCTAGATATTGATATTCATGGAATCGAGAAAAAAGGCTTTGAAGTGGCTCAATTTATCCGTCATCACAATCCTTATGCTATTATTGTCTTTATTACTAGTCGATCTGAATTTGCTACCTTAACGTACAAATACCAGGTATCAGCCCTAGATTTTGTTGATAAAGATATCAATGATGAATTGTTCAAAAAACGCATCGAGCAGAGTATTTTTTACACTAAGAGCATGCTGCTTGAAAACGAAGATGTTGTAGACTATTTTGATTACAACTATAAAGGAAATGATTTGAAAATTCCTTACCATGACATTTTGTATATCGAAACCACAGGAGTTTCTCATAAACTTCGGATTATTGGTAAGAATTTTGCAAAAGAATTCTATGGAACTATGACAGATATTCAGGAAAAGGATAAACATACCCAGCGATTTTATTGCTCCCATAAATCTTTCCTTGTCAATGTGGGAAATGTGAGAGAAATTGATCGAAAGAATTTAGAAGTTGTCTTTTATGAAGATCATCGTTGTCCAATTACTCGTTTAAAAGTCCGCAAACTAAAAGATATTCTAGAGAAAAAATCTAAAAAGTGATTGACAATTAGTAAGAAATTGATATAATGGTTATATCTGCTACAGATAGATGGTCCGTTGGTCAAGGGGTTAAGACACCGCCTTTTCACGGCGGTAACACGGGTTCGAATCCCGTACGGACTATATTATCCGGCATAGCTCAGTTGGTAGTAGCGCATGACTGTTAATCATGATGTCGTAGGTTCGAGTCCTACTGGCGGAGTCAGATAAAAAAGAACACCATTGGTGTTCTTTTTCTTTTAGTTGACATCACCTAACATTTTCATAAGGAAGTCAGTCATTTCTTGCGGACTTTCTTTTTTTCCGTGAGCAATCCAAGTCTGGCAAACACCAAATAGGGCATTTGTTAGATAAATACTGCTGTATTCTAATTCTATTGGAGTGAGTTGTAGTTTCATAAAGCGTTTCTGAAGGTCGGTGCTAAGCATAATGTGAAGCTTATTTCTCAAGAAATTTTGGATTTCTTTTGTTCCATTTTCAGACAAGAGAGCAGCTAATAGTGGTTCAGACTCTAAATATTCAAACACTTCTAAAATAGCATCTCTTTTGTGATGAGCATGTTTTTGGAAAATATACTCAAAGGTATGAAATAGCTTACTTTGGTAGAGTTCAATCATATCATACTTATCCTTGTAGTGAGTGTAAAAGCTGGAACGACTAATTCCGGCTTTTTCTGCTAACTTGACAGTAGAAATTTGATCAAAGGGCTGGTCCATCAATAATTGAACCATGGCATTTTCGATAATTCGTTTTGTTTTTAAACGTTTGTTACTTTCTTTCATAATTTCTCCTTTTATACAAATTGGACAATATGTCTAAAAAAGTTATTTTTCATCTTGTAATTTTGATTTTTTTATGTATAATCTATTATATCAAAAATTTAGACAATATGTTTAAAAAAGGAGGAAATATGTTTAAAGAATGGAAAGAAATTTTTAAAAAACCGACCTTTATCATTGTAATGATAGGGATTTCTCTCATTCCAGCTTTATACAACATTATATTTTTATCGTCCATGTGGGATCCATATGGTCAAGTATCGGAGTTACCTGTGGCAGTTGTCAATAAAGATAAGGAAGCTTCTTATAATGGACAGACTATGACAATTGGTGAAGACATGGTGTCTAATTTAAAAGAAAATAAGACTTTAGATTTTCATTTTGTTAATGAAGAGGAAGGGGAAAAAGGTCTAGAAGATGGTGACTACTACATGGTAGTAACTTTACCAAGTGACTTATCTGAAAAGGCTACTTCTATTCTAACAAATCATCCTGAACAAATGCAGATTGATTATCAGACGTCAAGTGGGCATAGTTTTATTGCAAGTAAGATGAGTGATTCAGCTATGACACAATTAAAACAAACCGTTTCTACTAATGTTACTGAAACGTATACCAAGGCTTTGTTTAAAAAAATGAATGATTTGAAGTCTGGGATAAACAAGGCAGCTGATGGAAGTGAACAATTGGCTAATGGAGCAAATCAGTTGGTGACGGGAAGTCAAACATTGACGACAAATCTTAATACTCTAGCTAACTCAAGTGTAACTTTTTCAAATGGAGCTGATCAATTTACAAAAGGTTTATCTAGCTATGTATCTGCTATAGAGCAATTACATATTGGTCTAGGGACTTTTAATAGTGGTTTACAAAGTTATACAAATGCCGTTTCACAAGTTGACACTGGACTTGGTCAATTAGCATCAAGAACTCCTGAATTGGTGACAGGTGTAAATCAGCTAAATACAGGTATAAAGTCCTACACAAGTGGGGTTTCACAATTGGATACAGGTCTCAATCAATTTTCAGTTGGTGTAAATGCTTATACAAGTAGTGTGAAAGAACTTTCTAACGGAACAAGTCAATTATCCAATCAATCAGATACACTAAGAGATGGAATGGAGCAATTAAATACTGGTATTAAAGAAATTTCAAGTCAATTAGAGTCCTCATCTCAACAAAGTGAAGAAATAGCGCAATTGGCAACAAGCTTAGGAGAACTAAATAAAACACTACAAGCTCTTACAATATCAGATGACACTCAACTGAAAAGTAAATTTTCAGAAGCTTTGCCAAATCTAACAACTCTTGCACAGGATATTGTGACTAAAAGTCAGACAGAACAAGAGAAAACTATTGCTAACCTTCAATCAACAGCTACTTATCAATCTCTTACAGAGGAACAAAAGAAAGAACTGACAGAAGCTATTTCTAAAAATTCTAATTCTACTATTGAGTCAGCAAAAACAATTTTAACGACAGTAGGGGGATTAAAAGAAAGTATAGAGAATTCAGAACAACAAGTATCTAATCTATCTGATGTGCAGACGAAAGCAAATCAACTCTTACCTGCAGCATCTAGCTCCTTGACAACCTTGTCAAATGGATTTACAACATTACAAACTTCTGTAAATAATCAGTTAGTTCCTGGAAGTCAGTCAATTGAAAAAGGAGTTGTAAACTATACTAAAGGATTGGATACTATTTCTATAGGTGCTAATCAACTAAGTGAAAAGAATGCAAGTTTAACAACTAGTCTAGATCAATTAGTTTCTGGATCAAGTAAGTTGACAGAAAACACATCAACCTTGACAGCTGGAGTAGATGCGTTAGCTGGAAAAGCTCCAGAATTAGTATCAGGTATAGAAAGTTTGTCATCTGGTTCTGCTCAATTGAATAATAAGAGTCCAGAGCTGATAGCAGGTATTACTACATTACAATTTGGCTCTGGTCAATTAACAGATAAATCAACACAGTTACTTTCTGCAGCATCTCAACTAGGAAGTGGCGCTATGAAGATTGCAGATGGTGCTGGAAAACTAGCAGATGGTGGAACAACTTTAACCTCTAGTCTTGAAGATTTACAAACAGGAGTTGATTCATTAGGACAAGGATTAGGCAATGCTAATAATCAACTCAAATCAGCTTCGACAGAATCTAAAAATGCAGAAACATTATCTGAACCTCTAGTTCTCTCAAAAACAGACAATGACCAAGTTCCTGTGAATGGGATTGCCATGGCTCCTTATATGATATCAGTTGCTCTTTTTGTTGCTGCTATATCTACCAATATGATTTTTGCTAAGTTGCCTTCTGGACGTCATCCAGAGAGCCGTTGGGCTTGGTTGAAGTCTCGCTCTGAAATAAATGGGATTATAGCTGTCTTAGCAGGTGTTTTAGTTTATGGAGGTGTCCATCTTATTGGATTGACTGCGAACCATGAGATGAGGACCTTGATTCTAATTATAATCACAAGTTTAGCTTTCATGTCTATGGTGACAGCTTTAACAACTTGGAATAGTCGTATAGGAGCTTTCTTCTCTCTTATTTTACTTTTATTACAGTTAGCATCAAGTGCAGGGACCTATCCACTTGCTTTGACAAATGATTTCTTTAAGGGTGTCAATCCTTGGTTACCAATGAGTTACTCTGTATCAGGTTTACGACAAACAATCTCTATGACAGGAAATATTCATCACCAAGTGATTTTCCTTATTATAACACTAGCTTTCTTTACTGCTTTAGGTATGCTAGCTTATCAACCTAAGAAAATGGAAGAAGATTAAAAAGATTGACCAAGGAATTGGTCAATCTTTTTCTGTCTTAGATAAATTTCGTCTGTGATTATAGATCCCAAAAAGAAGAAGGGCAGTTAGTGAGCAGGCTGCTCCAATAACAAAACCATTGGGAATAAAGGAAAGTGTAATGGTGCCTTTTCCTTTTGGAACATCAACTTTCATAAAACCAGTTTGAGCCTGCTTGATTTCAAGTTTTTTCCCATCCTGGTATGCAGACCAACCTTTGTCATAAGGAATAGTGAAGAAAATAGAGGTATCTTGTTTTACTTCATATGTAGCAAAGACTTTATTTTTAGAGGTGGATACTTCTACAGGTTGTTCTTTAATCTTTTGAATTGCCTCAGTAAGAGCCTGAGTATCTAAACGATAGAAGGTTGGAGATTCAAATGACACCTGAGAATTTCCAGGGAAACTAACACTGATATTGAAAGTTTTTTGTTCTTCAGTATAACCTAAATTAAAGAAATTAAATGCATTGTCAGTTGTAAAAGTCTTTTTTTCTCCATTGACAATGATGTCAACTTTCTTTTGCTTATCGTTTGTAAAATGAAGATTTGAAAAAGAGAGATAGACTTGACTATTTTGAGGAACCTCAATTTGATAATCAATCTTTGCATCTTCATTCGCAGAACCTGTGATGCTCGTTAAACCATCTGAAGTATCTGTTTTATCATATGCTATTTGGGAGAAGTAATCCATGTTGAGATTAGCAAGATGGTTTATAAATAAAGCCTGATTATCTAGAGTGTGATTATTAAAGTTTACATCGGTGTAAATAGATTGAGTGGCAAAGGCAATGGGTAAAGAGAGTTGATTTTTATATAAGGTTAAATGATCCTTTTGATAAATCTCTTGAAAGCCATACTTATCAAGTGAAGTTTCAGAAATATTGTACTGGATTCCAAATAAACTATCTGCTAAAAGACTATTATTTGCATAACGGAGATTGAGGTTAGTTCCAGAGGATTTGAATCCCAGTTTATCCAAACTAGTGCTAGCTGAACGATTTCGTACAGACGAAAATTGAGAGATTCCATTGTAGTTAAATTTCATACTGTCATTCCCAGTCTGAATTTGCAGTTTTTCAGTACGTGTAAATGGATTGTCAATTTGGTTTAGAATGGATTCCATAGCGGTGATATCTCTATTATAGGCGCTACGAGAAGCAAAGGCCCATTCTTTAGCTATTCCTTCCATTTGAGATGAAGCATTTAAGCTTATCTCAGCTGTTATAAATATAGACAAAAGAATTGCAAATAGATTTACAGAGATAAACTTTCTAATGACTGCAAGAAGTAAAAGAGCATAAACTAGTAGAAATTCAAGAGTGAGTAGGATATTCAGATCTGTTAGAAAAGAATAGTGCGATTTAAAATAGACAGTAGCCAAAAATCCTGTTAGTACAAGAAAAAGTGAGACAAATAGATTCCAGAGCTTCAGTTCTTTCAGACGATTTAAGACTTCTGCTGCAGTATAAATTAACAGAGTGGAAAAAATCCAAGCATAGCGATGCAAAAACATATTCGGGGTATGCATCCCTTGCCAAAATAAATCAAGTGCCTCTATGTAAAAGCTTGTTATTAAAAAAGTAAAAAAAATTGCATAGATAAGTTTCACGTGAAACCTTATGGATTTTATTGTGAAAAATAGAATGGTTAAAATAAAAGGAAGCAATCCAACAAAAATCATTGGTATAGATCCATACTTAGTTGTATCAAAAGATCCAATGAATTGTTTTGCGAAAATATCCAGATACCAGCTACTTTCTGTTTTTAATTTTGTGATGGCAGTTAACTTCTCCCCATGAGTTTGTAAATCAAACAGTGTAGGAAGAGTCATAATCAAACTAGCCATTCCTGCTAAAAAGGAGGTAACAACAAAATCAAGAAAAGATGATTTTCGAGTTTTAAAGTCCCAAGAAATTTGGCAGAGATACCAGAAAATAAGAAACAATGCTGTCATATACCCAAAATAATAATTTTGAATAAATAAGATTGACAAACTTGTAAAGTATAGTAGGCGCTTCTTTTGTGTTATAAGTAGGTGTAAACCAGTTATAATTAAAGGAATTAAGATAAAAACATCTAGCCAGGTTTTAATCTCTAACTGACTGACAGTGAAGCTCATTAAAGCATAGGAAGTAGATAAGGCAAGTTTTAAAAATTTTGGGATATCTTTAAATAATCTAGTCAAACTAAAGAAGGTTGATAGACCAATAAATCCAAATTTTAATAGAGTGGTCAGATAAACAGCATCTGGCATATTCGACAGATTAAAAAAGTAAACCAGAGGTGAGAGAAAACTACCCGAGTAATAACTAGATAGAGCATAGAAATTCAGTCCGAGGCCACTTGTAAAGGTGTAAAACAAACTGCCATTTCCATGTAGAATATTTCGTAAAGCTACATCAAAAATAACGTATTGATGAAAACCATCTCCTAATAGTGGAGATGAATCGCTATTCCAGTAGATACCTTGAGTTAGGTATACTCCAGTCATAATTACTAAAGGAATGATGAAAGAAACAAAATAGGTCCAATATGTTTTAAAAAATGATTTCATGTTACCTCGTAGAATGATAGAAAACTCAGTTGGTTACCCCAACTGAGTTTTGAAGTCTTATTTAATCTTTCCAAAGTTCTTTAACTTTTGCTTGTACTTCTGCATTTTCTAGGAATTCATCATAGGTTTCATCGATACGATCAATGACGCCATTCTTAGACAAAACAATAATATGGTTTGCTAAAGTTTGAATGAACTCGTGATCATGACTAGCAAAGATGATTGATTCTTTAAAGTTTTTCAATCCATCGTTCAAGCTTGAGATAGATTCCAAGTCCAAGTGATTTGTTGGATCATCAAGTACAAGGACATTTGATTTCAAGAGCATGAGTTTTGAAAGCATGACACGTACTTTTTCTCCCCCTGACAAGACGTTTACAGGCTTGTTAACCTCATCTCCAGAAAAGAGCATACGACCAAGGAAACCACGTAGGAAGGTATTGTCATCTTCTTCTTTACTTGCAAATTGACGCAACCAGTCAAGGATTGACTCTCCTCCTGCAAAATCAGCCGAGTTGTCTTTTGGCAAGTAAGAACGGCTAGTAGTAACTCCCCACTTGACAGTTCCTTCATAGTCGATGTCATCCATGATTGCACGAATTAATGCAGTCGTTTGGATGTCATTTTGTCCAATAAGAGCTGTCTTATCACCTGGACGCAAGATGAAACTAATATTGTCTAGGATAGTTTCACCATCAATCTTTACAGTTAGATTTTCTACTGTCAAGAGATCATTACCAATCTCACGTTCTGCTTTAAAGTTGATAAATGGATATTTACGACTAGATGGCACAATCTCTTCTAATTCAATCTTGTCAAGCATTTTTTTACGAGACGTTGCTTGTCTTGACTTAGAAGCGTTGGCAGAGAAGCGAGCAACGAATTCTTGCAATTGCTTAATTTTTTCTTCTGCCTTGGCATTACGGTCTGCTAGCAATTTAGCAGCAAGCTCAGAAGATTCCTTCCAGAAGTCGTAGTTTCCGACATAGAGTTTGATTTTTCCAAAGTCAAGGTCGGCCATATGAGTACACACTTTGTTTAAGAAGTGACGGTCGTGGGATACTACGATAACGGTGTTATCAAAATCAATCAAGAAGTCTTCTAGCCAAGTAATCGATTGGATATCTAAACCATTGGTTGGCTCATCCAAAAGAAGAACATCAGGTTTACCAAATAAGGCTTTAGCAAGGAGAACCTTCACTTTTTCACCATTGGCCAATTCGCTCATGTTTTGATAGTGCAATTCTTCTGGAATGTTTAGGTTTTGAAGTAGTTGAGACGCTTCACTTTCTGCTTCCCAACCTCCAAGTTCAGCAAATTCACCTTCGAGTTCGGCTGCACGAACACCATCTTCATCTGAAAAATCTTCCTTCATGTAAATGGCGTCTTTTTCTTTCATGATGTTGTAAAGTTTTTCATTTCCCATAATAACGACATCAATAACTCGCTCATCTTCATAGTCAAAATGATTTTGACGGAGAACAGAGAGACGTTCATCTGGACCAAGAGAGATGTGACCAGTTGTTGGCTCAATATCACCAGCTAAGATTTTTAAGAATGTAGACTTCCCAGCACCATTAGCACCAATTAATCCGTATGTATTTCCTTCTGTAAATTTGATATTGACATCATCAAAAAGTTTGCGATCACTAAAACGTAGTGAAACATCAGATACTGTAAGCAATGTTTTTCTCCTATAATATGTAATACATTTATTCTACTAGAAAAGAGAGAAATATTC
>ERZ772807.2211-NODE-2211-length-10232-cov-6.433527_pt1 | contig 10232 bp, 10 predicted proteins | sample MGYA00511472_ERZ772807 | MGnify/ENA primary metagenome ERZ772807 (study PRJEB29015, sample SAMEA2737947) | human oral metagenome | biome: human oral; feature: human-associated habitat; material: dental | place: China | collected 2039 ...
GACGGGGCGCTGGATACTCTGCCGCTGCTTGAGCTGGCGGATATGCTCGATCATCATATCCGTATCGAAGGAGTGCGGGTGGTCGTAGTTGAGCTTGGAGCGCTCCTCGAGACTGAGATCATCGTGCGCCTTGTAGTAGAAGTCGTGGCAGAGCGTCGTGACGTGCTCATCAACAAAGGCCTCCTGAAGCTTGCGCACGAGGGTTGATTTACCTGATGCTGAGCCACCAGCGACACCGATGATCGTGGTGGATGTAGTATTTGCTTGGCTCATAGCTGTAGCGAGAAGATAAGGGATCAAGTTTATCTGGGCGTGGTGGCTCCGACAGCCTCGTAGACCAAGTCCTGGAGGCGCTGACGGAGACGCTCACGTATAAGGGTCGTATTCTGACGTGTCGGGTAGGTGCGGTTGGAGAGGAAGATAAAGATGAGGTCATACTTGGGGTCTACCCAGAAGCACGTCCCCGTGAAGCCCTGGTGGCCATAGGTAGCCGATGAGGCATAGATACCCGTAGGACCACCTGAAGAGCGGGGCTTATCAAAGCCAAGAGCTCTGATGCCCGATGCACTCGTAGTCTCAGTGAAGAGACGGACGGCAGAGCTGGGAATGACCTGCTTCTTACCCCATGCCCCATGCTGGAGGAGGAGTTGGCAGACCTTAGCGAGTTCTTCAGCCGCTCCGAAGAGTCCTGCATTACCCGATACACCACCGAGACAGGCTGCAGCTTCATCATCGACCGTACCACGCAGGATCTCTCCACGCAGGAAGGTGTCATGCTGGGCGGGTGCGATCTGCTGGATCTTTACGCCACGCTCCAAGGGATTGAAGTACAGACGTGCTTGGATAGGGCGATAGATATGCTTCGTGACGAACTCATCTAAGGGCTCACCAGAGACACGCTCGATGACTTGCTGGAGGAGGATGAAGTTCAGATCACTATAGCGGTAGCTCTTATCCGATGAGACACGAGCCGAGAGAAGGCGCTCCATCATACGCGTCTTGAAGGACGGCGATAGATACTTCTTTGAGCCAAAGCGCAGGGTATGCTCTTCGGTCGCCTTATCAGAGATGTACTTATCGAGGAAGCGGAAGTTCGGATTACCCCAAGCCTTTCCTACGAGAGGCACACCGCCAGCAAAGGACTTATAGCGAATGAGCGAGCCTTCATAACTCGTATCATCAATAAGGTCGGTATAGAAGTTGATCCCTGCAGGTAGCCCAGACTGATGGAGGAGGAGCTGACGAATGGTGACCATCCCAAGTAGCGTCTCCTTGGTCTCTGGGAGGTAGCTCAGCAGTGGCGAATTAAGATTGATCTTCTTCTCACCGACGAGGAGCATCAGAGCAGGTGTCGTAGCAGCAGCCTTCGTGATAGAAGCCAGGTCATAGATACTCTGTGGCGTAGCAGGCTCACCCTGTCGTCCCCTGAGCCCCGTAAGCGATCCATAGGCTTTGTTCACAAGCACCTCACCTTGGTAGAAGGCAAAGATCTGACACCCAGGATAAGCTCCCATGCGAAGCCCAGCCTCAGCTAAGCTATCGATACGAGCTAAGGCTTTGGAGGATACAGATTCGGGAGCAAGGATATGCTCAGTAGCAGCTGGCAGGCTATCTACCTGCAGACTATCAGGCTGCTGAGGCGTCTGCCCATAGAGCGTACCTAGCTGAAGAAGCGAGAGGAGAGCGACGAGAGGACGGGAGCGCATAGACGTATGGTTTAGCGACGAGTCTTCGAGGTAGACTGAATAGCCTTGGTCTTTGCCGTGGGATCTTCTCCTTCACCAGCAGATACATTAGCTTGCCAGAGGCGGCTACGAAGGGCAGCTTCTTCGGGAGTCCATATCTGCTTCTTGACCTCAGCCGCAGAAGCTTCTGGCGACTTCTTCTTGATGATCAGAGCATACTTGAAGGCCAAGATACGACGGCACTTCTCTTCTACTTCAGCTTCACTCACCTCACCCGATCTGAGTGCTTGGATGATTGCATTACGAGCTTCTAAAGGCTGTGAGGGGCCGAGGAGGATATCATTACCTGCTTTCAGGGCTTCAACTGCTACCGAGCTCACGCCATTAGCCTGAGCACCTCGCATCTCCAGAGCATCCGTGATGACAAGTCCCTTGAAGCCCATATCGTGGCGTAGGAGATCCGTCGTGATCTTACGGCTAAGGGAGGCAGCACGTCCCGTAGCATCATAGGCAGGTACACGCAGGTGGGCAGTCATCACGCCACCCAGCCCCGCATCACGATAGGCACGGAAGGGATAGAGTTCGACACGCTGCATACGCTCACGTGAGGCCGATACCGTAGGAAGTGTCTTGTGGGAGTCTTCGGAGGTGTCACCATGCCCAGGGAAGTGCTTAGCGACAGAGAGGACACCGCCCTCTTCGAGCCCCTGACCATAGGCAACAGCACAGCGAGCGACGAGCTCAGGGCTATCGCCAAAGCTGCGGGTACCGATGACGGGATTCTTTGGATTGATATTCACATCCACTACAGGAGCGAAATTGATGTGGATCCCCATCAGCTGACACTGACGAGCAACCTCAGCACCATAGGCTTTGATGAGCTCCATATCTCCCTTGATACCCAGCCCCTTACTACGAGGATAGCGTGGTGCATCCTTGAGACGCATATAGAGCCCCCACTCCCCATCGAGAGCAATGAGCATGGGCACAGTACTAGCCTCTTGCAGAGTCTGTGTCAAGTCTCGCTGATCGGCAAGGAAACCCTTTTGGAAGAGTATCCCACCCCACTTCTCTTGCTTCATGCGCTTCAGCAAAGCAGACTTGTCCTCTGGACGTGGGTAGATAATCGGCATGATCAACTGCCCTACACGTCCTTCTAAGTCGAGGCTCTTATAGACGCTATCGACCCAGCGCTGCTGCGCAGTAGGATCAATACCACGGAAGACGAGGAGGGCTTCTTGTCGTGGCTCTGTCTTCTTGGGAGTCTTGCTCTCCTGTGGTGCAGAGAAAGCATCAAAGCTAAGAGTGCAGCACAGAGCAAGGCCCAGTAAATATCGAGAGGGTTGGAAGGTGATGGTAGCCATTGAGGGATATAAATAAAGCGCCTAGGGCTTCTGCTTACGGAAGACCCAAAAGCGCTGTAGCGTATAATTAAAGAGTACGGAGACGAATAGGTCGCTGATGAGCTTCCCTATCTTATAGTCAATCCCAGCATAGTGCTCAAGAGCGTATGTGCCAAGATACTTTAGGAGGATACTACCTGCTACAGTCGTAGCAAACTTGAGGATCTGACCACCCAGACCACTATCATAAGCCACCCTCTTATCTCGGAAGGTCCAATAGCGGTTGAGGGAGAAGTTAACGACTGCCCCCACTACCCCACCACAAGCGAGCGCCCAGAAGAGTTCCCAGCCGAAGACTTCGACGCCAAGGATCATCAGTCCATAGTCCACGACAGAGCCAGCTCCAGCGGATATCTGGGCTTGGGTAAAGTTCAGGACAAGACGTCGAAGGCGCTGAAGCAAGGGAAAGATAGCCTTAGTAGGAAGCCTGCTGCTCGCGACGAAGGGTGATGTCGCGCTCATCTGCTGCAGCCAGGAGCTTACGGAAGTCTAAGATGAAGGAGAAGAAGAGGATGATCGAGATCACAAGACCGAACCACTGCATGCTCCCAGGGAAGAAGAATTCCGAGCAGAAGAGCAAAGCTAAGATGATACGGACCTCCGTCGGACCGAGGATACCCGAGTCAATCGAATACTTATCGGTGACCTTATAGCGGAGCTGTGAGATAATCATCTCGGCACCATAGAGGACAACGAAAATGAACCCAACGACCTTCCATGCAGGCTGTACGTAGGCATAATAGCCCAAGCCGATAGCCACGATACCTATCCAGTCAACTACGATATCCAAGCAGAAGCCAAACCACTTACGGGGCTTCTTACGGTAGTAAGCAAGACGCCCATCAAGGGAATCTCCGAACCAGTTGATAAAGAATGCGATGGGAGTGAATAGCAGGAGCCAGGAGCCCCAAACTGTAGCTAAGCACATGAGCACCGCTACAAGTAGATTACCGCAAAGTCCCAGCGAGGTAAGCATATTAGACGTCACCCAGCGAGGCATACGCTCTACGAGATAGGCGATGAGAGCAAGCTCCTGATCATGAAGGATATTCGTTCGCTTACGATCTTGGCTTATCGCCTTTTTAGTTTCAGACATAACTCTGTATTATTCTATTGACTGGGTCCTCTGGGCTCAGCCTATCTACCGTTGTCAAATGAGAGACGGGACTTCCATCCTAATGTTTGGAGGTCATACCACCCGAGTACCGACAGCAAGTCGGTGTCTCTACCACAAAGTTAACCTATATTTTCATATAGTACTCCGCCTTGGCACATGGCCTTGCTTATCATTTTACACACCAAGTCGAAATCGCAGCTCAAGCACATTCTTCCCACCTCTGGATTGAGATGGAGAATAAGCTTATCACCCCGGCACTGTTCCAACAAACCAGGCTATATAACTATTGAGATTGTTCCCGTGCATCCACATGGGATGGACTTTATCTGTATGGGCTAATTCTCCCATCAAAACCCCATAGGTCTCATCTGTCAGGAGACTGGACATGCCGATATTTTGCCAGAGACTAGTATGACGGAAATAGGTAGACGCATGTAAGCTCAGCAAAAAGAGTCGCAAGTTGATCAAAAAGACCGTCATAGCTATAGCTACCACAGGTGCTTGTACCGCAATCAGTGCCAACATGGCAAACTGGGCGCTCCCAGCATAAACAAAGAGGCTCATCAAGCCCATCTCAACAGGTGTCACATAGGGCGCACCGATAATCCCACAAGCCAGACCAATGCTGACATAGCCAAGGGCAGTCGGCATGGCCGCCTGAACACCTTCCCAAAATCCTTTTTCTTTCATCCTTCTCCTCATATTCTCTCCAATTGAGGCTGTTCATCATCACAGCCACAGCACGGACTATTATAACATATTCAAAGAAGAGAAAAAAGTTTCGGATTCGAAACCTATTGCCAGAAAAAGTGCTGAAGAGGAAGCATCATGGATACATGAGAAATTGATCCACTCGGATAGTATACTTATCGGTTTCTGTGTCTGTAGCATATTTATTTTCTGTTGGATAGACATCCACCCAGAGTTCCCACTGTTGTCCTTTTAACTTGACCTTGTAGCGATAACCGTCATCATAGAGACCTACTGTATCAGTTGTCATGGACTGGTAATATGGGAGTTCTTCCAGTTCTTTTTTTACAGTCTGGGATAAGTTATTGAGCAATGCTTCCTGCTCAGCTTTTGAGGTAACGGGAAAATAAGCCGCTACTGTTTCCAAGTGATGCGATTTTGAAAATGTAAAGGTCGCTCGGCCTGGATAGCCTTTCAAAGTAATCTGCTCATAGTGATAGAAAAGGCGACCTGTTTTATAGAAATACGGATCTTCTGCACGCCAAGTATCACGATAGGCCATTTCCTTTTCTTCCTCCACCTCGCTTGCCTTTCCAAATACTTCTTCAACAGATTTAGGAGACATACCGAACGAAAGGGATTCAAACAAGACCAGTGGTGTCTTTTTGATATTCTGGCAAGCTGATAAAAGCATGAGTAAAGCTCCAAGAGCAAGCAAACTACTGATTATTTTTGTAAATCTCATATTTCTACTATACAAAAAAACTCTATGATTGACAAACTTTGATAGAGTCGGATTCCGTGATTGATTTTAAAATTACTTTTTCATTTAAGGTAACAAGGAATTGAACAAGGACTATTATTAGATATTGGAGATAAAAAAAGACTGGGAAGCCAGCCTTATCATATGAACAAAAATTAAATCAAAGTTCCCTACTAAATGCTCTCACGAATATTCAAGAGCATGACAAATGCGGTTAGGAGTAATAGCAATAGAATAAAGCTGACCGCTAAGGTCCCAAAACTTGTAGCAATCGTTACGAAAACGATTGTGAATAGACTTGGTAAGACAACCGTAATAGCACCAATAGAGGATTGAACCGCTCCCATTGACTCCTCAGGTATTTGTTTAAAGACGAGTTCTTGTAATCTAGGAGAGAGTAATCCTGCGATGAAGGCATCCAAGGAGCTGAAAAGCAGAATCAAGCCAAAATGAACTGTGGCAAATCCTACTAGAAGGAGTAACTGGATGACGACCGAAGCGTATAGAGCTGTTTTTATAGAAATCGTATTTTTCAGATAGCCACTTACAAGGCTTCCGACAATAAGTGCTAATAATTCTAGTGTTGATAACAAAGCGAGTGATTGACCAGTTTGTAAATTCAAAAACGGTTGGTTTCTTAAAAAAAGAGTCGAAATAGGAACAGTGACATTGATCACAGCTTGGCTGATAGAGACGATAAATAAAATGAAGATTACTCTATCCATATTCCAGATCAATTTCGATGATTGGAACAAATGCTGGCAAAACGATTTTATAGAAAGACCTTCTTGATAGCTAATTGTTTTTTCAACTTTCAAAAGATCATTTTTTATGAAGAGAATACCTACAAATGCTATCAGAAACGTCAGAGCGTTTAGCAAGGAAATGAACTGAATGGAAAGAATTCCTAGTAAAATTCCTCCTAGAATATTACTGATTGTCCGAACTAAACTAACTGTTGATTGTTTAAAGCCAATGGCTTCTGTCAGATGTTCTTTCCCAATGATTCTTATAAAAATAGGAGTTAGCATGGCTCCTGAAAAGTAACTCAATGTATCCGACAAGAGATTCATTAAACAAATAAAGAATACGAGCCATAAGGAAAAGGACTGCCCTGAAAGCGAAAGTGCCACTATAGAATAAAGTACAAATTTGACAAAACTAATAACCGTATACTTTAGAACACGATGATGTTGAAAGTCAGCCAAAACTCCCATAAAGATTTGCAGAACTTGAGGAACAGTCTCTGAAATCGTAATGAGTAAAATCGCCAAGGGGGCAAACGAAGCATCTGCCACATAATTCAAAAAAGCAAGATAAAAAATCGTATCCCCAACCGTTGAGATCCACTGGTTGATGGTTAATTGCCTAAAATCTCTATTTTGAATAAATACTTTCATCGCAACTCCTTTTTGAGTTCAAATGGGAAGTTCTCCCCAAGGATAGACCGATATTGCTGAGCACCTAAAATTACAGCAACGGTAAAATTTGACCAATGCCATTGTAGACTATGTGCAGTCCAATAGGCCAATAAATGGACTTTGTCACTCTAAATAAGACTGCAAATATGAGACCGCCACCCATATATACGAAAAAGTCTGTCAAGACCCAACCGTGATTACTAATGTGCAAGATTCCAAACAAAGTAGCAGATCCAAGCACATCCAGTCCCCATTTCTTTCCTTTTTCCAGAGCGGTCATCACCAATCCACGATAAATCATCTCTTCAAAAATAGGACCTGCAATCACAGGATAGAAAAAATACATCAAAAATGCCGTTGCTCCCGTAAAAGTAGGAACATCCAGTTGATAAGCAATTTCATTTTTGGTAGATGGGAAAAGATAAAATGTGACAAAATTCCAAATAACAAAAGCAAGAAGAGCTAAAAAGGAATAAAAAAGATAGGATCCTTTAAATTTTTTTCTGTTGATTTTCTGCCATTTCCCTGACCAAACCATAACAATAAAAGCAAGCAGAACCACAAGAAAATTCAACAGCATATCCGACAAATAATAGGCAAAGTCAGATAGACCAGCAGCAAGGTCGCTGTGTAAAAGCAAACGAATGAAGAACTGGTCAACAATGACAAGCAGAATAGCTATAAAAAAGTAGTAGCGTGAGATTATCTTTTTCATTCTATTTTCTCCTATACTATGAAATAAAGACAGCCCCTACCCAAGAAAAGGCAAGGGCTTTGGATATTAATAACGTCGGCGGTCATAATCAGAGTCAGGTTTATCGTTAAAATATTTCTGCCAGAAATTAGTGATTGACCAAGGTGTCCCGAAACCTCCCCAGCCTCCACCGCCTGGGATAACAGCAGCATACACAAGATCTCCTCCGTAAACCTTCTCCAACTCAGCTTCTGTCAATTCCATTGTTTCTGCAAATTGTAAATTCAACATCATTTACACTCCTTCAATTATTTTTACTTGTAAACCACTTCTGCGACCTAGGATTTGCTTCAAATGTCTTACAAGGACAGTATAACACGAAAATTGTCTTATTTTAGAAAATCGCATATTTGATATTTTTTCTTATAGAAATTTCACATTTGCGATTTTTATAGAATTGACTCTTTCACTGATATAATATGGTTACTATTAGATAGGAGGACACAAAATGAAGAAACAAGTCTTAACATTATCGACAATCATTGCTGAGATTATTATCATTTTCCCATTTCTAACTAATCGATAACTTCTTTGTATTGCTGTAAGCGTAGTTCAAAAAGAGCTGTTAATTGGGGATTTTCTAATACTTGCAGAGATTGGATAAATTTTTCAATCTCTTTTTGATTGCTTCCCTTGGTTTGAAGGAAAATGCTCAATTTCTTTAAAAATTGCCATGATACTTTCTCAAAAACATCGTATGGTCGGAGCATACTCTCCAACTCAGCTTCAAAAATTGGGATATAGGAAAAAAGTTTGCGCTCCATGAGCTCTGAGATGATATTAAGATAACCACTTTTCATATACAATTGATTGTGTACCAACTCTTTAAATTCCTTAGATTTTTCAAGTAAAGAGGTGGATAAAAAAATCAGATCTTGATTACTTAAGAAGGGCATGGTATTGCAAAAAATATAGAGTTCAAACCAGGTCCAAGACTCAATAGCATAGAGATAAGTAGTTAAAAACTCGCTATCCTCCTCTTCTAGCAGATAGTTTTTATCCAAGGAATGAATGGCATCTTTAATCACAATAGCGTTCAAACGACGATAGGTCTGCGCCATCTGTTCTTGCTCGACCTCCTCTAATAATTGCTCTAAGCCTGTTATATCTTGATGGGCAAAACGATCCACAACCTTTCGACCAATTCGCATATGTGGTGATTCTTGATAGTTGTTAAGCTTGTGTCCAAACTCATCAAAGGTCACATTTATCGCTTGGATAGCTAGAATCAGCTTATCTGCAGACAGCATAGACTGCCCTAGTTCAAACTTGGATAGCTGGGATGCTGTCAGACCCTCACAAGCCACATCTGACTGCTTGAGCCTTCTCGCCAGCCGCAATTCCTTGTAAAATTCTCCCAATTCCATTCTCTCAATCATCTGACCACCTCCTAATTTTTACATATTATATCATCATTTTTACAGATTTGTCAAAATATTCTGACATTTTCCGGAGTAAAAAAGCCAGTTCAAAACTGACTCTTTATTCTATGGTATCAAAGGCGAGGCTTGGTTTGGCGTTGAGGTCCAAGTCTGCAAAGTTTTCTTTATTCCACTCGCTGACGCTGGCATAGGCAATCATACCTGCATTGTCTCCGCAAAGGCGCAGGGGTGGGATGATGACCTTGACATCTGTGATTTCAGCTGCTAGGCGTTCTCTGAGCCCTTTATTAGCTGCCACGCCACCAGCCACGACCAGAGTTTTAACAGGGTATTTTCCCAAGGCCTTCTTGGTTTTGGCCATAAGAATATCCATGACTGCTGCTTGGAAAGATGCTGACAGGTCTTCCTTGGACAAACTCTCTCCCTTTTGCTCGGCATTGTGGTGAAGATTGATAAAGGCAGACTTCAAACCTGAGAATGAAAACTCTAGATTGTCCTCCTTAATCATGGCACGAGGGAAATCATAAATATCCTGCCCCTGATGAGCTAGCTCATCAATCTCGCGACCTGCTGGATAGGTCAATCCCATGACACGGCCAACCTTATCATAGGCCTCACCAACCGCATCGTCTCGTGTCTCCCCAACAATCTTATAATCACCAGCCTCGGAAACATAGACCAACTCCGTGTGCCCACCACTGACCAAGAGGGCTAGCAAGGGAAACTCCAAAGGCACGACGCTCTGAGCTGCCATGAGGTGGCCCGCCATGTGATTCACGGGGATCAGCGGAAGTCCATGTGCCCAAGCAAAGGCCTTAGCAGCTGATAAACCAACTAGTAAGGCTCCAACCAAGCCTGGTCCATAAGTAACGGCCACGGCTGTTACGTCCTCTTCGGTAATTCCTGCTTCTGCTAGAGCCTCCTCGATACAGGCTGTAATGACCTCTACATGGTGACGACTAGCTACTTCTGGCACTACGCCCCCAAAACGTTTGTGGCTCTCAATTTGACTCGCAA
>ERZ772807.2217-NODE-2217-length-10223-cov-6.199449_pt1 | contig 10223 bp, 7 predicted proteins | sample MGYA00511472_ERZ772807 | MGnify/ENA primary metagenome ERZ772807 (study PRJEB29015, sample SAMEA2737947) | human oral metagenome | biome: human oral; feature: human-associated habitat; material: dental | place: China | collected 2039 ...
ACAACGTCGGCATGGGCCACACCCTGCCCGTGTACGTCGCCATGCACATCGCCGAACTGGCGGGCGAACACTTCGGCAGCGAAATCAAGCTCAGTCCGATTAAAATCAACGGACAAGAAACCGGCCGCGTGCATTTGGCCGAATGCTGCCACCCCGTCTCGGGCGACCCTGTCCGCGCCGTATTGACCAAAGACCGCGGCATGATTATCCACCGCGACATCTGCCCCACCCTGCTCAAAACCGACCCCGAACAGCAGCTCGACGCCGGTTGGGACAACATCGGCAACCAAACCTACCGCACCATCCTGCTCATCCAGTCGGCAGATACTCACGGCCTGCTTGCACTGATGGCGCAAGCCATTTCCAGCTCCGGCGCAGACATCGAATCCGTGGACACGCCCTCGCGTACGCAAGACGGAACCGAAGGCTTCGTCGAATTCAGATTTATCGTCAAAACCGCCGATTTGGAACAACTCAACCGCATCATCCACAATCTGCACACCATCCCGCAGGTCCGCAAAGTCATCCGAAACTGACGGCAAACCGGTTTTCAGACGGCCTCGCGCGCCCTCCGCCGCCTTGACATAACGCCGCACTTATAAGATAATCGCCCGATTGTTTACCGGCCTGAAAGAGGCCGCCGACCGGCAGATGCCGACCCGTTAGGAGGTGATGTTCACATCACGGCGCACGTATCCCGCCGAAGCCGCATACGGCACACCAGCGATACGGACTACCCCATCCGCAGGCCATCTGAAACGACACAAAATCCTTTTTCAGACGGCCTCAAAACGAATATTACGATTTAAATTAAAGGAAATAAAATGCCTGCAATCCGTGTAAAAGAAAACGAACCCTTTGAAGTTGCTATGCGCCGTTTCAAACGCGCCGTAGAAAAAACCGGCCTGCTGACCGAGCTGCGTGCCCGCGAAGCCTACGAAAAGCCGACTACCGAACGCAAACGCAAAAAAGCAGCCGCAGTGAAACGCCTGCAAAAACGCCTGCGCAGCCAACAGCTTCCCCCGAAAATGTACTAATCGGAAGCGACCGGTTACAGGCCTGCCCTGTGATTGACGCAGCACACCGCCGGCTTTGTTCAGCGGTGTGTTTTTCTTTCCGTCCGACGGAGCATTTCCGTAAAGCCATCTAAAACAACCTGAGAAAAGCGAGTAGAAAATGAGCCTGAAAGAGCGACTGACCGAAGACATGAAAACCGCCATGCGTGCCAAAGACCAAGTGTCTCTGGGCACCATCCGCCTGATTAATGCCGCCGTCAAACAATTTGAAGTGGACGAACGCACCGAAGCGGACGACGCCAAAATTACTGCCATCCTGACCAAAATGGTCAAACAACGCAAAGACAGCGCCAAAATCTACGCAGAGGCAGGCCGTCAGGACTTAGCTGACAAAGAAAACGCCGAAATGGAAATCCTGCACCGCTACCTGCCGCAAATGATGTCCGCAGAAGAAATCCAAGCCGCCGTAGCCGCCGCCGTAGCGCAAACGGGCGCATCCGGCATGGCCGACATGGGCAAAGTCATGAGTGTGCTGAAAACTTCGCTGGCCGGCAAAGCCGATATGGGCGAAGTCAACAAAATCCTGAAAGCCGTATTAAGCGCCTGAACATAAGGCCGTCTGAAAATGACGGATCTCCGCCTCCATGATACCGAGCGAATTTATAGACGAACTCCTGGCCAAAGTCGATGTGGTCGACATCATCGACGAACAGGTTCCGCTGAAGAAAAGCGGCGCGAACTATATGGCCTGCTGTCCGTTCCACAAGGAGAAAACCCCGTCTTTTTCCGTCAGCCCGAGCAAGCAGTTTTACCATTGCTTCAGTTGCGGCGCACACGGCTCGGCCATCGGTTTCGTTATGGAACACCAAGGGCTGTCGTTTCCCGAAGCGGTGCAATATCTGGCCGACCGCGTAGGCATGACCGTGCCGCAGGTGCGCGGGCGGAACGACAATCCGGAAGTCCGTGCCGAGCGTAAGAAAAAACAGCAGACACTGGAAGAAACCGTTGCGGCGGCGGCGGATTTCTACGCCCAACAGTTGAAATTCAATCCGACTGCCAAAGAATATTTGGACAAGCGCGGCCTGAGCGCAGAAGTCATCACCCATTACAGCTTAGGCTACGCGCCCGACGGCTGGCAGCCGCTTGCGCAAGTATTCCAGCCCTATCCCAACACCGCGCTGGTGGACAGCGGCATGGTCATCGCCAACGAAGGCAAGCATTACGACCGCTTCCGCCACCGCATCATGTTTCCCATCCGTGACCCGCGCGGGCAAGTCATCGGTTTCGGCGGGCGCGTATTGGACAATTCCAAACCGAAATACCTCAACTCGCCCGATACACCTTTGTTTGACAAGAGCAAAAACCTCTACGGCCTGTATGAAGGCCGCGCCGCCATTAAAGACGCGGGCCGTATTTTGGTGGTGGAAGGCTATATGGACGTCGTCGCCCTGTCGCAGTTCGGCATCGGCTACAGCGTCGCCGCACTCGGCACCGCCACTACCGCCGAGCACGTCAAAATCCTGATGCGCCAGACCGACGACATCTATTTCTGTTTCGACGGCGACAGCGCAGGCCGCAAAGCCGCTTGGCGCGCGCTGGAAAACGCCCTGCCACAACTCAAAGACGGCAAATCGCTGCATTTTCTGTTCCTGCCCGAAGAACACGACCCCGACAGCTACGTCCGCGCTTACGGCAAAGCCCAGTTCGAAGACGCGCTGCTGCACCAAAGCAAGCCGCTGTCTGAATATTTCTGGGACGCTCTTTCAGACGGCCTCAACCTCAATATGCAGGAAGGCAAGGCTGAATTGGTGAAAACCAGCTCGCCGTTGCTGGCACAGATTACCGCGCCGGCATTGGGTTTCCTGCTGAAACAACGCCTGAGCGAACTGGTCGGCATCGACCCTGACAACCTCGCTCAACTGCTCGGGCAGGAAGCTCCCAAGCGTCATGTAAAGCAGAAAAGCTACAAACTGCCGGCCATATCCGTCAAACAACCGGTCATGCTGACACTGGTGCAGCGGCAAATCCGCAGCCTCTTGATAAATCCGGCATGGGCATCATATATAGACCTGCCCGAATATCTGCCCCTGACCGGCGATTTCGCCTGTTTGGCCAATCTGGCGGAAATGATAAAAAGCCACCCCCAGCCGCCGAGCAGCGCGCAGATTTTGGAACATATGCGCGGGTCGCCATACGAAACCGCATTGAACCAAATCTTCCAATCGGCACTCAATTCATCAGACGAAATGGAAAGCGGCAATGAGGAAGACTGCGAAAGTTTCAAAATCGGCATGAAAAAACTCTTGAATGAGTTAAAATACAGCCAAATTGAATTACTTAAACAAAAAAGCTCGCAAAGCGGGCTGAACGATTATGAAAAGCAGCTACTGATGTCGCTGCTGATATCGAAGGCGAACTGACCTTCGTCCGACCGGCAATACGATACGGTGCACAACCCGTTCCCGCCGAACCCAAAAATAAAACAGGCCGTCTGAAAACCGTTTTTCCCGCTGCAACCGCGTCGTCTTGAACCCACCGCAGAACAACCGTTTTCAAACGTTTCAGACGGCCTCGGAGCACACAGAGCCGTGCTCCGCACCTGCCGGAAGGTGCAGACCCGCATACCGCCGGCACTGTTAAAAACCGTTACACCGACGAGATAATTTATGTCCAAACATACCGACGAATACCACGATCAAGACGACAACCGCCCGCTGACCATTGAAGAGCAGCGGGCGCGCCTGCGCCAGCTCATCATCATGGGCAAAGAACGCGGCTACATCACTTATTCCGAAATCAACGACGCCCTGCCCGACGACATGTCGGATGCCGACCAAATCGACAACATCGTCAGCATGATTTCAGGCTTGGGCATCCAAGTTACAGAACAGGCACCCGATGCGGAAGACATTCTGCTGAGCGACAACGCCGCCACCATAACCGACGACGACGCCGTTGAAGAAGCCGAAGCAGCCCTCTCCAGCGCCGACAGCGAATTCGGCCGCACTACCGATCCGGTACGCATGTATATGCGCGAAATGGGGCAAGTCGACCTGCTGACACGCGAAGACGAAATCATCATTGCCAAAAAAATCGAAAACGCCCTGAAAAACATGGTACAGGCCATTTCCGCCTGTCCCGGTTCGGTAGCCGAAATCCTCGCGCTGATCGAGCAGGTGCGCAACGACGAAATCCGCGTTGACGAAGTCGTCGAAGCCATTATCGACCCGAATGAAGTTTTGCTGAACGAACTCGGCTTGGGTCATCTGGAAAACAACGCCTCAGCCGACGACAATAACGATTCCGACAATGAAAACGACGACGAAAGCGACGACGATGAAGACGACGGCAATAACGATTCTGACGCGCTGTCCGCCGCGAATCTGGAGGAACTGAAGCAAAAAGTGCTGGAGCATTTTGTCCAAATCGAAACGGCTTATACCAAAATGGTCGAGCAACTGACGAAACACCACAGCCGCCATGCCGCCTATTTGGAACACCGCGACGCGATTGCCAGCAAGTTGTTGGAAGTACGTTTTGCCACCCGCCAAATCGAAAGCCTGAGCGGCAGCCTGCGCAACCGCGTAGACAACATCCGCAAACTTGAGCGTGAAATCCGCGACATCTGCCTAGACCGCGTCCACATGGATCGAGACTACTTCATCCGGAATTTTCTGCCGGTCATTACCGATTTGAACTGGCTGGAAAACGAGATTGCCAAAGAAAATGTATGGAGCGGCGCACTTGACCGTTTCCGTCATGCTATCCTTGAAAAACAGACCGAGTTGGCGGAAATGGAAAAAGAGACCCGCATTTCCATCAGCGAGTTGAAAGACATCAACAAAAACATGGTCATCAGTGAAAAAGAAACCGCCGCCGCCAAGCAGGAGATGATTCAGGCCAACCTGCGCCTGGTAATTTCCATCGCCAAAAAATACACCAACCGCGGCTTGCAATTCCTTGACTTGATTCAAGAAGGCAATATAGGGCTGATGAAGGCGGTCGACAAATTCGAATACCGGCGCGGCTACAAATTCTCGACTTACGCAACATGGTGGATTCGTCAGGCGATTACCCGTTCGATTGCCGACCAAGCGCGCACCATCCGCATTCCGGTGCACATGATTGAGACCATCAACAAAATGAACCGTATTTCGCGCCAGTATCTGCAAGAAACCGGCGAAGAGCCTGATTCCGCCAAACTGGCCGAACTGATGGAAATGCCGGAAGACAAAATCCGCAAAATCATGAAAATCGCCAAAGAGCCGATTTCGATGGAAACGCCGATTGGCGACGACGACGATTCGCATCTGGGCGACTTCATCGAAGACATCAACAATGTCGCCCCTGCCGACGCAGCGATGTATTCCAGCCTGCACGAAGTCACCAAAGAAGTGCTCGAAAGCCTGACCCCGCGCGAAGCCAAAGTGTTGCGTATGCGTTTCGGCATCGACATGAACACCGACCACACGCTCGAAGAAGTCGGCAAACAGTTTGACGTAACCCGCGAACGAATCCGCCAAATCGAGGCCAAAGCCCTGCGCAAGCTGCGCCATCCGACCCGCAGCGACCGTCTGCGCAGCTTCTTGGACAGCGAGGACAACAAGCAGTAAAAATGGGTTCCAGAAACCAGAAGAGGCCGTCTGAAAACCGTATTTCGGTTTTCAGACGGCCTCTTTAAATTCATCAACCGCCGTCATTCCTGAGCGAACAGGAACAGCGATTTGCTTTACTCATCTGATTTACAGAACTGCCGTCGGATAAGAACCGGCCACTTTCACAAACGAAGCACGTTCATCCAACAACTTTAATGCAGCCTGCACGTTTTCGTCGTCTTTATGGCCTTCGATATCTATAAAAAACAGATATTCCCACAACGCGGACTTGCTCGGACGGCTCTCGAATTTGGTCATGGAAATGCCTAAATCGGTAAACGGCCTCAGCAGCGACATCATTGCCCCTGCCCTGTTCGGCGCAGAAACCACCAGCGAAGTTTTGTCGCTGCCGGTACTGACGGTATCCTGATGACCGAACACCAAAAAACGGGTGGTGTTGCTCGGCTCGTCTTCAATACATTTCGCCGCCATGCTCAGACAGTAGATTTCGGCAGCGGTTACACCCGCGACGGCTGCCAGCGTGCCGTCGTCTGATTCCGCTACGATACGCGCGGCTTCGGCATTACTGAAAACCGGTATGCGCTCCGCTTCGGGCAGATTGCGGCCCAACCAGTCGTTGCATTGCGCCAATGCCTGCGCATGGGCGAACACTTTGCGTATTCCGTTGATTTGGTGATTGTCTTTGCGCAGCAGATTATGGTGGATGCGGACGACGACTTCGCCGCAGGCTTTGAGCGGAGACACGGCGATCAAATCCAGCGTGCGGCCGATGGAACCTTCGGTAGAATTTTCCACCGGAGCGACCAGATAATCCGCCTGCCGCGTTTCCACCAGCTTGAAACAGTCGTCCACCGTAGTACACGCTTTGGTGCAGGCGGCATGGCCGAAATGTTTGATGGCGGCCTGCTGGGTAAACGTTCCCTTCGGCCCGAGATAAGCAATGGTCAGCGGACGTTCCACCGCCAGACATTCGCTCATAATCTCCCGAAACAGGCGGGCGACGGATTCGTTGGGCAGCGGTCCTTTGTTCAAACTCTGGATGCGGCGCAACACGGCGGCTTCGCGCTCGGGACGGTACACCGCCCCCGTGCCTTTCAATTCGCCGATGGCATGGGCGTGGGCGGCACGTTCGTTGAACAGGCGGAGCACGGCTTCATCAATCGCGTCAATCGCATCGCGGTGGGGCTGTAATTGTTCGTCAACCGACATAACGGGCTTTCTTTTCTAAAGTTAACCGATACGATTTTAACATCAAAAAGGCCGTCTGAAACGGTGTTCAGACGGCCTCCAACCTATCAGGCAGGCGTATCAGCCTTCCATCTGTTTGGCCTGAACGGCGGTCAATGCGATGGTGTAGACAATATCGTCCACCAGCGCGCCGCGCGACAGGTCATTAACCGGTTTGCGCAAGCCTTGCAGCAACGGGCCTACGCTCAATACGTTGGCGGTGCGCTGTACGGCTTTGTAGGTGCAGTTGCCAGTGTTCAGATCAGGGAACACCAAGACGGTGGCCCGGCCTGCAACGGAACTGTTCGGCGCTTTGGATTTGGCGACGTCCGGCACGGTGGCGGCATCGTATTGCAACGGGCCGTCGATTGCCAAATCGGGGCGTTTTTCTTTCGCCAGTTTGGCTGCCTCCACCACAACATCGACATCAGGACCGCTGCCCGAATTAACGGTGGAATAGGAAATCAGGGCGACTTTAGGCTCGATACCGAAGGCTTTGGCAGAATCGGCGGATTGGATGGCGATGTCGGCCAGTTGCTCGGCGGTCGGATTCGGATTGACCGCGCAGTCGCCGAATACCAAAACCTGATTCGGCAGCAACATAAAGAACACGCTGGACACAAGGCTTGCGCCCGGTGCGGTTTTGATGAGCTGTAAGGCCGGACGGATGGTGTTGGCGGTGGTGTGAACCGCGCCGGATACCAAGCCGTCCACATCGTTTTGCGCCATCATCATGGTACCGAGCACCACAGTGTCTTGCAGTTGCTTGCGCGCGTCTTCCGGAGTCAGCCCTTTGGATTTGCGCAGTTCGCACATCGGCGCGACATATTGTTCTACCAAGGAAGTGGGATCAACGATTTCCAAAGAATCGGGTAGGGTTACGCCGCGCTCTTTGGCAACGGCTTCGACTTCTTCTCGTTTGGCGAGCAGAACGCAACGGGCGATGCCTTTTTCGTGGCAGATGGCAGCGGCCTCAACGGTACGCGGCTCTGCTCCTTCGGGCAGAACGATGCGTTTGTCGGCTTTACGTGCGAAATCAATCAGGTTGAAACGGAACTGTGCAGGTGACAGGCGCGAGCTTTGACGCGCGGCCAACCGCTCGGTATCTTTAATCGCGCTGCTCGAACCGAAGTAGCACAAACCGGTTTTCTCCGCCACCGCGCTACCTGTCGCCTCATCCGCGCCGTCGAGCACGAAACCGGCGACAGAGTCGGGAGAAGTAGCGAAGATCTGTTTGGCCAAATTCAACTGGGTAGCCAGCACTTGCACGTCATCCCCTGCCACGGCAAACACTACCGCCGCATCGAAAGAAAGCGCCAATTCAAAGTTTTTGCCGAACAGAAAAGCTTTTTCGGCATTCGGATAAATGCCTTCGATAACCAGTTTTTCTGCCTTCAATGCCTCTACTTTGCCGACCAGCGAATCAAACCAATCATCGCTCTTGCCTTGCGCCAACAAAGTTTCCGCTTTATTGTCGAAAGCCCGGAATGTCTGCGCACCCAGTGCGGCCGCTACTGCGCCGGTAACGACCAAACCGTCTGCACCGGAAGAAATCGGTACTACCAATACATTTGCCATGTTATGTGTCCTTTTTAATATGTTCGTCATCAACAAAAATGAAAAAACATCTAAACTGATTTTTCATTCTATCACTTTAACACAAAGGTTATATATAACCCTATAACCTTCAAAACTTAATCAGAAAACACCAAAACATCATAACCATATATTCTTTAGTGAACTTTTTTATATTTAACTGTCGCATTACTGTACGTTGTTTTAGTACATTTTCTTTTCACGGAGACTTAAGTTATACACGAATTAAATAATCGTAAATTGGTTAAGGTTATTGGAGCATTTGCTATTCCGGGAGCAATAGTAGGTGGAATCAGTGGTTACGCAGCCTATGCAGGTACGGTTTTAGGTGCGGCTAGAGGAGCAATAGGCGGACCGGTAGGTATAACAGCAGCGGTTGATATGATAGGAGTCTCTGCTGTTGGAGGACTTGCTACAGGTCATCTCGCTAAACACTAAAAATAATCTGATTATTGAAAAGGGAAACTACAAACATAAACCAAATTAAAGGAGCATTTAGTATGCGGAACGACTTAGGAATATTTTTCTTCAGTATTTTCCTTTTATGTTTTTTCGTTGGAAGATTATTCAGATTTAAAGAACATTTTTCCGCCGAAAAATATGGTTTCGGGATTAACTGGGTGTATCTTCTTATCGCTGCGGCCTCGACAGCAGTATTCTATATATCAAAAAGTTAATTAATTTTTCCTCTACTTTCCTTTTCAATCGCCCATTGCCGCCAGAAGTTCTGCCTGATGTTCGGCAATCAGGGCATTGGTGATTTCTTCCAAGTCGCCGTCCATCACAAAATCCAGCTTGTGCAGGGTGAGGTTGATGCGGTGGTCGGTCACGCGGCCTTGGGGGTAGTTGTAGGTGCGGATGCGTTCGCTGCGGTCGCCGCTGCCGATAAGAGATTTGCGTTCGGCGGCTTCTTTGGCTTGGGCTTCGCGTTTTTGCGCATCGTTCAGGCGGGCGGCGAGGACTTTCATCGCCTGCGCTTTGTTGGCGTGTTGGCTGCGGCCGTCTTGGCATTCGACCACCATGCCTGTCGGCAAGTGGGTAATACGGACGGCGGAGTCGGTTTTGTTGATGTGTTGACCGCCCGCGCCGGATGCACGGAAGGTGTCGATGCGCAGATCGGCTGGGTTCAACTCGATGTCTTCGAGTTCGTCCGCTTCGGGCATGACGGCAACGGTACAGGCGGAGGTGTGGATACGGCCTTGGCTTTCGGTAGCAGGGACGCGTTGCACGCGGTGGCCGCCGGATTCAAATTTCAGACGGCTGTATGCGCCCAAGCCGATAATGCGGGCGATGACTTCTTTATAGCCGCCCAATTCGCTTTCATTGGCGGAAACGATTTCGACCTGCCAGCGGTTGCGCTCGGCGTAGCGGCTGTACATACGAAGCAAATCGCCTGCAAACAGCGCGGCTTCGTCGCCGCCCGTTCCGGCGCGTACCTCGATAAAGATATTTTTGTCGTCGTCGGCATCTTTTGGCAGCAGCAGTTTTTGCAATTCGGTATCGAGTTCGTCGATTTTGGCTTTTGCCGCTTCGATTTCTTCGGCGGCAAAGTCTTTCATTTCAGGGTCGGACAGCATTTCTTCGGCATCTGCCAAGTCGCTTTGCGCCAGCTGGTAGTTTTGGAAGACTTCGACAACGGGGGTCAGTTCGGCGTGTTCACGTGTGAGTTTGCGGTAGTTGTCCATGTCGGACGTGGCTTCAGGCTGACCGAGCAGGTGGGTGACTTCTTCCAGTCGGTCGCTGAGTTGTTGTAGTTTTTCTAAGATAG
>ERZ772807.2218-NODE-2218-length-10222-cov-8.614341_pt1 | contig 10222 bp, 6 predicted proteins | sample MGYA00511472_ERZ772807 | MGnify/ENA primary metagenome ERZ772807 (study PRJEB29015, sample SAMEA2737947) | human oral metagenome | biome: human oral; feature: human-associated habitat; material: dental | place: China | collected 2039 ...
CTCGGCATCTTCGCTGACGACCAGCGCCGCCTGCGCGGTGAGGAAGCGGTTAATCAGGCGCATCGCCTGCGGGTAATGCCCATCTGTCAGCGCGGCGATGATGGCAGCGAGGGTTTCGCCCGCCGCGCCATCCAATTGCGGCAACACGGCGCGCAGCGCGGGCAACTGCTGGGCAATCAGGTCTTCATCGGCCAGCGACATCGCGGCGCGGATGATTTCCAGACGTTTGATGAGGGTTTGCAGCATGGGGATTAGTCGTCGTTATCTTCCAGTAGGACTTCATCATCCAAATATATTCTTAATACAAATATATTCTTAATGCACCATTGCGCTCACGGTAAAGACGTTTGAGGGAAGCAGGTAGGGCGGTGAATAGGTTTCTACTTAAATTTAGTTCTATTAGCTTATCCAGTTGCCCAATTGAGTCAGGCAGGGCAGTGAGTTGATTTCCTCTTAAATCCAGTTTTTGCAGATTGCCGAGTTGGCCGATTTCCGGTGGCAGGGTGCTAAGTTTATTCCACTGTAAATCGAGTGTTTGCAGATTGCCGAGTTGGCCAATTTCGGCAGGCAGGGCTGTAAGTCCATTCAAGGATAAACCCAATGTTTGCAGATTACCGAGTTGCCCAATTTCGGCAGGCAGGGCAGTGAGGTTAATCAAGCTAAGAGATTTCAGTTTTGGCAGATGCGGTGCCATATCAATGAGTTCTAAAAGCAAATGACCGTCTATGGTGATTCTTTGCAGATTGCTGAGTCGCCCAATTGTGGCAGGCAAGGCGGTGAGTTGATTGTGGAGTAAATGTAGTTCTTGCAGATTGCCGAGTTGACCAATTGAATCAGGCAGGACAGTGAGTGAATTACCGAACAAATCCAGTTCTTGCAGATTGCCGAGTTGGCCAATTTCGGCAGGCAGGGCAGTGAGTTCATTGCCGCTTAAATTCAATTTCTGCAGATTGCCGAGTTGACCAATTTCGGCAGGCAGGGCAGTGAGATTAAACAATCTAAGAGATTTCAGTTTTGGCAGATGTGGTGCCATATCAATGAGTTCTAAAAGCAAATGACCGTCTATGGTGATGTCTTGCAGATTACCGAGTTGGGCAATGGCAGCAGGCAGGGCAGTGAGTTGATTCCAGGATAAATCCAGTTCTTGCAGATTGCCGAGTTGCCCGATTTCGGCAGGCAGGTCGGTGAGTTGATTCTCTGATAAATCCAGTCTTTGCAGATTGCCGAGTTTACCAATTGTGGCAGGCAGGGTGGCGAGTGAATTAGCGCATAAAACCAGTGTTTGCAGATTACCGAGTTGACCAATTTCCGGCGACAGGGTGGTGAGTTGATTGTTCCATAGTTCCAGTGATTGCAGAACCAATAGTTCCGCCTTGTCCCTCGGCAATTCATATTCTTCTGATATTCGAAATTCATCCGCCCAGGCGCAGAGGCGTTCGAACCAGCCGTCATCGGCGGTGGCAAGGGTCTGGGTGCGGGCGCGGATAGCGGCGTTGAGTGCGAGCAGTTGTTTGCTGCGTTGCAGGGCGGCGGGCAGGTTGTTGGCACGGGGTTTGAGCTGTTTGTGGTCGTCGTCGGTCATGGTGGTTTTTCTCTTGTGGGGTTGTTGGCGATGGGCGGTGCTGTGGCGGCGATGTCCCGCGTTCAGGCGGGTTCGGCGGCGATGTTGCGCCAGGCGGCGGGGATGGCGCTGATGATGTCGCTGGCGGTCAGGCTGTTGATGGCGCTTTTTTTCAGGGCGAGGTCGGCGGCGAGACCGTGCAGGTAGGTGCCGAGGCAGGCGGCGGTAAAGGGCGGGTAGCCCTGGGCGAGCAGGGCGGCGGTGAGGCCGGCGAGGACGTCGCCGCTGCCGCCTTTGGCCATGCCCGCGTTGCCGGTCGGGTTGATGGCGGTGCTGCCGTCCGGCGCGCTGATGATGCTGTATTTGCCTTTGAGGATGATGACGGCGTTCAGACGGGCGGCGAGTGCTTGCGCGGCGGGGATGCGTTCGCGGTCGTGGGCAAGCGGCGTGCCGCTCAGGCGGGCAAATTCGCCAGGGTGCGGGGTGAGAACGCTGCGCGGCGGCAGGTGTTGTTGCAGGGCGGGGTCGCGGGCGAGGTGGTTGAGGGCGTCGGCATCCCAGAGGATGGCGCGGTCGTGGTAGCGGCTGTTGAGGTCGGCGATGAGGGCGGCGGTGTCGGGGTGGGTGCCGCAGCCGCAGCCGATGAGCAGGGCATCGGCGGGGAGGTCGCGCGCGAGGCGGGTGTTGTGGTCGGGGTGGGCGTCGGCGTCGGTCATGGCTTCGGGGACGGCGGCGTGATAGGCGGTGCAGCAGGCGGCGGGCAGGTGGGCGGTGAGCAGGCCGCAGCCGCTGCGCAGCGCCGCTTTTGCCGCCATCACCGCCGCGCCGGTCATGCCACGGCTACCCGCGACGAGCAGCAGTCGTCCGGCGTCGCCTTTGTGGGCGAAGCGGCGGCGCGGGCGGTATTCGCCGCGCAGCCAGGCGGCGGTGAGCCAGCGCGCGGCGGCGGGGGTGTCGGCGAGGGCGGCGTGGTCGAGGCCGATGGGGAGGAGGTCGAGAGTGCCGACATAGTCTTCGTTTTCTTGCCAGAGCAGGGCGGGTTTGGGGCAGCCGAGGCAGAGGGTGCGCACGGCGCGGATGACGGGGGCGGGGCTGTCGGCATCGGCGCGCAGGCCCCCGACGTCGTACCAGCCGCGGGTTGTCACGCCGCCGGCCTCGATGAAGTCGGCACTCTCACCCAGGAGCTGCTCGCGCTCGGGCTGGGAGGCGGGCAGCGGCCGGGTCAGGCGGAAGACGGCGTAGAGGGTGTAGTGGTACTGGTTGTTGATGGCCTCGAGGTCAACGTCGGTGGCGTCACGCGGATCGCGGTGGGGGCGGCGTTCCTCGTCCTTGAAGCGGTGCAGGCCGCCCTCGGCAGGACGTCCGCTGTGGCCACCGGGGTGACCGCCAGGGTGACCACTGCGCTGGCCGTGGGTGTCGGTGCTCATCTTTTCTCCTTCATCCTTCCGCAGCTGGCGGGCTTGAGGCTTTCGGGTTCGGCAGATGCCGGCCGGCACGATCCACCCGCCGCCAGCTGATGCCCGGCCGCGGACTCGTGGGCCGCGCCGTCGGCCCCGTGGTGACTGTGCTGACCGGGGTGGTGGGCGCCGGAGCGGCAGCAGGACGGCGGGCAGACGGTGTGGAAGGGGCCGACGCCGGTGGTCGAGGCGGGGTGGACATCCTCACCACGGGCGACGGCGGCCCGTTCGATGAGGATGTCGACGAGGGAGTCGACGAAGGCCGGGTGGGTGCCGACGGTGGCGGCGCGCACATACGGCATCCCCAGGTCGCGGGCGGTCTGGGCGGCCTCGGTGTCGAGGTCGAAGACGACCTCCATGTGGTCGGAGATGAAGCCGAAGGGAGCCACGACGACGCCCCCGGGCCTGTCCACGGGGCTGGCGTCGGTCAGGTGCCCGGCGGCCAGGGCCTCGAGGTGGTCGTTGACATCCGGTTCGAGCCAGCGGGCCTGCGGCGGGCCGGAGCGCGAGCAGTAGACGAGGTCGGACTCCACCTCCTCCAGGCCGAGGCGACGGGCGACCTCGGGCACGAGGACGGCGGCGAGGGCCCTGTGCTGGGCGACATAGGAGACCTCCGTGGACAGATCCGCGGCGACGCCGGGCTCGCGCGGTCCAGCTGGCCGCCCGGCGGGCTGTCCCGCACCAGCCGACTCCGAGGCACCGTCGGATTCGGGGGTCGGGGCGGAGCCGACCTCCATGCCCAGGGGGATGGAGTGGGTGACGAGGACGAGGCGTACATCCGCTGCGGCCACCCCCTGCTCGGCGAGAGCGCCGTAGGCCTCGACGATCGCGTCGACGTTGGCCTCCAGCAGGCCGGGAGTGTTGTAGTAGGGACGCGTCTTGTCCACGGTGAGGTCGACGGGGGCGCCGCCCTCTCCGCCGACCCGGGCGGCGGCGTCGGCCTCGAAGCCGTCACCGGTGGAGCCGTCCGCTCCGGCGGCGAGCAGGGCGGCGGCGCCGGCCAGGTCCTCGCGGTACTGGCGGCACCCGGAGTAGGAGCCGAAGGCCGCGGTGGGCAGGGCCAGGACGCGGCGGGCTCCGGCGTCGGCCAGCTCGCGCAGGGCCTGGCTGACGAAGGGGTGCCAGTTGCGGTTGCCGACGACGATCGGCAGCGTCGAGCCGCGCTCGGCCAGGCGGGCCTGGAGGGCGTCGCGCAGCTCGGCGTTGCGCGCGTTGATCGGGGAGGCGCCGCCGAATCCCTGGTAGTGGCCGGAGACCTCCAGGAGGCGCGAGTCGGGCACGCCGCGGCCGGCGGTGGCGTTGCGCATGAAGGGCAGGACGTCCTCGGGGCGGCGGGGCCCGCCGTAGGACAGCAGGAGGACGGCGTCGTAGGGGGCCAGCGGGTCGGCGGCCGGGAGGCTGACCGGAGTTTCGGCGAAGTCGGCGTCCGGACGGGCGTCCAGGCGTGCGGGAGCCTTCTGGGTGGGCCCGGGCACGGACGCGGCGGCGTCAGTCATGGTTCTCCCCTGCGCTCTTCAGGCCCCAGACGAGCTCGAGGGCCTGACGGTAGGCCTCCTCGCGGCCCTCCTGGCCGGCGCGGCGGGCCATGACGGTGGGCTGGTGGAGGAGGCGGGCGGCCAGGTGGTGCAGGGCCCGCTCGGCCTGCGCCAGAGGCACCATGGGCTCGCCGTCGATCTCGCTGGGTGCCTCGAAGTCGGGCTCGGCAGCGAGGTAATGGTGGGGGCAGGCCCCTGCGGCGGCGTCGGCGCTGTTGACCCCGCTGACGCCGGTTCCGGCGCGCCCGTCGACGGCGGGGACGGCCAGGGCGAGCCGGCGGGCGGGCTGGGGGCGCAGACGAGCGGCCTCCTCGGCGACGACGCGACCCACCTGGGCGCGCAGGGCGGTGATGAGGGGGTCCATGGCCCGGCCGGCCAGGGTGCGCTCGAAGTCAGCGGCCTCGGCCTCGACGATGGCGCGGGCGGCGGTCACCTGCTGGGCCTCGGCCTCGGGAACGGCGTCGCGCACGCGGGCCAGGTCGAGGTGGACGACGCCGGGCAGGGCGCCGACGGCCTCATCGACATCGCGGGTCAGGGCCAGGTCCAGGATGACCAGTGGGCGGCCGGCTCCCCCGCCTGAGCCGGCGCGCTCGGCGGCGACGGAGGCGACGACGTCGACGGTGAGGATCGGCCCGCCGGTGCCGCGGCAGGTGACCACGAGGTCGGCGCGGCTCATGGCCTGGCTCAGGGCACCGGTGGGCACGGCGCGCAGGCCGTGGCCGGCGGCGAAGGCCTCGGCGCGGTCGGAGGCGGAGTAGACGGCGATCTCGCTCAGGCCCCGGGCGCGCAGGTCGGCGACGGTGGCGCCGGCGTAGGAGCCGGTGCCGACGATGAGGGCGCGGCAGTCCTCCAGCGGCGGCAGGTGGCCGGCGGCCTGATCCACGCCGACGGCGACGACGCTGCGCCCCTGACCGGACAGCTCGGTCTCGTGGGCCACCCGGCGGGCGGTGGCCGAGGCGCGCTCGACGACCCGCACGAGCTCGGGGCTGAGCGTGCCCTCGGCGGCGGCGGTCTCGGCGGCGCGGCGGACCTGGCCGACGATCTGGGCCTCGCCGACCACCATCGAGCTCAGGCCCGCGGCGATGGCGAGCATCTCCCGGCGGGCGGCCGCCCCGACCAGGTGGGTCAGCCGGAGGCCGCTCGGGGGGAGTCCGGCGCGCTCGGCCAGGAAGGCGGTGATGGTCTCGGCCAGGTCCGACGCCGCCGCGGGCTGGCTCGCGTCCGCCGGGGGGAGGTCCGGGTGCAGGGCCGCCGGGCAGCCGGTGTCGGCCCAGGAGTCGGCGTCGAGGAGAAGAGCCAGGCGGTTGCAGGTGGACAGGACCAGGACCCCGCGCAGCGCGGGCACCGCCTCCAGGAGGTCCGGCCCCAGCCCCGGGGCGACCGCGCCGAGCCGGGCAACGACGTCGAGGCCCGGCAGTCGATGGTCTGCGGAGAGAAGATGAGTAGTCACAACGTGCGCTATTGAAACATCACCGCGGGGTGCGGGCACAATAGCGGCGTGGCGACACACACCCGACATCATGACAATGCGTCACCACCATATTTCTGACACTCCGTCAGCACCTGACGGACGCCTGAAACGCCGCATCATTACGCGCAATAACCCCCTCTGACCACTGCTTACAGGAGGCAGCCGGACATGTCTCACATTCAGTTCCCTTATCACAGGGAAAGCACGCGGCGTCAGCATTCTTCGTCCGATAACGGCGATTTCGTCACCGGCAGTTCACACAATGATTCAATGACTTCCGAGCCGGCGGCGGGAGCTGCCGGAGCGGCGGGGCCTGCCGAGACCACAACGGGACCGGCTCCGTCGCCGGCACTCCTGGAGGCGCTGGCGGGCCGGAGACCCGCACGCACGCCCGTGTGGTTCATGCGTCAGGCGGGACGGTCACTGCCGGAGTACCGGGCACTGCGGGCGCGCGCCGACGTCCCGATGCTGGAGGCCTGCCTGGACCCGGGGCTCGCGGCGGAGGTGACGCTGCAGCCGGTGCGGCGCCACGGCGTCGACGCCGCTGTCTTCTTCTCCGACATCATGGTGCCGCTGCGCCTGGCGGGCGTCGGGGTGCGGATCGAGGAGGGCGTCGGGCCGGTCCTCGACGCCCCGGTGCGCAACGCTCGCGAGGTGGATGAGCTGGTGGCCCGCCGCTTCGGTGACGGCCCCGGCGCCGAGGGGGTCGGGGCGATCAAGGAGGCGGTGCGGCGCGTCGTCGTCGAGCTGGGAAGTCCGCAGGCACCCGGCGCGCGCGAGGGGCTCAGTGAGCGGGCGCGCGCCGGGCTGGAGCACAGCGCCGGGTCGGCGGGGTGGACGCCGGTGCTCGCCTTCGGCGGGGCGCCCTTCACGCTGGCGGCCTACCTAGTGGAGGGCCGACCCAGTCGCGACCACCTGGCGGCGCGCACGCTCATGCGCGCCGACCCCGACTCCTGGGACCTGCTCATGACGTGGTGCGCACGCCTGACCGGCAAGTTCATCGCCGCACAGGTGCGCGCCGGGGCGGCCGCGGCCCAGCTCTTCGACTCCTGGGCGGGCTCACTGTCCCCACGCGCCTACCGCGAGCGCGTGGCCCCCTACTCGGCGCTCGCCCTGGAGACGGCCCGGGGCGCCCTGTCCCCCACCACCGGTGAGGCTGCGCCGCTCATCCACTTCGGGACCGGGACCGCCCGGCTGCTGGGGCTCATGCGGCAGGTGGGGGCCGACGCCGTCGGCGTGGACGAGCGCATCGAGCTGGGTGAGGCGATTGAGGCGCTGGCCGGGGCCGACCCGCAGGCGGGGGCCTGCCCGGTCCAGGGCAACCTCGACCCGGCGCTGCTGGCGGCGCCGTGGCCGATCCTGGCTGAGGAGGTCGACGCGGTGCTGGCCGCCGGGCGCGCGGCGCCGGGGCACGTGGTCAACCTGGGGCACGGGGTGCCGCCGGCCACTGACGCGGATGTCCTCACCCGGATCGTGGCGCGGGTGCACGGCTCGGCCGACTGGGAGGCCGTGGCCCTGGCCGGGTGGGACGCCGTCGCCGATGCGCCGGCTCAGGCCGCCGAGGTGCCCGGCGGGCCGAGCGGGCCGGAACCGCAGGACCGGCAGAGCCTGAGGGAGCCCGGCCGGCAGGCGCCTCGAGGTCCTGGCGGACGGCCCCTGGCCCGCACGACGCGCCGCCCCGGACAGGAAGAGCATTGAATGACTGAGCACACGCAGCCCGCCGGGGGCCACCAGGAGGACCGGTACGGGGCGCCCGACGACCTTGGCGGTCGGGGCGCTCCGGCAGGTCCGGGAGGCCTGCGGGGTCAGGGCGGCCTGGACGACCAGGGCACCATCGACGGTTCTGACGGCCGGGGAGGCCTGGACGGCCCGGCAGGCCCGAGCGCTCCCGAGACCGATGCCCGGCCAGCAGGCCCGGCAGGTTCGGCAGACCTGGAAGGTCAGGGCAGGCCAGATAACCGGGGCACCTTGGACGCTCCGGGCGACCAGGGAGGCCTGGACGGCCAGGCTGGCGCGGCTAACCCAGGCACTCCGGGGGCCGCTGCCCGGCCGGCGAGTCCGGCCGCCCCCCAGGCGCCGGTCCAGCGGTGGGACGCGCTCGTCATCGGCGGCGGGATCGCGGGGCTGACGGCCGCCTGGGACCTGGTGCGCGCCGGACTGCGGCCGCTGCTCATTGAGGCGCGCGGCTACACCGGCGGGCTCGTCGCCGCCGGGAGAATCGGCGGGGCGCGCATGGACCTGGGTGCTGAGGGCTTCGTCGTGCGCGGCCAGGCGGCCACCTCGATGCTCGCCGAGCTGGGGCTGCGCGCCGCCGCCCCGCACGGCCGACCCCGGCTCTTCCTGCCGCCCCTCGCGCCGGGCGCCGGCGCAGGCTCGTCCCAGTGGGGGCTGCACCGGTTCCCTGACCACGCCTACCTGGGGATCCCGGCGGACCCGCTGGCGGCCGACGTCGTCGCCATCATCGGGGAGGGGGCCGCGCGCCGGGCCGCGCAGGACGCCGACCTTCCCGGTGCGGTGGGCACCGGCCCTGAGGATCCGGCCGACCTGGCTTCCTTCGTGACCGCGCGCATGGGGGCCGGCGTCCTGGAGCGCCTCGTGAGGCCCATTGTCGCGGGCATCCACTCGGCCGACCCGGCGAACCTGGCGGCCGACGTCGTCATGCCCGGGCTGCGGCGGGCCACGGCGGAGCTGGGGTCGCTCAGTGCCGCTGTGGCGGCGGTGCTGGAGCGGCGTCGGGCCCGGAAGGACGGGGCGGGTGGTCGGAGCGTGGACGCGGCCGTCGAGGGCGGGTTGTTCCGGCTCACTGACGCGCTGCGCGAGGCCATCTGGGCCGGCGGCGGGAGCGTGCGCACCCGCACCGGCGCCCAGTGGCTGCGGCCCGGCGGAGGCCAGGACTGCGCGGACGGGGAGGTGCCCGCTGCCTGGCGGGTGGGGATCGCCCCGACGCGCCGGGGGCCGACGCCGTCGGATGAGCCGGTGCCCGATGGCGCACAGGAGGTTGTGGCCACCGACCGCGTCGTCGTGGCGTGCTCGGCGGGGGCCGCGCTGCGGCTGCTGCGGGGGATTCGCGGCCTGCCCGCGAGCGCGACGGAGCTGACCGTGCCGGTGGGGGCGCCGATCGCCCGTTTCACGCTGGTGGCGCGGGCGCCGGAGCTCAGTGGTGAGCCGGTGGGCTCGGGGCTGCTCGTGGCGCCCACCGGCCCCGCTGAGCCCGCTGAGCCCGTGGAACTTGCCGGTCCCACTGCGGCGTTGTCGGCCGGCGCCGGGGCCTCTGGCCTGGTCTCTGACGGGACGGTTCCCGGCGGGGGGTCTGCGAGCCCGGCCGCCTGCCCGGTGCGAGCCAAGGCGCTGTCGCACCTGAGTGCCAAGTGGCCGTGGGTCGGTGCCGAGCTGCGGGCGCTGCACGGCCCGGACGTCCACGCGCTGCGCCTGTCCTACGGTCGGCCCGGCCGGCCGCGCCCGCAGGTGGATCTGCAGGTGGCGCTCGATGACGTGGCGGCCCTGACCGGGGTGAGGATCGAGCCGGAGGCGGTGATCGACCACCTGCTGGTGCGCTGGGACGGGACGCTGCCGCCGGTGACGCCCGCCTACCGGGAGCGCACGAGGCGCCTGGAGGAGGAGCTGGCGCCGGTGACGGGGCTGGAGGTCACCGGGGCGTGGGTGGCCGGGACCGGGATCGCGGCCGTCGTCGGGCACGCCCGCGCCGCGGCCGGGCGCCTGGTGAGCTCCCGTGGCCGGTGAAGCGCCGTGCCGGAACGGGGGTGGACGGCGCGTTCGTATATTAGGTCGCGAGTTCGTACCTCCAAGGTACGAAGGCGAGCCCTACGGTACGAACGCGACGATTGAGAACCGCGCACGAGGAGGGGATGCATGACCACGACGGGGACGGACTCCCGGCGGCTTCGGCTGGGCACGCGCGGCTCGCGCCTGGCGCTGACCCAGTCCGGGCAGGTCGCTGAGGCACTGATGGCGGCCGGCGGGGGCGGTGCGGCCGCCGCGGCCGGCAAGGCCAGCGAGGGTTCCGGCGGCCTGGGCATCGACCTGGTCACCGTGCGCACGGACGGCGACGGCGACCGCACTCCCCTGCGGCAGCTCGGCGGGGTGGGGGTCTTCGCGGCCCGGCTGCGTCACGCGCTCCTGGATGGTGAGGTGGACCTGGTGGTCCACTCCTTCAAGGACCTGCCCACGCAGCCGGTCG
>ERZ772807.2220-NODE-2220-length-10219-cov-7.368851_pt1 | contig 10219 bp, 9 predicted proteins | sample MGYA00511472_ERZ772807 | MGnify/ENA primary metagenome ERZ772807 (study PRJEB29015, sample SAMEA2737947) | human oral metagenome | biome: human oral; feature: human-associated habitat; material: dental | place: China | collected 2039 ...
ACCTTATGGTACGGGCCGGCACATAACGCCACCAGGTAGGTGGACAGCAGGTAATCAATGCGGGACGTAAACACCGCCTTGCCGGCATCACCCTCGACGGGGGACACCTCCTGCGGGGAGTTCGTCACCACCGACCAATTGGCCGGGGCAGTCACCGCCAGCGTGTAGGTGGCCTTCACATCCGGCTGGTCGAAACAGGCAAACACCCGCTTGGCGTCGGCGGTCTCAAACTGGGTGTACAAATACACCTCATGATCCACCGGGTCAACAAACCGGTGCAGGCCCTGGCCGGTGCGGGAATACTCGCAGGTGGCGGTGACCACCAGCTCGTGGGAACCGGTGGTGAGATCATCGAGCGGAATGCCGAAATCCGGCCGGTAGGTGACGTCGACAAGCTCACCGTCAAGCGTGATAGACTCCACCGACTGGGCGATCAAGTCAATAAACGTGGAACCGGGGGCGGCAACCTCAAACCGCACCGTGGTCACCGACGGGAACGTGGCATCGCCGCGGGTCACATCCACGGCAATGCCGTAATCAACCGCACCAATGATCGCCCGACGTTCTTGCGCTTCCTGGCGGGTCAGATTCGTAGAAGACATAGGCGTAAAAAACAACCTTTCATGAAGTATTATCGTGGCCGCCGACTCCCACGGTGACTACAGTGGAAAACGGTCACATAAGTACCCAAGTAACAATACAAGGAATAATAGTGAGCGAAAAAGTAACTTTCTGGTTCGACGTGTCCTGCCCATTCTGCTGGATCACCTCCCGCTGGATCAAAGAAGTCGAACAAGTCCGCGACATCACCATCGACTGGGTGCCCATGAGCCTGTCCGTCCTCAACGAGGGCCGCGACCTCGACCCCGACTACATGAAGAAAATGGAAGCCAACTGGGGTCCCGCCCGAGTATTCGCCGCCGTGGCCACCCGCGAACCCGAAAAACTCGACGAGCTGTACACCATCCTGGGCACCAAGATTCACCACGGTCAGCAGGGTGGTAAACAAGGCTACGGTGCGTACAATGAACTCATCCGCGAAGCCCTCGCCGACGCCGGACTCGACCCCGCCTACGCCGACGTGGCCGACACCGACACCGTTGACGATAAGCTGCGGGCCTTCCACCAAACCGCCATGGACGAGGTCGGCAACGACGTGGGCACGCCCGTGGTGAAATTCGGCGACACCGCATTCTTCGGCCCGGTGCTCACCCGCATTCCCCGCGGCACCGCCCCCCACCACAAGACCGACCGCCCCCGGAACACCTTACCGCTCGACAACCTCCGGCACCTCCAGACCCCACCGGCCCCATAGACAGCACGACCCCTGCACCTCGCCCACCACGATCCCGAAAGAAGAACCCCGGCCCCCAAAAAGACCCGACCACCCCGAGGCGACACGCGACAAACCACCACACCCACCCGTCATAACCCCACCCACAACAACGGCAACGACACCACCCAACCCCACTCAACCAACCAACAAAAAACCAAGGCCAGACGCACGATTCCCATCGTCACTAAAGAAAAAACGGAAACGCCCCTCCTCCTCCTCAAGTTCTCGAATCGGTGGATCTTCAAGTCACGACGAGCACGTCCCATCGCGCCGAGAGGAGAATCGTTTGCGATACGGAAATCGCATAACCGAGTCGCCGGCAATAGGAAAAACCTTCCTCCGCTCCGACGCACGGCCCGGAAGCGCGCATATCCGCATCCGTGATACAATGAACCGTGCGGATCGGTATATTTATTGACGATTATCTGCCGTCGGTGCACGGCGTGGCAACTTCAACGACAAGCCTGAAAAAAGCATTGGAGGACCTCGGGCACGAGGTGTACATCATAGCCCCGAAATGCAAGGGGTACGACGATGACGACGATCACGTCATCCGCGTTCCATCATCGAAGAGCTATATTTTCGACAAACGTGAAACGGGAGTCATATACCCGGGCCTCGCGAGAAGGCTCGACAAATATGATTTCGACATCGTCCACAGCCAGATGCAGTTCTACGTGGGCGTCCTGGCGCACAGCGTGGCCAAGCGGCAGAATATCCCCCACATCACAACCGTGCACACACTGTACACGGAGCTGATCGACGACTACCCGCTCATGGTGACGGCCGGCATCATCGCCCTGACGGCGGCGCTGCCGATCGTGCTGCGAACCAAGCCGATTCTGCCGACGCCGTCTCGCGAGCAGCTGCGCACAATGAGCAAGGAGGCGATCAAGGAAACCTTCTCCCACCAGGGCTGGAGGCTGACCGCCGCCTTCGCGAACAAGTGCGAGGCCTGCATATCGCCGTCGAAGCACCTGGCGAGGATTCTGATAGACGAGGGCGGACTGACGGCGCCGTGCTACGTGCGCCCGAACGGCATCGACACGAAACGGTACCGCGACGCCGATCCCGCCGATTCTCCTATTTCGAAGAAGCCGGGGGAGAAGTTCATCATATCAGTAGCCCGCCTCAGTCCGGAGAAGCGCCAGAAGGCCCTCATCGAGGCGCTCCCGCACATTTCCGACAGGAACGTCGCGCTCGTCCTCACCGGAGGAGGGCCCTACGAGCAGGACCTGCGGAGGCGATCCGAGGAGTTGAATGTCGCGAACCGGGTCATATTCACCGGCATGCAGCCGAGCGACAAGGTCGCCGCCCTGCTCAAACAGGCGGACGTCTTCTCCCTCGCGTCGTACCATTTCGACAACCAGCCGATGACGTTCCTCGAAGCGGCGTCGAGCGGCCTGCCGATCGTGTACTGCGACGAGCAGATGACGGAGGGCCTGACCGAGCGCAACGCAATCCTGACCGACGGCATCGAGGGCGAGAGCCTGGCACGGGCGTTCAACGACCTGTTCTCCAATCCGGATAAGCTGAAGAAGATGTCCAGGGGGTCTCTGGAGGTGGCCCGGGAGTTCGACTCATCGACAATGGCGATGAGTATGGCGACCCTGTACGAGAAGCTGATCAGGGACTATCATGGCTCGGCATATCATTAATGGGGCCAAGGAGCAGGGATCAGCAGCATCCCGGGCGGACACAACAAGGTGATCAATGGAGGTAAGGGTAGCCTCGGATCATGAACTCGTCCGAGACCCCGGTCTTCAGTCATCGCTCCGTCGCGCATGTGCCAACGGACCGGCCCGCCCGGTACGGACGTCAGCTCGTCGCCCATATGGGCCGTAAGATCACGACGAGTTGGGACGATGACTCCGCTACCGGCCTGCTGTCCTTCGACCTCGAGGGCCCGGTGACCGGCGTCGTCGAGCTGGCCTGCGACGACGGCGCACTCGTCCTCACGCTGCGCACCACCGCGGAGAACCTCGATCGCCTCGAACGGGTCACCGGTATCCATCTGGCCCGCTTCGGGCAGAGGGATCGGCTCGCCGTCGTCTGGATCCGCGACAACGGCGAGCCGGGCACCACCCAGGGCCCGCCGTCGGAGGAGGACATCGAGGCCCAACCGTCGTCATCGGCGCGCAGGGGCCGGTGATCCCGAGAGCCCGTACCGGCGAGTCCGAGGGAGAGGGCGAGGAGGAGCCCCGAATCACCAGAACGCGTCAATCCCCGAGATCGGTGATACGGCCAGCGGGATCCTTGACCCGGGCCATGAGCAGCAGACCGATCACCAGGATCGATACGATCCCGAGAATGCCCCAGTACGACGCCTCCTGCCCGACCACCCGGACGCCGATCCAGATGAACGCCCCGTACATGGCCGGCGCCATGAAGGACACGGCTCGGCCCGTCGTCGCGTACAGGCCGAAGATCTCGCCCTCCCTCCCCTCGGGGATGACGCGGGCCAGGAAGGACCTCGCCGCGGACTGGGTCGGACCGACGCATCCGGCCAGGACCAGGCCGAGCGTCCAGAACACCATCGCCCCGCCCTTGTGCAGGACGAAGATGCCGACGCCGGCGACCACGAGGATGGTGAGCGACCCGAGGATCACCTTGCGGGGCCCGACGCGGTCGTCGAGAGTCCCCGAGGCGATGGTCGCGACGCCGGCGATCACGTTGGCCGCGATGGCGAAGATGATGACGCTCCCACTGGAGAAGCCGAACGTGTTCTGGGCGATGACGCCACCGTAGGTGAACACCCCGGCCAGACCGTCGCGGAAGACGGCGGCGGCGAGCAGGAACCACAGCACCTCGGGATGAGTCCGATGCAGGGCCACGAGCGTGCGCCACAACCGTTTGTAGGAGACCCATATCGACTCCCGACGGCGAACGCCCGTCATGGTTCCCGACGACGGCTCGGCGGGCTCGGTCTCGATCCCCGCCCTCTCCCGGTCGGCGCCGCGACGAGCTTCATCGAGGACGGCCTGACGGAGTCGTCTCCCCCGCCTACCGGACTGGGTCACCAGGACCGGAATCGCGCTCAGGCAGAACCAGACGGCGGCCACGATCATGGACACGCGGACATTGAGGCCGTTCTCCCCGGTGACTCCGAACCAGCCGACCTCCGGGTTGATGAATCCCACGTAGACGATGAGCAGCAGAACGATGCCGCCGATGTACCCCATGCCCCAACCGAGTCCGGAGACGGCGCCGACCCGGTCCTTAGTGGCGATCTGGGACAGGATTCCGTTGTAGTTCACACTCGCCAACTCGAAGAAGACGTTGCCGATACCCAGCAGTGCGATGCCGAACCAGAGGTAACCGGGTTCGGGCAGGACCAGGAAGAGCGCCGCGCTGATGGCCACCACGACCATCGTGTAGGCGCCGAGCCAGAAGACCGTCCGCCCCGCCCGATCGGAGCGCTGGCCGGTGACCGGCGCCAGCAAAGCGATGAACGCCCCCGCGATCGACAGCCCCAGGGACAGAGAGGACTCATTGGACGCCTTCTCGCCGAAGGCCGAGCTGGTGAGGTAGACGGTGAAGACGAAGGTGGTGATCACGGCGTTGAAGGCGGCGCTCCCCCAGTCCCACAGCCCCCAGGCCAGGACGGGCCAGGACAGCAAGCGGGTTCGCCCATCCGGATGCGGGCCGCTGCGGGGCTCGGGTCGAGCGGCGACGGCGAGGTCGCCCTGGGACTGGGGAGTCTGGGTCATAACGGTGAGCCTACGATGCTGAGGGCGTCGGCGAGGTGACCTTAGGTCCACGTCCGCCGAGATCGGTCGAGTTCCGCACCGAGATCGGTCCGACGACGCCGCGCCCGACAGGCGGGCCATGGCGACGCGTTCCGCGCCCCTCCGCACCAGGGCGTCACCGCACGGCCGCGAGCACCTCGGCGAGGGCCAGATCGACCGGCGTCGTGATCTTCATGGCGCGCGGATCCCCCTGGACGACGACGACGGCACCACCGGCGGCTTCGACCAGCCCGGCGTCATCGGAGGCGGCCCGCGCCTCATCGGTGGCGCGGTCGGCTCCCAGCCGATGGGCGGCGAGGAGAGCGGCGATGGCGAAGCCCTGAGGAGTCTGCACCGCCCGCAGCCGAGTGCGATCGGGAGTGCCGACGACCGCCTCGACCGGCACATCGCCGGCGGGGGCGTCCCCCGGGTCGCCGCGGCCCGGCCCGGCGATCTCCTTGACGGTATCCGTCACGGGCAGGGCCGGGACGACTGCGTCATGACCGGCCCTGACCGCCGCCACGACGCGGCGCACGACCTCGGGCGGAGTGAGAGCGCGAGCGGCGTCGTGCACGAGGACGACGAGGGCGTCGGGCCGAGCTGCGATCGCGGCGGACAGGCCGAGGGCGACGCTGGCCTGCCGGGAGTCGGGCGACCCCGGGACGACCTCGATCGCGCCGCAGACGCCGAGGGCGCTGATCCCGACGACCTCGTCCCGGAAACGGTCGAGATGCTCCGCGGGGGAGGTGACGACGACGTGATCAACAACCCCGGAGGACAGCAGGCCGCGTGCCGCACGGCGCACGAGGCTCTCCCCCGCGACCTCGACGAGCGCCTTGGGTTCGGCGGCGCCCAGACGGGCTCCGGATCCGGCCGCGGTCAGAACGGCGACGACGCCGTCGGCTCCGCCGACACGACCGGCACGACCCGCGTCACCGATCTGAGCAGCACCATCGGCACCGTTCGTCGCGGGCACGAGCGGCTCGGGCCTCAGGCGGCGGCGCCGGCGGCGAGGACCTCGTCGAGCTTGGACTCGGCCTGATCCTCAGCAGTCTTCTCAGCGAGGGCGAGCTCGGAGACGAGAATCTGACGAGCCTTGGACAGCATGCGCTTCTCCCCCGCGGACAGGCCGCGATCGGTGTCCCGGCGGGAGAGATCGCGGACGACCTCGGCGACCTTAATGACGTCGCCCGAGGCGATCTTCTCCTGGTTGGCCTTGAAACGGCGCGACCAGTTGGTGGGCTCCTCCGTCAGAGGGGCGCGCAGGACGTCGAAGACCTTTTTAAGACCGGCGGCGTCCACCACATCCCGCACTCCGATGAGCTCCACGCTCTCCGCGGGGACGAGGATTGTCAGATCCCCCTGCGCGACCTCCAGCTGTAGATAGGTCTTCTCCTCGCCGCGCACCTTGCGTTGACGGATATCAATAATCCGAGCCGCCCCGTGGTGGGGGTAGACGACGGTCTCGCCGACTTCAAAGGTCATGGGTGACGTCACTCCGTAACTAATGGCAGGAGCCCCAGTTTACCAGGACATGCTGGGCATATTCCGGGGAGGTACCTCACAGGTCACACACGGGCCGCTCGGAGTCCGGCGGCACCGCCTCGTCTTCTCAAGCGCTTCAGCCGCCGGGCGCGCCCGCACCGGCTCGGAACCGCGTCCCCGGCCGGCACCCGGCGGCTGAGCAGCGCGCCCGTGCCCGCACCGGCTCGGAACCAGAGGGGTCCGCAGCGCCCGCGGCGTCGTCGGCCCTCAGGCGTCCTCCCGGGCCTCCCCGGCGGAGACCAGCATGTACCCCACTCCGCGCACGGTGGTCAGCAGCCGGGGAGTGCCCGGCTCGACCTCGATCTTGGCCCGGATGCGTTTGACGTGGACGTCAAGGGTCTTCGTGTCGCCGACGTAGTTCGCCCCCCAGATCTGCTCGATGATCTGACTGCGCGCGAGCACTCGATCGGGATGTCGCAGGAACAGCTCGAGCAGCTCGAACTCCCGCAGCGGCATGGTGACAGCCTCACCGTCCACGCGCACCTCGTGGCGCTCGAGGTCCATGACGACCCGGTCCGCGCTCAGCAACCGATCGTACGGCCCGTCCTCGTGGCTGCGGCGCAGGACGGCGTGCACGCGGGCGAGCAGCTCGCGATAGGAGTAGGGCTTGGTGACGTAGTCGTCCGCACCGATCTCCAGGCCGACGACCTTGTCGACCTCGGAGTCCTTGGCGGTGAGCATGATGACGGGGACCCGGGAGGCGCGCCGAATGCGGCGACACACCTCGGTTCCCGACAGACGCGGGAGCATGAGGTCGAGCAGCACGAGGTCGATCGGATCGGCCCCGTCCGCCCTGCCGGCCGCCTCGAAGCGCTCAACGGCCGTGATGCCGTCCTGGGCCTCCACGACCTCGAAGCCGTCTCGGCGCAGACCGAGGGCGAGCGGATCGCGATAGTTCTCCTCGTCCTCGACGAGCAGAATGCGGGTCACGTCTGATCCCCCTCGGAGATCGCGGCGATGGCGGCGAAAGCCGCACCCGCGACACCGGAAGCGACGGCGGCGGCGGCCTCGGGATCCGGGGCCGCGTCCGACTCATCCGGCTGATCCGGAATCAGGCGCGGCAGAACGAGGGTGAAGGTGGAGCCGCGCCCCGGGGTCGACCACAGCTCCACTGTACCGCCGTGATCCGCGGCCACGTGCTTCACGATGGACAGCCCCAGCCCCGTGCCTCCGGTGGCCCTCGATCGCGCCTTGTCGACGCGGTAGAAGCGCTCGAAGACGCGCTCCTGCGCCTCCTTGGCGATCCCGATGCCCTGGTCGACGACGGCGATGCGCACCAGCTCATCACCGGCCGGATCCGCTGAAGCCGCGCCGACTGCGGAATCCGCGCCGTCGGCATCGTCATCCGCGCCATCAGCGCCGCGTGCGCCGTCGGCGTCGTCCTCGCCGGCCGCGACGCCTGGGCCGCTCGCACCGGCCGCGCCCCCCGCAGCGCCGTCGGAGCCCTCCGCCCCTCCCGCACGGGCGGCACCGGCCGCGCCCCCCGCGCCCTCGGCGGACCCTTCGACTCCATCGACGCTGAGCCCGACGCTCACGCGCGTGCGCGGGTCGGAGTAGCGGATGGCGTTGTCCAGCAGGTTGCGCACGGCCGTGGTGATGAGGGCGGCGTCCCCGCGCACGTGCAGGCCGGGGGTGCCGCCCGAGACGAGCGCGACCTCCTTGCTCTCGGCCTCGGTGCGCACGCGGTCGATGGCCTCGGCGACGACGGCGTCGAGATCGACGTCGTCGGGCTCGACCAGCGCGTCCCCCTCCTGGAGGCGGGAGAGCTCGATGATCTCCTGGACGAGGACGCCCAGACGCGCGGACTCCTTGCGTATGCGACCGATGTAGTTGCGGACGAGGTCGGGGTCGTCCACGGCGCCCTCGACCGTCTCGGCCAGCAGCGCGATGGCCCCGACGGGGGTCTTGAGCTCGTGGGAGACGTTGGCGACGAAGTCGCGGCGCATGTCCTCCAGGCGCTTGGCGGCGGTGCGGTCCTCGATGAGCACGAGGACGCGGCCGCGCCCGATGGCGGCCACGCGCACGTGGAGATGGAACTGCCCCGCCCCGGCGACGCGTCCGCGGGCGACGGCCAGCTCGACGTCCTCGGGATCTCCCCCGGCGCGCACACGGGCGACCATCTCCGCCACGCGCGGTTCGCAGACTTCATCGTCGCGCACGATGTTGTAGGTGTACGCAGTGGCGGAGGCGCGCAGCACCTCGTCGTCGTCATCCAGCACGACGACGGTCGAGCGCAGCGCGGCCAGGACGGGCACGAGGCCGTCGTCCTCAAGGGTCGATCCCGCGGTAATGCCATTCGAGCGCGGGTCATAGGGCGGCAGCGCGAACGCGAAGGCGACGGCAGCGCCCGCACCGAGACAAACGACGGCAACGCCGATCAGCAGCACAATGCTTCCCACGTCCCCAAGGGTAGAGGCGGGAGGGCGGCGATAGCGAGCCGCCGGGCCGGAGGCGGCGGCGTCTCTCAGCAAGAGCGCGGGAACGAGGCGATGAGAACGAGCGGCCGGTCGTCTCCGGACGGCTCCCCGGAAGGCGAGCGCGCGGCCCGGGCCCCGGGGGCGCACAGCCCGGGCCGTCCGTGTCGCCTGGTCGGCCCTTCGCTGTGAGCCGGCCCCGAGCATGCGGCCCGGGCGGCCCGCGGCTGTCCGGAATCCAGCGCGGCGAGGCCGGGCCCGGGGCGCGCGGCCCGGGCTCCCCGATCCGTCCCCTCGGCGGCCACAATGGTGACCGCCGGGCGTCCGGGCACGGGCACCCGACCACCGCGATCCGCCACACAGAATCAGGAGCGATCTCGTGCGCGACATCTTCAACCAGGAGCTCAAGCAACTCGGCTCGGACCTTGAGACCATGGCCACTCAGGTGGCGACGGCGATCGAGCGGGCGGCCGAGTCGCTGAGCAACGGGGACATCATCGTCGCCGAGCAGGTCATCGACGCCGATGAGCGCATCAACGACCTGCAGCGGGACATCGATGACATGTGCATCATGCTGCTGGCGCGCCAGCAGCCCGTGGCCGGGGACCTGCGCAACGTCATCTCGGCGCTGCGCATGGCGCAGACCCTCGAACGGCAAGGGGATCTCGCCCGCCACGTGGCCGCCATCGCGCGCGGCCGCTACCCCGAGCCCGCGGTTCCCGAGCCGGTCATGGGCCTGATCCTGCAGATGGCCGACGCCGCCGTGCGCGCCGGGGCCGACGTCGCCCGTCTCATCGCGACCCACGACCTGGAGCTGGCGGCCCGGATCCAGCGCGACGACTCCGAGCTCGACGACCTGCACCGCCAGTCCTTCCAGATGATCCTGGATCCCGCCAACGAGCTGAGCCGTCAGCAGGTCGTCGATGCCGTCCTCATGGGGCGCTTCCTGGAGCGCTTCGGGGATCACTCGACATCCGTGGCCCGCCGCATGGCCTACCTGGTCTCGGGATCCGCCCCGAGCTGAACAGAGCCAAGCTGAGTCGAGTTGAGCTGCCCCGAGCTGAGCCGAGCCGAGTTGAGCCGGCCCGGACCGCGAGCTCGCCCCTCTGCTTCCTTCGTCGAGATCGGTCCGGTTCCGCGTCGAGATCGGTCCGGTTCCGTGCCGAGATCGGTTCAGTTCCGCACCGAGATCGGTC
>ERZ772807.2224-NODE-2224-length-10211-cov-3.390803_pt1 | contig 10211 bp, 12 predicted proteins | sample MGYA00511472_ERZ772807 | MGnify/ENA primary metagenome ERZ772807 (study PRJEB29015, sample SAMEA2737947) | human oral metagenome | biome: human oral; feature: human-associated habitat; material: dental | place: China | collected 2039 ...
CGATCTTAGATGGTCTTCTTACTTCCGCTGAAAGTATAGACTTCTCCTTTATTTACACTTGGCGCAGTAATCTGAAGCTTCATTGTGCCTGAATTATACGTCATAACGTAGCTTTTACTTCTTCTTTTGCCATTAAATGTAGCGTCTTCCGTAACATTTACCGTAAAATTGCTTTTTTCCCAGAAATCCTTTGAAAAGGAAAAAACTGATACCAATAAAAATAATAAAATAACTTTTTTTGTTAATGTTAATTGTTTTAACATAATTAAACTCACCTCTTTTTTAATTTATTAAATAGCATTACTTATATGATAAATGCTATTCTGTTATATATTAATACACATTTCTTTAATTTGTTTGTGAATTTTCTTTATTTTGCTGTTCTTCCTGAGCTTTTAAATCTTTTTGTATCTGTGTATTTATTGAATCGTTAATGCTCCATTTGTAAACCAGGACACTTTGAATATCAAATATGTTCACATTAGGCTTAAACCTTACTTCCTTCATTTTATTGAATGCGTTCAGTTCTGTCACTTTAAAAGTTCCCACTCTAAGTCCTCTTGGTAATATATCACTTGCTCCTGAAGTTTCTATATTAAATATTGTATCCTTATTAACACTAGTTTCATTATAATTCTGAATTGAGTATGTCCCATTTCCGTTTCCACGTAGAATTTGAAGACTTCCATTATTTACAACTACGCTCAGTTTAGAAGTTTTGCTTGTAAGCAAGGTAACTTCAGAATATTCCTCACTGACTTTAGAAATCTTTCCTATAAGATAGCCATCGTACATTACAGGCAGATTTATTTTTATTCCCTGTGCAGATCCTTTATTTATATACATTTTTTCTGACGAGTTTCCATTTTCCACAAGCGCCACATCTGCCGCTATAAATTCAGATGGATTTTTTTGACGCATTTCCAGCATTTGCCGTAATTTCTCATTTTCTTCCTTCAAATATGCAAACTCCATATTCTGAACCTTATTTTTCTGCAATTCAAAATCTCTATTTTTATTATTTTCTACGTACTCTTCTATGTAACTTATGTCATTAATTCTTGATTTCAATTTCAAGACTTGAGTATACAGCATACTTTTAACTTTTACCAGCCTGAAATTTACCGACTGTGTTATACCATCCATAAAGGTAAATGAACTCGTAATCCTATTTTTAAATGCAAATAAAACTATTATTATAATTATTATTATTAAGATTGTCCTACCTGTGCTTTTTTTCTCATAAAAATTATCCAAACTCATTATTACATAATCCTCTCGCTTTTATAGTAAAATCTTTTAAAACTGGTTTCTTCACTCCAATTTTAAAAAGGTCATTATATTTCAAAAGTTATTAGATATAAAATCAGCATTAAAACTTTTTAACATTGATATAATAACATATAACATACATTATATCAAGTTTTTTATAATTAATTTTTTTATGATGGAAACATTCCCCCTGTATCTTAACCACAGCAAAAAATTCAGACATAAAAAGAGACATTTCATGCATAATGACAAAATGTCCCTTCAAAAGTTTTCAAATATTATTCCTGACCTACTATTTTTATGTAACGTTGATTCAGCTGAGCCTTTCTATGCGGATTATAGTGTAAATACAGCTTTACGCTTTCAACTGACCCTAAATCTGTTTTAATAAATTTTTCAGGATTTTCATTTCCCCAGTAGACAAATTCTGGCTTGTTGGCGGCTTTTCTTGCTTGTTCCTCTTTTTCCCTGTCCTCCTGCAGACGAGCCTCTCTTCTGTATTTTTCGACGATTTGCTGTCTAATCAAAGGATTTGCCGTGGCGCTTGTCGTAACTTTGCCTGCCTGAACATCTGGAAGAATTTGAAATTTATTAGCCGATATATCTTCGGGCTTAACTTTTATTTTTTTAGGACTGAACTGATCTGATTCTGCTTGTTTTCTGTATTTGTCAAGAATTGCCTGCTTTTCCTCTGAAAGTCTGGCAAAAGATATTGCTGATATGATTGTTACTGCGATTAAGATAATTTTCTTCATTTTTTTTGTCCTTTCTGTATTATAATTTTTTTTAAAATTTACCTTAGTTTAAAATTTCAATTGCATTATACCAGTATTTGTTAAAAACTTCAAGAGAAAAATAAACATTTCATAATTATTGATATTTCATTTTTTTTATAGTACAATATGTGTAGTTATACTTAAATTTTTTACACATATTGGTTCTCACACCATATTTTTAAGTATAATCCGAGATTCCTTCAAAAAATATTTTATAGAAAGGGCGGAATTTTATGAAAATTAAGGAAATAGGAGAAAAAATTAAAATTGGAATAGATAAAATTGGTTTTGCAATGCCAAAATATTTTCTCGATATACGGGATCTGGCACTTGGACGGAATGAAAATGAAAATAAGTTTGTAAAGGGGCTTATGCAAAGTGAAATGAGCATTTCACCAGTTACAGAGGATATTGTATCTCTTGGGGCTTCTGCCGCTGCACAGATTCTTGATGAAGAAGATAAAAAAAATATTAATATGGTTATTGTTGGGACAGAATCTGGAGTTGATCAAAGCAAGGCATCTGCTGTTTTTATTCATCATTTATTGAATATTCAGCCATTTGCACGATGTATCGAAATTAAGGAAGCCTGCTATGGCGCAACTGCCGCACTGAGTTTTGCAAAAAATTATATTGAAAAAAATAACGACGCTTCTGTTCTTGTAATTGCTTCAGATATTGCAAGATATGGAATTGACACTCCTGGGGAATCTACACAAGGTGCAGGAAGTGTCGCAATGTTAATAAAAAAAGATCCAGCAATCGCCGTAATAAATGATGAAAACGTATGTCAGACACGTGACATAATGGACTTTTGGCGTCCAAACTACTCGGATTTTCCATACGTAGATGGACATTTTTCAACAAAGCAGTATCTTGACTGCCTTACAACGACATTTGATGAATATAAAAAAAGGTATAATCAGAGTTTAGATGATTTTGATGCCTTCTGTTTTCATCTTCCATTTCCAAAACTTGGATTAAAGGCAATTAACTCAATTTTAGAGAAAAACATTGAAAAGGAAATAAAAAATGACTTTTTAGAAAAATTTCACACTTCAATAATCTATGGAAAACGAGTTGGAAATATCTATACAGGCTCTCTTTATCTAAGTTTGCTGTCATTGCTTGAAAATTGTGAGAATTTAAATGGCGGTGACAAAATTGGGATGTACAGTTATGGAAGCGGCGCTGTTTGTGAATTTTTTAATCTAACTCTTGTAGAGGGATTTAAAAATCACTTGCGATGTGATAGGTTAAATGACTTTGAAAATAGAAAACAATTGTCAATGGAAGAATATGAGAATATGTTTTTTGAAAAAATAGTTTTAGATGAGGAAGGAAACTGTGATTTTTCAAATAATAAATTTATTCAGGAAAGTGATAATTCATTTGTTCTTACAAAAATTGAAAATCATAAAAGAGTTTATAAAAAATTAAATGAATAAATTAAAATTATTATGAAGCGACTGAAAGGAATTAATCTTAAACTATGAAAAATGAAACTAAAGAAAAAATAAAAAAATTAAATTGGCTTGGATTTCAAAAAAAGGAACGGCTTGAAAGAATACAGATGTTAAAGGAAAATGGCTTTTTAAGTGATGAATTTGAACAAATTTTGAAAAAGAACGAAAACTTGCCGCTTGAAACTTCAAATCAGATGGCTGAAAATGGAATTGGAACATTTGCTTTACCATTTAGTATTGCTCCAAATTTTATCGTTGATGGAAAAGACTATGCTGTTCCGATGGTTACAGAAGAGCCTTCTGTTGTAGCCGGATGCAGTTATGCAGCTAAAATTATTGGAAAATCTGGCGGTTTTACGACAGAAATTTTGAATAGGAAAATGATTGGGCAAGTTGCATTGTATGAGATTCTGGACTTTGACAATGCTATTTCAATGGTTTTGGAAAATAAAAATAAACTTTTGAAAATTGCAAATGATGCTTATCCGTCAATTGTGGCACGTGGCGGCGGTGCAATTGATATTGAAGTTAGAAATATTGATGAATTTTTGGTTGTTTATCTGATTGCCGATGTGAAGGAGGCTATGGGGGCAAATATTTTAAACACAATGCTTGAGGCTATAAAAACTCCGCTTGAAAACATTACAAACGGAAAAAGCCTAATGGCAATTTTATCAAATTATGCGACTGAATCTCTCGTAAAAGCCAAATGTGAAGTAAATATAAAACTTCTTAGCAGCTCAATGGAAACATCTATTGAAACTGCAAAAAAAATCGAACTTGCAAGCAAATTTGCAAAACTTGATGTTTACCGTGCAGCAACTCATAATAAAGGGATTTTCAATGGAATTGACGCTGTGGTAATTGCAACTGGAAATGACTGGCGTGCGATTGAAGCTGGCGGAAATGCCTTTGCTGCAAAAAATGGCAAATATGAAGGACTTACAACTTGGACTTTTGATGAAAGCGAAAATAAATTAAAGGGCGAACTTACTCTTCCAATGCCGATTGCAAGTGTAGGCGGATCAATAGGGCTAAATCCAAGTGTAAAAGCTGCATTTAATATTTTGGGAAATCCCAATGCAAAAACTTTGGCAAGTATTATCACTTCTGTTGGACTTGCTCAAAATTTTGCCGCAATAAAGGCACTTGTTACAACTGGAATACAGCATGGACATATGAAATTGCAGGCTCGTTCTCTAGCATTGCTTGCTGGTGCTAAAGGAAAGGAAATTGACATTGCCGTAGAAAGACTTTTGGAAAGTGGAAAAAGCATTAATTTGGAAAATGTAAAGGAAATTTTGGAAAAAATAAAATAAATAAAAAAAGAAAGAGGTAGTTTAATCGCTACCTCCATTTTTTTAATATTATTGCCTAAATTATTACATCATTCCTGGCATTCCCATTCCACCTGGCATTCCACCAGCTGGTGCTTCTTCCTTTTCATTTCCAACTGCAACTTCAGTTGTTAATAATACTGATGATACTGATACTGCATTTTGAATTGCAGAACGTGTTACTTTAGCAGGATCAATGATTCCAGCTTTTACCATATCTACATATTCTTCTTTTGCAGCGTCAAATCCTATTCCATTTTCAGAATTTCTTACTTTTTCAATTACAACGCCTGCATCAATTCCTGCATTGATAACAATTTGTCTAAGAGGTGCAGATAGCGCTTTTTTCACAATTTCCACTCCAAGCCCTTCTTCGCCTTCCAATTTAAAGTCTTCAATATCTTTTGCAATTTGAATTAAGATTGTTCCACCACCTGGCACAATTCCTTCTTCCACAGCGGCTTTTGTCGCATTCAAGGCATCTTCAATTCTTAATTTTCTTTCCTTCATTTCAGTTTCAGTCGCAGCTCCAACTTTTATTACAGCTACTCCGCCAGATAATTTTGCAAGTCTTTCCTGCAATTTTTCCTTATCATAATCAGAAGTTGTTTCAGCAATCGCATTCTTAATTTGCCCAACTCTTGCTTGAATTTCTTCTTTTGCTCCCAATCCATCTACGATAACTGTATTATCTTTAGTAATTCTAACCTTTTTAGCTTGTCCTAATAAATTAATATCAGCATTTTCAAGTTTTATTCCCTTTTCTTCAGAAATAACTTCTCCACCTGTTAAAATTGCTATATCTTGTAACATAGCTTTTCTTCTATCTCCGAAAGCTGGAGCTTTTACAGCAGCCACATTTAATGTTCCACGAAGTTTATTTACAACCAATGTTGCAAGTGCTTCTCCTTCAACATCTTCAGCAATTATAAGCATAGGTCTGCTTGTTTCTACTGTTTTTTCCAAAATTGGAAGCAATTCTTTCATATTTGAGATTTTTTTGTCTGTTATAAGAATGTAGGGATTGTCCATTTCTACGACCATTCTTTCAGAATCTGAAACCATATATGGTGATAAGTAACCGTTGTCAAACTGCATTCCTTCCACTACTTCTAAAGTTGTGTCAAGCGAACGAGCTTCTTCAACTGTAATTACTCCTTCTTCTCCAACTTTTTCCATCGCCTGTGCAATCAATTTTCCAATTTCCTTATCTCCAGCTGAAATTGCTCCAACTTGTGCGATTTCTTCATTTGCCTCAACTTTTTTAGCCTTTTTAGAAAGCTCTTCAATCACTTTTTTTGAAGCCTGTTCCATTCCACGACGGATAAATACTGGATTTGCTCCCGCTGAAACCATTTTTAATCCTTCTTTTATCAAAGCTTGAGCAAGTACTGTTGCTGTAGTTGTCCCATCTCCTGCCACATCGTTAGATTTTGTTGCAACTTCTTTTACAATTTGTGCTCCAAGATTTTCGATTGGATCGCTTAATTCAATTTCTTTTGCGATTGTAACACCGTCATTTGTAATCATTGGCGCTCCAAATCCTCTATCTAATACAACATTTCTTCCTTTTGGTCCAAGTGTTATTTTTACAGCATCGGCAAGTGTATCAACACCTACTTCTAGTGATTTTCTAGCTTCTTCATTAAATTTTATTATTTTTCCCATTTTATTTTCCTCCAAATTATTTATTATAAATCAAAAATTCAAATTTTAAACACCTTTATGTCTTTATTCAACAATGGCAAGTACATTATCTTTTTCTAAAATTAAATAAGTTTCTTCCCCATCTTTAACTTCAGTTCCTGCATATTTTTCAAAAATAACCTTATCTCCCACAGAAACTTCCTCAATCTTTTTTCCAACTGCCAAAACTTCTCCAATTATAGGTTTTTCTTTTGAAGCTGTTCCCGGCAGTACAATACCGCTTTTAGTTACTTCTTCTTGTTCAGTTTGTTTTATTAAAATTCTTTTTCCCAATGGTTTAATTTTCATTTCTTTACCTCCTAAAATATTGTGTATCTTTTTAGCACTCTTTATTCTTGATTGCTAATATATAATAATACATTTTTAAAAATTTTTCAAGTTTTTTTTATAAAAATTGAAAATTTTATTTAAAAAATAAAAAGTACATCTTAAACTAATATTTAAAATGTACTTTAAAAACGTCTATTTCTTATAATTTTCTCTAATTTCTTTTAAAACTTTTTGGATTTCTGCATTGGAATATTTTCTTGTTTCAATTCCATCGGTACTAGTTTTCACTATAAGTTTTTCATTGCTTTTTATTTTCTGAGATTTATTTTTTGCAAAATATTCCGCCCTTATATTTTTTAGAGCTTTTCGAGCTCTTGCTCGGTCCTTTGCCGTAAGCTCAGATTTTGCCACGACATTTGACACAGGTTCGTAAACAACCATAGGTTTTACTTCTTTTCTTGCATTTGCTATAACTTGTTTTACTTTTTCATTATCCTTTTCTTGTGAAGTCATTTTTTTCTTTGCTTGTGGTACGACATCTTTTTGCTTTTTTAAGTTATCTTCAACGACTCTTATTTCTTTTTTATTTTTTTCTGCCTGCTCTTGAGCTTGAGCAGCCAACTTTTCTTCTTGAGCTCTTTGCTGTGCTAATTCTTGCTCTTTTTGCGCCTTTTGCTGTGCTCTTTCCAGTTCCAACTTTATCTTTTGCTCTTTATAATAATTATCTCTTGCTTGTTTTAATATCACATTTGTACCAACTGCTAACAGTGGTATTCCTACTATCAAACTACTTATCAAAATTAATTTTTTTTTATTCACCTTTTGGTTGCAAGGGCTTTGTTTCATGAACATAATAAGAAAGGATAGAGATGAACAATCAACATAAATCAGGTTTTGTAAGTATTATCGGTAGACCGAATGTCGGGAAATCTACCATATTGAATTGGATTATCGGAGAAAAAGTTTCCATCGTTAGCAACAAGCCGCAGACGACAAGAAATAGAATTAGTGGAATCTACAATGATGAGGATTGTCAAATTGTATTTTTGGATACTCCGGGAATGCAAAATCCACGCAATAAATTGGGAAAATATATGTTGAAGGCTTCGACTTCTACAATGAAAGATACCGATTTGATCATGTGTGTGGTAGATACCTCTTCGTACATCGGAAGAATGGACAAAAACATTATGGAACAATTGAAACATACTTCCAATACTAAAATTTTAGTAATCAATAAAATGGATCAGATCCCAAAGGAAGAGGCGCTGAAAATTATTTCCATGTATGATGCCTTGGGGATTTTTGATGAAATTATTCCTGTTTCCGCATTAAAAGGGGATAATATGGATTCCATTGTTCCGACACTTCAAAAGTATTTGACTTATGGACCGAAATTCTACCCGGATGATGTAGCAACAGATCAAACCTTGAAAGTGATGATATCGGAAATTATCAGAGAAAAGATACTTCTCTATACGGATGAAGAAATTCCTCATGGAACAATGGTACAGATTGAGCGATTGAAGGAAAGAAAAGATAAAGAAATTGTAGATATCGACGCCTTGATTTTCTGTGAAAGAAGCAGTCATAAAAAAATACTGATTGGAAAAGACGGAAGAAAAATAAAAGGTATTGGTATGGCAGCGAGAAAAGAATTGGAAGCAATGCTGGAAAAACAAGTCAATCTTTCTTTGTGGTTGAAGGTAAAAGAAAATTGGAGAGATAATGAAAATTACATTAGAAACTTCGGTTTTGATGAAAAGGAAATTTAGGATATAAGGAAGAACAGAATGTATATCAATACGGAAGGAATTGTACTAAAATCAGTTAAATACAAAGATTCAGACGCAATTCTCACATTGTTTTCCAAAAAGATGGGCAAAGTTACTGTATATGCAAAAAATGTACGAAAGATGAACCATAATTCTATGGCAGTGTCGCAATCCTTTGCTTACGGAAACTTCGTGTTGAGAACACAGGGGAAGATGTTGCAATTAAGTTCGTTTGAGTGCAAAGAAAACTTTTATTTTTTGACTGAAGACATTGACAAAACGTTTCTTGCATACTATTTTGTAGAGTTGTCTGAAAAACTTCTTGTCGAGAATCAAACCAATCATCGACTGTTACAGGCGTTGTTAGATTCTTTATACGCGTTGAAAGATATAGAAAAATATGAGTTGGTGAAATTGTATTTTGAGTGCAAAGCACTTCGATTCTGTGGATATCAACCGCAGGTTTCAAAATGTCTAAAATGTGGTATCATTAGAGATAATAGTATTCCCTTTTACTTTCAAGTAGAGGATGGGGGTGTTTATTGTTATCATTGCAAGTCGGAAACGGAAGGTCACAACATCTTTTATACTCAATACGACAATACAACATACCAATTGTTGGATTTTATGATGAGAGAGAGTTTGCAACAAGTCATGCAGGCAGAAATTTCTTCCGTGATATTAAAAGAGTTGGACCGATTTGTAAGGCAGTACTACAGTGTGCATTTGGGCGAATTGCAGCTAAAGTCAGTTGATTTTGTTCGTCATATTGCACCATAGCATAAACAATAATGCTGTTTTGTGAGAATATTAAGATGCTGTTATCTTGATATAGATTGTGTTAAAAAATAAGGAGGCTGTTATGGTTACATTAGAGAAAATTGATCAAGTAGTAGAGCGTACAGGAGTTACTTATGAAGAAGCACGAGCTGCTTTGGAAGAAGTAGGAGGAGATGTATTAGAAGCGATTATTTATTTAGAAACAACAAAAAAAGGATTTGCCGATAATATGAGCTCCAATATCAATGATAAAAAAGAAACAATCATGGGAGTTTTGAAAGATTTAATCAAAAAGGGCAATATTACACGTGTGATTATTAGAAGTGAAGAAAAAGTTATTTTAGACTTACCGATTTATATTGGAGCTGTTGGAGTGTTTTTTGCACCGTATATTTCTTTAATCGGAGCTTCTTTAGCTGCATTGAATAAGTACGACATCATTATTCAAACAAAAGAAGACAAAGAATATAATTTGAATGAAATGACGGAGGCGCAGTTTAACAAGTTTAAAAGTACTGTTTCTAAAAAGAAAAACGAATCACCTTTCCGTGAAGATGATATTGTAGTGGATGCGGAAGAGGTTGTAGATGATATCAAAGAAACTGAAGAGCAAGTGAAAGAAGATTTAGAAGATATTGCAGAGGACATCAAAGAAGAAATCAAAGAAAAAAATGAGAAGAAATAGCATAGATTAAGATAAAAAAGGAAGAACCGTCTGAAAAACATAAAGATTTTTGGACGGTTCTTCCTTTTTTATGATAAATAAAGTTGATGATATTAAAATTTGATAACAATTCCATAAATCTGAATTTTACTTTTAGGCTAATT
>ERZ772807.2225-NODE-2225-length-10210-cov-5.621073_pt1 | contig 10210 bp, 9 predicted proteins | sample MGYA00511472_ERZ772807 | MGnify/ENA primary metagenome ERZ772807 (study PRJEB29015, sample SAMEA2737947) | human oral metagenome | biome: human oral; feature: human-associated habitat; material: dental | place: China | collected 2039 ...
GGTCTTTTTGAAATCTTTCGCAAGCTTTTCTGGGGTGCCGCAAGCGACGATCTGTCCGCCGCCCTCGCCGCCCTCAGGCCCCATGTCGATGATGTAATCGCAGTTTTTGATGACGTCCAGATTGTGCTCGATCACAAAGACGGAATTTCCCAGATCGACCAAATGGTGCAGCACCGCCACCAAGCGATCTACGTCTGCAAAATGAAGTCCCGTAGTTGGTTCGTCCAGGATATAGAGCGTATTGCCCGTGTCGGTGCGGCTTAGCTCTTTGGCGAGCTTGACGCGCTGTGCCTCGCCGCCGCTAAGCGTCGTGGCGGGCTGGCCTAGCGAAACGTAGCCGAGCCCGACGTCCGCGAGCGTCTTTAGCTTTTGATAAATTTTAGGCACGGCTTTGAAAAACTCGAGCGCCTCGTCGATACTCATCGCCAAAACGTCGGCTATGCTTTTGTTTTTGTATAAAATTTCAAGCGTCTGCGCGTTGTATCTCGTGCCGTGGCAAACGTCGCAAACGACGCTGATATCGGGCAGAAAGTGCATCTCAATCGTGATCTCGCCCTCGCCCGCGCATTTTTCGCAGCGCCCGCCCTTGACGTTGAAGCTGAAGCGACCGATCTTGTATCCGCGCAGCTGCGCTTCCTTCGTCGCGGCAAAAAGCGCGCGGATCTCGTCCATCACCCCCGTGTAGGTCGCGGGATTGCTGCGCGGAGTGCGTCCGATCGGGGTTTGATCCAGATAGATCACTTTATCCAGGCTCTCAAGCCCAGAAATTTTAGCGCCCTTTACCGCGTGCACCTTTTTGGCGCGATTTAGCTCCTCAAGCGCGGTAGGCAGTATGGTTTGTAGCACCAAGGAGCTCTTGCCGCTGCCGCTAACGCCCGTGATGCCGACTAAATTTCGCAGCGGAAATTTTGCGCAAAGGCCGTGGATGTTATTGATATTTACGTTTTTGATACTTAGCCAAAGCTCCTGCTTGCGGTGCTTTTGGTAGTTTATCTCCTTTTGGTTGTTCAGATACAGCGCGGTTTGCGTATTGCTTTTAAGCAGATGCGCGACGTCTCCTGCGAATACGACCTCGCCGCCTAGATTGCCCGCCCCAGGGCCGATATCTACGACGAAGTCCGCCGCCTCGATCGTCTTTTTATCGTGCTCGACGACGATTACGGAATTTCCCTTTTCTTGCAAGCTTCGCAGCGTCTTGATGAGCTTTTGCGTATCGCGCTCGTGAAGCCCGATGCTAGGCTCATCGAGCACGTACATCACGCCGCTAAGACCAGAGCCGATCTGGCTTGCGATACGGATGCGCTGCGCCTCGCCGCCGCTGATGGTGCGCGCATCGCGCCCCAGCGTGAGGTATCCAAGCCCCACGTCCTTTAAGAAAAACAGCCTCTCGCTGATCTCTTTTAGGATCGGCGCTGCGATCTGCGCGTCCTTTTCGCTTAAATTTGAAAACCGCTTCTCGTCGCTGAAAAACTCCACGCAGTCTGCGATACTCATATTTATCACGTCGCCGATGCCTTTCCCTGCGACCTTTACGGCTAGGCTTTCCGGGCGCAGGCGCAGTCCGCCGCAGTCGGGGCAAATTTTTTCGCTCATATAATCGTCCAGATCGCTTTCGTTTTTGAGCAGATCGTAGGCGTATTTGATCGCGCCCTCAAATTTACGCACGAGCTTATGTTTTTTCCAGTAAAAATCGATCTCTTTGACGCTGCCGTAGAGGATCAGCTTTTTTTGCTCCTCGCTTAAGTTTGCGTACGGGATTTTGACGTTTATGCCGTTTGCTTCGCAAAATCCGAGCAGAAATTTATAATAATAGCTCTTGTTAAAGCCCGACATCACTTTAATCGCGCCGCCCTCGATCGAGGCATTTTCGTTGATGATCTTGCCCAGATCGAGGCTAAATTTTATCCCTAGCCCGTCGCAGCTCTCGCACGCGCCCTTTGGGGAGTTGAAGCTAAACGCGAGCGGTTCGAGCGGCTTGAATGAAATTTTACAATCAAAGCACGCCATATGCTCGCTGTAGTGGATCAGACTCTGCGCGAGCCCCAGCTCGGCGGCGTTTGCGATCTCCACCTCAAGCTCGCCGAAGCTGAGCTTGAGCGCCTTTTCGACATCGCTTGCGATACGGATGGAATTTTCCTCGTCGATGATCGTGCGGTCGATGATGACCTTGATCGAGTGCTTTTTCGTCTTGCTTAGCTCGATCTCCTCGTCCAGCCGCACCAGTACGCCGTCGATCTGAGCGCGCACGTAGCCCTGCTCGCGTAGGCTCTGTAGCATATCGGCGAAGCTGCCCTTTTTCTCGCGCACCAAGGGCGCGCCCAGGATCACCTTTGCACCGCGCGGCAGCTTCATAATCTCGGCGATGATGTCGCTGGAGCTCATCTTTGAGATCGGCTTACCGCATTTGTGGCAATGCTGCACCCCCACGCGCGCATAAAGCAGCCTCAGATAGTCGTAAATTTCGGTGATCGTGCCCACCGTCGAGCGCGGATTTTTCGACGTCGTTTTTTGATCGATCGCGATCGCAGGCGTCAGACCGTCGATCTTATCGACGTCGGGCTTGCCTACGCGGTCTAAAAACTGCCTCGCATAGCTGCTTAGGCTCTCGACATATCTGCGCTGCCCCTCGGCATATAGCGTATCAAACGCCAGCGTGCTCTTGCCGCTGCCGCTAAGACCGGTAAAAACGACGAGTTTGTCCTTTGGAATTTGCAAATTTATATTTTTCAGATTGTGCTCGCGCGCGCCCGTGATGGTAATGAGATCGTTCATTTTCGCCCTTTTGTGCCAAATTAATCTTACATTATAGCTCAAATTGTTAAAATGCGGTTTTAACAAAGGCGGCAAATGATACTGATCTGTACGGCTTTGCGCTGCGAAGCCCAAGCGATAATCGAGAGTTTTAAACTTACTCACGACGGCGATCTGTTCGCAGGCGAGCAGATGCTTCTATACATCTGCGGCGTGAGGTTTGGGGCTAAATTTGAAGCGGGCGCTGCAGGTGGCATAGAAATAGAATTTAAGAGCGAACCCGGTGCGGAATTTATTCGCAGTGCCGATGCAGACGCAGAATTCGGGCGCGAGCTTCGCAAGGATCGGTGCGGTGCGGACGTAAAATTTAAGCATTCTTCGGATGTGGGCGCGCTCTGCGGCGGCGACGCAGAAGCTGACTCCGCGCAAAATACGACTGAAAATTTTAAAATTTTAAATCTTGGCTCCGCGCGAAATTTGAAGCGCTTCGGTGAAATTTTACTTTCGCGGCGCGTGGACTTTGCGCTAAACATAGGCGTCTGCGGCTGCGCGGATAAAGGCGTGCAAATCGGCGAGGCGTTTTACTTTGACGGCACGGCGGCGCAGGAATTTTGCGGCGAGGACGGATCGGAATTTTATCGCTCGCAGCTTGGGGAACACAGCGCGCAGGCTCCGAAATTTCAAAACGTTCGCGAGCAGGAATTTTGCGGCGCGAGTTTAGACGGCAAGCTGCGGGCAAATTTAATCTGCGTAAACGAGCCTAAAATTTTAAACGCAGCGGAGCAGACCGATGAGGCAAATATCGCAGCGACCGAGGCGTGCGGCAAGATAAACGCACAAGCCCCAACGCAAAGGGCGAACGGCGCAGAAAATACAAAAAATTTCACGCACGACGCGACGCGGGTTGCGACACAAAGCGCGACGCAGGCCGCGGCGCAAAATTTAGCGAGCGCAAAACCCTCACAAATCGCGGTAGGTAAGTGCAGCGCTGCGACGAATACCGCAGCACGAGCAGTACAAAATACGCCGTACACGGCAAAATACGCTACTCGCGGGTGCACAAATCACTACGTTACGCTTTACGATATGGAGAGCGTGCTTTTCGTGAGCGCTTGCGAGCGTGCGTGCGTGCCGTGGGCGATGATGAAGATCGTAAGCGATCATCTGCGCGGCGAGCGGCTTTGCAAAAGCTTCGTCTATGAGCTCGTAAAGGCGCGCCTGCCGCAAATCCGTGCCGCGATAAAGGGCAAAATTTAACTACTAGAGCGTATGCAAAAAACCGAGCCGAGAGATAAAATTTTGGCTTCATATGCCGAATACGACGCGGAATTAGAAAGTATTGCATAGTCACAGGAGAAACGATGAAAATAAAAGGCTCTTATCTATGTTTCGCCCTCTTGGCATGCGCGTGCGTCGCGGCTTGCGCGTATGCCGTGGCGGATTTGCTCGCGGATCCGCCCTTGTTGGTCTTTTTAGCTCTTTTGCTAGTATTTTTCTGTATCGGTCTATGGCTAAAAGATGCCCTAATAGGCGTGCGCTACCTATTTTACTGCGTCTGCATGCAGCTACTTTTTGCAGCAGCCATATTCGCCGTTCATAAATTCTCCGCCATGGCGCAGTTCGTGCGCAGTGCGGAGATAGGCATCGGCGGCGTACCGCTAGGTATCGCTCTGCTCGTGCTGCCCGCGTTTTTCTGCGCCCTGCCGTATTACTACCGAACGGGCGTCAAAAAAATCCCGCAAAAGTTCGCACTCGGCGGAATTTTGATCCTAAACGTCGCTATTACGCTAGCTTACGCCTTCTATCTCGAGCGACTATTCTGCGGCGCGATCTGAAATTTCAACGATTTTTAGTGACGGCGCGCGAAATTTAAGTATAATTTGCAAAATTTAAACGAAGCGGAGCAAGATGACGGAGGCGAAAAAGGAGCCAGACGCGCAGTTTGGCGTGAATCTGAGCGAGCGATCGAGCGCGTTTTTGGGCGCACTATTTGAGAAATTTCACTTTTCATTTCAGCAAAAAAAGCAACTTGCCGAGTTTGCGAGCGATTTTGAGGCGTGGGACGAGACGCCCGTTTATGAGCTGCTTGCGGACGGGCAGTGCGGACTAAATTTTAATAAAGCTAAATTTAATAAAACAGGGAAAGTCCCAAACGACGAGCAAATTTTTAATTTCGTGCGCGAAGCCTGGCTTGAGCTAAAGTCGCGCCCGCACTCATACGCGAGCTTCAAAAGCGATTACGCGCCAAAAAAATTTGAAATTTCCTCCTTTCGCGCGGAGCGCATAGCTTTAGGGCGCTGTCCGGTGGCGAGCGAAAACACGCGCTGCTGCAATCTGCTGACGCTTGATGCCGTTAATTCGTGCGGCTTTGACTGCTCCTATTGCGCGATCGGCTCCTTTTACAAGCAGGGGAAAATCGGCTTTGACGAGAATTTCGCGGCAAATTTAGCGCGCCTGCGGCTCGATCCCGCGCGCAGCTACCACATCGGCACGGGGCAGAGCTCCGACTCGCTCATGTGGGGCGATCGCTTCGGCATTTTAAGCGCATTATGCGATTTTGCGGCGCGACATGAAAACGTGATTTTGGAGCTTAAAAGCAAGTCGAACAATATCCGGTTTTTCCTGCAGCGCGAGATCCCGCGCAACCTCATCGTCACCTTCTCGCTCAATACCCCCGCGATCATAGCGAACGAGGAGCATTTAAGCGCGAGCCTGGATGCGCGGCTAACGGCAGCCGAAGCGCTCGCGGCGCACGGCATTTTGGTGGGCTTTCACCTCCACCCGATGGTTTGGTACGAGGGATGGCAAAACGATTACGGCGCGCTTTTTGAGCGGCTGCTGCGCTGCTTCGATCCAAGCGGCGTCGCGATGGTCTCGCTCGGCACGCTTACCTTCATCAAACCCGTCGTAAAAAAGCTGCGCTCGCGCGGGCTACGGAGCAAAATTCTGCAGATGCCCCTTGCGGACGCGAACGGCAAGCTGTCCTATCCGCTGCAGATCAAGCGTGAGCTTTTTAAATTTGCCGCGGACGCGCTTTTGCCATGGCGGGAGCGGGTGTTTTTCTACCTCTGCATGGAGGATGCGAGCCTGTGGTGCGAGGTTTTGGGACACGAGTACGAAAGCAACGACGCGTTTGAGGAGGTGATGAAGGCGGCGTATTTTGCAAAGATACGGCAGCGCTAGACACGCTGTTTACCGCAGACGTCGAGGTCTGTGCCGGCTCGCATGCGGCGTCAAGGACACAGCGCGAAATTTACGGCGAGTTAGCGGTTAAAATTTAGCGGCGCGCCCGGCTTTATAAAATTAAATTTTATAAATCGTGCGGAACAGACACAGCGAGCGGCGATGAAATTTTACAAAGCGGTGGCGCAACAAAACGACCGCGGGCTAAATTTAAAATTTTACCCGGCGCAGGTCGCGGCGCGGATTGTTTAGGCCGCGCAAATTTGGTGGCAAATACAGCGGGTAATAAATTTAACGTAGCGAAATTTAACGCGCCGAAGCGGCATTAAAATTTAAAGGAGAAAAGATGAAAGCATTGATCACGGGCGCAAGCGGCGGTATCGGCAGCGCGGTTGCGGAGCTTTTGCGACAAAACGGCTATGAAATTTTAACGCTAGCCTCGCGCTTCGAGGATACGGACGCGCTAGCGAAGGAGTGCCGCGCGCTGGCTGCGGCGTGTGAGATTGACGCGCTAATTTTGTGCGCGGGTACGGCGAAATTTGCGCCGCTTGAGGCGATGAGCGAGAGCGAAATTTTAAAAATTTTAAACGTAAATCTTACTGCAAACATCATCATTACGCGCGCGCTTTTGTCAAATTTAAAGCGCAACCGCGCCCATATCATCGGCATCAGCTCGATCGAGGCGCTGCGAGCGAGCCGCTTTAGCGCGGTTTATAGCGCGAGCAAGGCGGGGCTGCGGGCATTTCTGCTCTGCCTTTTCGAGGAGGCGCGCAAGCAGATCAGAGTAAGCTGCATCAACCCAGGCATCACCAAAACGCCGTTTTACGAGGATTTGAGCTTCGAGCCTGCAGATGATGAGGCGAGCTTCGTGGATGCGGGGGAGATCGCAAATTTTACGCTGCAAATTCTGCGCACGAAGTCCAACGTGAGCGAGTTTACGATCCGCCCGCAGATCGTAAATCTGCGGAAAAAATCAAAATTTAATCGCGAAGGAGGCGAGCTTGAAAATCGGTAAAAGTCATGTTTTTGTGCTAATTTTGGCGCTTATTATTATTTATGCCGCGTTTGTAAGCGGTAGCGGCGGGTATTGCAGCGCGAGAGAATTTTTTTCAGGCAGGCATGATGAGGAAGATGATGCCTGCATCGCCAAGCTGATAAAGCGCGCAGACGCGGGTAATATATATGCGGCAAATCGGCTAAGATATCCGCACGAGGCGTATATCAAACGCACATGCAAAAAGGAAGTGGAGAGCTTGGGCGAGCGCGAAAGATATTATTTTGAGCTCTACATCCAAAATCGCTGCGAAGCTTGGGGCTTTGAAACGCCCAAATCAAAGGGCGGAAAAGCAGGTACGATGAGCGGCGGCGGTAATTTAGCACGAGGCGATGCAAACGCAACGAGCGGCGAGGGAAATTTAACGCGCGAAGGTATGGATACAATCCGCAATGAAACAGGTGCGATCAAAGGCGATGTAAATTCTACGGGAGGATTAAATGTCGGGCAATAAATATAGTTTGAAAACTAGTAAAAGTAAAATTTTTATTATGTTAATTGCGGGGTTTTTTATTATTTATGGGGTTATAAGTAGCGGCGGTATGTATTGCAATATGGAGGAATTCTTTTCTGATAGGCAGGGTGAAGAGGATGACGCTTGCATCGCCAAGCTGATAAAGCGAGCGGACGACGGAAACGGCTTTGCCGAAAGCAGACTAAGATACCCAAGCAGGGCGTATATCAAGCGCGTATGCGAAAAGGGAGTGGAAAGCTTGGGTGAGCGAGAAAGATTTTATTTCGAGCGTTATAGTAAAGATCGTTGTAGCGCTTGGGGCTTTAAAACGCCTAAATCAAAAGACGGCGAAGCAAATACGACGAGCGACGATGCAAACGCAACGGACGGCGAGGGAAATTTAACGCGCGAGGGTGCGAATACGATCCGCGATAAAGCAAGCACAATCAAACGCGATATGAATTCTACGGGAAGATTAGATGCCGGGCGATAAAGCGAAATTGAAAACTAGTAAAAGTAAAATTTTTTTGTTAATCGTAGGAGTTGTTATTCTGTGCGCCCTATATATAAACAACAGTGGTGCGTATTGTAACATTTGGGAATCTTTTTTAAATAAGGGCGAAGAGGATGATGCTTGCATTGCTAAGCTGATAAAGCGCGCGGACGCGGGTAGTGAATTGGCGCTCAGTCGGCTTAGATACCCTAGTAAGGCATATATCAAGCGCACATGCGAAAAGGGGGTAGAAAACTTGAGCGAACGCGAGAGATATTATTTCCAAGGCTTTAGCGGGGATCGATGCGAGATTTGGGGCTTTAAAACGCCCAAATCAAAAGACGGCGAAGCAAACACGACGAGCAGCGGCGGTAATTTAGCGCGAGGCGATACGAACGCAACGAGCGGCGGTAATTTAACGCGCGCCGAGGCAAACAACGGCGAATCCGACACTACGGGCAACAAGGCGGACAAAACGAAGCGCAAAGGAAATTCTACGGAAGAGCAAAATGCTGGGCGATAAGATTAGCTTTGAGGGCGATATCGTAAATTTTATGTCGTTGGTCAAATTTGTGAAAAAATGAGTTAAAATTTATTACTCAAGGAAAAACATGGTAAAAAAGAGATCTTTAAAAATAAAAGGAAGCATATCGATTGCCATAATCCTGCTTTGGGCTTATTTTTTGATTACGACGCTGGGCGGTGATAGATACTGTGGCGTATGGGATTATATCGCAAATAGTGAAGAGGATGACGCCTGCATCGCCAAGCTGATAAAGCGCGCAGACGCGGGTAGTGAATTGGCGCTCAATCGGCTTAGATACCCTAGCAAGGCGTATATCAAGCGCGCATGCGAAAGGGGAGTGGAAAACTTAGGCGAGCGAGAGAGATATTATTTCGAGCGTTTAGGTGTAGATCGTTGCGAAGCTTCAAATTTTAAAGATAACGAAGCAAACACGACGAGTGGCGGCGATAATTTAGCGCGAGGCGATACGAACACAACGGACGGCGAGGGAAATTTAACGCGCGCCGAGGCAAACAACGGCGAAGTTGGCACCGCGAGCAGCAAGGCGAACACTACGAAGCGCAAAGGAAATTCTACGGAAGAGCAAAATGCTGGGCGATGAAAATTTAGAAAAATTTTTCTCAAAAATCGACGCGGCGGAGTTTGGAATTTCGGCGGGTTCAAAGCTTGCTTTAAAAAATTCCAAGCTTGCAGGAAGCGCTAGAGATGGGAGCGGCGACAAGCCCTTAAAATCACAAGGCGGTGCGGAATTTCGCGACGGACAGCCATATTTTAGCGGCGCGCAGCAAGCTGAAATTTTAAAATTTAATGCCGAGCCGCCGTTTGATGCCGAGCAAGTGCGTCTTGATACGGAGCAAGCACATTTAAAATTTAACGTTCGTCCATCGCAGTCGGAGCCGGGCGTCAGACAAGCGCTTGCGTTTGATGCCCATCCGCCGCAGGCGCAGTTTAATGCCGAGCGAGCGCAGGCAAAGATCGAAAATTTCATGCGCGATCTGCTGCAAAACTATGTGCTTTGCGTAAGCGGCGCGGAATTCGCCTTCGCGGAGATCGAGGCGTATTTCACGGGCGCGGATCGCAACACCTACAAGCGCACGTCGCGGGCGGGCGAGATATTTTTTCACAATTTCGGCTTTGACATTTCGTTTCGCAGCGTCCCGCAAAGCGGCGGCGGGATTTTGGTGCGAAGCCTGCGCGTCCTAAGCGGCGCAGAGCTTTTGGCGGGCGGCTTACCGGATTCAATGGGCTGCTTACCCGGCTTGGCGGAGAGTGGCCAGCTTGGCTCTGCCGCCCCGCTCATACAAAATGGCGATTTTATCGCGGGTCCGCGCAAATGCATGGGTAAAATTTTAAATCTGCAAACGCGAAATTTAAGCTTTTCTTTAAAGCGTGTGCCGAAAATAGCGCGTGCAGCGGGCTTTAGCAACCGAATCCGACGAAGCGAGATCGTAAATGAAGCGAATTTGGACGCAAATATGCCAAGCGGCGCGGCGGGCGCGGCGAAGCTTGCGAATGAGCCGCGCAGGCTTACCAGCGAGGAGTTTGAAGCATATCTGAGCACGGGCTGCGCTACGGCGAAAACATATAAAAAATCGCTGCAAAGATATGAAGGCTAAATTTTGATCAAACGGCGCGCAGCGGGCGAGCGGTAAAATTTAATGAGCTTTAAGCGGCGGCACTATAAAATGGCGTGTCCATCAAATTTAAAGGCGGCAAATGGATCAAAGCGGGCAAGCAGGTAAAAAGGCG
>ERZ772807.2226-NODE-2226-length-10206-cov-12.145897_pt1 | contig 10206 bp, 11 predicted proteins | sample MGYA00511472_ERZ772807 | MGnify/ENA primary metagenome ERZ772807 (study PRJEB29015, sample SAMEA2737947) | human oral metagenome | biome: human oral; feature: human-associated habitat; material: dental | place: China | collected 2039 ...
GCAAAAACGTCGCCACCGGGGCAGCCATTTTGCAAGAGTGCTTTAAGCGCGCGGGCGGGGCAACCCAAGTGCATTTGCAAAAGGCATTCTCCTGCTATTACAGCGGAAACTTCGGTACAGGTTTTAAGGCGGATTTCAAAGGGCAACCGCCCTATGTGGTCAAAATCCTGAATGCGGCGCGTGAGAACAATCAACATCAACTGTTGGCATACAACGTGCCAGCGGTAAATCCCGCTGCGCCATTGGCATCGCCCAGCAAAGCCAGCATGCCACGTTCGGCTATTCCTGTTACGCCATCGGTGTATGTAAACCTGAATCAACCCTCTAACACCCAAGCTGTGCGAGCGGTGCGCGTTGCCCAGCCTATGCCACAACAGCAGCCTGAAAACCCAGCATACGATGATGCCACGCCATCGAGCGCAGAAGCACAACCCGCCAAACCCCGCGCCGCATGGGACGTATTCGGCGAGTTTTAGCCTGCTGTCTTTTTTTCTTTTTCAACCATTCAAAAGCCACGTTAGCCATTCCCTAACGTGGCTTTTTTCGTAACTGATGCCATGCCCCGTTGATTGTGTTCTGAAATCGACGGGGCATGGCTTTGGTCGGTTTCACATTGTTGCTTGTTTGCGCGATGTGGGGCTGTTTTTCAGGCTGCCCTAGTAGTGAAAGGGTGGCGTTTTTTTTGTTTATTTTTTGGAGTATCAAAAAAATGGTTTCAACCAATATTGAAACAAAACATTGGGTCAAAGTTGCTCTATTGTGTACGCTGCTTTGTGGTGTGCAAACTGCGATGGCAGCAGGCGGATTGAGCGGCATTGAAAGTGGTCTCAAAGACTTTTTCAAAAGTTTCTATGGCATCGTAGCTATCCTTGTTGGCTTTGGTCTTTTAGGCTGTGGGCTGATGGGTGCAATGGGTGTCAAACAATGGGCGGATATTGTTCCCATTGCGGGTTGGGTCGTATTCTGCGGCGCAGTACCTACGCTGATAAAGCTACTGTGGGACTGGGGAACGAGTGCACTTTAAACCCGTATAAGGACATGAATCATTATGCAACAGAACAATGAAGTGAATATTGAAACAGAGTATCTAACCTACAACGGCATGAATCGTGCCGCATTGATACTGGGCATGCCGATGCTGCCTCTGTTTTTTATCTTAATCTTCTTTTTCGCGCTGGTGATGTTTTCCATGTCTGTATTAGGAAACAAAGCATGGGCAATTCTATTTTTAGCGTTGCCCTGCCTTTGGTTCTTGCGAGAAGTAACCGCCAAAGACGACCAAGCCCTGCGTATTTTGGGCTTGGAACTCTATTGGTGGTTTCAACGTCGCAACATAAAACAGCATGACAACACCTTTGCCATTTACGCCACTCAATATGGAAGAGAACGCAATGACTATATTAGATTTATCACCGCAGATGAGGACAAAGCAGCGCGCGCAGCAACACTATTTGCCCCGTGTCAGATGCCACGTCGCTGAAAACATCGTGCACCTAGAAGAGGGCTATTTTGGCTTTGTTTTGCGGCTAGACGGTATCCCGTTTGAGGGCGTAAACGACAGCCACCTCATTAGCGCGTTTACCGCACTCAAAACCCTGTTCAATACCATCGGCAAGCAATACGGCAACCGCCTAGGCTTATGGACAACCATTCAACGGCAAAAAATTGAATTGAAGCGTAAATATCACTTCAAAGAAACATTCTGCCAAACCTTTGTTGACCACTATATCCAGCAATTCAACACCACTGATTACTATGAAAACCTATTCTACATTTCAGGCTGCCTGAAATACGAAGATTTTGATGATGGATTGCAAGAAGCCAAAGATGTGTTGAGCATTATGGCAAAAGGGTTAAATGCCTACGACCCACACATTCTTGGCACATACCAGCTAGAACACGATGGCAGCATTCCTATTTTTGCCAAACGCGAGCTAGACCCCGAGCAAGAAACACAAGGCAAGCACACCGAAATTCGCTACACCGAAGAGGATGGCGCGGTTTATTCCGAAATCTATCAATTTATCGGCACGCTGATTAACGGCGGACTGCGGGAACATCACCCGCTTACCCCCTCGGCTGCCTACACCACCATTCCCAGTGCGGATTTATTTTTTGGTTCGGATATTTTAGAAGTCCGCAATCATCAAGCGCGCAAATTTGCAACTTGCTGGGATTTGAAAGATTTTGGCACAAGCAAAATCAAAATTCTTGTCAACATACTCAGCATTCCCTGCGAATACACGCTTACCCAAAGTTTTGTGTACACCGATAACGCCACCATGCAATCGGACATCAACAAAAAAGTAAGCGAACTGGAAGGTGGTAAAGACTTTGCCACCGACCAACACGACGAGCTGCGGTTAGGTAAAGGCGAACTTGCCTCAGGGCGGTTGATGTTTGGCGATTATTCCGCCTCCTTGGTGGTTTATGGTGAAACCCCGAAAAAAGCCCAACAGAACGGCACAGATGTTTTTACCGCTTTTCTGACATCAGGCAGTTTTCGCTTTGTGCAAGCGCGCGGCTCAATGCAATCCTCCTTTTTTAGTCAAGTGATGGGCTACAAACGCCGTCCGCGCATTATTCCCAAAACCACCACCAACCTTGCTACCGTGTTTGGAATGCACAATTATTCGCAAGGCAAAAGCTGGGGTAATCCGATTGGCGACGGCTCACCCGTGATGCCGCTTAAAACCCTATCCAATACCTTGTTTAATCTCAGTTTGCATTACAGTAAACTAGACCAAGACAACCTAGGCGAAAAAATTGCAGGGCATACCGTCATCATGGGGGCAACGGGTACAGGTAAAACCACCCTAGAAACCGCCATTCTTGCCTTTATGATGCGCTTTAATCCCTATTTATTCGCTCTTGATTTGGATAGAGGCTTGGAAATCTTTATTCGCGCGATTGGTGGTACATACTTTACCGTTGCCGAAGGTGAACCAAGCGGGCTTAATCCCTTTCAATTGCCCGATAGCCCAGCCAACCGTTCATTTCTGTATGGATTGGTTAAGCTGTGTGCCGAAGGTGCAAGTGCGGATGAGGAGCGGCAAATCAAACTTGCTGTGGATACACTTTACGAGATTGATTTCAATAACCGCAATTTCAGCGTTCTTTTGGAAAACCTGCCCTATGCCACCACGCAAAACAGCCTGCGCACGCGGCTAGCCAAATGGTGCAGAAGCGAAGACGGGCAATTTGCATGGTGCTTGGATAACGATAGCAACCGCTTCAATCCCGATTCGTTCTATCGCATTGGTTTAGATGTAACCAGCATTCTGAAAAAAGACTACCAACCCACCGCGCCCGTATTAGCCTATCTGTTTTATCTCAAAAACATGATGGCAGACCGCGTGGCAGATGAGGGCAGTCTATTGGCAACCGTGGTTGCCGAATTTTGGTATGCCGCCAGTTACGAAGTAACCGCCGATTTGATGCTCAAAACCTTAAAAACGGGGCGTAAGCTCGGAGAGTATATGCTGCTGGATACACAATCGCCCGAAGATGCGATTGCCTGCGACATATTTCCTGCCATTGTGCAGCAAACACCAACCAAAATATTCCTGCCCAACCCCGATGCGGAATACGATGGTTACAAAAGCTGTGGTTTGAGCGACAAAGAGTTTTATGAGCTAAAAGACAAGGCGATTGAAAGCCGCACATTCCTTGTTAAGCAAAGCAAGCAATCGGTGTTTGCTATGCTGGATTTGTATGGCTTTGATGACGAAATGGCAGTATTGTCGGGTACGTCTGATAACGTTGCCATCTTGGAACGTGTTATGGCGGAATGTGGCAGTGAAGACCCTGATGTGTGGTATCAGCCATTTACTGCTGCCGTGCGCGAAGCCAAACGCAGCAAAAAGCTCAACAAATCCGTAAGCTCAATGTAATACCCATCCATCCTATGCAGCCTGAAAAACCATGTGGGCATTTTTCAGGCTGCTTTTTTATGACCGCGCAAGCGGATTGCCCACGGGAGATAAGCATGAAATTCAAAGCAAACAAATTAGTTGTTGCCCTTGTTGCCGCATCGTTGGCGTGTTCTAGTGTGCCCGTCATGGCAAGCGGTATTCCTACTGCGGATGTTGCCGCTGTCGGCGAAGCTATTAAAAATGGCATGAAACTCAAAGAACAAATTGATAACCAAGTAGAACAAATTGAGCAACTTGCCAGCCAAGTTAAAGCTCTGACTTCAAAAGGCAACTGGGGTAATGTGGCACGCGATATTGCTCAAGAAGCCCTACCTGATGAGTGGAAAAATCTCTACAAAAACGCAGGTAATTTGGCAAAAAGTAAAGATTTATTAACATCAAAAGGTTATAATCCCAACGCAGACAGCGAGCGTTTGACTAAACATTTAGAAACCTTGGTGCGTAGTGCAAAGGATTCAGAAAAATCCTTTAAAACGATTAAAACCTTGATGGATAAAGTGAATCAAACCGCAGATATTAAAGCCGCGCAAGACTTGCAAAACCGCATTGCGTTGGAAAATATGAAGCTGCAACAGCGTCAAATTGATTTGACAACGCTGAAACAAATGATGGAGGTACAACGCGATATTCAAGACAAGAAACTTCGCGCCCATCAAGAATGCGTTGCGCAAAATTTGATTAACAAAACCGACAAATCATGTAATTAAGGGTAAATATGAAATCGTTATGCAGTCTATTGGCTTTATGCTTTGTTTTAACCGCGTGCAATAAGCAAGAGGACGCACCCGGTGTCAAATTAAACGGCAACAACGCGCCGATTATTTCGGATGAGATTCAACAGCGAGATAAACAGGTTCGCGCACATCAATTGTGCGTTGCTAAAAATTTGACTGAAAAAAAGAATGTGGACTGCGATAAAGAGTTTCCGCTGCCCGAAGTCAAAAAATAACCTAAACAAGACCGCTCTGTGTAGCGGTCTTTATTTTTGGAGTATGCAATGGGTTTCTTTTCTGAATTAGCACAAACGCTGGGCGCAGATTTAGGGCAAGACTTGCTCAACCGCACGGGCGAATTTATCAATCAAATTGCGCCCCTGTTTCAGGCTGCCTTTGGTATTTATGTCTTGATGGTTGTGTTGTCTTATCAAGGGCAAGGCGGAGCGGTGAGCTTTACCGATTTCGTCAAGCGTTCTGTGGGGTGGGTGGTGATTATCGGCTTGGCATTTTCCCCATCTGCCTATTCCAAGATGGCAGGAATTATTTACCAACTGCCTGATGAGATTTCCAGTATTTTTGTGAATGGCGCGAAATTTGATGTTTCTGCTATGGATAGCAGTTTTGATGAGGTTAAAGTAGCCATCGGCAAGGCTGCTGAAGCTCATGCTAAATATGATTGGTGGAATTTCCCTGCTCATATGTCATTGGTTTATATTCGCGCCGCCATATTGATTTCAGGTACATTGATTATTGGTGTTGCTTTTGCTTATTATATGGTCGCGAAAATATCGCTGGCTTTGGTTTTGATGCTGGGCGCATTTTTTGTAGGTTGCTTATTGTTTCCCTCTACCCGACAATATGGTATTAACTGGATTGGACAATGTTTGAACCACATTATTACCTGCACCATGTTTGTACTGCTTACCGTTGTGCAAATGAAAGTGTTTACCAAAGCCATTAAGGAAATCGTTAACGGCAATTGGTATGATTCTGTCTTGATTGAAGCCATGATTCCCATGCTGATTGTGCAAACCATTGTCTTCCTGATTGTGGCATGGAATATTCCATCCATTGCTTCATCTTTAACAGGTGGCGCAGCCGTACAAGGATTCGCTCGTTCCATTGCCGCAGGCGGAGGTGCATTTGGCAGGGCATTTTCTGCTGCCATGAAACAGCACGGCTCCGCTCGCTCCGTATCGGGTGGTTCAATTTCTGCCAACACCCGCCCTTCTTAATATTCATTAAGGATAATTTATGACAACTCAAAACTTCTCTGCTCGCATTTCTTGGATTGGCTACATCCGCTTCATCATCCTATTTTTGCTGTTCGGTGCACTGATTATTTCAACAGCAGGCGGGGCAGTAGCGGGTTTGGTTCACATAACACTGGGCGAAACGGCGGCAAAATTTACCGCCATTGGACTGTTTGTAGGTGGTTCAATTGCTTGTTTTGTTTATTGCCTGTACCGCTTGATTCAATTCAAAGCCTATACTGATGATAATGGCGTGTGGTTTGTGCATGGCTATTTCCCGTGGAGCGCAGGCATCAAAGGGGTTCGCTGGGAAAATTTTGACCAAGTGCTGTTTCGCCCTAGCCTATTTAGCTGGCTCACAGGCTCATACACAGTATTCATTCGAGACCGTTACGGCAATACCGTAACCATCAAAGACCTATTCTTGGGTAAACGATGGAGTGCCTTGGTTAATGGGCTGGTGATGGATTCTCACGCACCACGCAGCACAACATGATTCAACCGCTATCTGCTTCAAGTGGATAGCGGTTTATTGTGCAACTTGCCACACTTAATATTGCCGTGCAGGTGGCACAATAAACCGCTATTGTTTTCTATTTCAGGCGTGTTTAGGCAGCCTGAAACTTTTTTCATTCACCGCTCGCATTGAGCGGTTTTTTTATTGACGGAGTGTTTTATGAAATTTGCTGTATTGCTTTTTCAGGCTGCCTTGGTGTTTACCCTTGCTGCTTGCGCGTCCAAACCGCCTAAACCCTATGGCACGCCCTTTCCGCTTAACCCCAACCATTCATTAACCACTCAACCAGAGGATGCCAACCATGTTTCTAAAAAAGAAAAATAAACCCCACAATCCAACGCTTTCTGCCGAACAGCAAGAAAGCGAAAAGAAAAAATCCACCAACGCCCAAGTGATGCAAATGATGCAAATGGGCGCGGGATTTGAAAAAACCATCGTGGATTCCGCGCTCTCGTCTGCTAAAAACTGGCGACGATTTGGTGTGGGTGCATTGGTGGTAGCGGGCGTAGCTTGTGCAGCCGTAATGGGTTTAACCCCGCTTAAAGAAGCTGTGCCTTATGTGGCGCGGGTCAATGAAACCACGGGCGCAGTGGATATTATTACCAGCATAAAAGACAAGCAGATGCACTATGACGAAGTGGTAAACAAATATTGGCTAGCGGAATATGTGCGCCAACGTGAAAGCTATGATTGGAATACGGTTCAAATGTCTTATGACAACACTCTTTTGATGTCTGCGCCCGAAGTGCAAATTCCATTCAAAAATCTCTACAACAGCGCAGCCGCGCCGCACAAAGTCCTGAAAAACCGATTTAAGGTAGTTGCCAAAATAACCAATATTTCCTTTGTGGGCGATGTCGCGCAAGTGCGTTTTGAGAAACAGATGATGCCGATTACAGGCGAAACCGAAACCACCCCATCCCCGCCTGAAAAATTGATTGCAACCGTGGCTTTTGAGTTCAAAGCCACGCCCATGAAAGAAGCCAGCCGCTTGATTAACCCATTGGGCTTCCAAGTAACCAGCTATCGCGTAGACCCCGAAGCTGCGCCATAAGGATAGTTTATGAAAACATTGTGCCAAACAACATTATGCCTTGCCACCATTTTGGCGGCTTTGCCTTTTCAGGCTGCCTATGCCGAACAAAATCCCAAACGCACTGCCTATGATGCCCGCATTCAATACACCAATTACAACCCCGACAACGTAGTCAATATTCGCACACGCCTAGGCGAAGTAACGATGGTGCAACTTGCCGAGGGCGAAACCGTAAACGATGAGACAGATTCAGGTTTAGGCATGGGCGATGGCGGCGCATGGAAAATGGATGTGCGTGGACGACATCTGTTTTTTAAACCCAAAACCGACCAAGACCCCGACACCAATATGATTATCGCCAGTAATAAAGGGCGCATCTATGCGTTCAGGCTGCATACTGCCAAGCAAGGGCAAGCCACGACCTATGTGTTGCGCTTTCGTTATCCCGCAGAAGAGGCGGCTGCTCGTCGTGCCCAACAGCTTAAAGAGGAACGTGTCGCAGCATTGCTCAACCGCTATGGCATAGATGCCGATACGCTCGCCCAGCACAATCACAACTATTGGGGGAAAGGCGACAAAGCATTAAGCCCCAGCGAAATCTTTGACAATGGACGTTTCACATTTCTGCGCTATAACAACAGCAAAGCTCTGCCCGCTGTATTTCGCGTGAATGATGATGGCAGCGAAGCCGCCATTAACGCCCATGTGGAAAACGACACCCTGATTATCCATGAAACCGCCAAACATTTTGTGCTGCGCCAAGGCAAAGCTGTTCTTGGCATTGAAAACCGTGGTTACGACCCTGAGGGCAAATTCAATAAGCTAGGCACAACCGAAGCAGGCACAGTTCGTTTACAAAAAGGAGTGTTGCAATGAGCCATTCAAATGAACCATCTCAACAAGACAATCAAGATTTTGGTTACGGCGCACCTGTTGATTTAACGGTGAAAAAGAAAAACTCTTTAGCCATTGTGGGTAAATTTATCGGTGTTTTTGTTGCTGTGGCTATGGTATCAGGTGGGCTGATGAGCTATTTTTCAAAAGACGAAAGTAAGCCCGCAGAAAAAAAAGAAGTGTTAGATACTGCTGCCAACGGCAAGAATTTCAAACACGATAAAGACGAAATTCTTGATGATGAGAAACAGCAAGCTGTGCCCGCTTCTGCCCCCAATAATGATGCTTCCAGCGCGCCTGCATCATCCGATGATGAGCAAGATAAAGAATCACCCGCTGCCAGCGAACCAGCCGAAGACCCCCAAGCCATTATTCGCCAACGTAAGGGCGAAGGTGATGTGGTGATTAGGGTTGAACAACAGGGCAACCCTTCTTCTTCCGATGCAACAGCAACCCCTACTGCCTACACCACTACATCAGGCGAAACCATCCCTGCCAGTAGTCTGATGCCTGCGGATAACGGCGGATTAGCCAGCCGTTTGCAAGGTGGGATTTATACGCCCAGCCTAGCGCAACAACAAGGTGATTTGAGCTATCAGCTTGCTCGTGCCACCGCCATCCCTTGTGTTACCACCACCAAAATTGTTACCACTTTCCCAGGCTTCACTCGCTGCCAAGTAAGCAAAGACGTTTATTCCGCTAACGGCAAAACGCTGTTAATCGAGCGTGGTTCAACCGTGGTTGGTGAACAAACTTCCGCCTTGATGCAAGGGCAAACGCGCGTATTTGCCCAATGGGGCGAATTGCGTACACCCACAGGCGTAATCATGAAGTTAGATAGTTTGGGTGCAGACCAATTGGGCGCAGCAGGGCATCCTGCCAAAGTGAATAATCATTTTTGGAAACGCATTGGCGGCGCAGTGTTGATTAGCATGATTGATGATGTGATTGCTTACGGCAACAATCGCCGTAACAATAATAGCGTTGTCAGCGGCTCGGACAATGAAACCCGCATCATCACCTACGACAACACCACGCAAGCGGTGCAAAGCCTTGCCAGCCAAATTCTGCAAAACAACATCAACATACCGCCTACGGGCTATGTGAACCAAGGCACAGAAATCACGATTTTTGTGGCACGCGATATTGATTTTAGCAATGTCTATGAAAACGTGAAGCTGCGTCCACCACAAACAGAATTGCCCGCGCAAGTGCAACGTGTGCGCCAGTAATAGCTACTTAAAGGCAGCCTGAAAAACCTAATTTCAGGCTGCCTATTTTGTTCCTTTGAAAGAAAGCCATGTCCTACGACAATTCCACATCCGCCCGCTCGCTATTAAACAAACTGGGCATTACCGAATACCTACAAAATCCCACGCTCACCGAAATTTCCATTAACCGCCCCCACGAAGTATTTTTAGAAGATGCCGATGGCAGACACCGCATTGAACGTCCCGATTGGGAACTTGCCAAGCTCATACAGCTTGCTAATACACTAGCCATTTTTAACAAGAAAAATATTGATTACGAAAACCCCATCCACTCCGTAACCCTTCCCGACGGCGAGCGCGGACACATCATGCTGCCGCCCAGTTGCGAAGACAAAACCGCTGTATTCGCCATTCGTAAACCCTCCACCAGCCGATTTAGCCTAGGCGATTACATTAAAACCCATCGTCTACAAGCCTTCGTGGACTATTCCGAACACGGCAAAGCAGAAGATTTCAGGCAGCCTGAAAACCCCACCGAAGCCACCTCCGAAACCACCCAAGACACCCTACACCAAAACAGCCGCCATTTTGCCGACATCGCCGACCAAATGAAGCTACCGCATGATGTGTCCCTTGCCGATTGG